>WNGR01004002.1_pt1 | contig 15974 bp, 11 predicted proteins | sample 5407581 | NCBI WGS metagenome assembly WNGR01 (sample SAMN13153383, study PRJNA577476) | soil metagenome | isolation source: 80 cm soil or saprolite under Garry oak tree replicate 2 | place: USA:California | collected 2016-06-15 | reverse complement strand
AACGCTCCGACCTTGCCATCAACACCGCGATGATGGTCCCGAGCACGAACGCGCCGGCGAGGCCGATGAGAATGCGGATGCCGGTGATGCTCGCATCCCACAGCATTTTCCAGGAGGTGAAGATCTCGACGAAACGGTCCGCGATTTGCGGCACGGTCGGAAACAGGTAATTGGGGACGAAGTAGGAGACGATTTGCCAGACCACGGCGAGCCCGGCGAGCGCGACCAACGCCTCGAACTTGAGGTTCTTGCCCTTGAACCGCGCCCAGCTCCGCGCCGCCCCCGCGACCGGCGTCGTCGTCATCAATCCATCTCGCCGGAATAGATGGTCGCGGGGTCGGGCATGGTCCGCAGCAACCCGGCCACCATGCCGGCGCGGTAGGCGGCCTGGATCTCGCTCCTGATCCTGCCGGCCGGAACGAGGTTCATGGCGAGCCGCGAGTTGTCGCGGATCATCTCATCGATCGCCTTGCGGTCGGCGTCGTCCCTGACCGGCGCGACCAGGGGCGCCGCTGCGGCCGGGTTGGCGACGACCCAGGCGGCCGCCTGCTTGTAGGCGCGATAGAGCCGCGGCGGGAGATCGGGATGCTGCGCGATCCAGTCCTCGTGGGCGCCGACCCCGAGGTTGGGAATCTGCCGGCCGCCGGTAAAGGCGCGCCATACCTTCTCGATGTTGAGATCGATCGTGCGGATGTCGGGCCGCCTGGCGGTGACGAGCGAATAGGCCGGCTCCCAGAGCTGCACCGCGTCGGCGCGATCGGCCAAGGCGTAGCCGACGAGGCCAGGCGTCGCGGTGTTGATCACTTCCAATGACTTGGTATCGACGCCCTGCTGTTGGGCGAAGAATTCGAACATGTTGAAGTTGGTCGTGCCCTTGGCACCGGCGAGCTGCTTGCCCTTGAGATCGGCGAGGGTCTTGATGTCAGGCCGATGGGTCACCACCGTGCCCCAGAAATCGAACAGGTTGAACAGGTATTTGGTCTTGACCCCGCGGGTCGTGCCCAGCCCGAGGATCAACACCGAGGCGCTGCCGCCGACCTTGAACTCGCCGGAATTGAACTGCGCCGCATAGGCGTCGGGGGTGCGCTCCACGAAGCTGATGTCGACACCGTTGGCGATGTCGAATTTCTGCTGCTTGATGACCGCCGGGAAGATCGAGCCGAGCGAGGGCGGGCTGAACACGACGATGGTCACCGGCACGGGATCGGCCGCCCGCGCGGAAGGCGGATTGGGGAGACACAGGCAGATCGTGGCAAGGAAAAGTCCCAGACCCCTCCACGTAGAATGCGGTCGTTTTGGTCCCATGATCCCTCTCCACATGTCCACGCGAGCTAAATGGCCTGTTGCGGCTTCAGCGTAACCGTGTCTCCGCGCGTGTTCAACAATTTCGTCGTCATGCCCCGCGAAGGCGGGGCATCCAGTAACCACCGAGCAAGCTATTGAGGCCAAGTAATGCTTTTCCCGAGTTCGGTGGTTTACTGGATCGTCCGCATTCGCGGACGATGACACGGAGAGAGAGAGGGAATCGCTTCGGCTGCGCCTCTTCCAAGCCTTGGGCGAGTGCGGTATCTTTTCCAACAGCTAACCAAGGAGGAACATCATGACTCGGCATAGCACACGCGCTTTGACCACGATGGCGCTGCTGACGAGCACCGTGCTGGCCGCAGGGCCGGCGGTTGCGGCCGAAGTGACCCCGGACCGGCTGGTCAATGCCGACAAGGAGCCGCAGAACTGGCTGATGAACCACCGCACCTATGACGGCCAGCGCTTCTCGCCGCTCGGGCGCATCAACAAGGACAACGTCAAGGGCCTCCGGCTCGCCTACGCGGTCGCGCTCGGCGGTGGCGCCGGCAACGAATACTCGGTGGCGACGCCGCTCGCCGAAGACGGCTTCCTCTATGTCACCGATTCCTGGGGCGTGCTCTACAAGATCGACGCCACCTCGGGCGACGCCGGCCGGATCGTGTGGCGCATGGACCCGAAGCAGGAGCGCCAGCAACGCAACCGCGGCGCCGCCCTGTGGGGAAATCTCGTCATCACCGGCGCCGGCATCGCGCCGGCGCGGATCATCGCCACCGACAAGGACAACGGCAGGGTGGTGTGGGAGACGTCGTTCCCGGATACCCCGGACGTGACCTTTACGTCGGCGCCGCTCGCGATCAAGGACAAGATCATCGTCGGGGCCGCCAACGGCGACCAAGGCGTCCGCGATTGGATCGGCGCCCTCGATGCCGCGACCGGCAAGCGGGTCTGGCTCAAATACACGATCCCCGCGCCCGGCGAGCCCGGCAGCGAAACCTGGAAGGACAAGAACAACGCCTGGCAGACCGGCGGCGGCGCCATCTGGGTGACCGGAACCTATGATCCAACCACCAACCAGACCTTCTGGGGCACCGGCAATCCAGTGCCGATGTTCGACCCGTTCCATCGGCCGGGCGACAATCTCTATACCAACAGCGCGATCTCCTGGGATCCCGATACCGGCAAGATGAACTGGTACTTCCAGTACACGCCCGGCGACATGTGGGATTACGACGAGGTCGGGACCCACATCCTGATCGACGGCCAGGTCGCCGGGCAGCCGCGCAAGCTCGTCACCCATTCCGCCCGCAACGGCATCCTCTATACGATGGAGCGGAGCAACGGCGCGATGGTGGTCGCGAAGCCCTATATGGAGGTCAACTGGACCAAGGGCATCGACCAGAAGACCGGCAAGCCCGTCGACTACGATCCCAACAAAGACATCCAGACCTATGCCGGCGTCGGCAATCTGAACCCGAACGAGCCGCTCAAGAAGGTCTGTCCGTCCCAGGCCGGCGGCAACAACTACTGGCCCTCGTCCTACAGCCCGAAAACCAAGCTCCTCTACATCCCGGCCCTGAGCACCTGCGTGACCATTGCGATCGACCGGGAGAAGCACAACAAGGAACGGGGCTGGAACGGAGGCCTCTCCACCACGACCGAGCGATGGGAAAGCAACCTGACCGCGGTCGACCCGATCACCGGCGAGGTCAAGAAGAACGTGCACCTGCGCTACCCGAACTACAGCGGGACGCTGGCGACCGGCGGCGGTTTGGTCTTCCTCGCCCTCCTTGACGGCACGGTTGCCGCCTTCGACGACACCACGCTCGACGAGCTGTGGAAGGTCAACGTCGGCTCGGGCTTTTCCGCGCCGCCGATGACCTTCGAGGTTGGCGGCAAGCAATATGTCGCTATCGTGTCGGGGCCGAGCCTGGTCGCCAGAGGCAGGCTCGTCAACACGCCGGAGCTCAGGGACCAGCGCAACGCGACCGTGCTGTATGTCTTCGGGCTGTGAGGCCAACGCCTTCGGTTGCTGGCTGGTCGCCATCGGCGGTCGCGACATGACCGGGGCGATGCTCATGCGCCTGCTGTTGGCCGGGGTTTTGGCCACTGCGGCCGGTCTCCACTGCGCCCATGCGCAAAGCCTGCCGCCAGTCCGCCCCTCGCCCCAGGCCGGCACGACAGCTCAGTCGCTGCGCGGCGGATTCAATCTTCCACCGGCCGGCGAGACTCGCTTCGTGGCGAACGAGGTCATGCTCGACATCCCCGCGGGCGTGACGACGCAAGCGCTCGATGCGATTGCAGCGCGCCACACGATGACGCGGCTCGAGACGCGAAGCTTTCGCCTCACCGGCCGCACCCTGCATCGCTGGCGCCTCGACGGCGGCGGCACGGTCGCCAACATGATCCGGGGGCTGGCGGGCGAGCGGCAGGTCGCGGGCGCGCAGCCGAACTATATCTACGTGCTGGCACAAGACGAGCTGACGCCGGCGAATGGCGATCAATATGCGCCGGAGAAGCTCAATCTCGCCGAGGCGCATCGGCTGGCGACAGGGAGCAGGATCCTTGTCGCGGTGATCGATTCCGGGGTCGATGCGTCGCACCCCGACCTCGCCGGCGCCATCACCGCCAATTTCGATGCCGCGACCGACAATGCGAGACCGCATCCGCACGGCACCGGCATGGCAGGTGCGATCGCGGCACGACGCACCGTGTTGAGCGTTGCCCCGCGGGTCGGGCTCCTCACGGTGCGTGCGTTCGGTTCAGGCGCCGGCAATGCCGAAGGGACCACCTTCAACATCATCAAAGGGCTCGACTGGGCGGCAGAGAAGGGGGCCCGCATCGTCAATATGAGCTTCGCCGGCCCGCCCGATCCGCGCCTGCGTGACGCGCTGCTCAAGGCCTCGCGCAAGGGCATGGTGCTGATAGCCGCCGCCGGCAATGCAGGCCCCAAGTCTCCACCCCTCTATCCGGCAGCCGACTCCAACGTCATCGCGGTCACCGCGACCGACGCCGAGGACGCGCTGTTCTCCGGAGCCAATCGTGGAAACCACATTGCGGTCGCGGCGCCCGGCGTCGATGTCCTGGTGCCTTCACCCGACGCGAGCTATCAGCTCACGACCGGAACCTCGGTCGCCGCCGCCGAGGTGAGCGGGGTCGCGGCATTGCTCATCGAGCGCAATCCTTCGCTCACGCCCGAGGACGTCCGCAGAATTCTGATGCGCACCGCAAAGGATCTTGGGCCTCGGGGCCGCGACCGGGATTTTGGCGCAGGTCTCGTCGATGCGTTCCAGGCGGTGCGGGCGGCAGGGTCGAAATAATACCGATGGCAATTATCTCCGACTCGTCATGCTCCGCGAAGGCGGAGCATCCAGTAACCACAGATGCCGATGGTTACTGGATCGTCTGCCTTCGCGGACGATGACAATTAAGAGACGTAGGTTGGGTCGAGCTCTTGCGAGACCCAACACTTCGGAACGCCCACCAAGCGCATGCCCTGTGACACCCCTCGGCGGGTAGGGTTTTTTTTACAAGGCCCAAAAACGGCAAAAAAATAGGCCACGTTGCCTCCCCTGTATGTTGGCAAGCTCCCAAGTGTTGGGTCTCGCAAGGGCTCGACCCAACCTACGGCTGCCCGCTACGGCTGCCCGCCAAACGCATGCCTACCCGATGTTACTCGTGCCGCTTCGCCCAATCGGGCAATTTCGGCAAGGCATCCGATCCCCACGCGGCATCGTAGACTCCACGCTCCACCCACTCCCGAAAACTCGAATGCGGCCAGTCGCGCGGCGCTGCCGTAAGCCCGTGATGCACGGGGTTGAGATGAATGTAGTCGAGGTGTGCAGCGAAATCGGCGTCGTCGCGGATGAGATGCTCCCAGAAACGCCGCTGCCAGATGCTTTGCTCGCCCTTGGAACGCCGGCTCTCGCTCCGGTCGGGAGCCTCATGGGTATTGATGTAGGCTCGCGTGAACGCTTCCTTGATCAGACGCCATCGAGTCGAGAACTTCCCGTCGCCCTCGGGCAATGTCCAGAGAGCATGAAGATGGTCAGGGAGGACAACGTAAGCGTCAACCTCGAACGGATGACGCGAGCGGACCTTCTCGACGGACCCAAGGAATAGCGTAATCACCCCTGGCTCGCGAAACAATGGACGCCGACGCTCGGTAACCAGCGTGAAGAAATATGTGGCGCCGGTAACGTTGATACGCCTGTATCGCATCGCGCGGGTCCGAAGGAGTAGGCCCCGTAGGTTGGGCGGAGTTCTTCACGAAAGCCAAAAATAGCGAAAAAATGCGGCCAAGTCGGCCTCCCGTCTGTTGGCAGGATGATCCGAAGTGTTGGGTCTCGCAAGGGCTCGACATCGGCCGTCAGCCGTAGGTTGGGTCGAGCGTCCTCGATCGCACCGAGATCGCGTCCCATGCGCGAGACCCAACAACCGCGAATGCCAATCGATGTTGGGTCTCGCAAGGGCTCGACATCGGCCGTCAGCCGTAGGTTGGGTCGAGCGTCCTCGATCGCACCGAGATCGCGTCCCCATACGCGAGACCCAACAACCGCGAATGCCAATCGATGTTGGGTCTCGCAAGGGCTCGACCCAACTACATCGGCCATCAGCCGTAGGTTGGGTCGAGCGTCCTCGATCGCACCGAGATCGCGTCCCCATGCGCGAGACCCAACATTTGTGAGTACCGATGGATGTTGGGTCTCGCAAGGGCTCGACCCAACCTACGGCAGCTTGCGGTGTGCGGGAAGCAACAGAGGCGCACGCAAAAGCAATGGGCCAAGTCCATGGAGGACTTGGCCCACTCCGAGCTCAGTTGATTGCCGCGGTTACTGCGGGAGATATTCGACGAAGCCGACGCGCGCCGCGGTGTTGCCGCTGAAGTAGACGCGGTTCGGGTTGGTCGGGTCGATATCGATTCGCCTCGGATCGGATTCGGCCTCGGGCAAGGGGAACTCGACCCACTCTTCGGTCTTGGGATCGAAGCGGGCGACCTTGTCGACCTGGTGCTCGCTGACCCAGATGTAATTGTTCTTCTTGTCCACGATCACCGAGTAGTGGCCGCCGTTTTGCGTGGGCGGCGTGTAGATGGTCATCTGCTTGGTCTTGTGGTCGATCTTCATCAGCTTGCCGGCGTTCCAGAGCGCGACCCAGAGGTCGCCGTTCGCATCGCTGTTCATGCGGCGCGGGAAAGCATGGCCCTGGTAGGGGATCTTGAACTCTTCGACGTTGCCCGTCGCCGGATCGATTCGTGCCATCAGGTCGACGTTGTCCTCGGCGAACCACACCGAGCCATCGCCGGCAACCGCCATCCCGTAGGCGCCCGGATCCTTGCGCTGCTTGGCGGCCGGGGCTTCATAGAAGGAGAAGGTTCCCGTGCTCGGGTCGAGCTTGCGAGCTTCCTTGCCCGCGCCTGTCGCCCACACCGTGCCGTCGGGATGCAGCGCCATGGTGTTGCCGCCGGCGTTTCCTTTTCCTCTCGGCCAGGCAAAGGCGAGGAACCGGTCGGTCTTGGTGTCATAGCTGAGCCAGCGCTGGTTGGGCCCATCGGCCACCCACAGGATGCCCTTGGAATCGATCTGCGGATTGCCCAGCCGCTGACGATCCGGAGCCGCAGGCCCCGGAGGCGGGTTCCGCTCGGTGAATTCCAGGGTCTTGGTATCGAAGCGGCCCAACTTGCCGGCGCGCTCGGCGACCCAGGCATTGCCCTGGGGATCGGACGCGACGTCGTGCGGCTCGGCGTAGCCGTTGACCAGATCATAGGTCACGACGCGGTAGTTCATCGCCTTGCCGGTCAACAAGGTGCGCGGCAGGCGGCTGTTGGCGTCGTAGGGCTGCAGTGGTTTGAAATTGGCGGACGCGTATTTCACGATCGTGGCCGCTTGCGCATCGGTCAGGTCGGGGACGTTCATGGTCGCCATGATGCCCCGCATTCTCTTGACCGTGTTTTGCCAGTCCGCCTCGGGCGAGCGCTTGACGGCGATCCTTTGCACGTCGTGGCAGGTGGTGCAGCGTTCCGTCACGAGCTGCTTGCCCTCCCCTTCCGGCAGGTCCTTGGCGTCCTTGGAGACCTTGGCGACCTGATCCTGCGGCAATCGCTTCGGCCAGGCCGGGGGCAGCATCGCGCCCTGCCTGTTGGTGAGCGCCAAGCCGACCTTCGCGCTCTCGCCCGTGCTGACGCTCACGTTCTGGAACCACTCGCTTTCATAGCCGGCGCCGACACCCTGGACGGTGTACTTGCCGATCGGCAGATCCTTCGCCTCGAAGCGGCCTTGGGTCTGGCTGACGACCAGGAAGGTCAGACGCCGCTCGGCATTCTTCAGTTTCACGAAGGCGCCGGCGACCGGCTGACCGGACGCGTCGTTGACGACGCCTTGGACGGCGCCTCTTTCGTCCGCCGCCCGAACGGATGGGGCGGCGACCAGCACGGCCCCCATCGCGATCCCGACAGCGAGGCTACGAGTGACATTCCTGAGTGTCATTGGGTTCTCTCCCTATGGCTCATCCTCTCGAGCTTCCCTCCGCCGTTGTCGGGATGATCGTTGCGAAGCAACGGCGGAACGACAAAATCCATGAGGTTTGAAAGTGCCCCGGACTGACGAGCTGGCCGGTTCGGTCCCCGGAAGCAAGGACAACCGCCAGCGGAAATCTTAAAGGCTTCCCAATGCCCTGTCTATGACGCCGTGGCGATGCCGGCAGGAATCGGTGAGGTGGGGCACAGGCGCGTCTTCGCTTGCGCGCATCGTTTTGCGACGCCCGTTCGCAAGATGTCGCGGGCCGACCGCCAAAATGACGCAGTTCGTTGCGTTGCTTGTGCCCCACACGCTGCTCGTGTAGACAAGCATCCGGCGCTGCTTCCGGCGGGCCGCCTCGGAGGGAACCGAGCGCGGAGGGGCAACAGCGAAGCGAGGGCGCCACGGCCGCAGCGGATGCCGGCCGCAAAATTGGCGCAATGCGCCATGCGATTTCGCCCCACGTGCCGGCACCTGCCGGCCGCCCGACCGGAGGCAAGAATGTCAGGCTATGCTTTCACCACCATCGCCGATCCCTTGGCCGGTCGCTTTGGTAGGGGTGCGACCGGTGTCAATAACGCGGGCCAGATCGTTGCCTTCTACGTTGATGACAATGGCCATGCCCACGCCTGTCTGTACAGCGGCGGCAGCTACAGCGCCGTTGAGCTTCCAGGCTTCCACGGATCCGGGGACGCAGCCGATGCGGCGCCCATCAACGACACCATCACCCTGCAGGCCACGATGCTCGCGAACCTGCACGCGAGCGATTTTCACTTCGTGTAGGGAACGCGCAGAGAACATGCGGTTGCATTCCCAGGGAGAGCGACATGGCGATCGTCAGCTGGATCAATAGTTCCGGTGGGAGCTGGGAGACGGCCTCGAACTGGAGCACGGGCATGGTCCCCGGAGCGGCCGACGACGCCTTCATCAGCGCCGGCGGCACCTATACGGTCTCCAGCAGCGCCAATGAAACGGTCAACAGTGTTGGCATCGCCGCAGGTAAGTCGCTCAGTATCGGGGCCCCAATAGGATCGCCCCAGAACGTGTTCACAATCGGAACTGCGCTGAACAACGCCGGCGGCATAGGGGTCGGCAACAGCGGCTTTTTCGGGACCCTGGTCCTCGGCACGCCCGGCATCAACACGACGATCAACAATGCGGGCGGAATTGTCTTTGCGTTTTTCTCCGGAAAAAACAACTTCCCCGGCTTGGGGACGCTGCAGCTCAACGGTGACCTGACGTTTCTGGGCGGCGGCACGCTTGGTTTCACATTGAACAGCTTTGGATCAGCCGCGATCACAGGGACCGCCACGCTCACCAACGCCGACAATCAAATTTCCGGCGGCATCAGCGACCCGAACCTGACGCTGGTCAACCAGTCCGGCGGAACGATCGTGGCGAACATCATAGATACCGGCAGCAATGTCATCAGCAACGCCGGCACGATCAAGCCTGCGGTCTTCGGCTTACCCTCCCAGATCAAAAGTCCGATCAGCAATTCCGGCCTGCTGGACGCCGAAAACCAAGTCAACTTGACGATCTCCGGCGCCGTTACCAACAACGGCACGTTCAAGGCGTTCGGGGGCGTCGTCACTGTCTCCGCCGCCGTCACCAACAATGGCATGATCGAGTCGAATGGGGGCAGCATGACGATCTCCGCCGCTGTCGCCAACAACGGCACGATCAGGACGATCGGCGGCGGCAGCATGGATATCCAGTCGATCACCGGCAATGGACTGGAGATCGGCGACAACGCGCTCCTGCATCTCGGCAGTTCCTTCGGCGGGCTGATCACGTTCACGGGCGCGAATGGCACCTTCAAAGGCAGCCCAGGCAGCCACAATCTCGCAGGGGACGAATTCGGCAACATGCTCGATTATTCCGCCGCCACGAGCGGGGTCGAGTTCGATCTGTCGACCGGCTACGGTTACCAGAATTTCGCGCCCGCGGTCGGGGTCGACCATTTCTTCAACATGTCCGTGTTCAAAGGCGGCAGCGGCAACGATGTGTTCATCGGCGGGCCCGGCAGCCACACCTTCGCCGGCAATGGCGGCGCCGCGGACACCCTCGACTACTCCGCGGCGATGAGCGCGGTGCAGTTCAACTTTGTCACCGGCAGGGCGACCAATCAGTTCGGCGGCACCGACCAGTTTTCCGGCATGGAGATCTTCAAGGGCGGCAGCGGCGACGACGTCTTCATCGGTGGCCCGGGCGATCACACGATCGACGGCGGCGCCGGCACCGACACGCTCGATTACTCCGCCGCCACCACGAGCGTGCAGTTCAATCTGGCGACCCAGAAGGCGACCAACGCCTTCAACGGCCCGCCGCCGTTCAATCCGCCGGGCACCGACACCTTCTCGAACATCGACCTGTTCAAGGGCGGCAGCGGCATCGACACCTTCATCGGCGGCCAAGGCAACCACACCCTCGATGGCGGACCCGGCAACCCCAACATCCTCGACTATTCGGCGGCCACGACCGGTGTTGAGTTCAACATCGCGACCGGGCTGGCGTACAACAATTTCGGAGGACCGACAGTCACCGTCGATCACTTCATCAACATCGCGATTTTGAAGGGCGGCAGCGGCAACGATATCTTCCTGGGCGGACCCGGCAACAACGTGATGGACGGCGGCGCCGGGACGGACACGCTCGACTATTCGGCGACCGGCGCGCCGGTGAGCATCAATCTCGGCACCGGCGCGGCCATGAACGGCTATGGCGGGACCGACCATTGGGCGAGCATCGAGGTGTTCAAGGGCGGCAGCGGCCACGACGATTTCCTCGCCACCGGCGCGCCGGGCACTTACAGCTTCGTCAGCGGCGGTTCCGCCGACACGTTCGGGTTCAGCGGCATCTTCGGCCACGGCACGGTCACCAATTTCACCTCCGGCCCGGACGGGATTTATCTCGATCACACCCAGTTCGCCGATTTCATGGCGGTGCAGTCGCATGCCCAGCAGGTGGGCAGCGACACCGTCATTAGCTTAGACACGAACGACACCATCACCCTGCAGAACACGATGCTCGCGAACCTGCACGCGAGCGATTTTCATTTCCTGTAGCGGCGTGCGTACAACCGGTACACGCCAGCAGTCCACACGTTGAGGCAAGACATGTCAGACTACGCTTACACCACCCTCGACGATCCCTTCGCGGGGAATTTCGGGACCGCTGCACACGGTATCAATAACGCGGGCCAGATCGTCGGGAGCTACGCTGGCCACGGCTTTCTGTACAGCGGCGGCACCTATACGACCCTCGACTATCCCGCCATGGTGACCACCGATGCGGCGGCAATCAACAACGCTGGCCAAATTGTCGGCTCTACGCATCAAATCCTGCAGATCCACCCCAGCGAAGGTGGTTACTTGTATAGCGGCGGAACCTGGACCAGCATCAATGATCCGATGGCGTCCGGCTTCTTCTCGACCCACACGAATGCGTACGGGTTAAACGATGCAGGCGTAATCGTCGGGGACTTTCTTGCAAGCGACAACATGGGAAGTTTCAACTCTCACGGCTTCATCTACAACAACGGCAGCTATGCGACTCAAGATGTTCCGTCGGCCACAAATACCCACCTCGCCAGCATCAACAATTTCGGCCAAATCGTCGGCAACAGCAGCAACGGAGCCTTTCTGTACAGCGGCGGCATCTACACCACCATCATGGATCCTTTGGGCGCCACCTCTGCGACGGGGATCAATGGCTTCGGACAGATCGTCGGATATTACACCGACGGCAGCCAAGTCGCGCATGGTTTCCTGTTTAGCGGCGGCAGCTACATCACGATTGATGATCCCCTGGCCTCTCCTGCGGGCTTCGGCACGGGCACCTTCGCGGAAGGCATCAACGACAACGGCCAGATCGTCGGGTATTACACCGACGGCAACGGCGTCAAACACGGCTTCCTCGCCAACGCGACGACGACGGCCGTTTGGGCAAATGGCGTATCCGGCGACTTCGGCAATCCGGCGAACTGGACTCCTGCGATCGTCCCCGGACCGAGCAGCGATGTCGCTATCAGTCCGAGCGGGACCTATACCGTCACCAGCTTGGCCGATCGGACGATCAACAGCCTGAGCACCGCTGCGGGAGCGACGCTCGCCATCACCGCCGGCACCTTCACGATCGACAATGGAACGGGATCGGGCGCCAATGCCGGAACCCTGATGGTCGGCGCCAGCGGGACGCTGCATGTCATCGGCCAGATCGCGGGCTCCGGAGCGGTCGTGATCAACGGCGGAACGCTCGACCTCGCCGGCTCCTACGCCGGGGTGGTGACGTTCACGGGCCCGGGTGGAACATTCGTCGGAGACGCCGGCAATCACAACCTCGTCGGCGACGGAGCGGGCAACACGCTCGATTATTCCAATGCCACGAGCCCGGTGCAGTTCAATCTGACGACCGGCTTCGCCTACAACAATCTCGGCGGGTCTGCGGTTGGGGTCGATCATTTCTTCAACATGTCCTTCTTCAAGGGCGGGAGCAGCAACGACACCTTCATCGGCGGGCCTGGCAATCACACTTTCATCGGCGACGGCGGGCTGGACACGCTCGACTACTCCTCGGCCACGACCGGGGCGCAGTTCGATCTCACCGCCAACAAGACCTACAACAATCTCGGCGGCGGCCCCACGGTTTGGACCGATCAGTTTTCCGGCATCGGGATATTCAAGGGCGGCAGCGGCAACGATGTCTTCATCGGCGGCCCGGGCAATCATACCATCGATGGCGGATCGGGCATCGACACTCTCGACTATTCGGCGGCCACGACCGCGGTGCAGTTCGATTTCGCGAGCGGCTTCGCCTACAACAATTTTGGCGGCGGCCCCACGGCTGGAGTTGATCATTTCTCCAACATCTATGTTTTCAAGGGCGGCAGCGGCATCGACACTTTCTTTGGCGGGCCGGGCAACCACACCGTCGACGGCGGGCCCGGCGGTCCCAACATTCTCGACTATTCCGCGGCCACGACCGGGGTCGAGTTCAACGTCGCGACCGGGATGGCCTACAACAATTTCACCAACCTCAACGTTACCGTCGATCAGTTCTCCGGCATTGCGATCTTCAAGGGCGGCAGCGGCGGCAGCACCTTCATCGGCGGTCCCGGCAACAACGTCTTCGCCGGCGGCGCCGGGACGGACACGCTCGACTATTCGGCGACCAGCGCGCCGGTGAGCATCAATCTCGGCACCGGCGCGGCCATGAACGGCTATGGCGGGACCGACCACTGGGCGAGCATCGAGGTGTTCAAGGGCGGCAGCGGCCACGACGACTTCCTCGCCACCAACGCGCCGGGCACTTACAGCTTCGTCGGCGGCGGCTCCGCCGACACGTTCTCGTTCGGCGGGATGTTCGGTCACGGCACGATCGCGAACTTCGCGTCCGGCCCGGACCACATCTATTTGGATCACAATGAGTTCGCCGATTTCGCGGCGGTGCAGTCGCATGCCCAGCAGGTGGGCACCGACACGGTGATCACCTATGACGCCAACGACACCATCACCCTGCAGAACACGATGCCGTCGAACCTGCACGCGGGCGACTTCCTGTTCCTGTAGGCCAAGGGAGAAGGACGTGCACGCGGTGGTCAATCACCTGCCGGTCAAGGCGGGAACAGATTGATCGGAGCTTGCCGGGAAATTCGAGCAGTTTCGATCCTCAATCCGGCACCCTGCGTATCGCGGCGCCGGATTGATCCGATGCGGCGAAACCGAAGGGATCATCATCGTTCTCTTCGAATCCCATGGCCGCCGCCGTTCCGAGGAACCGGCGCATGTCGAGGTCGTTGACTCCTGGACATTCGCATCGGGCGACGCTGAACGAGACAGAGGCATCCCATGACGATCACGCTCAACCACACCATCGTGCCGGCGCGCGACAAGGTGGCCGCGGCCCGGTTTTTCGCGCGCATTTTCGGCCTGAATTTCGACGGATCGAGCGACCACTTCGCGCCGGTGCGCGTGAACGAGACGCTCACGCTCCTGTTCGACGAAGACCCCTCCCCTGACAGCCACCACTACGCCTTCCACGTGAGCGATGGCGAGTTCGACGCCATCTTCGGCCGGGTCAAGAAGGAGGGGATCGCCTATGGCAGCGCGCCTTGGAGCATCGACGACGGCAAGCTCAACGATTGGAATGGCGGCCGCGGGGTCTACTTCAAGGACCCGAACGGTCACGTGCTCGAGCTGATGACCGTGCCGCAGTGAGCGATCCCTTATCGACCAGCATTTGCCGGTTAGCCGTAGGTTGGGTCGAGCCCTTCGCGAGACCCAACAATCGCCAACAGCAGGCCATATCGACCGCCGACCCTCGGTGACGAGGGTGAAGACAAACGTGGCGATGACGTTCACCCGCCGGCATTCGCGCGAGGGCGGGCCCGATGTTGGGTCGCGCGAAGCGCTCGACCCAACCTCCGTGCCGCAGTGAAGCGCGCCGACTGGCACGCAACGGCCGCGGGAGGGCCGAAGTCGGAGGACCGCGGCTGCGAAACGGCGTATCCTGGGGCAATGGCGACGGCGGATAGTCATTCGACGCCATGGGCAGGAGGGAAGGATGAAGCAGCTCTTTGCAATGACACCGTCGTCAGGCGAGGGAACGTCACGGCGCGGGTTTCTGAGATCGAGCGCCGCGCTCGCGGCCGGCGGGGCCGCGGCGCAGCTCGTGCCCGAGACCGCCATGGGCCAGGGCGCGGGCGCCGATGCCGAGCTCGCCCGTCTGCAAGGGCAGCGCCGCATTCTGTTGAAAGGCGGCGTCGTGCTCACCCTCGACCGGCAAATCGGCGACTTCGCCCAGGCCGACGTGCTGATCGAGGACGGCAAGATCCGCGAAGTGCGGCCGAACATTGCGGTCGCCGACGATGCGGCGGCGGTGATCGACGCCTCGAACCGGATCCTCATCCCCGGCTTCATCGACACCCATAACCACTCCTATCAGGGCCTGTTGCGGAACATCCTCGCCAATGGCCTGCTCAACCCGGACTACAATCGCGACGTTCAGAACACCCTCACGCCGGCCTACGCAGCCGCCGACGCCTATGCCGGGGTGCTGGCGACTGCGCTCGGCATGATCGACATGGGCACGACCGCGATCGTCGACATTTCGCAGGTCTCCCACACCCCCGAGCACAGCGACGCCTGCATCCGGGCGCTGCAGGAGGCGGGCATCCGGGCGGTCTTCTCCTATCACCGGGGCGCGGGGTCCGCGGCGCAATATCCGCAGGACATCAGACGCCTGCAGCGGACCTATTTCAGCTCGAAAGATCAGTTGCTGACGCTGGCGCTGACCGCAAACCTCAATGCCAACATCTTCACGCTCGCGCGCGAGGTCGGCGTGCCGGTGGTCCAGCATCTCGTCGGCGACGACCTCAGCCCGCCGCTGATCGAGCTCGGGCGCGCCGGGCTGCTGCGGCCGGGCGACGAATACATCCACTGCCTGGGCGTGAACGACGCGGCGTGGCGGCTGATCAAGGACAGCGGCGGCCATGTGTCGATCTGCGCCCCGATCGACATGGCGATGGGGCACGGGATGCCCGCGATCCAGGACGCGCTAGACCACGGGCTGCGCCCGTCGCTGAGCTCCGACCACGGGGTGACGATCGCGCAGGATTTCTTCACGGTGATGCGCTCGACCTTCACGCTGCAGCGCCTGCTCCTCCTCCAACGCGCGCGCAAGGGCGAACAGAATCTGCCGCCGCTGGTCACCTGCCGCGACGTGCTCGAATTCGCCACGATCGAGGGCGCCCGCTGCGCCAACCTGGAGGGCAAGGTCGGCAGCCTCAGCCCGGGCAAGGAGGCCGACATCGTCGTTCTCAAGGCCGACCGGCTCGACGTCTGGCCGCTCAACAACGCGCCCGGCGTGGTCGTGAACCTGATGAATCCGAGCCACGTCGACAGCGTCTTCATTGCCGGGAAGGTGAAGAAGTGGCGCGGCAATCTGGTGGGGGTCGACGGACCCCGAGTCATCCGATTGGTCGCGGAGGCACGCGATGCGGTCGTCCGCCGCGCCGGCTACCAGACGAACCTGCTCGGGTGACGGGGGCGTAGTCCGTAGGGCGGGTTATACCAAACTTCGTAAACATTGACGCATGCGTCGTCATTGCCGGGCTTGACCCGGCAATCGTGCGCGCGCAAGCGCGCTCCATCCAGG
>WNGR01004001.1_pt1 | contig 15975 bp, 17 predicted proteins | sample 5407581 | NCBI WGS metagenome assembly WNGR01 (sample SAMN13153383, study PRJNA577476) | soil metagenome | isolation source: 80 cm soil or saprolite under Garry oak tree replicate 2 | place: USA:California | collected 2016-06-15 | reverse complement strand
TGACCTGCTGCGGGGCCCTGGCTGCATTTGCGCAGGAGGGCGCGCCCCCCATTGGGCCGCTCGTCGACACCGCGACGCTGCCGCGCGATCTCAGCCCCTGGGGCATGTTCCTCAACGCCGACATCGTCGTGAAGGCGGTGTTGATCGGCCTTGCCTTCGCCTCCGTGGTCACCTGGACGGTGTGGCTTGCCAAGACCATCGAGCTCATGACCGTCAAGCGGCGTCTGCGCGCGGACCTGAACCGGCTCGCCAAGCTGCGCGCGTCGGGGGCAAACCTGGGACAGCCGCTCGAGGAGCGCAGCGTCGTCGGACGCTGCATCGCCGCGGCGGTGGCGGAACTGCAGGTTTCCGGCAACGCCCTGGACAAGGTTGGCATCAAGGAACGGATCGCATCGCGCCTGGAGCGGATCGAAGCCGCGGGCGCCCGCCGGATCTCGCGCGGCACCGGCGTGCTCGCCACCATCGGGGCGACCGCCCCGTTCGTCGGCCTGTTCGGCACCGTCTGGGGCATCATGAACAGCTTCATCGGCATTTCGAAGGCGCAGACCACCAACCTCGCGGTGGTCGCCCCGGGCATCGCCGAGGCTTTGCTCGCGACCGCGCTGGGGCTCGCGGCCGCGATCCCCGCCGTCGTCATCTACAACATGTTCGCGCGCCAGATCGCGGGCTATCGCGCCCTGATGGGCGACGCCTCGGCCGAGGTGCTCAGATCGGTCAGCCGCGACCTCGACCAGCCAGGCGCGGGATCGGTCCCGTCCAATCGCAAGCTTTCACTGTCGGCAGCCGAGTGATCCCATGAGCGTCCGTCTCGACCACGGCGAGGACACGCTCGCCGAACTTCACGAGATCAACGTCACGCCCTTCATCGACGTGATGCTGGTGCTGCTCATCATCTTCATGGTGGCGGCGCCGCTGGCGACGGTCGACATCGCGGTCAACCTGCCGTCTTCGACCGCCGAGCCGCAGCCGCGGCCACAGAAACCGCTGTTCCTCACGGTCAAGCCCGATCTGACGCTGGCGCTGGGCGACGAGCAGGTCTCCCGTGCCACGCTGCGCGGCGCGCTTGACCAGGCGGCGAACGGCGACAAGGACACCCGCATTTTCCTTCGTGCTGACAAAGTTGTCCCGTATGGCGAAGTCATGGAAGTGATGAACCTCCTGCGTGCGGCGGGGTTCCTCAAAGTGGCGCTGGTGGGGCTGGAGAAAACGTCGACGCCATGATCGCGCTTGCGCCCGAAGATCGACACGACTTGCTGCGCTGGGTGCTCAGCGCTGCGTTCGTGCTCGCCGCCCATGGCGGGATCGCGGCCGCGATCGGGCAGTGGGAGGAGCCGGTCGACGCGCAAGAGCCTGCGTCCGCCATCGTCATCGAGCTTGCCCCGATATCGGCCGCGCCGATGGAGCTGCCGAACGACCTGGCGCCCCAACCCGAGCAGGAGGCGATCGAGAAGGTCGAAGAGAAGGTCGAGGAACCGATCGAGCCCACGCCGCCGACCGCTGCGGCGGTCATGCTCCCGCCCCCGGAGACCAAGCCCGAGCCTCCGAAGCCCGTGGAGGAGCAGCCCCCGCCCGCGCCCGCACCCCCGCCGCGCCAGGCTGCGATCCCGGCTGCGCCGGCGCAGGGCAGGCCCAATGCCAGCACTTCGACCGCGCTGCCGCGCTGGCAGAGTCAGGTCGCGGGGATTCTCGAGCGCAACAAGCGCTATCCCTCCGAAGCTCGCAACCGCCTCCAGCAGGGGGTGGTGCGGCTCGCCTTCAGCATCGACCGCCAGGGGCGTGTGGTATCGAGCCGCATCGTGGCCAGTTCAGGCTCCTCCGTGCTCGACCAGGAGACCCTCGATCTGGTGCACCGCGCGCAACCTTTCCCGCCCCCGCCCCCCGAGTTTCCCGGCGGGGAGATCGAGGTGCCGGTCCGGTTCAATATTCGGTGAAGATTCCTTGCCGACAACGTCAGCGTCTCGCTGAGCACATGGCTTGCAACGTGTCGCCGGCTGTAGTCGCTCGCGCACTTCGTCACATCGATTATCGCTGCGTGATGAGGGTAACGACCAGACGGTTGCTGGAATTGATTTTTTGTGGTTACCCGCTTGCCCGACGGTCGTCGATGTTGTCGGCCACCTCCTCGCAGATCGCTGCCGAGTCGCAAAGGTCTTCCTTGATGGCGGGATCTTCCGCCTCTTGAGCAAGCCGCCGATACTCGGCTGCTTGTTCTCGCAAATAGTCAGAGTAGTGCATTTGACGGCCTCCTCTGAAAAATCGACAGAACAGGCTGCCGTCAGTGGGTGTTCCACCGCGCCTTGGCGTCGTCGCCGGATTGCCTGAGGTGGACCTTGATCTCCGCATGGATAACCCATGCAAGCGGAATGTAATGATCCTCGCCGCCTGCGTCTGGATCGTCCTTCGTCAGCTTGATCTCGTCCTCACCTTCCATGTGGTCCACGGTCCCGACATGCGTACCGTCCGAACCTAGGACTTCCATGTGTTCCCTGATCAGCGTCGGTACCACCATGAGAGCCTCCATCCATATTGGACCAGGCTTCCCCCCGATGACCCCCTGACCTGGCGTGAATGCCGGCAATTTCTGCAATCGGATTGCAGGATTTGCCGCGGAAAACACGCGGCACCTAACTCAAAGGAATGATTGTAAGGGTCGTGCCGATTGAGCGCCTTGTCAAGTGCCGCCGGGCGGGGTGGCGTGGGCGCCTTGTCACGCGGCCAACGGGCCGACCGCGACACCAGCGCAAGTGCCCCTGGCGCCTTCCGTTCTTGCTGTGCCTCGTTGCATCGGGCTCGTCGGATATGATTTTCGGCAAAGACAGGCCGGATTATGCCCTATAATCTTGCTGCCAAGTCCATCTTTCGAGCGAAAGGAAATCGACATGGAATCGATCATCTCTCATCTTTTGACTCGCTTCGAGAAGGGCTCACTCAGCCGTCGAGAACTGGTTCGAGGTCTCGCGATCCTGGCTGCGAGCGGAACGGCCGCCGCCGCCCAAGAAGACATCGATTTCAAGACCGCGGACATCGACCATGTCAGCATTCAAGTCGCGGATATTCAGCGCTCCGTCGATTTCTATCAAAAAATGTTCGGGTTCTCCGTAATCAGCCAGGATCAGCCGCACGGAATTATTCGCCTCGGGACCACCAGGACGCTGGTCTCTCTCAACCATCAAAGCCCCGCCGGAATTGTGGATCACTTCGCGATTGGGATACCCCATTTTAGCAAGGAATCTGCTGCGCGCTATTTGAAACAGCGTGGCGCGAGTCCGGAAGACGACCCCTATGCTGGTTTGCACGTCAAGGACCCCGACGGGATTAACGTGCAAATCTTTTATCAGAGATGAGCGGCGCCGCGTTCCGGCTTGCAGATATTTTACCGGCTGTTGTGGGTTTGTTATCCCAACCTTCACAACTCATGACTTGTCATGCCCGGGCTTGACCCAGGCATCCATTGCAAAAACATTCTTTGCTTCAAACAGATGGATTTGTCGGGTCAAGCGTTGACCTCAGGCGGATAGTCCGCCATGCGGGCGACCTTGTCCGGGATGTCTCCCGCGACCGGTATCGCCCGGATCAGTCCGGCATGAGGCCCGCGAACTTCACAACCTTGGCCCACTTCTCGGTTTCGTCGGCGAGGAACTTGCCGTAGGCTGCGGGCGAACCGTGAAGCACCGTGGAGCCCAAGTCGGCGAACTTGGCCTTGAGCTTAGGATCGGCGAGCCCTGCGTTGATTTCCTTGTTCAGCTTATCGACAATCTCGACTGGCGTACCTTTCGGCGCGCCAATGCCATTGACCGAACTCGATTCGTAGCCGGGCACGAAGCCGCCGATCGTTGGCAGGTCCGGCAATAGCTCGTGGCGCATCGCGGTGGTCACCGCCAGCGCGCGCAATTTCCCGGCTTTGATGTATTCGATCGAGGAGATCAGGGTATCGAACATGACCTGCACCTGGCCGCCCAGCAAATCGGCAAGAGCGGGAGCGGCACCGCGATAGGGTACGTGAACCATGTCGACGCCCGTCATCAGCTTGAACAGCTCACCTGAGACGTGTTGCACGGTGCCGTTGCCCGCCGAAGCCATGTTGAGCTTTCCGGGATTGGCCTTGGCGTAGGCAATGAATTCGGGCACGGATGTGACCGGGACTGAAGGATGCACTTCCAGCACACTGGGGTTGACGGTCACGCTCGCGACCGGCGCGATGTCGCGCAGAAAATTGAAACTGAGCTTGTCGTAAAGGGTGGCATTGACCGCGTGCGCGGGACCGATCGTGAGCAGCGTGTAGCCATCGGGCGGGGCGCGCACGACCGCTTCGGTCGCGATGTTGGCGCCGCCGCCCGGCCGGTTCTCGATGACGAACGGTTGGCCGAGCCGCTCCGACAGCCATTGCCCGATCAATCGGCCGAGGATGTCCTGTCCGCCACCCGCCGCGTAACCCACGATGATGCGCACCGGCCGTGACGGATAGGCTTGCGCTCCCGTCCGGCGCGATGCGGTCGAGAAGGCAGCAGCGGCTGCGGCCAGATGCAGGAACTTGCGGCGGGGAAGTTTCATCTCGTCCTCCCGATCGCGAGCAAGGAGCTTACACCATTCCGTTCTTCGTTGACAAGTCAACGCGGTCGGTCTATTGCGCCGCGCACTGCGCGAGGAGATCGCATTCATGACCGTCGAGCCGCTGCAGCGCGAAAACCAGTCCATCAACTATCGGGTCTATGCGCTCGCGAGTTCGCTGAGCAAAGGGGCGATGCGTTTCTACCTTGCCAAGTTCGGCCTCGCTTTGCCTGAAATGCGATTGCTGAGCACGCTCGGAAGCGGTCGCCGCCTCTCCTCGCTCGAACTCGTGACCCTGACCGCGATGGACAAGGGCCTCGTCAGCCGCGTGTTGAACCGTCTCGCGCAGCGCGGCTCGGTCGAGCAAATCCCGACCGACCCCGGCTCCAGCCGTCGGGTTTGGAAATTGACCCGGGCTGGCGCCGCATTGGTCATGCGACTGCAACCGGTGTGGCGGGAACGCGAAAGTCGATTGCAATCCGGTCTATCGCCGCAGGAACGCAAATTGCTGCTGCGGCTGCTCGAACGCCTTTTTCAGGCTTCCGAAAGACTGCGAGCCGAGGAGGCCAAGACTTTGCCGCGCGCGGGCCGCAAAGCGGCGACGCAGAAGCGTGCGCTCGAACGAGCCTGACCATGGCTGCGCCCGCCGGCCGACGAAACGGGAGATCCACGATGCCGCAATACGAATCCCCCTACGATCCGTCCACAAGTCCCAAGAATTTGCAGCACGTCATTTACGAAAAGAAGGGTCATGTCGCCTATGTGACGATCGACCGCCCGGACGTGAAGAACGCGCTTCACTCGTATGCGTATGCGGAGTTGCGGTCTTGCTGGCGGGATATCGGTCTCGATCCCGACATCTACGTCGGAATCGTGACCGGCGCCGGATCGGCGTTTTGCGCCGGGCGCGACGTAAAATTCCTCGCCGAGTATCAGAAGAAGGGCCTGCGGACACCGCATGAGGACCCCAACAATCCGCTCTTTCATTGGGGCGGCGGCGGACAGCCGAGCGACGTCAATCTCGAAAAGCCGCTGATCGCCGCGATCAACGGACTTGCCGTGGGCGTCGGCCTCACGCTGGCGCTGCAATGTCAGCTCCGGGTCATGGCCGAGGACGCGTGGATTGGCGACACCCACACCAAGGTCGGCAGACTCGGCTCGGCGCACAATCTCTACGAGATGCTTCCGCGCACGACGGCCGCCTACCTCACCTTGTGCAACGGCCGCCTGACGGCGCAGGAATGTCTCCAGCAATCGATCGTCAACAAGGTCGTGCCGCGGGACAAGCTGATCGCCGCGGCAGAGCAGTTCGCCGAGATGATCTGCGACAGCTCGCCGACCGCGGTGCGAGCCGCGATCCGGCTCTATCGTCTGAGCGCCGCCTTTGCGCCCGCGCTCGTTGCCTATGCGCGCCACCTCGATCAGGAGACCGCCGAAAGCGAGGATGGGGCGGAAGGGCCGCGCGCCTTCCGAGAGAAGCGCAAGCCGGTCTGGAAGGGACGATAGTGACGTCGGACGCGGAGCCCGCCGCCTCGTTCGGCGATCTGACGCCGCTGCTTGCGCCGCGCTCGGTGGCCGTCGTCGGCGCTTCGGACCGCGAGGGAAATCTCGGCGGGCTTGCGGCCGGCTTCCTGCAGAAGTTCGGTTATCGCGGGCCGGTCTGGCCGGTCAATGCCGGCCGCACGGCCGTCGCCGGCCTCCCGTGCTTTCCGCATTTGCGTGCGCTGCCGGCGCGTCCCGATCTGGTGATCGTCGCGGTGCCGGCGGAAACCGTGATCGAGGTTGTCCAGGACTGCATCGCCGCAGCTGTCCCGGCTGCCATCGTATGGGCCGGCGGTTTCGCCGAGATTGATGCCAGCGGGCGGGCGCGGCAAAAACAACTCGAAGACGTTTGCCGTGGGACGAGCCTGAAACTATGCGGCCCGAATTGCATCGGAGTCATCAACACATCGATCGGGCTGACGGCCTCGTTCAGCTCGCTGATGACGGAATTCGACTCCCTCACGCCGGGGGCGGTGTCGATCGTGAGCCAAAGCGGCGGGACCGCTGTTACGGCGCATGCGCGCGCGCAGGAGCTTGGGCTCGGATTTCGCGTCACCATCAGCTGCGGCAACGAGGCGACGCTCTCGATCGGCGACTTCATTCATGCGCTCTCACAGGATGACGGAACGCGGGTGATCGCAGCCTATGCGGAGGGCCTGTCGGACCCCGCGCGCTTTGTGGGAGCGCTTGCCGAAGCGAAGCGGCGCGGCAAGCCGGTGGTGATCTTGAAGGGTGGCGCAAACGAGCAGAGCGGACGTGCCGCGCTTGCCCATACCGGAAAGCTCGCCGGCGTCGATCGCACCTACGACGCGATCTTTCGCGAGTTTGCGGCCATTCGCGTCTACTCGACGGAAGAGCTGCTCGACGTGTCGTTGCAATTGGCCTCGCTGCGCCCGGGACAGCTGCCGGCCGGCAATCGGGTCCTGCTCAGCACGTTCGGCGGCGGCTCGGGCGTGCTGGCCGCCGATCAGTGCGCTCGCGAAGGCCTCGAGGTGCCAACGCTCGACCCGGAAACCCGCGCGCGCCTCAAACCAATCCTCTCGCCGCTCGGGTCGTCCATGAACCCCGTCGACCTGACGCCAGGGTCGATGACGAACGCGAAATATCGGGCGACGCTCCCGGCCGTGTTGAGGACGCTGGTCGGTTCACGGGACATCGACGGCTATGTGTTCATGAGCGCGGGATTCGGCTCGCTTGCGCCCGAGCTCATGACGATGTTCGAAAATCTGCGGGCCGGCAGCGACAAGCCGATCTGTATCAGTTGGCTGTCGCCGCCGGACGGAATCACGCAAAGCCTTGCCAAACGTGGTGTGTTGGTATTCGACGAGCACGCGCGCGCGATCCGTGCGATGGGACATCTCGCTCGTTATGCTGCGAACAGGAGGCATCGGATTCGCCATCGGCCCGAGACCGCGAAGCCGTTCATCTGGGGCGATGTCATCGACACCGCTGCGACGGCGAAAGTCGTTTCCGAGGATGTCGCTGCACGAATTCTGCAACTTGCCGGGCTGCCTGTCGCCTGCGGCCGCCTTGCCCGGACCACCGAGGAGGCAGTGGAGGCTGCCGACGAGGTCGGATACCCGGTCGCGATCAAGGCCATCTCCGCGGCGATCACGCACCGGGCCGCTGCCGGCCTCGTCAAGCTCGATGTTGAAGATGCCGACGCAGTTGCGAAGACCGATCGCGCGCTCCGCGACCGCGCCGCCGAACGCGGTGTTGTGCTCGACGGAATTTGGGTTCAGCGCATGATCTCGGGTGGGCTGGAGTTGCTGGTGACCGCATTCCGCGATCCACAATTCGGCGTGATGGTGGGCTGCGGAATGGGTGGCGGCATGACCGAGATCATTGACGATGTCGTCTTTGCGCGCGCGCCGATCGACACCGCCGGCGCGTTCGATCTGCTCGGGCGGCTACGGACGTTTGAGCGGCTGCCCACGTTGCTTCCGGATGCCGATCGGCGGCGCGCCGCCGATTTTCTCTCGCGTTTCTCCGCGCTGGTCGCGACCGCCCCGTGGGACAGCTTCACCTTCGAGATCAATCCGGTGAAGCTTGGGCCCGACGAAGTGGCGGTCGTGGATGCGCTCCTGGTGATCGACTAGGGGCGACCTCGTCAAGTGAACCAAACAAAGGTCATGTGTCGTGTATCCTGCGCCGCAGATCATCGAAACGGCATCCTTGCCTTCGATCCGCAGACTGGCGTGCGCACTTTAGTAACGGACCGGGGCAGCGATGGACGCTTCAAGGGCCTTAACGACCTGACCTTCGCCTCCAACGGCGACCTCTAAGTCATCTCCGCCGTCACGACCACAAGCATCTCCTGACACTCAACGTATCCGCGATCCGACCCCCGTTCCCCCACATCTCAAATGCGAGTAATCTCTGCCCGAGCTGCCCCGGCGCGACGTGCCGAAGTCCTGTTTCAGGCCAACGCTTTTGCCGTCGGCAGGCATCGGATCACAGGGGAATAAGCATGTGTTACCGAAGTTCGACCGGTGCCTTCGCGTTGGCAGCGGTGCTGTCCTTGTCGATCATCGGCGCGCAGGCGTTCGACGAGACCAAGTACCCAAACTGGAAAGGCCAGTGGGTGCAGCTTGGCGGAAATCAGGATTCACCTTGGGATCCGACAAAGCCGCCGGGTGCCGGCCAGCAGGCCCCGCTGACGCGGGAGTACCAGGCGATCTTCGAGGCGAGCGTCAAAAGCGGGGCCGACGGCGGGCCCGGACCCGACCCGACCGCGCGCTGCATTCCGGCAGGCGTCCCGCGGGTGATGATCGCGGCCCAGCCGATGGAGATCGTCATCACCCCGGATGCGACCTACCTCATGCTGGAGGAGTCCAGCACTCTGCGCCTCGTCTACACCGACGGACGGAAATTCCCGGACCATTTGGAGCCGAGCTTCACCGGCTACTCGATCGGCCAGTGGCAGGACTCCGATGGTGACGGCCGTTTCGATACGCTTGTTATTGAGACTCGTGGCATCAGGGGGCCGCACACCTACGACGCAAGCGGCATCCCGTTCCACAAGGATGGCGAGGCGGTCGTCACCGAGAAGCTCCACGCCGACAAAGCCGATCCGAACATTCTGCATAACGAGATCACCACCACCGACAATGCGCTCACGCGGCCCTGGACAGTGACGCGCAGCTACCACCGCGACGCCCAACAAACACAACCGGAATGGTCGGAGTTCATCTGCAGCAAAGACACCTCCCGCGTCGAGATCGGAGACCAGTACTACAAGCTCAACCCGGAGGGTTTCCTGATGCCCATGCGCCGTGGCCAGAAGCCCCCCGATCTCAAATACTTCAAATAGTCACTTCGGCACGAGAAATCAGCCGCCCCGGACGTGAGATAGTCAGTCAACTGCCGAAGTGACTACAAGGCAATGCGCTGGTCGTACCAGCTTCCATCGCGAGCCTTGCGCGGCCAAACAAGGAGGACAGCCATGCTTTGGCGAAGCTCGATCCACGCAGTTGCACTGGCCGCAGCGCTGCTGATGACAATCCGCGGAGCGCAGGCCTTTGACGACGCCACTTACCCGGACTGGTCAGGCCAGTGGCATGGGATGGGCGGGGGTAATTATGACCCATCGAAGCCCGGCCGCTTGGGGCAGCAGGCACCATTGAAACCGGAATACCAGAAAATCCTGGAGGCGAGCCTTGCCGACATCGCCGCCGGCGGGCAGGGCAATGACCCTGGTTATCGCTGCATTTCGCACGGCATGCCGCGGGTCATGATCGCCAATGTCCCGCTCCACTTCGTCATCATGCCGCAGACCACTTACGTCCTGCTTGAGCGGCTCAGCCAGGTTCGCCGCATCTATTCCGATGGCCGCGCGTGGCCCGCGCAACTGCGGTCTTTCCCGCTCGGCTATTCGATCGGCAAATGGCTCGACGAAGACGGCGACGGCCGCTACGACACGCTCGAAGTCGAAACCCGCGGCATGAAAAATCCCCGCAGCTACGACGCAAGCGGCATGCCGTTCCATGAGGATGCGGCGACTATCGTCAAGGAGCGCATCAGCCTCGACAAGGCCAACCCCGATATCCTGCACGACGAGATGACTACGATCGACAACGCGCTGACCCGTCCATGGACGGTCACCAGGAGCTACCGGCGCATCCGCAATGGCGTATGGAGTGAGTACACCTGTGGCCTCGACAACCAGCATGTCGTCATCGGCAAGGACGACTATTTCCTAAGCGCAGAAGGGCTCCTGATGCCGGTCAAGAAGGGCCAGAAGCCGCCCGATTTGCGATATTTTGATCAAGCGCAATAGTGATCAGATGTATCAAGGGCTGCGGGGGGTGCGCCGACGCGCGCAGCCCCCGCTTGCCGAAAGCCTAGACCTACTGGGTCAACGGCGCTCGCTCGATGATCTCGATGCGGGTGCCCCACGGATCGGTGATGTAGGTGATGACACTACCGCTAGGAGCCTTGCGAACCGGCTCGTCGAGCTTGACGCCTTCCGCCTCGATCTTCTTGACGAAGGCGGGATGGTCCTTCACGTCGAAGCCGATGTGGTCGAGCACGCGATGTCTGGTCGGTGCTTGCGCCTTGTCGGCCTTGTTGAACCGGAGCTGGGCACCCGGGACGTCCACGACCGGGGCATTGTTGCGGGTGCCGGCCTTGCCGCCGAAGGTCTTCGCATACCAGGCCACGGCCTTGGGAACCTCGGCTTCCGGCAGGAAGAAGTGGACATGCTCATGCCGGATCGGCATCGACTGGGTCTTGTCTTCCAGGATCTCGATGCGCACGCCATCCGGCGTCTCGACGAAGGCCTGATCGAGCCTGTTGTTGGTGCCGGGCAGCACCGCAACGCCGGCGGCCTTCCACTGCGCGACCCGCTCCTGCACGTTGTTGACGATGAACCCGACGTGGTTCACCACCGAACCCTGGGTGCCGCCTTCCCCCTTCTCGGTCCCCAGCGTCAAGTTGATGTAGACCCCGGGGAACATCATCAGCGGCTGTCCGCCAGGCATGAACAACTTGCCGCCCATGCCGAGGAAGATTTTCTTGTTGGCTTCCACATCCTTCGAAATGATGTGCCAGTGACCCATGGTCACGCCGACCTCGTTGAACGGGGCTGGTTGCGCCACGGCCGTCCCGGCCGCAAGCGTCGACGCGAGCATCAAGGCTGTGAACACGGTCGTCTTCATGGATGCCTCCCTGTTGCGCTTGAATTTTCCCTGTTGACCAGCGAACGGATGTGAACGCTATCAGGTTGCGGGAATGTGCGAAAGCAGCCGCGGCGCGGGCAGGGGCCACGCGCGGCTAGGCGATTCGCGCCCCCTCGTCGATCGCCGGAGCGAGCCGCGATCACATCGCGCTTGTGGCCTCGGAGCCGACGAAGGCGATGCGCAGCATGTTGGTCGCGCCTGGGGTCCCGAGCGGCACCCCGGCGACGATGATGACCCGCTGGCCCGCCTTGGCAAATCCGTCCCGGAAGGCGAGCCGGCAGGCGCGCTCGACCATGTCGTCCTGATCGCGGGCGTCCTCCGCGACGATGCAGTGCACGCCCCAAACGAGCGAGAGCCGGCGCGCGGTGGCGAGATTTGGCGAGATCGCCACGATCGGGGGCTGCGGCCGCTCGCGGGCGACCCGCAACGCAGTCGAGCCCGAGAAGGTCCAGCAGATGATGGCGGCAAGGTCGAGCGTCTCGGCGATCTGGCGCGCCGCCGCCGCGATGGCGTCGGCGCCAGTCGCTTCGGGCTCGCTGCGTTGCGCGTCGATGATGCCGCGGTAGAGCGGATCGTTCTCGACCTCTTCGGCGATGCGGTTCATGGTGGCGACCGCCTCGACCGGATACTGGCCGGCCGCCGATTCCGCCGACAGCATCACCGCGTCGGCGCCCTCGAAGATCGCGGTCGCGACGTCGGAGACCTCGGCGCGGGTCGGGACCGGGCTCGCGATCATGGATTCGAGCATCTGCGTCGCCACCACGACCGGCTTGCCCGCGCGCCGCGAGAAGCGGGTCATCTGCTTCTGCAGCCCAGGCACCTGCTCGAGCGGCAGCTCGACGCCGAGGTCGCCGCGCGCCACCATCAGCGCGTCGGTGAGATCGAGGATATCGCCGAGCCGGCTCACCGCCTGCGGCTTCTCGATCTTGGCCATGACGTTGGCGCTGCCGCGCGTGATCTTCTTCGCTTCGGCGATATCGTCGGGCCGCTGGATGAAGGAGAGTGCCACCCAGTCGATGCCGGTATCGAGCGCCGCTTCGAGGTCGGAGCGGTCCTTGGGCGCGAGCGCCGAGAACGGCACCGTCGTGTCGGGCAGACTCACGCCCTTGCGGTCCGACAATTTGCCGCCGACCTCGACCCGGGTGACGATGCGCTGCTGCTCGACTTCGGTCGCGGTGAGCCGCACTTTGCCGTCGTCGAGCAGCAGAGTGTGGCCGGGCTCGATCACGGAAAAAATTTCCGGATGCGGGAGCTCGACGCGGCTCGCATCTCCGGGCGCGGGATCGGCATCGAGCGTGAAGCTTTCGCCTTTCGTCAGCATGACCGGGCCGGTCGCGAACTTTCCGACCCGAAGCTTCGGGCCTTGCAGATCGACCAAAATCCCGATCGGCCGGCCGTATTCGAATTCGACCGCGCGGATCGCGCCCACCAGCTCGCGCATGCGCTCGTGCGAGGTGTGACTCATGTTGATGCGGAAGACGTCCGCGCCGGTGCGGAACAGGCTCGCGATGACCACGCGGTCGGAGGACGACGGACCAAGCGTCGCGAGGATCTTGGTCCGGCGCAGGCGTCGCATCAGTTCTTGCTTCGCGGTGGCGGCGAGGGCGGGTTTGGCCGCCCCGACACCGGCGGCGGCTGAACCAGCGGAACCCGCGATTGCAGGGGCTGCTGCGGGGCCTGCTCGGCGGATTCGGTGAGCTGCACCGTCCACGACGGCTGCTCGCCGGTGTCGACCTCGAAGAAGCCGGTGCGGTCGAAGCCGCGCGCGAGGCAGTCATCGGTGCCGCGGATGGTGAACTCTTTGTCCCGGGTGCACATGAAAGCCTGGCCCGACCACTCGCCGCCGCGATCATAGTCGACGGCATAGACGTAATAGAAGCGCGCGACCAGTGCGCCCCGCAAGACGGTGTCGCAGCTCCGCGCGGGCAGGTTCCACCACCCTTCGGTGGTCCAGCCTTCGTTCTCCTTGTAGCCGACCGCGATGCCGACCCGGCTGGGGGTGTTGTTGCAGAGCCGGAAATCGGCGGCCGCCGGATCGGCCTTGACCGCGATCCCGGCGGTAACGAGGACGCCGGCCACGACCGCGCGCAGGCCCAAGAGGCAGAACCGGGGCCGGCAGCGCCGAAGGTTTCCGGAGGTCTGTCGATCGTTCATCGCGTCCGCATTCCCCACCGTGCCGGATATCGCGTGAACCATCAGGGGCTGTCAACGAGGATGGCCCGGAAGTCGTTGACGTTGGTGAAGGTCGGCCCGGGCGCCAGCAAGTCACCGAGCTTGGCGAAGAATTCGGTCGAATTGTTGTCATTAAGGAAGACCGCCGGATCGAGGCCGAGGCTGCGGGCGCGCGTGGCGGTGCTGGCATCGATGAAGGCTCCCGCCGGGTCGTCGGGCCTTCCACTGCCGCCATCGGTGCCGTCGGTGTCGGCAGCGAGCGCGGCGATCCCGGGCTCCTCCGCAAGCGCGCTGCTGAGCGCCAGCGCATATTCCTGGTTCGGGCCGCCGCGGCCCTTGCCGCGGACAGTTACGGTCAGCTCGCCGCCTGACAGGATCACCGCGTGGCGGTGCACAGCCTTGAGCTCGTGCGCGAGCCGCGCGTGCTCGGCCGCGACCGCGCGCGCCTCGCCCTCGATCTCCGTGCCGAGCAGGATGCAGTCGTAGCCCGCGGCCCGCACCCCATCTTCCACCTTGCGGAACACATCGGCGGGGCGCGCCGCGAGCGCGAAGGAGGTATCGGCAAAAACCGGATCTCCGGGTTTGGGCGTTTCGTTCGCGGCATCCGCCAGCGCCCGCCGCATGGCCTGCGAGAGATCGAGCCGATAGCGCTCGACGATCGAGCGGGCGTCGGCGAGCGTGGTTGGGTCCGGCACGGTCGGGCCCGACCCGATCACCGCCGGATCATCGCCCGGGACGTCCGAGATCGCGACCGTGACGAGCCGCGCCGGCCGGGCGCGCTCCGCCAGCCGCCCGCCCTTGATGCGCGAGAGATGCTTGCGAACCGCATTCACCTCGGTGATCGAGGCGCCCGAGGCGAGCAGCGCCCGCGTCAGCGCCTGCTTTTCCGTTAGCGAGACACCCGCGGCGGGCGCAATCCAGTTCGCCGATGCGCCGCCCGAGATCAGCACCAACACCTTGTCCTGCGCCCCCGCAGCATCGGCCAGCGCGAGCGTCTCGGAGGTTGCGGCAAGCCCGGCAGCATCGGGAATCGGATGGCCCGCCTCGAAGACAGGCACGAGCTTGGTCGGTCGCGCATAGCCGCGGCGCGTGACCGCGATGCCCCCGATCCGGCTCGCTGGCAAGCCATGCTGGTCGAGGTAGTGGCGTTCGGCGACCTCGGCCATCGACCCCGCCGCCTTGCCCGCCGCGAGGATCACCAACCGCCCCGAGGCCGGCGGCGCGGGCAGGTGCGGGGCAAGACAATTCGCCGGATGCGCAGCCGCGACTGCGACGTCGAACAGGCCCTGGAGGAATGCATGGGGCGACGCAATCACGGGTGACATTCTGTTGCGGCCGATTTGGTTCGACACCTGACGTTTTGACACTGTTCACGGCAGCAACGATTCTGTCACCACTTTTTGAACAGCGCATCGCTGGATTGCGGGGGGATCGACCGCCGCTGTCGATGGCCGCCGGCACCCGTGACTGACATCCGTGCCCGCTGGAAAGCTGGCGATCTCATCCCTATTCTTATACTCGCTAACGAGGTCTCTTGACCTCAGGCTTGTCCTCCACCGTATCAGCGAAAGGTTTGCGGCCATGGCGCTCGACACCAAGACCCGCACGGAGCTCGAAGCAGCGGCGTTTCGGCGCCTGCTCGAGCATCTGCGTACGCGCACCGACGTGCAGAACATCGACCTGATGAATCTGGCCGGCTTCTGCCGCAACTGCCTGTCGAACTGGATGAAAGATGCAGCCGACAGCCGCGGCGTGCCGATGACCAAGGAGGAAAGCCGCGCAGCGGTCTACGGCATGCCATTCGAGGAATGGAAGGCGAAGTACCAGAAAGACGCGTCGCCAGAGCAGAAGGCGGCATTCGAAAAGGCAGGTCCGAAGCACTGACCTTCACCCGCCGCTGTGCACTGCTGTGGATGACTTGATCCGGGCCTTGACGTCGATGCGATTCCCAAACCTCCTTCCGACCATGCAAAGGTTGCGTGAACGGAGGAGTCCCCAATGGCGACCGCTGCCGCTGCCAAGCAAGAGCCTGCGACCCGATTTGCGAAGGATCACCTGAAAGCCTTCGTGGAGCGAATCGAGCGCCTCGAGGAGGAGAAGAAGGCGCTCGCCGATGACATCCGCGACGTCTATGCGGAGGCCAAGGGCGACGGCTTCGACATCAAGGCGCTGCGCACGATCGTGCGGCTGCGCAAGCAGGATGTCGAGGAGCGCAGGGAGCAGGAGGCGATCCTGGAAACCTACATGCTTGCGCTCGGCATGCCGAATTGACCACGGGGATCGCGGTTTGCGGTCTGTCATGTCGGCGGGCTCGTGCCGGAGATCAATGCCCCGGACTCTCGACTTCGGTCCCGGATGCGCTGCGGCCGGGACACAAGGTCAGTGGCTTTGGCCAAGGTGATGCCGTGTCCTGGCGACGCACCGCAGCAACCGCGGTTGTCGCCGGCGCGCGGATGATCTAGCCTCCCGGCGCTCAACCGACATGCAGCGCCTCTCGGGGCGCCGGTTCGGTCGTTCGACGCGCGCAGCGGAG
>WNGR01005937.1_pt1 | contig 15981 bp, 8 predicted proteins | sample 5407581 | NCBI WGS metagenome assembly WNGR01 (sample SAMN13153383, study PRJNA577476) | soil metagenome | isolation source: 80 cm soil or saprolite under Garry oak tree replicate 2 | place: USA:California | collected 2016-06-15 | reverse complement strand
AAGCGCGAAGCCGCTCCCAAGATCACGCTTGCCTCGGTCTGCTAGCAGACCGCTAAGATCCCAGGTAGACCACCTGGTGGATAGACCACATGTGCAGACCTGGTAACAGGTGCAGCCGAGTGGCCCTAATGATCGAGCGACTTGTTCCCTTCTAGTTTCTTTTTCCATCCATGCTTTCAGCCGTTTGCTTTGCTGACACTGTTTTAGTGTAGCATGCAGGCAGGCAGCATGGTCGGTACTGCTGGCGTGTCTCAACTGGATATTCTACGACCCTTGCTTTCTGACACTCTCGGCAAAATTGAGGTAATTGCTCTAAACGGTTCATTTGGACGAAAGGACGTGAGGTTTTGCGTCCTTTTCCTGTTTTTGGCAGTGAAAAGCTATGCTTATCGACTTTCATACACACCTCCTCCCGCCAGATATCCGCGATCATCGTGAGCAATATTGTGCGCGTGATCCCTGGTTCAACAAGCTATATGCGAATCCGCGTGTTGGCATAGCCTCCATAGAAGATCTGGTTGCAGAAATGGATACATCAGGCGTTGATGCTTCAGTCACCTTTTCATTTGGTTGGAGCGATCCAGGCTTGATTGAAGAAACAAATAACTACGTCCTGGATGCCATACGCCGTTACCCTCAGCGCATCTATGGCATGGCAGTGATACAGCCGACAGCAGGAGTAAGGGCAGTTCGCGAGTTGGAACGTTGCGCCCAGGCTGGCATGATTGGCGTGGGAGAGCTTATGCCACATGGCCAGGGCTACAAACTCAGCGACATCTCTCTCCTGAGACCTCTTATGGAGGTAGTGCGCCAGTATCAGTTACTTGTCCTCTCCCATTGTAGTGAACCAATTGGGCACATCTACCCAGGCAAAGGCGATGTATCACTCCAGGATATTGTGACCTTTCTGACAGCCTTCCCCGATGTACGATTTGTCGCTGCCCATTGGGGCGGCGGATTACCTTTTTACTGCTTGATGCCTGAGATACAGCGCATTACCACTAATGTGTGGTATGATACTGCTGCGACCATTTACCTCTACCGCAACACCATTCTTCCCGTGGTAGCTGAACTTGTTGGTATTGACCGTATCCTCTTCGCGAGTGATTACAGTCTATTGCGTCAGCAACGTGTGATTGATTATGTTGTGCAATCCGGGCTGAGCACTGATGCAAGAGAGAAGGTCTTAGGAGGAAATGCTCAGCGCTTGCTTAGACTAAGGATAGAGGGAACATCATGAGAGTGACCTCTTTAGGCAGTGGAAGTAGTGGCAATGCACTGCTTGTAGAGGCTGGACCACATAGGCGCACAAAATTATTAGTGGATGCAGGTCTGCCTTCTCGCATCCTCCTTGAGCGTCTACGGCAGGCTGGTGTTCACCCCTCACAACTTCAGGGTGTGTTAATTACACACGAACATAGCGACCATATTCTTGGCCTTCCGCTACTGGCACAACACTATGCCCTTCCGATAATTACCGACCCTCGAACACTTGAGGCTATAGAGCAAACTTTTACCTCGGAAGCCTGGGATCAGACCTGGCAGGAAAACCAGATTTTATCCCCACATAAGCTCTGGTCTCTGCACGCGGAGTCCATAGTACAGGCGGCGACAAAGCCCCTCCTACCTGTTGGTACCCACTGCACCATCGGGGACATAGAAGTGCTCTCCTTCGCAGTTTCACATGATGCGGTAGCTCCGTGTGGATATCTACTGAGTACTGGCGGCTGCCGTGTCTGTGTGGTGATTGACAGTGGCGAGGTGACATCCGCGATGCTCGAAGAGATCTACAAGGCTGACTTACTTATCTTAGAGTCAAATCACGACCGCGAACGATTGCTGCGTGGTCCCTATCCCTATTCATTAAAAGAGCGCATTCTCAGCCCAACCGGGCATCTCTCCAATGACCAGGCAGCAGAAGCAGTGTTACGTACCTGGCGTACAGATGGTCTACGCTGGCTCTGGCTCTCGCACCTGAGAAGCCCGCGCCAACCTTGCCCAGGTGCATATCACTGTCTTACCCCCAGGGATGGGAGGTACATGGGACTCCACCCAGCTATGGAAAAACCCTGCTTTATGGGAGATGGAAATGTCGTAGGATTTTAATGTATTCAGACCCTGGTTACAGGCTTCGCCTGTAACCAGGGTCTGAATACATTAAAATCCTACACAGGCGCCTTACTATCCTGGGCAAGCGCCAATCTGGCACGCTCTGCATCATGCACGGCCTTGAGGAACTCGAAAAAGCCAGGAGCCTGCTCGAAATACAGGTGAGCACAACTCAAGTCAATCTCCCGTTCAGCAGGATTGTCCTTATTGAGCGCATCGGCACGACGGCGGTAGAACAACCCCAGGCAGTAGAGACTTTGTCCCTGCTGCCACGGAAGATCCAATACCTCACACAGATTAAGTGCCTGTCGCAGATCTTGCTCGGCAGCAGCCCAGTTCTGTTGCTCCAGATGCATCCGTCCACGTGCACGTAAAGCGATTGCCACGCTGCGACGTTCGCCTGATTCCTCTGCAACGAGTACTGCTCGCTCGCAGGTGGCCTGTTGCACTTCCATACTCTCACCCGTGATTACAACAAGCTCAGCAAAAATCGCCAACAACTCTGGTGAGGGAAGCGGTTCATTCCATTGAAGTGCTTCCCGGCAATCCGCAAGAGCACGTCCCCATTCCTCACGGGCAAGATAGATGCTGCGCATGTTGATAAGCACTTCGGTCTCGACGCCATGCCCCAACTTCTGGTCAATCAACCGTTTAAACTGCCGGGAGTAGGAGTCACCTTCCTCCTGATCACCTGTGCGATAGGCTATATTTGCCAGAGCTTCCAAAGCTTCTAACTGCCATACCTCATCTTCCTGGTACTGCTCAACCGTCTGTAATACACGCAAAGCAACCTCACGAGCATCATCCCAACGATTCCAATAGTACCAGGCCTCCATCCGCACGACCATACTCCTCAACAGCATCGATGGACTCTCCATAGTCTGCGCAATTTGTTCGGCACGCCCACACCACATTGCCGCCGTTGGGTAATCACTGACGAGTCCATGTGCATACCCCAGCGAAATATAGAGATCAAGTAGCTCTTCTCGATGCTTGATCTGCTCAGTCAGTGTCAGGCGACGGTGTTGAGCCTTGTGCGCATCTTGATACTTATGTTGCTTGAGATAGATAAAGCCCAGGGCGTCCAGTGTGAGCCAGAGCGAAGAGGCATCGTTCAGTTCCTCAGCAATACTCAGCGCCTCTCTTCCAGTCTCTACGGCTTGCTCTGCAAGTTCGGTCCTCTTAGAACGATCGGCGACCCATACCTGGCGAATATATAACAACGCCTGGTAGGTCAGAAACCCAACACGCCTGCGGTCCAGGGGCTGCCCCTCCAATAAATTTAACCCGGCATCAATATAGGACTGTACTTCTTGCCAGTCGGGAATGTTCTTGAACCACCTCAACCAGCGAGTAGGAAGTTCGGCCAGGCAATCATAAAGACAGACCAGTTCAGTCTTATCATGCTGTGGCGCTTCTAACATAAGTTGAAGGGCCTTACGATACTCCTGCCATGCTTCGTCCGCATCGGCTCTTTGGGCGTAGGCATCACCCAGTTTTTCATGTGTCCTGGCGAGAGTGAGCGAATCTGCATCACTCTCTATCAGCAGATCCAGTGCATCGCTATACGCTTGAATAGCGCGGATAGTGTAGTAAGTATGGTATGCCTGGTCTCCCGCGAGAGTGAGATACCTGATCGTGCGCTCACGTAATTCAGGACGTGTCAGGTGTGGGAGGCGTACCTGAGTTGGACCAGCTTCGAGCGTATCTTCTTTTGTTTCGCTCGTCTCCCCAGCGCCTGTAAGTAAACTCGCTGACCACATAGCAAGTGCCTGTTTATAGTGATAGGCAAGCAGTTCCGCAAACATCTCTGTATTGCCTGCCGTCTGCTCTTCTAGCCGCAGAGCCAATTGTGCATGTTCCTGGGAGCGCCGGACACGGGGAATGTTGTTGTATACCACATTACGGATCAAGATATGCTTGAAGCTAAAGATGCGGTCATGCTCGAATGGACTGCGCCCCTGCTTCTCAACCTCAACAATAAAGTCGCGCTGGATGAGTGAGTCAAGCGTTTCAAATAGAGTATCAGGACTGAGGTCTGCAGCAAGCTCATAGAGTCCTGCGAGCCAGAAGGTACGGCCAATGATAGCTGCATGCTGAAGAACACGCTTCTCTATGGGGCTCAACAGGTCAATACGTGCTGCAAGCACACCTTGAATAGTATCGGGCAGGCGGGGAAGCGGCAGAACATAGTGGACGTTGATTAACGTGTCCCCAGGATGGACAGCCGGGCTTGCCAGTTCACTTAAGAGTGCTTCATGCTGTGGACTGATGCGCCAATATCCTCCCTTGTCTCCCTCTTCGTAGACCAGCACCTTCTGATCAATCAACATACGCGCAATCTCTTCAACGAAGAAGGGGTTGCCCTCGGCCCGACTTAGAATAGTCTGGCGCAACACCTCGGGCAGTTCGTCGTTGTGCAGGAGATCATTAAGTAGTTCGCCACCTTCTTCCCGCGAAAGTGATTCCAGACTAATTACTGAAAAATTGCGCCGTCCCCCTCCCCAATCACGTCGCCGCTCAAAGAAATCTGGCCGTGCAGGACACAGGAACAGGATGGGTACGTTTGTTATCCGATCTGCCAGGTAATCCAGCAGACCCAGGAGCTCTTCATCCGCCCACTGAAGATCATCAATAACAAGAATAAGTGGTTGACTCACAGCCAACGCCTCAAAGAGCACTCTCCAGGCCCGCAGATGCTCAACTTGTGGTTTACTCTGCTCTAAGGTCCTGCTGCTACTTCGTAATGTAGTGCGTTGAATATCCCATGGACGGCTCCCCCGCTCGCTTCGTCCATCTGTACCCCTATCCTTCCCACTGAGCTTCCTCCGAATACTCTCTAGAATGGCAGTAGCAATGCGTTCTGGCTCCTCGGTTCTATTTGCCTCGCTGAGCGTCTCACGCACAAACCCGACGAAGCGATTCTGTAATTGACCATCGCTTTCCTCATCTTGTACCGAGAGCAGGGAGCGCAGAATCTCAATCAGGGGCCAGTAGGTAATACCCTCACCATAGGGTGGACAACGACCTTGCAGCACTCTGGGAACAGGCGGAGTTTCCTCACAACTTGTACATCTCGCTGTCTCCTCTTCACGGGCAATAAACTCCTGTATCAGCCGCGACTTGCCTATACCTGGTGCTCCAAGCAACGTAATCAAATGCGGACGGCGCTCCGCCTGAACACGTGCATACGTCGCTTGCATCAGTGCAAGCTCTAAAGTTCGCCCGATGAATGGGGCATGAAGTCCTTCAATACCTCGTGGATGTTGCGGAATCGTCAGGGTATGTTTATGGATTCCCAACACCACCCAGGCCGCTAGCGGTTCTGGCTTGCCCTTGAGATAGAGCGGAGCAATAGGACGGAAATCGAAGACTTCCCGCGTCGCCAGGTAGGTACGTTCTCCCACCAGGATAGTATCGGGTGTAGCAATCTGCTGCAATCTGGCAGCAACATTGACGGCATCACCCGTAATCAGAAAATCTCGTCTACCCGACTGAGCACCGCTGGGAGCGGCAACCTCACCTGTATTAATGCCGATGCGCATCTGCAGCCGGGCCGCTTCCGGGTCACGCGCCTGTCGTTGTCGGTTGAAGTCATTGAGGGCTGCCTGCATATCAAGTGCAGCACGTATAGCGCGATCAGGATCATCTTCATGCGCAACAGGTGCACCAAAGACAGCCATTACAGCATCGCCTATATACTTCTCAACAGTTCCACCATGTCGGCGTATCTGCTCCGTCATCAAATTGAAGTATCCTGTCAGGATAGCCCGCATATCTTCAGGGTCCAGGCGATCTGCCAGTGGCGTCGAACCAGTAATATCAGCGAACATGATGGTCACAACCCGCCTCTCCTCTGGAGTGGCCAGCCCTTCTGGAAGTGACTGTGTTTGCTCACCGCTTGCCTGCAACATTAGCTGCTGGCCATTACTCAACGTCTGAATTGGCTGAGGCAGTCGCTGGCGGGGTGCCGACTGTGCAGGCTGTGCGGCCTCAGCTTTTTGCGGAAGCGGCGTTCCGCACTCCATACAGAATTTTGCTGCAGGGAAATTGACCGTGCCGCAATTTGGACAAACCACAAGACGATTTCCACACTCAAGACAAAACTTTGCCTGTGGTGGATTGACAGTCTGACAATTTGGACAGCGCATGTGTTTCCTGATCGTTTGCTGAGTCACCAGGCACCTGGAAGGGGTGCCATGCATGTGAATGTTAGATATTTGTGTTTCTATTGTACAACAAAGGCAAAGGCTTCATGCTTGACGGCATCCATGAATTTTCGTACTATTGCGTTTAACGGAAGGAGAAATTTTATGCAACCCGATTTCCATGTACAAAGTCGTAGTTATGACCAGAGCATTCGTGGCTCCTGGCGAGCCTATCGACTTTCTGACAAAGTACAACTTAGCGACGAAGAGATAGCAGCACCGACAAGTGATTGTATCCGCCTCTGGCTCCCTGCTGGTACCCAAATGCACTGGTCCATAGCATCACGTCCATTGCGATACCATTGCTTGCAGTTTTTCTGGCCTGAACGCTGGTATACGCTCAGTGCCTTTTATAAGGAGCATACACTTGTGCATACCTATGCCAGCATTATTCAACCCGCCACCACTGAACTGAACTCCCTGCATTATGTTGATCTTGACCTGACTATACTGGTTAAGCCCAACCTGGCCTATGAAGTCCTCACCCAAATTGAATTCGAGCAGGCCGCGGACGTCTTGGGTTATAGCGAAGATACACAGATCAGTGCATTGATGGCCCTGCGCACCCTTACCAGCTCAATTCAATTGGGTGTTGGACTCTTTGCAACCATCCCGCACAGACTTCGGCAGACAGATTTCCATCTGTCCAGTTGCATATAAATAATAGTTGTACTAGAATACCAAATATGGCAGTATATCTATAGCGGCCTTGCGCTTGAGGGAGGTGATGGCTTGAGGCGCCAGGTCGAACGGTCGAGCGTTGTATGTATATCAGGCCAATTTGATGACAAAAAGGATCGACCCCGGGAACAAACGTGCCAATGAATTGGCACTCTACAACGAAAAGGCAGGGAAATTATGGACGAGTTTGTACGCTTACTCCAAAGGCAACTAACAGTCGGGAGTAACGTCAAAATCATTTTAAAGAGCGGACAAGAAACCATCGGTCTGCTCACAGAGATAGGTAGTAGATATATTACTCTCGAAAAAAGAGGGGGCCGCCCCACCACATTGATGATTGATTTGATCGGTGGTTGGGAGGTTCTGGATGGAGATGCACCAGAACTGGCAACGGCTTCATCACCACAAAATGTAGTAACACCCTTTATGGGTGCCATGTTTGAGAGTAAAACCGCTATCAGTCCTCCGACAAATGAACAATCAGTGAAGTCACCGGCTCAAGTCAGTCAAGTAACTCCAGTGACTCCGACGACCGGGCTTGAACCGGAGGTCTTGAAGCGCATGTATGCCATCGAAGCCCGCTTCGATGCACGAAATCAACCATCAAAGATTGAAGTCAAGGCTCCCGATTTCACTGTTCCGGCAGAGGAACTCAAAGGGCAGCACCAGAGAGAGGCCGTGACAGAATGGGGGCGAATTAAACAACGCTACGAGTACGCTGCCAGAATTAACGAACTGGGCAGCCAATATGGCAGGATACAAACGATTATTAGTGATTCGAAGACCTTGACGGAATCGTTTCCAGCCGCAGCCAGCTTGAAACGCCACCTCGCCTACTTTTTGTACCTCTCAGGAAATGTACAGGAGGCACTTAAATGCTATAAGCAGGCAGGGGCCCTGTCTGGCACTTCATCCTCTCCCGGAGGCGCGGGACAGGTAACCATTTCACCCACTGCTACCGATTGGTACAACGTTGCTGCCCTGGCAATAAAAATGCACAATGATGCCTTAGCATGTTACAGTTTGGAGCAAGCCTTCAAATACAGTCCAATCAGTGACAACACGGATGCCTGGTATGTATATGTCGGCCTTTTACGCAAGTCAGGCAATTATCCGCTTTTGAGCAAGATCTATGAAGTAGAGGGCCAATTCATTGGCCGGAACACTCGCAACCTTTCCCAGGAGGAAGAGCACTTGCTCCTGGAGACCTGTATCTATCTCTTAAAGTGCACAGGCAAAGAGTTGATGGCCCTGGACCTTTTACGAAGCTGGCTCCGTGGCATGTCGGCTCGCGTCCTGACACCAGAGGCATTCAAGTGGCTCACCGGCCAGGTGAGTGAAGCATACAACTCGGTAGTATCCGAGTTGAAAGCCGCTCAAGTTGCTGCAGCAGAATTGAGAATTGCTCAATCCACAGCAATGATAGAGTCAAGCACCAATGGCGAGAATGGGAAAAAGCAACAGGCATCAACTGCTCCCCAGCAATTGCAAGGATACATTTACACCTACAAAATCGGTCGCAATTATGGATTTCTGTATGGGTCGGATGGCGGAAACTACTTCTTCCATCGCAGTGCTGTGATTGACGAAGATCTACTGGACCGCATTGAGGAATTAGAAGAACCCTTCTTGAGAACGGGTGAGCAGATACCCGTCATCTTTGAGATTGCCCAGGGACCCAAAGGCCCACTGGCCGTCGGCGTTTCACTCTATCGCAGCGTTGATGAAATCTTCGAAATGGCCTATGCCTACGCAGATGAGGGAGAGTATGCCAGGGCCGTCACCCAGGTCAAGCGAGTCTTAACGCTCGATCCAGAATACCCAGGAGCGAAAGAAGTCTACGAGAAGTGGAGCGAATATGCCCGTGTCGTGGTCGTTCCGCGAGGGTCAAATCCCTATGCGCGTGCCAAACGGGCACTCCTGGTTGAAAAAGACTTAGAGAAAGCTGCCCAGTTGTTTGACGTGGCAATCAATGAGAATGACAATACTGAAAGCGCGATCAAAGACCTGGCTGTGCTCCTGGGAAGAATGGGGCATAGCCAGGAAGCCATCAACGTCCTGGAACGCAACCGCGAAAAGATCACCGACCAGCAATCGATAGACAACCTACTGATCGACATCTACCAGAAAACGGGACAATATGCCCAGGCCCTGGAGTTGCTGGAAAAAAGCATGAAAAATGCTACTACCAGAGAAAGGAAAGCCCACATCCTCTGGCAAATGGCTAACTGTCACCTGCGGCAGGATAACTTTGCCAATGCCGAGCGCCTGTTCCGGGAGGTCATCGATCTCGGCTTTGATCGGCGAGCAGCACAAAGGAACATAGCCCTCTGTCTTGTCAAACAGCAGAAGTATGCCGATGCCGAGCGCATCCTCAATAGGATTTTGGATACTTCACCTGATGCCCAGGCGGCGGAACTGCTTGAGGCTATCTCTAAAGCGAAGGCTACAGGTGGTCAATCCGCTCAGATTGACGCGATCATTACCGAAACAACGCTTACCGATTGTTCAACTGAGATCAGTGGATTCACCCAGTTCTTCCTTGATCGTTGTGCCTTTCAAGGAGTACGTCCCGAGCGCGTACAGGAGAAGAAGTTTGACCGCTTCGTCGTTGGTAATTTAGAAGACCTTGCCACCAGGTTAGGAACCCGTAACCCCCGCGAACGCTCCGAGTACTACCTTTCGGCGGCCAAGATCATTACCATGATTGAAGAGTGGGACGATCCTAATCAGCTCTACAAGTACCTCTGCCGCAGCTTTGCGTCACGAGGAGATGCTTCAGTGATCGAGAATCGGCCATTGGATGCCGCCCGTGAGTGGTACTGTGAAGCTCTCAGTGTCTATGATGGGGACCGCAGTCGCAGTAAGGACGAACAGGATGCGGTGAATGCCCTCGTTCGCTACCTGTACGCAACCCTCGGCGTTGGGCACGTGCCCATTCGACCACACATTCCTACCATCGACGAAACGCTTGAAGAGATTCTCCGTATGCATCCGCAGCGAGAGATGCTCTTTGACCAGATCACCTACCTCATGATTCGCAGCCGCTATGCTGCCAACCACCTCTTGAATCGCCTGTTCGCCAGGTCCTCCTTCCAGGCAATGGCGCTTCAATATCTCAAGAGTTCTGGAATCGCGGTTCCAGGAACGGGATTGAGGCAGGAAGATTTTGTGCGCCTCTGGAACGAGTTGCTGCGCAAGCGGTTTGATGAATCGCGCACCATCTCAACGGAGCTTCGCTTTATCGCGAAGGTTGAGTTAACTACGTCCTCAGTGGAGAGCAGCCTGCGTAGTATCGGGCGCATCCGAGACACTGGCGCTCACCTCCTCTTTGACCTTGATCAGCAACGCATCCGCCAACTGCAAAAAATTCTGGAAACGATGCTCGACCTCTGCAAGCAATTCGCCTTTGAAGAGCAGGAGCGCTTCTGTACCCAGATCGGTTCTCTTTGCCAGGACCTGCTGCGCGAGATCGAGAACAGCCCGACCAAGCTCTCAGTCGAAGAGATCTACCCAATCATCGAGACCACTCAAAAGAAGACGCGAGAGCATCTCGAAGAGATTTACGCAGGTTCCATTCCCCAACTGACGCTTCGCCTGCCAGAGGACTTAGAACTGTATGCTCCGGACAATAACATGCGCATCGAAGTGCAGATCGTCGTTGCCAATCGAATGGGCTGTAGCCCGGCAGAGAGCCTGGAACTGGTAGTGCAGGAGGATGGAGACTTTTTTACAGTTGGGGCACAGGACCTGAAGCTGGATGGTTCATTACGCGGCGGCGAGCAGAAAATTCTGCGCGTGCCGATGCGTGTCACGGAGCAAGCATTGCTCTCCCAGGCATTCTCCTTGCCCGTCTATGCCCAATATCGCAGGCGCTCAGGAGAGACACAACGTACATCCATTGAGAACTTCTCCATCCGCCTCTACTCAGCGGATCAATTCGAGCGGATTGAGAATCCTTATATTGCCCATGCCAAGGGCGGCCCGGTCGAGAACCGCGAGATGTTCTATGGACGCAACGAACTGATCGAGAATGTCGCCAGCGCTATCCGCGAAGCACGCACACAAAGCAAATCAGTAGTCATTTTCGGACAGAAGCGTGCTGGTAAATCGTCTATTCTGCATCACCTCAAAGAAGCGCTGAGCACAGACCATGACCTGTTGATCCTGGATATCGGCAACATCGGCTCCCTCCTGGACGAGCATTCCTCCGTTCCTCTGTTGTATCGCATTCTCTGGAGCATACTGACACGCCTGGAGTATGCAATCGAAGATGAAGAGGCCAAAGGACGCTCACCCTTGAATCTGGCATTCCCTGCGAGCCGTGACTTCTACAGTGACCCGAGTCCTCTGACACTCTTCCAGAACATTTTTGAACGTTTCAAGCGCAGTGTCGGTAGAGTGCCGATTGATCGAGCACGTGCAGAGTCCTGGAGCAGTGTGCGTGTGGTGCTGCTGATCGATGAGTTTTCTTACATCTACGGTCAGATCGTCAACGGGCGCATCTCTGAGGATTTCATGAAGAACTGGAAAGCCTTGCTACAGGCGAATTTCTTCAGCGCTGTCCTCGTCGGCCAGGACGTGATGCCCAAGTTTAAGCACCGCTTCCCCAACGAGTTCGGCACCACCCAGGATGAGCGAGTCAGCTACCTGAGTTACGAACATGCTGTTCATTTGATTGATGAACCGATTCGCATTGGCGGGAAGAACGGAGAGAGCCGCTACCGCGAGAAAGCGATTGACCGCATTGTGGATCTGACTGCCGGTAGCCCATTCTACATTCAAATCATCTGCAGCCGCCTGGTAGAGTACATGAACCGCAAACGTGCCAGGCTGGTCACAGAAGCCGATGTGGAGCAGGTGAAGAGTGAACTGATTCGTGGAACGAATCGCCTGGATTGGGGAGATTTCGACAACCTGGTTAGCTCCGGTGATACAGCTGCTGACGCAATCTCGGATGAAGACGCCAAAAAGGTGCTCTCAATCATCGCTGCCAATGCTCGTACCGGCCCCTGCAGCCGAAATAGCATTGTCAGCATTGCCTCGGAGACAACGGACGTCCTCGATAAATCTATTACCTCCGCTTCATCCTCCCCTGGAGGCGCGCCCCCAGAGAGGGTGCTCTACACTATAGATGCCATCCTGGACGACCTGGTGAAAAGAGACGTGCTCGAGTGTGAACAGGGACAGTATTACCGTATACGGGTGGGGCTATTCAAAGAGTGGCTCATCGCCAATCAGTAGAGTGCCGATTTATCGCGCCCCGATTTGATGCGATGAGTTTTGGTGGTGAGCATTCTTCCTGCAGGAAGAATGCTCACCACCATCCGCCACCTCACCAGTTCACGAACAAGGAGCACGCCCATGTCCCTGATCCCCGAGAATCCTTTCATCGATTATAGCAGTATCGCCGAGGGAGACCGCTTCATTGGCCGCAGAGCAAGCCTGCAAATAGTGGAGAGTCGCGTCATTCTTCCACCTGAACCGGGCAACCTGGCGATCATCGGGCTGCCTCGTATTGGCAAAAGTAGCCTGGCCCATAAGGCAATCATTGAGCGGAAGCAGGAACTTCTGGCCCGGAAGTTTTTGCCTATCTGGATCAATCTTCGTAGCTATACTCACAGCTCAAGCTTCTTTTATGCTCTCGTCAAGCAATGTATGGATGAACTGCGAGCCTCTGGTTGGCTGACAACTCCACTACAACATACAGCTCAACGTGCGCTACAAGATGAGCGCCCGTGGAGCGAGGGTGAGGGCGTAGAGCGCCGATTTATCGAGCACGCACACATTCAGCGCTTCTTTGAAAAAGTTCGCCAGGCAGGAGTGCGTGTCATATTTATTCTGGATGACTTTGATACAGTATCCCAGCTTTTCAAAGAAGATACCTCTGGCTTCCAAAAACTGGCAGAACTTTCTGACCGTCCTGCCTGGCGTATCACCTTCGTCACCACCTCTCGTCGCACCATTCACGAAATAGAGTTGCAGACACAGGCGACGGGCGACCGCAAGGGTGCGTCCCTACATCGTCTCTTCCACGAGCACTTTTTGACAATGTTTGATGAAGCGGATCACCAGGAATACTTCGCTCGTTTAGCAACGGTTGGACTCTCCGTTACCTCTGCATTGAAGGAGGCTACTGATTTCTATTGTGGGGGGCATCCCTATCTACTTGAAATACTGGGCTACGAACAGGTGAAGTTGTTCGCTGAAAAGCAGTCAGAAGATGTGGACGCAGTCGCTCGCACTGCTGAGCCAGCATTCGAAAGATACTATGATCAATTGCTCGGCATGTTACGTGAAGACGGGATGCTCGACGAGTTCATACAAATATTGTTCAATCCAGAGGACGTGCTCGATAAATCTATTACCTCTCCCCCAGAGAGGGTGCTCTACAGCAAGGAGGTGAGAGACGAAATGCTTCGGTATGGCTTGATCAAGCCAACCCAACAGGATGCATCCACTACATCCCCTACCTATAGCGCATTTTCGAACCGTTTTCAAGCATTCTTACGGCGCGCGATAAATCGGGCCCCCACAGAGCAGGAGCGTGCCAATTCATTGGCACGCTCCGAACAAGAAACCCTTCCAACGGGAGAGCCAAGCACTGATCTCTGGGCGCTCTGGCGTGAAACAGAGAAAACCCTCCGGGCAGCACTCACCTCAATCCTGCACGATAAGTATGGCGACGATTGGTTTGAAAAACTTGAGATCGCGCACCCCAAGTTAAGCGAAAAAGATGGGAAAGACATGTTCCAACGCTGCCGCGAATCTCGCCAGAGAGATGAGACAAATTGGGAAAGCAAAACATTTCAGAGTATACTAGACTTTACCGCCCCGCAAGATCTCTTTATTCTTGCAAGTGCGGAATGGGACCTGTTTCAGCCTGTTTTTGGGCACGATCAGAATTATTGGCAACGACGCAACCAGCTCCTTGGAACAGTGCGAGTCCTCCTGGCTCACAATCGCGAGGAAGCCCTCTACGATCATGAACGTCGCCTGGCTGAAGCTTACTGTAGAGAAATGCTGATGACTCTCCAGAAGTGGCGCGACCCAGGAAAAACGCCTGTAGAGAGCCAATTCATTGGCTCGTCACGTACTGATCTATGGTCGCTCTGGCAAGCAGCGGAAAAGGCTCTGAGAACGGTTATAGTCTCAGTTCTGAAAAATGAGTATGGTGAGAACTGGTTCGACCAGGTTGATGCGGCGCAGCCCAACCTGGTCGAGCGAGACGGAAAAAACATGTTCCAACGCTGCCGCGAAGCCCACCTGAAGGAAGTGCAAATAGGAGGAAGTAGAGTTATGCATAGCCTCCTGGACTTTGCCTACGCGCAAGAGCTATTTGCCCTGATCTTTGCCGAATGGAGGCTATTCCAACCAATCTTCGGACAGGACTGGTTCTACTGGCAGGAGCGTGCCCAAAAATTCGCCATGATGAGAAACCCGTTGGCCCACAATAGAGAGGAGGCCATCCAGGGCGAGAAGCGTATAATGGCAGAGAACTATTGTAGGGAAATCCTGGAGGCTCTCCACAATATTCGTAACCTATAGGGATACCCTGGAAAGGAAACACTCATGTCCAGACCCAAACGCATCGACCACGTTGCTATCATCGTTCGCAACATCGAACAGGCTCTCCTCTTTTATCGGGACACCCTTGGCATTACCCCCAGTGAGATAAAAGAGGTACCGACCGAGCAGGTACGCATTGCCTTCCTTCCTATGGGTGGTCCCGGCGGCAGCGAGATCGAACTGATCGAGCCAACCAATCCCGACTCCAGCCTGGCAAAGTTCCTGGAGAAGCGCGGCGAGGGCCTGCACCACATCTGCCTCGAAGTGGAAGATATTGATCTAGCCCTGACAGAGATGCAGCAGAAGGGCGCATGGAGCTTGTGGAAAGGGGACGTGCCCGATAATCGCCTTGAACAAACCACTCCGGATTTGAGGATCATCCAGCGAGGGCAGATCACTCGGCGGTGGGCGCGAGACATCGGCACCTCCACTGTCACCCTTCGCTTCGCTCAGGGTCTGTCTCAAGGGGCAGACAGATGCTTGGCTGCGATGATCCTTCGCTTCGCTCAGGATGACAGGGCTCTCACCCATACGAAGCTCTGGATCCATTTGTTCATTTGCATTATCGGCGCTCTACACCTGCTCACAATGGAATATTCCCATGCTTCTTCGGCGGATTCGTATCCCGCTTATTCTTCAGCATTTCCAATGCCGTAATCAGCTTGGGACGTGTATACTTCGGCTCAATAATCTCGTCAATATACCCACGAGCGGCAGCGATATAAGGATTGTTGAACTTCTCAGTATACTCTGCAATCAGTTCCTTCCGTCGCTGCTCAGAGTCTTTGGCCCGGTCAATCTCATCTTTGAAAAGAATATTAACTGCACCTTCCGCACCCATCACTGCGATTTCAGCGGTTGGCCAGGCATAGTTAATATCGCCACGTACATGCTTGCTATTCATCACATCATATGCCCCACCATAGGCTTTGCGCGTAATCACCGTAATCTTCGGCACGGTGGCCTCGCAGTAGGCAAAAAGCAGCTTAGCACCGTGGCGGATAATGCCGTTGTGTTCCTGGCTCACGCCTGGCAGAAAACCGGGTACATCCACAAATGTAATGATAGGAATATTGAAGCAATCGCAGAAGCGCACAAAGCGTGCTCCCTTATCCGATGAGTTGATATCGAGCACGCCAGCCAACGCTCCCGGTTGTTGGGCCACAATGCCAACGGAGCGACCATTGAGGCGGGCAAAACCCACAATGATGTTCGTCGCAAAATACTCCTGAACCTCGAAAAAGTCTCCATCATCGACAACGTGCCTGATGATCGTTTTCATATCATAGGGTTTGTTGGGATTGTCCGGGATGATGCTGTCCAGGGCTTCCTCGGTACGAGTAGGTGAGTCAACAGGTGTGATGCGGGGTGGGTCTTCCAGGTTATTCAAGGGAATATAGCTCATCAACTGGCG
>WNGR01003995.1_pt1 | contig 15983 bp, 13 predicted proteins | sample 5407581 | NCBI WGS metagenome assembly WNGR01 (sample SAMN13153383, study PRJNA577476) | soil metagenome | isolation source: 80 cm soil or saprolite under Garry oak tree replicate 2 | place: USA:California | collected 2016-06-15 | reverse complement strand
GCCTCGGCTGGCTGGTGTCGTTCGTCCTACGGCCCGACCCGAGCCGGCTGGCGCCCAGCGCACCGTTCGACAAGGAAGAAACCGCGTGGAAGGCCCTCGTCGACAAGTTCGACGAGCGCCTACGCAAGCACTGATCCACCCGGTCCCAACCCCGCGCTGGCGCGTCTCCGTTGACCGAGACGTGCCAGCCTGCTCGCCAAGACCACCGCATCGTCGCGACAGAATCCGACCCGTGGTAGCTCGGCTGGCCGAGTTACTGCCGCTGGCCGAGCTCGCGCCATCGGCCATGTTCGCGCCACCAGCTGAGCCCGCCGTGCAACCCGAGTTGGTCGACCCAGCTGCGGTGGCCAGCCGGGTCGGGTAACCCCGCAACACGCGGGCGCAGTTTGACCAACACCACCGCCAACGCACATGAGCCCGCTGGTCAAGCCCGGCGCGTCGTCTCGGCAGGATCGGGCCGATCGCGCCAATGCCACCGCCAGCGATATTGCTCCTCCCTGCCAGACCAATACTGATCCGACCGGCGAACCACGGCAATCAGCATCTTTCAGACATCTGATCACGTCGGGAACCGATCGCCGGCACAATCCCTCTGAACGTATGCCAACGGAAAGGGTGGGCATGGCCGGCAAGCAGCGGTTCCAGGTCGACCAGACGGCGCTGTCCGGCTACTCGTCCCGGATGGCGACGCTGGCGCAGGATGTGCACCAGGTCGCGGCGACCCACCTGGCCGGCAACCGCGCGGTCCCGGCGGACTCGTTCGGCGACGTCGGCCGTGAGGCAGGCGTGCACACCGCGCTGTCCGCGCATATCAGTGCACTGCACGACCATGTCCGGGCAACCGCGACCACCGTGTCCGACCTGGGCGGCAAGGTTTCCGTGGCGCACAACGACTACGCGTTCGACGAGCAGGACAAGGCCGACCGGTTCCGTGGCCAGCTGACCTGACATTCCAACGGGGGAACACGCAGTGGCAGGAATCAGCCTCGCGGCACTGGAACAGCCGATGGTCGAGGCCCGCGACAAGCTGGCGGTGCAGTCCGGTTCGGCCGGCCAGTTGCAGGCCGATCTCAATCAGGCGGCCCAGACACTGGACGACTACCGGGTCCAGCACCAGCAGGCCGGCAGCACACTGACCGGCTCGTGGTCCGGCGACCGCGCCGACACCTTCGCCGCACAGTCGCCAACGGTGACCAACAACCTCGGTACCGCAGCCACGACGGCCACCACGGCGGCCACCACCGTCGGCTCGGCACTGGCCATCGTGACCAGCGCACACAACCAGGTCCAGTCCCTGATCGACGAGTTCACCGCAAAGGCCCAACCGTTGCTGGCCACCGCGAACGCGGTCAGCGCCAACGGCAACAACGGCGCGGCGCTGGCTGCGCAGGCACAGTTGCAACAGCTGGCTGCGCAGTACGCGGCCAAGGCAGCACAGCTGGTCAACAGCGCCAAGCAGCAGCTCGCGCAGGTCACCGCCGGGCTGAACACCAGCACGACACCGTCGTCGGCCGGTGGCAGCCTCGGCACCCGAACCAGCGGCGGTAGCGGTAGCGGCTCCGGCGGTGGCGGTGGCTCGGGGGGCGGTGGCGGCCCCACCGGCGGCAAGCCGATCATCACGCCACCGTCCAGCCAGTTCGGCAGCGGCACCACGATCAACCTGCCGAGCGGCCTGGGCACGGTGAACGCACCCAACGAGCGCGCCGCCATAGCCGTCCGTGCCGCACTCACCCAGTTGGGCGTGCCCTACCAGTGGGGCGGCAACACCCCCGGTCAGGGCCTGGACTGCAGCGGCCTCACCCACTGGGCCTACGGCCAGGCCGGCATCGGCATCCCACGGCTGGCCGACGAGCAGACCATCGGCCAGAAGATCGCCGAGTCCGATCTGCAGCCCGGCGACCTGGTCGTGTGGAGCGGCCACGTGGCGATGTACGTAGGTGACGGCAAGATGATCGAGGAGCCACACACCGGCGACGTATGCCACATCGTGCCGCTACGCACCTCGAACGCGGGCGACGCGTTCCTCGGTTTCTACCGCCCCTCCGCGTAGGCTGACGCGTCATGACGGTGCCCGACAGCCGCCCGGCGGCCCTGATCACCGCAACGGCGTCCTCTGTGGACGGCTCGGTGACGGTGGAAGCCGGCATCGGCGGCGGCCTGCGCGCGGTCCACCTGACCAGGACAGCCCTGAACCAGGACGCCAGCCAGTTGGCAAGAACGGTCCTCGCGGTCGCGGCCCGAGCGGCGGCGTTGGCCAACCAACGAGCCAACCTCACATTCCAGCGAACCCTGGGCCGCTCAACAGATGGCGTGCTGGCCAACCTGGGCCTGTCGTTCCCCGCCGACCTGGTAGCCGAAGACGACACCGGCCACCAAGGCGTGATGCGCAGATGACCGACCCCGGCAGAACCACCGAACCTGGCAGAACCACCCAGCCTGGCAGCACCACCCAGCCTGGCAGAGCTACAGACCCCGCTTGGTCAACCGAGTCCGACAGAACCACCAACCCCGACTGGCCTACCGAGTCTGGCGGAGCTACCGAGTTCAGCAGAACCACCGCGCCAGGTCGACCCACCGAGCCAGGGCGGACGACCGTGCCTCGCACAGCAACCGGGCCACGGAGGACCACCGAGCAGTTGGTGGCGGACACCGAGGAACGCCTACGCCTCACCGAGGACCTACCGGCCCGCGTCGAAGCAATCCGAGGCACAGCCCACAACGACACCAACACCATCCGGGTCACGGCCACCGTCCACGGAGCCCTGTCCGACCTGGAAATCGCCGACGAAGCACTGGCACTGGGCCCGGAACAGCTCGGCGCCGAGATAGTCCGCCTCGCCGCCGAGGCAAACCGAGCCGCCCTGGCCGAAGGACTGGGCGCCCTGTCCCCGGCACTGGGCGACGCAGGCACAATCGAACTGGCCAGATCAATCGGCCTCGACGCACTGGTCGACCCGGACGCCCCGATCCTGCCCTACACACCCGGCACCGACCCGAACGCCAACCGCTGGCAGGTCATCGACGAACCAGCAGCAGCCGCCGGAAACGATGACGACTATGCCCTGACCTTCGACTTCTCCAGCCTCCGCTCCGACCGCTAGCCAATCACCTCACAGTTCTGCCCTCCTCCCGACTCTGCTCTCCTCCCAACGAGGTCCCACGTTTACCCGCCATGACGCGGCACACCAACGGACCCGGCCCAGGCCAGACAATCAGGTCGTGGCTTCACCCCAATCCGCACACTTGCTGCCACACAACAACTTTCCGGCCCCCGCTAGCGGTCAGCGATGGTCACGACGCTCACCTCCAACCTCCGGCCCCGCAGGTCTAAATGCGGTCCGGTCGACCCGAGATTGCCACGACCCTGACCAACAGACGCGGGTAGCGCTGCATAGATTGGTTGTGAGAACACTGCTTCCTGAGCATGGTGCCGGTGTGAAGTTGTTGCGGCCCAGGCTGGTTGTCGATGGAAGCGGGCAGCACAGCGGCGGTATTGAGACCAGGGCTGCTCGAGCCGGCGGCCGAAGGTTGTGGACTGGCTGGCGATCATGGCTTCTCCCGAGTGGTTGCTGGTTGTGCGTTCCGTGCTTGTAGAACCCCAACCGGAGCGGATTGGTTGCAGGGGGTCGCGGTGGTCGTGACTCCTTGTTCCATGCCGGTATGAACCCCAGCCGACATGGATCGGTTGCGTGTGGGTGTCAGACTCATTCCCGGGTCGTGGCTTCCGCCCGGACCGGGGTCAGTGCGATGGCCAGCAGCGGGCAGATCGCGGCGCAGGCGAATGCCGTGGCGTAGCCGCCCCAGCCGATCAGGAGGCCCAGCGCCGGCGGGGTCAGTGCGGCGATCACGTTCTGTCCGGTGTTCTGGGCGCCAAGGGCGCGGCCCGCCCAGGCCGGGCCGGCGATCTCCGCTGTCGAGGTGTAGCCGAGGCCGTTGTCGGCGACCGTGATCACCGCGCCGATCGCGATGGCGCCGACCACCAGCCACGACGACGTCCGGTCGCCCAGAGCAGCCAGCAGCATCACGCCAGCGCTGGCCATGGCCAGTTGGCGCATCGGCCGCAGTCGGCTGCCCACCCGGTCGGACCAGTAGCCAGAGCCGAGCCGGCCGACGGCGCCGGCGAGTTGGATGGCGGCCAGGAACGCGCCCGCTGTGGTCGCCGCCCAGTGTTGGGCGCTGACCAGGTATTCCAGGCCGAACGCGGAGATCGCGAACTGCGGGACGACCAGCATCGCGCTGGCGCCGTGCACCCGCCAGAGCGTCGGCGACCGGTACGGCGACGCGACCCGAACCCCCGTCGACGCCGTCGGGCGCGGTGGATCGACCACGAACGCCAGCACCGCCACCGCGCAGACCAGGCAGAACGCGGCCGGCAGCAGCAGTGCGGTGCGGAAGTCGCCGCCACGGGCCAGGGCGGGCAACGATATCGCGGCGATCGCGACGCCGAGTGGCTGCGCCGTCTGCCGGACGCTCATCGCGACACCCCGTTCGCCGGCCGCGAACCAGCCCATCACCACCCGGCCGCTGGCCGCGTTGACCGACGCGCCGAACGCGCCGGCCAGGCCCAGTAACAGCACGAAACCGGTCATGCCGTGGGTGGCCGTTGCCGCGATCACGACCAGCACGCCACAGCCGACCAGGCCGATCAGAATCACGATCCGCTCGCCGTACCGGTCAGCCGCCGCGCCCCACGCGATCAGGGTCAGCAGCAGGCCGACAGTGGGTGCGGACACGACGAGGCCGGCCTGCGCCAGGGACAGGTGTTGGGCCGACCGCATGGCGGGCACCAGGAACGCCACCCCATAGACAAAGGAGAAGGTGGCCATCTGGGCGGCGAGGCCGATGGCGAGGATCACCCACCGCCGTCGATCCACCATCGCCGTCTCCCACTATGTGAGAAATCTGTCCTGTATAATGGACATTAAACGGCGATGGCCAAGCTGCGCAACGGGTCTTTCACATGCTGGGCGTCAGTCGCCGATCAGCTCGGCGTACGCGGGCTTGATGACCTTGTTGATGATGTCCAGCCGCTCGTCGAAACCCACGAACGCCGACTTCATCGCGTTGACCGTGAACCAGCGCAGATCGGCCCAGCCGTAACCGAAGGCGTCCACGAGCGCGGCGAACTCACTGGTCACCGAACAATGGCTCATCAGCCGGTTGTCGGTGTTCACGGTGACCCGGAACCGCAGGCTGGTGAGCAGGCCGATCGGGTGTTCGGCAATGGACGTGGCGGCACCGGTCTGCAGATTCGACGACGGGCACATCTCCAGCGGAATGCGCCGGTCCCGCACGTAGCCGGCCAGCGGGCCCAACTGCACGGAACCGTCCGGGTCCACCTTGATGTCGTCCACGATCCGCACGCCGTGACCGAGCCGCTCGGCGCCGCAGTGCTGGATGGCCTCCCAGATGGACGGCAGCCCGAACGCCTCGCCGGCATGAATGGTGAAGTGCGCGTTCTGCTGCCGCAGGTACTCGAACGCGTCGAGGTTCCTGGTCGGCGGGTAACCGGCCTCCGGGCCCGCGATGTCGAACCCGACCACGCCCACGTGCCGGTAGCGCACCGCGAGTTCGGCGATCTCCATCGAACGGGCGTTCTGCCGCAGCGCGCACAGCAGCGTGCCGATCCGGATCCGACGGCCGGCCGCGGCGGCCAGCCGTTCGCCGGTGCGAAAGCCCTCCTGCACGGCCTGCACCACCGCGTCCAGGGTCAGGCCCTGCTCCACGTGCAGTTCCGGCGCGTAGCGCACCTCGGCGTAGACCACACCGTCCTCGGCCAGGTCCTGTGCACACTCACTGGCCACCCGCACGAGGGCCGCCTCGGTCTGGAGCACGGCGCAGGTGTGCGCAAACGTTTCCAGGTAACGGACGAGTGAACCGGAGTCCGCGGCGGCCGCGAACCACTGACCGAGCTCGTCCGGATCGGTGGCCGGCAGGTCGCGATAGCCGGCGACGTCCGCGAGTTCGATCACCGTCGCCGGCCGCAGCCCGCCGTCCAGATGGTCGTGCAGCAGCACTTTCGGGGCGGCACGCAGGGCGGACGGGGTCAGTGGCACGGCAGCCGGATTCGACATGGCGACACGTTACCCCGCGCGTCGGAAATCCCGTGACGGAAGATCATGAGCCGGTACGCTGTCCGTGGCGCGTTACGTACGTGTCGGAAAGACCACCCGATTGGGCGAGTCGGGGCAGAGACAGGTGGTCAATTCAGCGTCAGGGAGCGATCGACTGATCGTACGGAGATCACTCGACCAGTGATCGGGTTGTCAATGCGCAACCCAGCAGAGATCAACTAGGCCATTTGCGCCGGTCGTTCTCCCCCAATTGGGTCAGTTGGGGGCACCTACACGTGACGAACGACCGGGGGTGTTTGCTGGGCACCACCCGACAGTGGCTAGGCTCGGGTCTCCCCTCCCCACGGACGAAGGCTTGTTGCCGTGAACGAGAACAACACGATGTCTTTCGACCGCATGCGCAACATGCTCAACCGTGCGGCCGAAGTGCGCGAGAGCGAACAGCAGCAGATATTCGACGCGCTGGACGAAATCCATGCGCGTCTGCAACCGGTGGAGTCCCTCGGCGCGGTGCGCAAGCGCCTGTCCGAGCTGCCGGACCGGACCGAGGTCAGCGTGCTGGCCGAACGTGTCGACGAGGCACTGGCCAAGCTGGAGGCCCAGGACACGGCCATCACCGCGCTCGGGCGCTCGGTTGACTCGATGGTCGACAAGCTGGCCAAGCCGTTCGCCCAGCTGGACGGGCGCCTCGATGGCGTGTCCGGCCGGTTCGAGGGTGTCGCGGGCCGGATGGACGGCCTCGAGGACAAGCTGTCCGGCATCCACAAGCGCATCGATGAGGTTCACGGCCACCTGGACAAGCAGGACGGCAAGCTGGACGCGCTGCCGCGTGAGGTGCACGTGCCGCTGCGCGAGCGGCTGGACGTGCTGGAGACCACGCTGCGGGGCCGTGTCGACGAGGTCGGCGAGGGTGTGCACGAGCACCTCGACGGCACCCGCGAGGCGCTCTACCGGTCGGTCACCGAGTCGACGGCCGCTGTCGGCACGTCGGTGGACAAGGCATCCGAAACGCTGCACGGCAGGTTCACCCAGGCCCACGACGCACTGGCCGGGAAACTGGCGGAGACCGGCATCACGTTGCGCGACGGCATCGACGACACCAAGGCAACGGTCCGCGCCGGCATCGACGCCGCTCGCGACCACATGGTCACGCGCATCGAGGAATCCCGCGCCGCACTCGACCCGACCGACCGGTTGCTCACGCTGACCGAACGGCTGGAGCAGGTCACCAGCCGACTCGACGCGATGGCGGCCCGGCTGGACGCGGTGGAAAGCGGTATCGGCGGCCGGCTCGGCGAGCTGTCCACCAGTGTGGAGCAGGGTCTGCAGCAGGTGCGCGGCACGGTGTCCGCGCGCCCGGACACCGATTCGCTTGTGTCCCTGGTACGCGACGCGAACGAGGAATCCGAGCGGCGCAACGCCGGGCAGTTGGATGAAGCTATGGCCACGTTCGCTGAGCTCATTCTCGGTGGTGGCGGGCCGACGCCGCCACCGCCGCCCACCGCGCTGCCCCGGCAGCAGCGTCGGGCCAGCCGGCCGAAGCAGTCCGGGAAGGCGAACGGCAAGGAACTTGACCTTGCTGATGATATCGCCGAAGGCGCCTGATCTTCGTCCTGCGCGGCTCTCGGGCCGCGCAGGACTCCTTTCTGCGCGTGAGGTTGTGGACACTCAACAATCTAACGCGGTGAACTGGTGCGGTGGTTGAGTTGTCCACAGCCCTGCGAGTTGTCCACAGGGCTGGCTGATCAGCTCCATTGCGTCGGTCAAGATTGATAGGCTGGAATCGGGGGGCGCCCCTGCGGCCTGCGATTCGATTTTGTGGCTCGGCGCGGGTGGCTGCGGTGAATTCGGAGTTTGGTGGCTGCCAGCGTCATTGGGTCGTGTAGCGTTTTGCTCAAAGAGGCGCCTGGGTTGGGAGCCTACTCTGGTTGAGTCCGGTGGGTCTCGCTTCTTGTGGTGGTTGTGTTGAAAGCGGCGCCTCGGTTGGGAGTCCACTCTTGTCGGGTCCGGCGGGTTCTGTGGTGGTGGGTCAGTCCTTCTCGAGGCTTGGCGGGACGTGAGTCGGCGGGCGAACTTGCGGGTTCGGCGAAGTGTTGGGCCGGCCAGCGGACTAACGAGGGCTACGTAGAACGTCCAAGACCAAGTCCGTCGATTCAGGTGCCACTTCGCCGATTTCCCAGCTTTCGGCCAATACCTCCAAGGCCGCCGGCAAGGCATCCGGGTTGTTGGTGTGCAGTTCGAACAAAGGCTGGCCCTTGGTGACCTGTTCGCCCTGGTGAGCCAGGCACAGGACGCCGGCCGCGTGGTCGATCGGATCTTCTTTACGAGCCCGGCCCGCCCCCAGACGCCAGGCCGCGATTCCTACCGGATACGCGTCCAGCCGGGTCAGGATTCCGTCCGTCGGCGACTCGATCACGTGTACCGACCCAGCGACAGGTAGCGACGCTTCCGGGTCGCCGCTTTGAGCCTTGATCATTCGACACCACGTCTCGTAGGCCGCACCGGACGCGAGCACAGCGGCTGGGTCGGTGTCGGGCAAGCCGGCCAAAGCCAGCATTTCTCTGGCCAACACGACCGTCAGGTCGACGATGTCGGTGGGACCGCCGCCCCGCAACACATCGACAGACTCCGCTACCTCCAGCGCGTTGCCCACCGCCCGACCAAGAGGGGTCGACATGTCCGTGAGCAGCGCGCTGACAGCGACACCGTGCTGACCACCGATACCCACCAAGGCGCTGGCCAGTTCTCGTGCCTGGTCGAAGGTTTTCATGAAGGCGCCCGAGCCGACCTTGACGTCCAGGACCAGACCGCCCGCGCCCTCGGCGATTTTCTTGCTCATGATGGAGCTGGCGATCAGCGGGATCGACTCGACCGTGCCGGTTACGTCGCGCAGTGCGTACAGTTTGCGGTCTGCTGGGGCGAGTGTTGGGGTTGGGGCGCAGATCACCGCTCCCACCTCGTTCAGTTGCCGGACTATGTCCTCATTGGACAGTTGTGCTCGCCAGCCGGGGATGGACTCCAACTTGTCCAGTGTGCCGCCGGTGTGGCCGAGGCCACGGCCGGACAACTGGGGCACGGCTGCGCCGCATGCGGCTACCAGTGGGGCCAGCGGCAGGGTGATCTTGTCGCCTACGCCGCCGGTGGAGTGCTTGTCGACGGTCGGGCGAGCTACCGATCCGAGGTCCAGGCGTTCGCCGGAATCGATCATTGCCTTGGTCCAGCGGGCCGTTTCTGCAGCGTCCATGCCGTTGCAGCAGATCGCCATGGCCAGTGCTGCCATCTGTTCCTCGGCCACCGCGTCATGGGTGTAGGCGTCGATGATCCAGTCGATCTGGTCATCCGTGAGCCTGCCGCCGTCGCGTTTGGTGTGGATGACACCGACAGCCGAGTGCATCTGGCTCCTCACTTGGGCAGGTGGTCGGGGCCGAAGCCGTCCGGCAATACCTCAGCCATCGATAGAATGCCTCGTGGCGTGTCCACCACGCAGTCGGGGCCGCCCAGCTCGTACAGCACCTGGCGGCATCGGCCGCACGGCATCAGCAGCTCGCCTGTGCCGCTGCGGCACGCCACCGCGACGAAGCGGCCGCCACCGGTCAGTCTCAGCTGGCCGGCCATGGTGCATTCCGCGCACAGGGTCAAGCCGTACGAGGCGTTCTCCACGTTGCAGCCCACCACGAGGCGGCCGTCGTCGCAGATGGCTGCGGCGCCGACTCGTAGGGCTGAGTACGGCGCGTAGGCCTGGGCTGCTGCGGCCACTGCTGCGGCGCGCAGTTCGTTCCAGTCGACGGTGTTCACGTCATGCCAAGGTATACGGCTGGCCGTCGGCTGCCGGGGCCCGTACCCGGCCGACCACGCCGGACACCGCGAAGATGGTGGCGATGTACGGTGCGGTGAGCAGCAGGTTCGCGTCGATCGGCACGCCTGCCTGGGACAGCAGGATCTGCAGTTGGTTGGCGAAACCGAACAGCAATGCCGCGGCTACGGCACCGAACGGTGTCCAACGGCCGAAGATCACCGCGGCCAGGGCGATGAAGCCCTTGCCGGAGGACATGTTCTCCACGAACGTGTTCGTCGAACCGGTGCCCACCACCAGAAACGCGCCGGCCAAGCCGGCGACCACGCCGGCCAGCAGCACCGCGCGGTATCTCGTGCGCTGCACCTTGATGCCCACCGTGTCCGCGGCCTTCGGGTGTTCGCCTACCGCGCGCAGCCGTAGGCCCCACCTGGTATGGAACAGTCCGAAGTGGACCAGAATGACCAGGGCATACGTGATGTACAGGAAGATCGTGCCGTCGAACAGCATCGGGCCGATGATCGGGATGTCGCCCAGCAGTGGGACCTTGATCACCGGTAGGTAGCCGGGCGAGTTGTAGCTCTGCGGGTTGTTGGCCAGCAGCTTCTGGGAGAGGAAGTTCGTGATGCCCAGCGCGAACAGGTTCAGCACGACGCCGACGATCACCTGGTCCACCAGGTAACGAATCGCCAGCACGGCAAGGATCGCGGCCAGCAGCACGCCGGCGAGGGCGCCGCCGAGCACGCCTGCCCACACGCTGCCGGCCATGGTCGCGGCCACCGCGGCCACGAACGCGCCGAGCAGCAACTGGCCCTCCAGCGCCACGTTCACCACGCCGGCCCGCTCGCCGATCACGCCGGCCAGCGCACCGAGGATCAGCGGGATCGCGGACGGGAACAGCGCGCCCTGCAACAACGACACCAGGTTCAGGCCGTTGGTCGAACCGGCCACCGACCACACCATGAACGCCGTGACCAGGCCGAAGATGGCCAGTGACGCGCTCCACCGTGGACCGAGCAGCCTGGCCGCGTGCAGCCCGCCGACGAGCACGACCAGCAGCGACAGCGCCAGCACGACCGGCCGCGCCGGGAACGTGACGTTGCCCAGGCTCACCGCCGCATCGCTGAGCGAGAGTTGGAACCGCGCGGTCAGCCCGACCCGCTGACTCAGGCCGAACACCAGCACCGCCGCCGCGCCGAGCACGGCCTGCATGCCGCCGATGAACAGATGCCTGGGTATCCGGGCCTTGCGTGCCGTGTTGACCGTGACGGCGAGGTTGGTCACGGCGCCGGTGAGCACGTTGGACAGCCGGCCGCGCAGCCGGACCAGCGCCCTGATCAGGCGGGGTGCCGCGATGAAGATGACGATCAGCGCCTCGATCACCATGACGATGTCGATCGGCACGCCGCCGCCGACAGCGCTCGCGGTGGCCGCCTGCATGGTCCGGCCACCTGCCTTCAGCGCGCCGAGCAGCAAGCCCGCGCCGACCGTGGCCCACGGCCTGGTACGGCCGAGCAGGGCCACGGTGATCGCGTCGAAGCCGAAGTTGGACGAGATGCCGGGCGTGATCTGGTAGGACGTGCTGCCGCCCAACGCCATGATCGTGCCGGCGAGACCGGCCAGCGCGCCCGCGATCAGCATGGCCTGCATGGTCGAGCCGGGGACGCTCATGCCGGCCGTGCGCGCGGCGGCCGGGTTCGCGCCGACCGCGCGCAGCCGGAAACCGATGGTGCTGCGGGACATCAGCCACCACACGCCGGCCGCGGCCAGCAGCGCCAGCACGATGCCCAGGTCGAACGCGAGGCCGGTGCCGAACAGGTGCGGCAACTGCGCTGTGGGGTGGATGACCTTGCTGGCCTGCGGGTTGCCCGGCTGCTGGATGCTGGGCAGGCTCAGCAGGTAGCGCAGGCCGAACAGGGCGACGTAGTTGAGCATGATCGTGGTGATCACCTCGTGCGCCCCGGTGCGTGCCTTGAGGAAGCCCGAGATGAAGCCCCACAGCGCGCCGCCGAGGATGCCGGCGATGATCGCGGCCAGCAGGTGCACCACGACCGGCAGCTGCCACGCGAAACCGACGTAACCGGAACAGAAGGCGCCGAGCACGATCTGGCCCTCGGCGCCGATGTTGAACAGACCAGAACGGAACGCCAGCGTGATGCCGAGGCCGGCGCAGATCAGCGGTGCCGCCGCGGCCGCGGTGTCCGAGATCGGGCCGAGCACACCGGTCAATGTGCCGTCGTTGTGGATGTTGTAGACCGCGCCGGAGAACATGGCCTCGTAGGACGACACGACGACGTGCCAGGCGTCGGCGAAGAAAAAGCCTGGTGCGGCGAAGAAGTAGCCGAGATCGGCCTGCACCGTCGAGTCCGTGAAGATCATCAGCAGGCCGCCGAGCACGAGTGCGGCGACCACGGCCAGGACGGTGACCAGCCAACCGTCGCCGCGCTTGCGCCGCTGGTCGGTCGGCAGGAACTCGGCCGGGTCGGCCGGGGTCTCGACCGTCGCTGTGGTCATGGCTGCGACTCCCGCTGCTCGTCGACCTGGTGGTCGATGACGGCCAGTTCGCTGGGGTGTTCCTCGGCCTCGGCGTGTGCCTGCTCGGGCGCGACACCGGCCATCATCAGGCCGACCTCGTCGCGGGACGCGCCGCCGGGCAGCACGCCGATGATCCGGCCCCGGTAGATGACCGCGATCCGGTCGGACAGCGCGAGCACCTCGTCCAGTTCGGTCGACACGATCACCACCGGCGTGCCGTTGTCCCGCTCGGCGATGATCCGCTTGTGGATGAACTCCTGGGCGCCGACGTCCACGCCCCTGGTCGGCTGGGACGCGACGAACACCTTCAGCGGCCGGGACATCTCCCGTGCCAGCACGACCTTCTGCTGGTTGCCGCCGGACAGCGTGCTCGCGGTCGCGTCGACCGACGGCGTGCGGATGTCGAACTCGGCCACCCGCGCCCGCGCGTTGCGCCGGATCTCGGTCAGCCGCAGGCCGACGCCGCTGCCGAACGGCGACCGGTCATACATGTCCAGTACCAGGTTCTCGGCCACGGTGAACGGCCCGACGAGACCGTCGTGCTGCCGGTCCTCCGGCACGTAGCCGAGGCCGTCGGCGAGCACCGCCTTCGGTGTGCGGCCGACCAGGTTGGCGCCGTTGAGGGTGATCGAGCCGGATTCGGGCTGGCGGACGCCGAGCAGCGACTCGACCAGTTCCTCCTGGCCGTTGCCCTGCACGCCGGCCAGGCCGACGATCTCGCCCGCGTGCACGTCCAGGCTCAGGTCGTCCACGGTGACCGAGCCGCGGTCGTCCTTGACGGTCAGCCCCGCGATCCGCAGCGACACCTCGCCCGGCTGGGCCGGCGGCTTGTCCACGACGAGTTGCACGTCGCGGCCGACCATCATGCTGGCCAGTTCCGCCTCGGGCGCGGTCGGTTCGGCCTGGCCGATCACCTTGCCGCGCCGGATCACCGTGATCCGGTCGGCGACCGCCCGTACCTCGCGCAGCTTGTGCGTGATGAACACGATCGACTTGCCGGCTTCGCGCAGTTCGCGCATCACGCGGATCAGGTCGTCGATCTCCCGTGGCGTGAGGACCGCGGTCGGCTCGTCCAGGATGAGCACGTCCACGTCGTGCATCAGGACCTTGAGGATCTCCACCCGCTGCTGCACGCCGACCGGCAGTTCGCCTACCAGCGCGTCCGGATCGACGTCCAGTCCGTACCTTTCGGACAGTTCGCGCACCTTGTTCCTGGCCGTGGCACGGGAGAGCACGCCGAACGGGCCGGTGGTCCACTCGCGACCGAGCATCACGTTCTCCGCGACGCTGAACACCGGCACGAGCATGAAGTGCTGGTGCACCATGCCGATGCCGGCGGCGATCGCGTCACCGGGACCGCGGAAGGTCCGCACGTCGCCGTCGATCAGGATCTGACCGTCGTCGGGTTGGTACAGGCCGTAGAGCACGTTCATCAGGGTCGACTTGCCGGCGCCGTTCTCGCCGAGCAGGGCGTGGATCTCACCGGGCTCGACGGTCAGGTCGATCGCGTCGTTCGCCGCAAGCGCACCAAATCGCTTGGTGATACCCCGAAGCTCCAGTCTCACGAATCACGCTCCCATAATGCGTGGCGCGCGTGGCAGGAATTGCCACGCGCGCCAGGCTCGCTGGGTCGGAACTCAGCCCTTGGGCTGGGACGGCGAGGTGATCTTGATGGTGCCGGCGGTGATGTCCTTCTGGATCTGGGTCAATTCCGACTTCAAACCGGAATCGATCTTGGAGTCGAAGGAGTGGAACGGCGAGAGGCCGACCCCACCGTTGCTCAGGTCGCCGATGTAGTCCTTGGTGGCGAACGTGCCGCCGGACGTGTCCTCGACCGCCTTCTGCACCGCGTCGCCGACATTCTTGAACGCGGTGGACAGGAACACGTTGGCGTACTGCGGCGCCGAGGTCACGCCGTCGGTGTCCACCCAGATGATGACGGCCTTGCCGGAGGACTGCGCGGCACCGGCCGACCCGAGGCCAGTGCCACCGGCCACCGGGAAGACGACGTCGGCGCCCTGCTGGATGAAGTTGGTCGCGAGTTGCTGGCCCTTGCTCTGGTCGATGAAGGAGCCGGCGAACACACCACTGTTCGGCGCGTTCTCGTCCCAGCCAAGCACCTGGACGGACTTGCCCTTCTTCTGGTTGTAGTACTGCACGCCCTCCCAGAAGCCGTCCATGTAGATGGTCACCGGCGGGATCTTCAGTCCGCCGTAGGTGGCCACCTTGCCGGTCTTGGAGTAGCCGGCGGCCAGGTAGCCGGCCAAGAAGGCGCCCTGGGCGGTGTTGAACTGCAGGCCCTGCACGTTCGTGCCGTTGCCGTTGGAGTCGACGATGGCGAAGTGCTGCGTCGCGGACTTCGTGGCGGCGTCCGTCGTGGCCGTGCCCATCAGTCCGCCGACCGTGACGATCAGGTTGCATTTCTGGCTGCTCAGCTGTGCGATGTTCGGCGCGTAGTCGCTCTCCGACTTGGACTGCACGAAGCTGACCTTGGCCTTGCCGGCCTTCTGTGCGGCCTGCATCCCGGCCCAGGCGGACGCGTTGAACGACCGGTCGTCGATGCCACCGGTGTCGGTGACCATGCAGGCCTTGAAGTTCGTGGTCGAGGCGGCCGGCGTGCTGGGCTTGGAGCCGCACGCACCGAGCACCAAGCCGAGCGTGACCACACCCGTCACCACGGTTATCCCTCGAACGCGGCGCAAGGCGTTCTCCCTTCTGGACTGTGGCCCGGCGGCGACGGATCGTCACCGCTGGACCGGGACCGATCCGCACCGTACCGGCGGGTCCGGCGGTGCCATTCGCGAGACGGTACCTCCGAGTGCAAGTACCACGACCGGGCGAGCCACCCGCGTGACCGAATCGTGGCCGAGCGATCAGCACCTAGAAGATGACACAGAGTGACCTCGTCCGCGACCCGGCTGTCACTCATTCGGACGAAACCGACGCCTGTTCCTAAAGTCGCTAAGGGGGCCTGTACCAGTGAATCCGCGCGGCGTCGCCGGGGCTAGCATCCGGTGGTCGATGGCCGCTGTGACGACCAGTGACGTAAGGGGAGATCAGTTGTCCGCCAGCACCGGCGCACCGTCCCGAGGTCCGGGCGGCGGCAAGCTGTATCGCGGTGACCCAGGTGTGTGGTCGTGGGTAGCGCACCGGATCACTGGCGTGCTCACGTTTTTCTTCCTGTTCGCGCACGTGCTGGACACCGCTCTGGTCCGGGTGTCGCCCAACGCGTACGACAAGGTCATCAGCCTCTACAAGAACCCGCTGGTCAACGTGCTGGAGTTGGGCCTGGTCGGCGCGATCCTGTATCACGCGCTCAACGGGCTGCGGGTGATGCTGGTGGACTTCTGGGCGAAGGGCGTGCGCTTCCAGCGCCTGTTGCTGTGGCTGATCATCGTGGTCTGGGTCGTCGTGATGATCCCGAGTGCCTACTTCATGCTGCGGTACAACGTCGAGAAGCTGTTCGGGAGCAACTGATGGCGGATGTTCCCGACCTGGCGCGGCCGCGCACCCCCCGGCGTCCCGGCAACGTCGAGTTCTATGCCTGGCTGTTCATGCGGCTGTCCGGGCTCGCGCTGATC
>WNGR01003994.1_pt1 | contig 15984 bp, 14 predicted proteins | sample 5407581 | NCBI WGS metagenome assembly WNGR01 (sample SAMN13153383, study PRJNA577476) | soil metagenome | isolation source: 80 cm soil or saprolite under Garry oak tree replicate 2 | place: USA:California | collected 2016-06-15 | reverse complement strand
GGTACCAGTGACGCGACGGCGATCACGGCTGGGGTTGTCGCGTTGATCAGGGCTAAGTTTCCCACGCTGCCCGCTGCCGAGGTCATCCATCGCCTGACCGCGACCGCGACCGACAAGGGACCGAAGGGCCGCGACGACGAGTACGGCTACGGCATCGTCAACCCCTACGCCGCCCTCACCGCCGACGTTCCCCCATTAGCGGCCAGCGCCAGCCCCAGCGCCACCCCAACCCAGGCGTCGTCGAAGCAAGCGCCGGCAAGCGGGAGCCGGGCCGGTCCGGTAATCGCGGCGGCACTCGGCACAGCCGCGGTGCTCGTTACGATCCTGATCGTGGTAACGCGACGGCGGGCAACTACCTGACTCACATATCCCCGAACGCGTCGTACTTGATCCGGATCGACGGGATCTGCAGTTCGGCAAGGCGGCGCAGGGTCGCCTTCACCATCGCTGGCGAGCCGGAAACAAAAAAGTCGTGCTCCTTCCATGGTCCGTACCGGGCCACCACGTCGGAAATGTTGCCCTGCTCCCCGCCGAAGCCGGAATCTTCGCTGACCGCCGACACGACGGACAGCCAGGGGTACCGGGCGGCGAGCCGGTTGAGTTCGGCCAGGTCGTACAGATCGTCGCGGTGCTTGGCGCCGAAGAACAGGTGTACCCACCGGGTCCGGTTGTACCGGGTCAGCTCCTCGATCAGCGCCTTGATCGGCGCCAGACCGGTACCCCCGGCGACGCATACGATGTCCCGCGTGGACTTGCGGTCCAGCGTCAGCGAGCCCATCGGCGCGGCCAGCCGGATCATGTCGCCGACCTTGATGCGGCGTACCAGGGCAGAAGACACCCACCCGGCGCCGAGCGCGCGGACATGGAACTCCATGGTCCCGTCCTTGCGGGGCGCATTGGCCATCGAGTAGACGCGCCACAGCCGGGGCTGGTACCGGCATTCGATGCTCACGTACTGCCCGGCCCGGTAGTCCAGCGGTTGCATCGGCCGGCAGGTGAATACCGCGATGTCGGTACTGCGTCGCTGGTGGGTGAGCACCTCGGCATGCCAGTACGGCGGGTTGGTGTCCGCCTCCGCACCCGCGATCATCTTGCGCGCGATCACCTCGTAGGCGTCCCGCCACGCCTGGTCGTACTCGACCGACCAGTTCTCACCGGCGAACGCCCGCAGCGCCTCGAGCAGCGCCCCGCCGACGACATCATAGTGCTCCGGGCTGACATGGAACTTGCGGTGGTCGCGGCCCAGCGCGCGCAGGTACTCGTCGAACCGTTCGGGGTCGTCAAGGGTCTGTACCGCGGTCACGATCGCGCCGAGCAGCCGCGCCCGCTGCACGTCCATCTGTACCGGGAACAGGTCGCGCAGCTGTGGGTGGGACAGGAAAATGCGGGCGTAGAAGTATCCGGCTACCCGGTCCTGATGCTCCTCGACGAGAGTCCAGCTCTCCTTCAACAACTTCGACAAGTTGCTCATGGACGCCCTTACACCTGGTGGTGGCCGGCATTCGACGTGTGGTCGTGCGCGGCACCAAGCGTGGACATCAGACGACCGGTCGTATCGCACAAAGTGTGCGACGAATTACGACACGCGACTGCGAACCTGTTGCTACGACATCGGTTGGCGGGTACCGGGGAGGCGTCGTGGAGCGTATTGGTGACCTCATCAGCCTGCCCGGATCGTCCGGGGAGCGGGAGCTGCAACGCAGGTACGGCACGGTTGAGCGGGCCGAACGGTTCTACGGGCAGCAGGTGCTCGATCGGCTCAACGAGCGGATGCGGGAGTTCGTTTCGCGGCAGGAGATGCTGTTCGTCGCGACGTCGGACGCGCGCGGCGAGTGCGACTGTACCCTCCGCGCCGGACCGCCGGGCTTCGTCCAGGTACTCGATCAGGGGCGCCTGGCCTGGCCGGAGTACCGGGGCAACGGCGTCATGGCGAGCCTCGGCAACATCACCGAGAACGGATTCGTCGGCCTGCTCTTCGTGGACTTCTTCCGGGACGTGATCGGGCTGCACGTCAACGGACACGCGATGGTCGTCGAGCACGACGAGATGTGCCTGCTCGAGGGCGCCCAGCCGGTCGACCCGGTGCCGGGTCGGCGCCCCGAACGCTGGGTGCTCGTCCACATCCACGAGGCGTACATCCACTGCGCCAAGCACATCCCGCGGCTGTTGAGGCTGCCGCGTGACCGCGCCTGGGGTACCGACGATGTCCGTCGCAAGGGCGGCGACTTCTTCGGCGCGGCCGCCGAGCGCTGCGCCCGCGGATAGCGGCCGGGGGAGGGTACCGTGCCGGCGTGGAAGCGCTGTCGCGACGTACCCTCCGGGACGAAGTCCTGCTCGTCCTCGGCGTCTCGCTCGGGGCCAGCGCGGTGTTCGCGCTGCTCGATCTGGTCCGGTCGCTCACCGCCGCGAAGCCGCTCAACCAGCAGATCCAGACGCTCGTCCCATCGGCGGCGCCCGGCCGGCCCTGGCTCGACCTCGCCTTCCAACTCGCCGACATCGGGTTCGGGCTGGTGCCGGCGCTGCTCGCGGTACACCTGCTGCGGCGTGACCACGATGGCCCGGCGGTAGCGCTGGGCCTTTCCCCCCGGCGGGCGCAGGTCGACCTGGCGGCGGGTGGCGCGCTGGCCGTGCTCATCGGCATTCCGGGGCTCGGGCTCTACGTCACGGCGCGGCAGGCCGGTTTCAACGTCACCGTGGTACCGGCGGCGCTCCCGCACCTCTGGTGGACGATCCCCGTGCTCGTCCTTGCCGCGGCGCAGAACGCGATCCTGGAGGAGGTCGTGGTCGTCGGGTACCTGGTGATCCGGCTGCGGCAGCTCGCCTGGCGGCTGCCGATGATCGTCGCCGCCAGTGCGCTGCTGCGTGGCGCATACCACCTCTACCAGGGCTTTGGCGGCTTCCTGGGCAACGCGGCGATGGGCGTGGTGTTCGCGCTGTTCTTCGTGCGGTTCCGGCGGGTCGGGCCGCTCATGATCGCGCATACGGTCCTGGACACCGTCGCGTTCGTCGGGTATGCCCTCTTCGCCAAACAGCTCGCGTTTCTACACTGAGCCGGTCCGGTAGCGGGCGATCGCCCGGCGGGCCGCGTCGTCCAAGGCGGCGCGGTCGGCGACCAGGCCGAGGACCAGGCCGGCGCAGGGGATCAGCCGCCCGACCGCACTTGCGGCCAGGTCGCGGGGCGCGATCAGGGCAACCAGCTCGGGTACCCGCTGGGCATCGCGCGGATCGTGGCCGTACGCGGCGGCAATGTGCAGTACCAGCTCAGCCTGCGTCGACACCAGCGCGCCGAGTCCAGCCGGCCCGGCCAGCGCGATGTACCACGGTCGACCTTTGAACCGCTCGATCGCCGCCCGGGCCAGCCCGTCCGGCGTCGCGTGCGGGTATGTGTCGCGCAGCCAGCGCACGTACCGGTCGGCCGAGTCGCCCAAGCGCTCGACGGCGACCTGCGCGAGCCATCCGGGTACCTCCGCCGGGCTTGTCGGCAGCCGCGCCCACCACGGCTCGGCAGCGGCGATTTGTGGCGCTGTGACCCGCTCTGGGAGGCTCACCTCAGCGGTCACCGGCCGCGTCGGGTTTCGGCTGAGGGTCTTGCTCGCGGCCTTGCTCGCCGTCGCCTTCTTAGCGGGCGCGGTTTTGGCAGCGCTCTTGGTTGGGCTCGCCTTCTTGGACGCGGTCGCTTTGGCGGGCGGAGTGGTCGCCTTGGCTGGGGCGGCGGCCTTGGCTGAGGTGGTGGCAGTCTTGGCGGGTGCCTTCACGGCGGCTGCTGTCTTCTTGGCGGCTGCCGCCTTCTTGGCAGGCGGCGGCTCGTCCGACGGCGCCTTCTTCGGGGCCACCTGGCGTGGCGCTCCTCGATCGGCATCCTGGTCAGGCCCGGGTTCGGGGGTCCGCGCCGGTGCGGGCTGGCCGGCATCGCCGGCCGGTTCGGATGAGCGGTGCGCCTGGGATGCGGTCGGTTCCATGAACAGTGCCGCCGGCGGGCGCGGTGGCCTCGCTGGGCGCGCAGACTCCGAGCGCTGGCCCGGCCGCCGGGGCGCGTCGTCCTCCATGCGGCCTGAGCGTAGCCGGCCCCACCCGGGTCTGCCGCCATTGACCGCTCGGATCGGGATCGGTCCAGGTCAGGCGCGTCGGCAACACGCGGGCGCAGACGGATAGTCGCTTTGCCCGTACCGTACGGGCACGGTATCCTCGACCGTCGGTGGCCGTATGGCCGCCTTGGAGGCTTCGCCTAGTCCGGTCTATGGCGCCGCACTGCTAATGCGGTTGGGGTCTTAAAGCCCCTCCCGGGTTCGAATCCCGGAGCCTCCGCGCTGACGTGGGTATGTACACTGGCAAGGCACTGCGCCCGTAGCTCAACGGATAGAGCATCTGACTACGGATCAGAAGGTTGGGGGTTCGAGTCCCTTCGGGCGCGCAACATCAAACGGCGTCTGGCCTGCGGAAACGCGGGCCAGGCGCCTTTCAAGATCTGTCCACTGTGGACTCCAGGTGCTCCTAGGGTGCTCGTCTGTTCCGGAATTGTCTGTGCTCGGGTTCGCGGTGGCGTGCTGCTAAGGACCAACCAGTCCTGATCTTGGCCAGCCTGGTCGGGGAGTAGCCGCGCCGACCTGCACGGGGCGCCGTCGGATCGACAGCGGACCCCGACGCCGAACGGGGCGATCATCATGGCCCCGTGGCCAACCCTCGCGTTGGACCAGAGCGCGGAGCGGCCGGGATGGCGGTCGCCCATCGATGGCCCGGGTGTGCCGGTGGACCAGGGCAAGGAGGTTCGACTTGAGATCGTCCGCACATCCAGGGGGCTGACAAGCGGCGCGGGCTGGATCAGTGGCCATGGCCTGGGCTTCCGCCGTGCGAGCCGCCGAATGGCGTCGTGACGCCGTCGTGGTGGAGTCGCAGCATCATGCCCTGATGCGCGTGGGGCAGGTTGTGGCAATGGTTCATCCAGATTCCGGGATTCGTAGCGCGGAATGCGACCTTCCATATCTCGCCTGGCCGGACGTCGAATGTGTCCACCCACAGCGGACTAGCGGACTGCCCGTCGACGGCGTCCCGTCCCTGGACAGGATCAGCACGGGATGGCCGTGCAGGTGCCAGGGGTGCGTTTCCAGGCTTCGGTTGACGACGGTGAACCGGACGATGTCGCCTTTGGCGACGAGCTGGTCGGGGATGGAGGGGTGGCCTCGGCCGTTGACGGTGTGCGGATACGCCGGTTGGCCGTCGACCATGGCCACTGCGCGGTCGAGGACCATGGTGAAGTGCCGGTCGGCATTGCGGGTGTCGAAGGGCACGGCGGCCGGAGCTCCGTACCGCAGCAGGTCGAGCTCCGGCAAGTCGGACGTGTCCTCGATGCGCGCTTCACCGGGGGCATCGCCATGCGGGCGCAGGCGCAGTCCGCCGTCACGATCGTCGTCGACAACGAGTGCCACGGACGTGTCCGGCATGAGGAACACCAGGTCGTATCGCCCGCCTGCGGGCAGGTGCAGTCCGACGTCGCTGACCTCGCCGGGCTGGTTGAGTCTCGGCCGTCGACGGCCGCCATCCGGAACGGGGTTCCGGCGACGACGATCCGGTGCGGATCCGAGTCGGTGTTGATCAATCGCAGCCGCACGGGTGTACCGGGTGGTGCGGGGTGTTCGGTTTGGCCGTCTCTGCCTGCGATCACGGCGGTGCCGTCGAAGGTGTGCACGGGCAGGGTCAGGTCCACCTGCTCCGCCGCGGAGTGCTCGTCGGCTCGCTGTCCGTCGCGCGGTTTTACGACGAGGGTTCCGTACAGCCCCCTGTCTACGCCGACGTGGGACGCGTGATGGGTGTACCAGTAGGTGCCCAGTTGGTCGGCGCGGAACCGGTAGACGAAGTCCTCACCGGGTCCCACGGCCATCTGGGTCACACCCGGCGCGCCGTCCTCGCCGCACGGTACGTCGTAGCCGTGCCAGTGCAGGGTCACGCCGTCCTCGATGTCGGCGTTGCGCAGCCGCACTTCGATCAGGTCACCCTGGGTCGCGGTGATCGCCGGACCCGGGACCTCGCCGTTGTAGGTCCACGCGTCGATCTCTCGTCCAGACGGGAGCCGTACGGTTGCCTTCTTCGCGGTGAGCACGTGCCGCCGCACGGTGCCACCCGGTGCCGGTGAGCCGGAGCCCCGTAGGTCGGCCACCGACACCGCCGCTCGGGACGAGCGTCCGGGGCCGCCTCCCACGGTTACCGATTCGGTGGAGAGGAACGACAGCCCGGTGCCGGCACCGGCCGCGGTCATCACGACCGCGCCACCGGTCCAGCCGATGAACCGGCGGCGCGAGATCGCGCGTCGACCCTCCGGCGCCTGCGCGACGCCCGCATCAGCGGTGTTCTCGGCGGGAGGCGCGACCACTCGCGCGGTCAGCAACGCGCTGGCGCACACAAGCGAGATCGTGATCAAGGCCGTGCTCAAGGTGAGCGGGTACCCGACCAGGAAGGTCACCACAAGACCGGCCAGCGCCGCGTAAGCCGCGGTGAGCATCGAGACCACGCCGCCTGCCGACCTACCGTCGCCTCGCCCCCACCTCGCCGCGAGCAGTTGTGGGCTGGCGAGCAGCACGGCGCCGGCCCCGGCGGCCCCCAGCATCGGCAGCCCAGCAGCACCTTCTCCTGTACGAACCACCAGCCCCGGCCGGCCAGTATCGCCACGGTGACCACCCGGACAGGCGTCACGAGCACCGCCGCGACGAGGACGGCGAGCGCCAGCCGGGTGCGCCGGAGCGCCAGTGTGACGCCGGCCGCGAACCACGTGGCGATGCTCAGCAGCGCGACGACGTGGTCCAGGATGATCCACAGCCCGGTGGTCATGGCGCCTGTCGCGTGGGTGTGGCTGGCCTGGACGGCTGTCCGGCCTGACGGACGATCATCCCGGCCACTGCCAGGATGGCGAGACCGTTGACCGCGTGCAGACCGAAGACGAGCTCGCCGGCGGTCGTACTGCCGCCGGTGCCGTCGAACGCTGTGGCGATCGCCCGGATCACGACCTGGACAACCGCGAGCCCGGCGACCAGGCCGCTCATCCCGATGAGCCGCCCGGGCATCCGGGTTATCGCGGCGACGATGGTCACCAGGACCGCGAGCAGGACGATTCCGGCGCCCAGCGTGCGGTGCGTCTGGAAGGACTCATCGTTGGGCGCCGTGTCGAACGCACCGCTGGCAGCCAGGAAGAACTGTGCGACGACGGCCAGCATCTGCAGGGTCGCCAGGCCGGCGAAGGATCTACGCATGGCGCGCTCCTCGAGGTGGGTGAGCGTCCGAGCCGAGTGCACCGACCGGATGCTGATCTACCACGAGCGCCACGCCCGTGCCGTGCTCGGCGCCTACGAGCGCCACTTCAACGAGCACCGTCCGCATCAGAGCCTCGACCAACACCCGCCCAACCACGACCCGGACGTGGTCGTCGCGATCGGCGCGCCGGTACGGCGACGACGAGTCCTTCGGCGGCATGGTCAACCAGTACTCACGAGCCGCCTGACCCGGTCACCCGAGCCGCAGGTCCAGGCCACGCGACGAGTATTGGCACGGTACAGCGGTGGGGCGTACGCCGCAGCCGGCCTTTTCCAACAGTGGCGATCCGGCCTCGCGCTCCAGTTGAGACAGCTGCTGGCTGACGGCCGAAACGGTGTAGCCCAGCGCAGTGGCCGCGGCGGTCAGGGTACCCCGCTGGACGACGGCGCGGAGGACGAGCAGGAGCCGTGGAGTCAGCACAGGCCCATTGTTCAGGATCGCTGAAGGATTGTTCAAGATTCGTCGTTGGACAATGAACGATCCCCGTCGCACCCTGGAGGGTAAGAAGGGATGGATACCATGTTCGTAGTACTGTTGCTGGTTCTTCTGCTCGCGTGCCTACTCGCGCCGTGGCTGGGCGCGGACACGAGCGACGGCCGCACGGAAGCGGCACACCCGGAGCAGGGCTGGTTCCCGCTCATCCGTGGCCGCTAAGCGGTTCCCAACCGGGCAGATCGCGATGTCGACCGGCGCCCGTAGGCGGTTGAACGGGGGTACCGCGGTGTAGGAAGCCGGTGTCGCCTGGGATCACATGGTGGAGCCGCTGCCGCCATGCAAGTGTTGGTAGGCGCGGCCTACCATCCGGGCGACGACCCTCGACGGTGGAGCTGCGATGTCCGATACCCCGATGACCGACGACCGTCATCCTGCCGATGTGGTGACCAGCATGGTCTCTCGAGTACTCGAGATGGCCAAGACCTGGACAAATTTAGGTTGACACGGCCACCACCATCAACGGCCAGCCGCTGGTCGCCCACCTCTACACCACCACCACCGGACAGCGGGTGCTGCTCGTGCGCTCCACCGTCGACTTCCCACGCGTTCCGGCAGCCCATGCCCTCGCCGACGGCGACTGGACCGCGCTCGACCAGGGAGTCGCCCTGCGCTGCACCTCCCGACCGGCCCCCACGCTGATCCTCGGCGACGATGCCGGCGCCGTCACCGCCCTGGCCGACGCGGCACGCCGGTAGCGTGAGGCGACCATCAATGGACCCCGGCCGGCGTTCCCTCCTCGACCGGGTAGTCGAACCCGCGCACCACCTCGGTGTGGGGATGAACGCCTGGTCTTGATCCGGGCGACGCGCTGGCGCACGTCGGCTTCCACGTCGTTGAAGGGCCCCCGGCCGGCGGATCACGGTCTGCGCCCGGTACTCGACGATGCGGTGACGCCGCCGGCCACGGGGTGGCTGCGCGGCATCTCCAGAGTCACGTCCTTGGCGCTGACCCACGCCGGCAACGCTCCTGTCAGCCGCACCGAGATCTGCGGACGTCCCGACCCGTCTCGCCCACACCGTCGCCCAACGACTGTTCGCCCCGACCTGTTCAGCGGCTGGGCAATCCGCCCCCCGCCCGCCGACCACCCGGCGTACAGCCCGTTCAGCTATCACCGCGGCAGCGTCTGGCCGGTTGAGGCGGGTACCACGGGTCTCGGGCCCGCCCGCTACGGCTGCCGGCCCGAACTGCACCGCCTCGCCGAGGGCACCTTCGCCGCCGCAGCGCCGTTCGAGGGACACCGACTCCCCGAGGTCATCAGCGGCCTCCCACGCGACGAGGACCACACCGTACCCGGCGTCTATCCCAGGGCCTGCTCACCCCAGGCCTGGTCGGCCAGCGCCGTCGTCGCCCTCATGTCCAGGCCCTGCTCGTCCTGCGCCCCGCGGCGCCGCTGCGCACGATCCTGCTCGACCCGCACGTACCCGACTGGCTACCCGACATGCAACCGCGGGGCGTACAGGTAGGCGGCGCGACGTTCGACCTCACCGTCGAGCGACGCCGCCACGGGCGCCTCACCATCCACACCCGAGGCGATCGCATCACCGTCAGGTAGTCGTCGGCGCCCTGCTCGAGCCCGAGTGCGTCAACCCACCGTTCAGACACGGCTGTGCCGAGGCACGCGGCAGGACGCCGACCCGGCCCGAGCGCGCCAGTGTTCCGGCGTCCGCCCACAGCCCGGGGGCTCGGCCCGGCCACCGGGGGCCGGGCCTGGGCCGGGCCGAGCGTTCGGTTCGAGCAGTCAGTGCTTGATGTAGAGGTTCTCGCCACCGGCGGTGTGGTTGAAGTTGATGATTCCCGGCACCACCACCGTCACGCCCTCCCCGGTTTCGTCGCTGTGACTGGCTGGTGCATGGTCCCCGATGATGCAGAACACGGTGAGGACGCCGTCCAGCGGTCCGAACGGGGAATTGATGGTGACCCGCATCTTCAGCGCTCCGCCACAGAAGTTCGGAGGCAGGACGACGTTGACCGAAGCGATGATCCCACAGCCATACGAATGGAAGCTGATCAGGTCGTTCGCCACCCAGGTTCCGGTGGCCAGCACGTTCCCGGACGCGTTCATATGGACGAACTCGCCGCTGGCCTGTACCGACTTGGGGTGAACCGCGAACTGGCCTTCTCCGGTCACCGAGATGACGTCGCCGTTCGGTGCCGCGCCCAGGCTGGGAGCCTCCATGATCAGGTCGTAGCTCTGGGTGTCGGCGGCGAATGCCGGCGCCGGTGAGAAGGTCAGAAGGGCCGCGAGTACCGCGACCGCGAAATAGCGTTTCCTCATGTCGAACCCTCTTTCCCGACCAGCACGAAGGACGCATGAGCCATGCCGACTCCTGTCACCAGCCGGCATGCCCCACGAAATCGAGCCGGCTCGCGCATCGTCATCTCCGTGCACCGCATGCCGTTTCGCGCTGGTACGCGACATGCTCGTCCGCCGGGTCGCCTGCGCCAACCGTCAATCGGTCGGCTTCCCTCACCAATGGCTCTTTACTGATCAGGTCCACGTCTCGAATAGGATGCGGGGCTGCGCAGTTCGTAGTCATACATGAGCCGGAATGCAAGGGGTGAGGCGGGCAAACGCTTGCCGGTCTGTGCTGTCCGGCCACTGGCGGCGATCGGTGCTCCTCGCCGGACATTTCGGTATCGCCCAGGTACAGAATCAGCCGTTTGCATGGTGTGTTTGCCGCTCGGTCGGAGCAAAATTCCTGCCGCGGAGCATGCCCGATACCGGCACAAGACGCCGGCCTCACCCGAGGAGGGGCCCATGAGGAAGACCGCTCTCGCTCTCACCGCCGCCGCGGCTCTGACCATCGTCACCGCGACACCCGCGTCGGCATCCACTCTCACCGCCGGGCCGCAGGAACAGGTCAGCCCGACCAACAGTCCGTTCGCGGGCGCGGGGCCGAAGGGTGCGCCCTGCAACGGAGTACCCGGCTCGCTGCAGACCGGACGCAACTTCCCCGGTACCGAGGTCGAGCCGTGGGTCGCGGTGAACCCCGCGAACACCGCCAACCTGATCGCCGGCTGGCACCAGGACCGCTGGTCCAACGGCGGCGCGAACGCCACGCTCGCCGGCTACACCACCAATGGTGGTACCAGTTGGCAGCTGGCCACCACCCAGCCCGCGTTCACCCGCTGCACCGGCGGTACGGCCGCCAACGGCGGGGACTACGAGCGGGCCTCAGACCCGTGGGTCACCGTGTCGCCCAACGGCACCGCCTACTACAACAGCCTGGCGTTCGACGTCGCCCAGGACAACAACAACTCTGTGGTGGTCAGCCGGTCCACCGACGGTGGCGACACCTGGGGCCCGACCACGACACTGCGCCGTGACACGTCGTTCAATACGCTCAACGACAAGAACTCGATCACGGCGGACCCGTTCAGCTCCAACTACGTCTACGCGATCTGGGACCGGCTGGAGTTCCCCAACGACCAGGCCGCGCGTCAGGCGGGCGAGCACGCGATCGGCTACCGCGGGCCGACCTGGTTCTCGCGTACCACCAACGGCGGCGCCAGCTTCGAACCGGCACGGATCATCTACGACCCCGGTGAGGTCAACCAGACCATCGGCAACCAGATCGTGGTGACCGGAACAGGTGAACTCGTCGACGGGTTCGATCTCATCTACAACTTCAAGAACGCGCAAAAGGTACGCGGGTACAACGTCGCCACGCTGCGTTCGACCGACCGTGGTGCGACGTGGACGCCCGCCGCGACGATCGTCGACAGGGAGCTGTCGGTGGGCGTGACGGACCCGACGTACGGCAGCCCGGTGCGTACCGGCGACATCATCCCGGAGATCGCAGCCGACCCGCGTACGGGCCACAACGAGGTGTACATGGTGTGGCAGGACGCCCGCGCCACCGGCGGCGCCCGCGACCAGGTCGCGTTCGCCAAGTCGACCGACGGCGGGCGGACTTGGACCACGGTGTCTCTCGCCATCAACACCGTGCACTCGACCCAGGCGTTCACCCCGGTGATCCACGTCGCGGCGGACGGAACGATCGGCGTGCTGCACTACGATTTCCGCCACGACGACAGCGGCCTGCCCCTGGTGACCAGTGTCTGGCTGCTGCACTCGCACGACGGGGGCCTGACCTGGTCGGAGACGAAGGTCGGCAACGACTTCGACATGACCGGCGGAGCCCAGGCGCGCGGGTACTTCACCGGCGACTACATGGGTCTGACGAGTGAGGGCGCCACGTTCACGTCGGTCTTCGGCGCGAACACCGGCCCGGCCGCCGACCCGCCGGGCAGCATCTCGTCCGCCCCGGCCAGCAACATCTACTCCAGCAACGTCTCCTGATCAGTCGGCGCGACCCGGGCGGGCCGAGGCGCGGCCCGCCCCGGGTCGCCGGCGCGGCGCTGGCTGACGGGCTGTCCACGCAAGACATCATGCGATGCCTGAAGCGGTACCTCGCCCGCGCCGTACGGCGACGGCTCGAACGCCGCCGCGCACGCCACGCCCTCGGCGAGGGTCTGCGCCACGTCGAACACGGCTGCGGCGTCCAGACCGCGAGTCCCCATCCGACGTACGCGGGTACGGTCCAACCCGCCTTGCCCAGCCTCGTCACCAGTCCACCAAGCAGCATCTGCGGAAGGGCGAAGCTGCCGAGAGTGAGCCAGAACGCGCTGAGCGCCGGGCTCAGCTCGGACAGACCTCCGCGGGGAGACCATGCCGCGCCGGCGAGCCACCCCCGATGTGCGTCCGGCTCAACCACCCGGTGATCAGCAGGTGCAGTACACCTTGGATGAGCAGGATCCGCCCGGCCCGTGCATCTACGCCGACGCCAGAACCAACCCAGCGCGGTGAAAGCCTTCTTCGGCAAGCCCGAAGTCCGCTATGCCGCCGCCTGACCACGGCACCTTTGCCTTACGGATCAATAAGTGTCAGCCCAGGCGGTCAAGGGTCATCCAGGCCGGCTGGTGGCGAAATCTGCGATTTTTCGTGCGTTCGGGTCAGCCGACAACGACCGGTTGGCTTTCGGTGATGGGGCTTGCGGTCCCATAGGTGTTGACGGCTTGTATCCCGTAGATGTGGGTGCCGCTGCCCGGGTTGCGGTCCAGGTAGGTGACTTCGCCTGGTGTTGCTGTTCGCCCGATCGGCTCCCACGTGCCGGTTGCGCCTGCGCGGCGTAGGCATTGGTAGTACGCGACGTCCTCGCCCGTTGCGGACCAGGCCAGCCGGACGCCGCCGTGGTCAGGGGTGGCTGTCAGTTGGGCGGGGGCCAGTGGCGCCACCCGTGCGGCGTCCTGGGAGGTGATGCCGGTCGGGCTGGTCGGTGACGGGGCCCCTGGCGCGGGTGGCGTGCCCGCGACGGCGGAACCGGTGGTTGTGGTGGTGGAGGTCGGCGGCGCCGGGTGGTCGGCGGACGCGCATCCCGCGGCTGCCAGCAGCACGGCGGTGGCCAGGAGCAGTTCGCGGGTCATTGCTGCTGCCTTCCGGTTCGTGGCAGGGCACCCCCGGGGGTGCCCTGCCACGAACGGGGTGTCGGAGTTACTTGAGCTTGAAGTTGGCGTACTGCTGGGTGCCGTCGTTGAACGCCACGGTCAGCCGGCGGCAGGTACCGGACCACGCCTTGTCCGTCTTCCACACGTAGGTGTACTGGTCGGTGACTGGATCGTAGCTCAGTGTGTTCTGTCCGGGGCTGACGGTCTGTTCGATGTCGTCGACCGGTGCGCCGCTGTCGCAGGTTACCTGCTGGGAGTACGGCGATCCGGGGGCGAAGATGTCCAGGCCCTGGTTGCCGCCGAGGCTGAACTTGACGGGGATCGCGCTGCCTGCCTTCGTGACGTTGACGACCGGCGGGTTGTCGACGGGCTGGAAGAACCCGGTGAACGTGTAGCGGGAAACCGGCGGGCTCTTCTTGGCTTCGTCGACGGTGAGGGTTTCGTCCTCGGTGACCATCGGCAGGACGGGGGTCACCCCGGCCAGGCCGATCGCCCCGCCCTTGAGTTTGAGGTTGGCCCAGTCGTTGTACCCGTTGAGGGTGCTCTTGGCGGTGTCGTTGTTGACGTCGAAGGAGACCCCGGTGTCGGTGCCGTTGCCGTTGCAGTTCCAGTCGATGGCGCCACCAGCGTTGTTCACCGCGACGTAGGTTCCCGATGCCGGGCACCAGTGCCGGGTTCCGTAGCCGGGCGCGCCGATGCCCGCCGGTTCGCTCAGGCTGTTCTCGTCGAGGCTGCCCAGCGCCGAGCGGGAGTAGTCGAACGTCCCAGCGACCCCGCCCTTGATGACACCGCCGAGCTGGAAGCCGTAGCTCATGATGCTCAGGTAGTTCGGCTTGTAGTTGGTGTCGTCACCGCCGCCGTGGTGCAGCCCGAGGTTGTGGCCCAGCTCGTGCATGAGCGTGCCGGCCTGCTCGTTGTCGCTGCCGGTGCCGCCGGTGAACGAGCCGAGGCTGACGATCAGGTCGGAGGCGCCGATGCCCCGGGAGATACCCGACGAGGTGGTCGCGTCGTAGTTGTGGGCGGCGATCACGTAATGGAAGATCGGGGTACGCCCGGTCGGGGTGAAGTTGGCGTCCTTGAGGGTCTGGAACGCGCTCCAGTCGTAGCCACCCGCGCCGGAGGTACCCAGGCTGGCGACGTAGGCGAGCTGGTTGGCCTTGCTCAGCGACCCCCACGTCGCGTTGGTGGCGTAGTTCATGATGCTCGACGAGCCCTCGTCGACGTGCAGGTTGATGCCCACCGACCCGGTGGGGCTGGTGTAGGGCGAGGCCGCGAACGCGTCGACGACCGTCTTGAGAGCGGCGGCGCTCAGCTTCTGGTTGTGGGTGGCGTCGGCCATCCAGTCGAGCTGCAGGAAGATGTCGGGCTTGTTCTTGTCCGCGCCCATCGCTGGCAGGTCGATGAACTGTGGCGGGATGGGGCCCGCGCCGTCGGGGTCGATGGTGACGCCGTTGGTCTCCCACTCGTCGAGCAGGCCGTCGCCGTCGCTGTCTACGCCGCCGCCGGTGGCGCAGGAACCGGGCGGGATCTCGAACGCGATGGCGCGCCTGGGCTCGTAGGCCTCCATCGACCACATCACCGTCTTTGGGGAGAAGGTGACGCTGTCGCATTCCAGGTCCTCGTCGCGCACGCCGCCGGCTCCGGTGCCGAAGTCGAACGCGGCCGCGTGGTTGCTGCGCTGGATCACCCAGACGTGGTTGCAGCCGTCCGAACCCTGGAACAGCAGCTGCCCGCCGATCGCGAGGCCGCTGTTGTAGCAGCCACTGCCGGTCCACGGGAAACTGCCCAGGCTGCCGCCACTGGTCGTGTAGTGGTAGATGGTCGAGGACGTGTCGGGGCTGACGAACAGGCTGTCGTCCTGCGCGTCGTAGGCCAGACCGTCGTCGAGGTCGATGAATCCGGCGCCGGAGGCGTTGAACACCACCGCGCCGCTACCCGTCGCCGGGTCGATCAGCCGGACGTCGCCGCCGGCGCCGGCGCCACCCCAGCCGGCCCAGATCTTCTTACGGTTACCGTCCCACGCCAACGCACCCAGGCCGCCGGCCACGGTGTAGGAGGCGACCACGGCCCCGGTCAGCGGGTCCGCCTTGAACAGATCCGGGCTGCTGGCGTAGCAGCTGTACCACAGGAACTTGCCGTCGAACGCGATGCCGACGCCGATGCCGCTGCCGCACGACTGCCCGAAGTTGGTCTGTTGAACCAGATCCCCGTTGGCGGCGAATGCCGGGGACGGTCGGGCCGTGACACCCAGGGCGAGCACCAGGACGGCGATCGCTGTTGCGCGGATCCATCGATGAGCCAGTCTTCGAGACATGCCACTCCCTCGCGATCCTTGCCGGGAAGAGATTAGCGATCAGTCATGGGGCCGTGACCGCCACAGTCACCCTTCGCCGCCAGGCGGTCACCGAGAATCACGCAGACCGTGATCCGACAGCCAGGCGAACCGAACGGCGCGTGGCCGTCGGTAAGCGGACCATCCCTCTCGGTGAACAGCCCGCCCACCTACCCGAAGCGCTCGAAACACCATCCGACCGCACCTTGCGGCGCCATCCGGAACGACCAGCGGCTACGACACCGCTGAATCGACACAGCGAGAACGAGGCTGTACCGCTCGGAAACTGGGTCACGGGGTCTGACGTGTGGTTCTGTGCGATGCAGGTCGGCCTGCCGGAGGCAGGCTGACCTGCATGATCGTGTCGTTCGGGTACCTGATCCTGCGTCAACTGATGCAGTTGATCGTGC
>WNGR01011870.1_pt1 | contig 15985 bp, 17 predicted proteins | sample 5407581 | NCBI WGS metagenome assembly WNGR01 (sample SAMN13153383, study PRJNA577476) | soil metagenome | isolation source: 80 cm soil or saprolite under Garry oak tree replicate 2 | place: USA:California | collected 2016-06-15 | reverse complement strand
AACAAAGGATTTGCGTGTTGCTCATTTTTTGAGGCCGAGCAGAACGACGCCCGCCGCGACCAATAGAATTCCCAACCAATCTTTCACCGCCGGCCGTTCCTGCAAAAAGATAACCGCGAATATAGCGACCAACACGACGCTCAGTTTATCGACCGGCGCGACCTTGGAAGCTTCGCCGGCTTGCAAGGCGCGAAAATAACAGACCCACGAGGCTCCCGTGGCCAGGCCGGACAAGGTTAGAAACGACCACGTTTTGGGCCGCAGCGCGAACGGGCTGCTCCACTTGCCGGTCATGTAGACAAAACACGTGATGGCGATCAGAATGATGAAGGTGCGAATCAAGGTGGCGAAATCCGAATCGACGCCTTCCAGGCCGATTTTGGCAAAGATCGCCGTCAGGGCCGCGAAGCCGGCCGATAGGAGAGCCCAATAGAACCAGACTTGTGAGGATGACATAGGAGCGTGTTCGGTTTGTTCTTTATTCTTGACTGAGTTGATCCGGCCGTTTGACCTCAGTCGACCTTGCAGTTCGGACAATCGACGATCGCGGTCTTGGTTGCTTGATCTCGTCGGATCATAAACTTGGTTTTGCCGGAACCGATTTTCCGGATCGCTTGGCGGAGGTCATCTTCCGTATTGATTTTTTTTCCGGCGATTTCTAAGACCACGTCGCTCGCGTGCAGATCCGCTTTGAACGCGGGACCAGCACTATCGACCTCCATCACCACTGCGCCGACCGGCATGGCCCCCAGTGAGGCCTGGCTTTGCTCGCGCCCGATGAAAGCGATGCGGAGACCGAGATCGGGAACGTGAAAGCCCTTTGCTAGCGCGGTCGCGGGCACGCTCCCAGCTAAAGTTGCCGCCAATCCCGTGATCGCTTTTTCGAAATCCGTCGCGTCGAAATCCGTCGCGCCGGTTACTTTAGTTGAAGTAGTAGTTGAGACCTGCGAGGGGACCAAGGGCCGGTTTGAATCGGATTGCCAGAATTTTACGTAATAAAAGACGGCAACGAGGACAACCGCCAACGCAGCCACACCGCCGATGAACCAATGGTTCCAAGAGTAGGGCGGCTGCTTACTTGATCTTTCAGCGGACGAATGGGCAACGGAAGTAACCGGCTGCTTTTGTCCGAGCAGCTCCGTCACTCGCTCCGTGAGCTTGTCGAATTCGACGTGGGGAGAATTCGGTTGCCAGTCGCTGAGATTGGCCCCGTTCAAAAGCCTGAAAGCGAGGGGCGCGTCAACTTGCTCGAGGAACACCGGAACCAGAATTCCACGCCGCCTGCCCTCGGACGCTTCGTTTCGGACCCACTCGGAAGCGACCGAAATTGCCGACCACAGCACGATAACGCACTTGGCCTCGCTCAGCGCTTTTTCTATGACCTCGTCGAAGGATTTTCCCAAAGGGATCTTTCGATCCCACCAAACCGACCAGCCATGAGCGCTCAGCGCCTCTGCAAGGACTAGAGCTTTCGGGCGATCTTCCGAAGCGTAACTGATAAAGATATCCGCCATGGTTGCTTTCCGAAACAGTGTCTGAAGTTTGCTTTATTTTATAACAGTCACTGCTAATCGTGCTACCATTAAACTAATCGCAGCTGGCTCACAGGGCTGGCGGTACGAAGATTGTGAATTGTGGGTCATAAGCGGAGACTTTCAGGCTCACTAAAATTCAGATCAAACCTGTCACGGCTGCGCGCTTACGCCTATGCCTCCTAATTAAAGTTGTGCATGATGTCGCGGTTGAAGACCAGTCCGAGTCCTGGCTTTGACGGCACCGCGAGCTCGCCGTTCACCGGCACGGGCACTTCTTCGAACAGCCTGAACGACCATGGCATATACTCGACGGTGAGGCCATTCGGAATCGCCGCGACGAGGTGCACGTGGATTTCAGGTAATAGGTGGCTCACCACCGGCACGTTGAAAGCTTCGGCCATACCGGCGACTTTCATCCAATTCGCGATGCCGCCGACGCGCAGCAGGTCGATCATCACGATATCCACCGAGCGCGCTTCGAGCATATGGCGAAACGGTGTGATGCCGTACACGCACTCGCCGCCGGCTAAAGGCGTTGCCAACGCATCGGCGACGCGGGCGAGCCCTGCGTAGTCGTCGTGCACCGTCACGTCCTCCAGCCAGTACAAATGAACGTCTTCGATGCGCCGGCCGATATCGATCGCCTGATTCACGCTCCAGCGCTGATTGATATCGCACATGAGATCGATATCCGGCCCCACCGCTTCGCGGATTAGCCTGGCGCGCTCCACTTCGCGCGTCGGCGTCGTCTCCCCCGGCAGCGCCAGTTGCATCTTCATTTGCTTAAAACCTTTCTCCACGAGCAGCGGTCCGGCTTTTACGACGTGCTCCAAAGGAGAGGTCCGAGAGAGCGCGCCGCTGGCATAAGTCGGAACGCGGTCGCGCAGCCCGCCGAGCAACGTCGCGAGAGGCTGGCCGAGCGCTTTACCCTTGATGTCCCAGAGCGCGATATCGATAGCAGAGTAGGCAAGCGTCGATATGCCGCCGGGACCGGCCCCCGCGACAGCATTGCGCACCTTACGGCCGACGGCTTCGAGGCGCAATGGATCTTCGCCGATGACAAATTCGCTCAGTTGATCCACCGCGTGCTTCAACGTAGCGGTGAGCGCCCAACCGAAGAAAGTGATGCCGAGACCTTCGATCCCTTCGTCCGTCAGCATTCGCAGGGCGACGAACTCAAAAAACGGCCGGTAAAAACCCGGCCCACCCGCCAGCGGCTCCTCCGCTGGTAATTTCACAATCTGTGACTGTACGCGCGTAATCTTCATGAGAGATCCTCAATTACGTCGATTGAACATTGATTTCCACAACCGTTGAAGCAAGCCCTCACAGCTCTTGAAAAAACCGGGCGTCGATTAATTGTTCCGGCCGAAGCTTGGCCACCTGTGGATTTGTTTCAGCCATTTGCTCGATGATCGGTTTGACGGCTTCGGGAGACGGTCTGGGAATTTGTGGGATGTTTTTGCAAGACGTACAGATCGCAAAGGTCGTTGAGAAACGCGGGATCTCCCATAAGACCTTCAATGACAAGTTTCTCCCGATCGGCCTGACGCTATACTCGGGCACGATCGGTTAGTAAATGGCGGACGCTCGCGGAGCTGAGACCGCGAGCGCGCCTCGTTTTCTCTTCAGCGGTTTGCTGCCGTTTGCTGCTCCGGGTGGAGAATCAGCTTCTGCACGCGCCAGTTCAAGATTTCAGCGACGTAAAGCTCGTTTTCGGATGGGCATGCCATTTCGTGAATCCAGCCGAATTGTTTGAGCTGCTTGCCGGATTCGCCGAGCACGCCCAGGACCTTTCCGTCCAAACTTAATTTAAACACGCGGCCCGGATACGCGTCGGCGCTGTAAAGCACCTGCCTCGGCCCCGGCGTGATGCAGATCGCCCAGGGAGCGCCGGGGGCCTGTGTGCCTTTGACATCTTCGGGGGGCTTGTTGCCAATCGCCGGACGAGCACTATTACGGTCGAACGGGACGTTGATCACGATCTCACGGAGGAACTTGCCGTCGCCGTCGAACACCTGAATCCGTCCGTTGCCGCGGTCCCCAACATAGATATTTCCCTGCGCATCGGCTGCGATGGTGTGCGGGGTGTTGAATTCGCCGGGCTTGTCGCCGCGCTCGCCCCATGACTTGAGCCAGTTGCCGTTCTTGTCGACTTTCGCGATGCGTGAATTCACATAACCATCGCTGATGTAGGTATTGCCGGCCGAATCCCATGTCACGTCCGTCGGCTGACGAAAGCGCCCGTCTTCGTGTTTTGGCGGCGGACCCGTTCGTTTGTGCGGCGCGACTTCATCGGACGCTTCCTGCTTGCGCCCGAACACCATTAAAACGCGGCCTTCAGGGTTGAATTTGACGACCATGTCCGATCCTTTGTCGGTGGCCCAGATATTGTCTTCCTTGTCGACGCGCACAGTATGGCCGAAGGCCCACGCGTACAGGTTCTTGCCGATCTCGCGGAGGTAACGACCATCCGGACCGAACTCCAAGAGTTGCGCAGCCGCTGCCCCGAACGCCGGGCCAGTCGTATTGCCGCGCGACAAAACAAAAACGTGTTTCTTGGAATTGACCGCGACGCCGGTTGCTTCGCCAAAATACGTGTTCGGCGGAAGCTTCAGCGCATTGGGAACCGAGTCGTATCTAATGACAGGCGCCGACTCCTGTGCGAACGCCGGCGCGCTCAACAGCATGAGCAATCCGAATATTAGCCAATGTTTCATAATAGCCTCCTTTTAAATTCTCTCGGCGGGTTATGCGCGACAAGCAAACGATATCTTTACTCACCCGCTCTCGGTTAATCGTCCAGGATGTCCGACTTGGTGCTTTCGATAAATGTCCGCACTTCGTTCATTTCCTTTTCAGGGACCCGGAAGGCATTCAAGGTCGCAACGACATGACCGAGGAAGAGCTGCCAATCACGTTCGCTGATACGCATCCCCTTGTGGGAGGTCTTCATATCTCGTCCCGTGTAATAGAGAGGACCTCCGGCGCTTGCACACAAGAAATCGATCAGCAGCTGCTTTTCACGCTTTAAGCCGTCCTCTCCCCGGTGTTGCCAAAAGCGACCCAGTTGGGAATCCGCCGTCAAGCGTGGCAATAAGTCATTTACGACCGCCACGATGGCGTCATAACCACCGAGGCGTTCGTACAATGTTTTCTCACTCATCATCATGTCTCCTTCAGGTTTGGCATGAGGGTATAGAACTGAGCCTATGGCTCACCGATCACAGCGTGTTGTGACTAGAGCGCCCGCCTCGTGACCGTTTAACGCGATTCTCATAATTTGGCAAGAAGAATGTTATGATCGCAATCAGCGAAGGAGCAATCCGCTTATCACAATCAAAGCTGCTTTCCTCCGGTCTCAGGGTTTCTTTCTCTCCTCCGGAATTTCTCCTTTCCAGAGTTCCTTTAGAAAGCCGCTTTTTTCCAGATTCTCGACAAACGTGTTGTCGAAAATGTCGGCCGGCATCCGCCTGACACTCGTGCCTTCCTCCCGCGCCGTCTCGATTGTCTCTGCCACCATCTTAGGCGGCACCACCATGCGTCGGTTAATGAGTCTCTTCGCATACGCGTCATAGGCCGATTGCAGAATCTCCGGCTCTTTTATGCTCAAGATTTTGCCCACCGCAGCCATAGCTTGCTGCGGATTTTTCTCCACCAGGTAAACAGCTTCGGCCAGGCCGGCCACAAACCTCTGTACGAGAATAGGTCTGTTCTTTAACGTTCTCGAGTTTGTAAAAAGAGAGCTATAGATGAAGGGAAGCCCCAGGTCGTCGAGATAATATATCACGTTGAAGCCATCCTTCTTTCCCCGCACGTCCAGAGGAGGCTGGATAAGCGTGGCCTAGACAATATCCTGCAGTAACGCGGCATAACGCTCTGTGGGTGTCCCGCCCAACGGACGCAACGTTACCTCTTGCTCGGTCAGATTAAAACGTTTGAGAACTGCGCGTCCGAGCCGGTACGTAAAGTCTCCCGCGCGTGTTATCCCGATGCTCTTACCTTTGAGGCCCGCGGGCGTCTTTATGTCCCTTCGAGCCAGCAGCACATAAGGAAGTCCCAGGAGAGGCGAAGCCACAAGCTTGCCGTCCGCGCCGGTCGCGATCCGGACAATATTGATATCGGCATTGCAGTACAAAAATTGGATTTCGTCCGACGCGAGCGCGGCCATGGCGACGGCGCCGCCTCGCAGCACAACGTGCTCGGTGGCGATGCCGTATTTGTCGAAGATGCGGTTGTCGAGGGCGGTATACAGGTGCATAAAACCACCCGTGACTGCGCAAGTGCCCACGCGTACCCTTGCCACCGGCTCGCCCGGCGTGGCCAAGTAAGGATTAGCGTTGGCAAATTCTACACTCGTGTAGACAAATACAACTGCCCACACGAGCGTGCGAAGCACGTCTTTGACCGGACTAAGGCGTGCCAGTTTCACTGCGTAGATCTCTACTTATTTTCCGCCTGGCGCTTATACATGAAGATTTGATTCAGTGGGTCAATAGCGATGCCGAGACAATCGCTAAGTGTCAAACCAATGATGATGGAGACTGCGCTGCGGCGGATCGGAAGCACACCCGTTGAAATGTCGGACTGCAGCTGAACCGACCTATCCGACAGGTGAGATTCAACGTTTAGATTCAGGCCGGAGATGAATTGTTCGGGCGCTATTTCTTTTTTCTCTTAGTTGAAGATTTTTTGCGCGGAACCTTGGCGCCCGACCGACGAGCCTCCGATAACCCAATTGCGATCGCCTGTCTCCGGCTCGTCACTTTTTTGCGGGATCGGCCGCTCCTGAGTGTTCCCCGCTTCCGTTCACGCATCGCCCGCTTAACTTTCTCGGACGCCTTCTTACCATACTTAGCCATGGTTCTCCCCCTTTGCGGTTATTTTCGCATCGACGGCGGAGGCAAATGCGCTTTGTTAAAATAGATACGTTGTCGGTGTGCTCGGCAAATTCGTCGAGTTTGCTACCGCCTTTTACAAAATACATCCAGGACTAGCGGAATCGTGCTAATTGCTCCAATGAGAAACATTGCCCATCCGGCAGCTTTCCGTTGGTCCTCAGTGAGTCTGTCCGCCAGTAGCAGGGCAAGTCCAGCTCCAAGCACGCCGCGAGTTCCGGCTATCAGCGCGATTTCCGGCATCGTCAGTTCAGCCGTCTTCATACTGCCTCCTTAATTTCATTGTGACACTTGCCAAAGCCGGTTCAAGTACGCAGGAAGCAGTTAATGACAATTCGCGGCGAGGGGGGTCGGGGCTGGTAGCAACTACTCTGTCGTAAGCTCAGCTAATAAATGACGGTTCGGCGGTAGCGCGGAGATGCCAGTGAGTATGGCGGCTATGATCAAAACGCTGACATAGTGTCCCATGAGCCAGCAGTTAAGTTCCTAGCCCGCATTAATCATGGTCAGAGGAGAAACTACGACACTGTGTCGATCGAGGGATGAGCCTGGAGGAGTGAAGGCACAGAGGCGAACAGCTTCAATGCCGTCTCTGGTGCTTGGCTCGGCGCTCGCATTTTTCCCAGGCATTCGCTGCAGTAACTCAGTTTGCAGGCCGCTCCAAGGCACAGGCTCATTGCCTTCGCTCTGGAGGGCTCGCCCCTCGATCGCTGTCACGAGTGCATAATCCAGGCTAGCTTACTCGACTCAGCCTTCGCTGATATGACACTTAGGCGAAAGTTTGCCGCTCTTTACTTTATCTGTACTAAGGCAACGCGATTCACGCCGCTGCAGGCGAGCGCGAGGTTGCCGTCCCGGGTGACATCCATGTTGCGCACGACACCGCCGCCGGACGGAATCGTCCAGGTTTGGAATTTTTCCGTTTTGGGATCGAAGCGCACGAGCGTATTCGGCTTCACCGCCGATTCGCTGTACCACAGGACGTCATTGAGCGCGTGAATTGCGTAAGGTTGCGACTTGGGGCCGCCGGGAGAGGGCCACTCGCTCGTTTTGCCGGTCGCCGGATCGAACCGGCCCAGGTAGCCGCGGGAATAGTCCGAGTACCACAGCACGTCGTCGCTCGTAATCGCGATGCGGCGCGGTCGGCTCTCCGCGTTCGGCAAAACGTACTCGCGGATCTCCATCGTGTGTGGATCGATGCTCGCGATCTTGTGGGTGCCGAACTCGACGAAGAAGGGAGTGCCCTTGGAATTCACCACCATGCCGTAGGGTCGTGACTTCGGCGTGGGCGAATTCACGGGCTTCAGCTCGCCCTTCTGCGGGTTGAGCCTCCCCACCATGTTCCCGCCTTGCACGGTAAACCAGAGATTTCCTTTTTGATCGAAAATGGGCGTGTGCGGATCACGCGCCGCGGTATTGGGCATCCGATATTCGGTCAATTCGCCGGTTTTCGGGTTGAGCTTGCCGACGCGGCTCCCAAAGTTTGCCGTGTACCAAATGTTACCGTCCTTATCGGCCGTCAATCCGTGCGGGCCGGCGTTAGGCGTGAGACGATATTCCTTGATCTGGCCTGTTTTTGGATCGAGTCGCCCGAGCACGTTGGCAAATTGTCCCGTGTACCAAATGGCGCCGTCGGCAGTCGCGAGCGGATCGTGCGGCCGCGAGCCGGGCGTCGGCACGACCCATTCTTTGATGGAGACCTTTACGCTCCCGGGAAGCACCACCGCGTTTGGCTTCGGTTTCTCGGGGAAGTTCTTGGCTAAATACTTCGCTAGTTCATCGACCTGATCATTCGGCAAGGCAGAGCCGACATTGATCATCATATGAAGATTGTTGCGCCAGTCCTGCTCGCTATATCCGGAGCGGGTCACCGTGCCGAGTTCGTGGCACTGCACGCAATAACTCTGAACGATTTTCTGGCCATTCCCTTCCGGCAGCGTGTCCTGACTCCAAACGGGAAAAGCGCAGTAGAGAAAAACGACCACCACCACCAAACGCAATTTTTTCGACATGGCTCCTCCGTCAAGAAACTTCGCCGCCGTTACGTTGGAAAAAGGCCGATTAAAAAAAGTTGTTTAGATCCTATCAATCCAGCCAAACCCCACAATAGTGACGCTCACTGAATGATGAAATGGACTACTGGAGTGATGGCTTCTACAGTCATCGTCGGTTGGCAGGGGCTATGGCAACGAGACTACTTGGCCGCTTGCGCCACCGGTTGCAGCAACTCGACCAGATAACGCTTCCACCACTTCGCGCTTGAGGTTGTTCCATGGCCGCGCGTTTCGTCGTTGGCTGGGATCAGCACGTACTGGCCGTGCTTGACGCGTTTGATCTCGCGCTCCATGATTCCCAGCTCGGCTGGATTCCGCTCATCGTCGGCGGAGTTGATGGCGAGGAGCCGAGCCTTGATGCTCTCCAGCTTGGGCGTTGGATTGTAGTCGCGGGAAGCCTCGTACTGATACAACAAGTCGTTAGCGTCGGCCGACCTTGTTTGCGCCAGACGCTCGCTCAGAAGCTGATCGGCCTTCTTAAGCTGCGCGGTTGTTGGGTGTAGTTGCCGCCGTTCCACTCCGGGTCATTGCGGATTAAGTCTATGAGCATGCGACGCGTCATCCAGTTGCGGCCCGCCACCTCGACCGGCATGGACGCCATCGGCACCAATGCGTCCATGAAATCCGGATACATCTCGCCCCAGATCCATGTGTGCATCCCGCCCATCGATTGTCCCAGGACCAGACGCAGATGACGCACGCCTAGATGCTCGGTGATCAACCGATACTGCGCGCGTACCATATCGTCGTAGTTGTATTGAGGAAAGCGCGTGCGGAGACCATCGGACGGCTTGGACGATTTTCCGGCACCGATGGCGTCCGGTAGGATGATGAAGTAGCGACTTGCATCGAGCGGCTGTCCGGGCCCGAACAGCTCACCAGCGAAGTCGCCGGTAAGCATGTTGGTTCCGGCTCCACCCGTGCCGTGCAGGATCAGCACCGGCTCTCCAGTCGGCGCGCCCACCGTAACGTAATGCAAGCGCAGCTCGGGCAAGACTTCGCCGGTGTGAAAGCGGAAGTCACGCAATACCCAGTCACCTTCCCTCGGAGAAGGATAGTCTGCAGCCCAACCCGAAAAGCCGATCAGGAAATAGACAAGGCTGCACGCCGCGAGCGACAAGACCCTGGTTAACTTCATATTGACCTCCTTTACAACACGAGATTAGACAGCCGTCACGTATCCCGGATAGAATTCGAGAAGCGGAATCCAGACTGCTCCTGCCAACGCCGAACCCATACCAGAGATAGGACTGATGGCGACCGAGATTGTCACTATAATACTACAACCAACCACGCATCAACCTTGGAGTCAAAGCATTGTTTTTCTGGATTTACCACCGATCCTCCAGGTCCGGCTAACTAGCATACCGACTCTTTCTTAACCCGTTCCAACTGAGATGGTCGAGGTGCAAGCGGGCCACCGTGCCGCCGAATCATGCGTTACAATAGACTAGCTGGGTGACAAGGCTAGGATTCGTTTTACCTTTGACGCGATGTCATCCGAGCCCAAGATATCGCTGATGATTGCCGCGGAGTCGGCGCCGGCTCGCCAAACCTGCGCGACATTGGCCTCGGTAATTCCGCCGATGGCGACGATCGGAAGGCTGACAGCCTCGCGAACTTCCCTTAGCATGTGCGCTCCACGCGTCGAGTAGCCAGTCTCTTTGGTTGTCGTGCCGAACATCGGGCCGAATCCGATGTAGTCGGCGCCACAGTGTTCCGCCTCGCGCGCTTGTTCTAAATCATGGGTGGAGATTCCGATGATTTTTTGACCTATCAACTTTCTCGCGGCATGTAAGGGCAAGTCCTCTTGCCCGAGATGAACACCGTCGGCATTAGAGGCCAGAGCGATATCCACGCGATCGTTAACAATAAACCGGCAGCCGTATGACTGAGTGAGGGCTCGTGTCTCGCGTGCCAGCTGGAGGAATTCTCTCGGCGACATCACCTTGGCTCGCAGTTGCAAAACTTTGACGTCGCTATTGAGTAGCGTCCGCAGGACAACATCGGGTGAGCGACCCTTGGTTTGTTCGGTATCGAGAATGGCGTAGAGAGGCGGGAAGTCAAGTCTATGGGGAGCGGACATGAATTCCTACGAGCCCTCTTTTTTGAGCTCGATGCGTAGATCGACGATCTTCTTCCGCAAGGTGTTGCGGTTGATGCCGAGAATCTGCGCGGCGCGAATCTGGTTGCCCCGGGTTTTCTTCAGTGTCAACTCGATCAATGGCCGCTCGATTCTTTCGATCACCAACGAATAGAGATTATCGACATCCACGCCTTCGGTTCTGCGAAAATAATCTTCGAGCTTGTGCCGGATGAGCTCCTCGAGGGATAGCTGGTCCACCTCGAGAGTCGTGGTGACGGGTTTGTTCTGCAACGTGAAGTCTTTGGGGAAGAGAATCGGGCCGGAAGAAAGCACCGCGGCGCGAATCAGCGCATTTTCTAGTTCCCGGACGTTGCCGGGCCACGTGTGTTCTTCGAGGAGTTTCTGCGCTTCCGGAGAGACGCCGGAGATTTGAATGCCCATCTCGCGGTTCATCTTGTCGATAAAATAACTAATCAGGAGCGGAATATCGCCCCGGCGTTCGCGCAGCGGCGGCAAGTAAATGGGGATCACCTTGAGGCGGAAATAGAGATCTTCTCGGAAACGTTTTTCTTTGACGGCCCTTTCCAGATCTTGATTGGTCGCGGCCAGGATGCGTACATCGGCTTTCAGTACGTCTCGCCCGCCGATGCGGCCGTATTCATGGTCTTGCAGCACGCGCAGCAATTTGGTTTGCAGCTCCAGAGGAATGTCGCCGACTTCGTCCAGGAAGAGGGTCCCTGCCTCCGCTAGCTCGAACTTACCGATGCGCCGGTCCAGGGCGCCGGTGAAGGAACCCTTCTCGTGGCCGAACAATTCACTTTCCAAAAGATCGCGCGGAATCGCCGCGCAGTTGATCGCGACAAACGGTTGATTCCAGCGAGGCGAATTATAATGAATCGTCTTGGCGACGAGTTCCTTGCCCGTGCCGCTTTCGCCTTGAATTAAAATCGTCGCTTGGGTATCGACGACCTGGCCGATGGTCTTGTAGACCTTTTGCATGCTGGAGCTGGTGCCGATGATGTTGACGCCGGGCTCGAAACGTTTTTTCACCTCTTCTTTGAGCTCGCGAAAGTCGCGACTCAATTTGCAACGATCATCGCGGTGTCAATGCCCGCTGCCTTGATCTCTTTGAGCACCGCCAAACCGTCCGCGTCCGGCAGCTTGATGTCCATTAGAGAGACATCGAAGTGCGTGTCCGTAAGCAACTGGCGCGCGGCATTGCCGTTGGCCGCCGTTTGTACCCAATAGCCCTCATCCTCGAGGGCTTTTTTCAGCACGAAGCGCAACGATTCTTCATCTTCGGTAATAAGTAATTTTCCCTGATCCATTGAGCTAATCCGCTACCACCAGTGAGACTTTAAAGTTGGTTCCTTTCCCTGGAATGCTTTCGACGCGGATGAGGCCGCCATGTTCTTTGATGATTCGATAGCAAATCGCCAGGCCGAGTCCGGTGCCGCCATTTTTTGTGGTGAAATACGGCGAGAAGATGTGCGGTAAGTCTTCCTCGGCGATGCCGGCACCTTCATCGGCCACATCTACCCAGATAAAGCGGCTCCGCCCACTCCCTTGATCCCGAACGTGATAATCGGTTTCCAGGCGTGTTGTAATGGTCAGGGTGCCGGTTCGCTCCATGGCTTGAAAAGCATTCTTCGTCAGGTTGAGAAAGACTTGCGTCAGCTGCGCCCGGTCCCCTCGTATGGGCGGAAGACTCGGATCGAATTTTTTTCTCACCGAGATCTCTTTGCCGGCCACGGCTTGACCTTCGAGCAAAAGCACGTCCTCTAGAATCTCATGGATGTTGACCGGCGCCAACGTCAACCGGGGCGGGCGTGAAAGATCGAGAAGCTGCTCGATGAGCTGATTCACGCGATCCACTTCCCGGATCATGATATCCGTATATTCACGCAGTGAGGGATGTTCGTCGATGGATCGGCGCAGCAATTGCGCCGCGCCTTTGATGCCGCCGAGAGGATTGCGAATCTCATGCGCCAGTCCGGCGGACAACGTGCCCATCATGACCAGGCGGTCGGCGCGTTTTAAGTCTTCTTCGAGCTCTTTTTGATGCTTGATGTCGCGCAGAAGCAGAATCGTGCCAAGGAAATGGCCGTGGCGGTCTTGCAGGGGCGAGGCGGTCACGCTAACCGGCGTCTTTCGACCCCAACGCGTTATTAGATCGCCTTCTCCGCGCGCGCTTTCCTGCCGGGGCGGACAAGTTTTCTTTACCAAATCGATGAGCCACGGCTCGCGCTTGAAGATCTGATTCAGAGGTTGCTGCAAAGCCTGCGCCGAAGAGATCTCAGATAGGACTTCCGCAGCTTCGTTGAAAAAAGCGATCTTGCCGTCCTGGTCGAGGTTGACCACGCCGTCTTCGAGATGGTTGATGATCTGCTCCCAGGAGATTTGGGATGGCGAGCGTTTCTTTAGACTATTCAACACTTTCATGGGATTTAACCGGACGCGCCGAAATCATAGCAGATACTTTTCGGCGCGCAAAGGCACCCATGCCGCCCGGGGCCTTGCATTGGCAACCGTCGCTATGATAAAAAATTTATACACTTTAGGGGTTTACACTTGAAGTGGGCTTTGCCCGCTTTTTTTGTTTCTGGGGTCATGAAAAATGGATGCAACGGTGACCCGGGTGTGGCAACTTGCGGCTCCGCTGGCCGAGCATGAGGGAATAGAGATTGTCGATATCGAGTTTCGCCACGAAGGGCATCGGGGCGGTAAAGTCTTGCGGTTGTATATTGACAAGGAGGGGGGGCCGAACGTCGATGATCTGAGCCGCGTGAGTCACCAGCTGAGTGACCTGCTCGACTCTCATGATACCGTGGAAGGAGCATACACGCTGGAGGTTTCTTCCCCTGGGATCAATCGTCCCCTCACGCGTCCTGAGCATTTCGCGCGGTTTGTCGGCAAGCGGATCCGAGTTCGAACCCGAGATATGATCGACAACCGGAGGTCATTTTTGGGAATTCTTGAAGAAGTCTTGCGAGATGGAATCATGCTCACTCAGGAAGGGAAAGCCTATCAGATCCCGTTTACCATGATCGAAAAGTCGAATTACGAGCACGACTGGAGCGCTTAACATGCAGCAAGATCTCAATCGAGTTATCGAACAGGTCAGCAAAGAAAAAGGTATCGACAAAGCCATTCTCATCAGCGCTTTGGAAAATGCCATGATCTCGGCGGCTAAAAAGACCTTTGGTCACCAACGTAAGATCGAAGCACAATTCAACCCCGAGATCGGGGAGGTCGAACTCTTCGAGGCCAAGGCCGTGGTTGAAACGGTGCAAGATCCTGCGGTGGAAGTCACTCTGGACGAGGCCAGAGAAACACTCGATCCCGACGCCCAGTTGGGGGATGAGCTGCTGTGCAAGCTGGATTCGAGCCTGTTTGGTCGCATTGCCGCCCAGGCAGCCAAACAAAACATCGTGCAGCGCGTGCGCGATGCGGAAAGGGAGATTATCTATAACGAATTTAAAGGACGTGAAGGCCAGCTCGTCAACGGCATCGTTCAGCGTTTCGAGAAGCGGAATATCATCGTCAACCTCGGGCGCACCGACGCCATCTTGCCGGAAAAGGAGCAGGTGCCGAGAGAGCGCTACCGTCAGGGGGATCGGATTCGTGCCTACATCGTGAGCGTCGAAATCACCAGCCGCGGTCCGCAGATCGTTTTGTCGCGTACTCATCCGGGGATGCTCATGAAGCTTTTTGAGCAGGAAGTGCCGGAAATCTACGAAGGTATCGTCGAGATCAAAGGGGCGGCGCGGGAGCCGGGAGGCCGTGCCAAGATCGCGGTGGTTTCCAACGATCCCGACGTGGATCCGGTAGGAGCCTGCGTGGGAATGAAGGGAACCCGCGTGCAGTCGGTGGTGCAGGAGTTACGAGGAGAGAAGATTGATATCGTGCACTGGATACCGGACCAGGCTGAATATGTCTGCCGAGCTTTAGCGCCCGCCAAGGTTTCCAAAATCATTATCGATGATGATGAGCATAGTATGGAGGTTATCGTTCCCGACGACCAACTCTCGCTCGCCATCGGCAAGAAAGGGCAAAACGTGCGGCTTGCTTCCAGGTTGACCACTTGGCGGATCGATGTCCGCAGTGAGGCCGAAGCGGAGGAGGAGACCCGTCGTGCGCGTCAGTCCATTGGGGCGATTCCGGGAATCAACGACATGGCGGCGGAGCTGCTGTATCAAGCGGGATTTAAATCCGCCGAGGAAGTTTCGGAGAGCGAATTGGAAGACATCCTGGACGTCGAAGGGATCAGCAAGGAGAAAGCCGAGGCCTTGCACAAATCCGCCAAGGAATATGTAGCCGAGAAGCGGAGAAAAGAAGAAGAGGAAAAAGCCAAGGCGCAAGAACAGGCGGCGGCAGCGATAACGCCCGACACGGCGCCGCCGGAAACAGCTGCGGAGCCGGCCGGGGAAAAAGCTTCGCAATGAGCTCCGGTGATGCGTGTCGAAAAGAGGACACCGTCCACAGCGGACTTGCTTGGGATGCGGTGCACGCGACGATCAAAAGAAACTAATCCGTTTGGTTGCCACTGACCAGGCGGGCTTGCAAGTCGAAAAACAAGGCAGGCGTCGAGGCGGCTATTTGCACCACGATCAAGAATGCTGGCAAGCTTTCTTGCGGCGAAAATCTCTCCGCCGGGCGTTTCACATGGCGATCGACAAGGACGCGAAAGAAAGACTCATTAAGGATTTGAAGGAGCGACACTGGGAGTAGTAGATGGGAAAAACAAGAGTCCATCTGTTGGCTAAAGAATTGGGGATGGAGACAAAGGACCTCGTCGCCCAGCTTGACAAATTGGGTATGAGAGGGCGCAAGGCCCAGAGCTCCCTCGAGGACGATGAGGTCGCACGCGTTCGCGCGGCCCTGGCCGCTCAAGAGAAGCCCCAGGTCCATGTCGGGAAAGAAAAAGTTGTCGCCGATCGCGTGGTGAAGGCCGAGGACGAGAGCCTGGGAGACATCCAGGCGCGCGAAACCATTGTGGAGCGCAGGGTTCGCGCGAATGTTATTCGTCGCCGCACCAGTCGAGTAGAAGTTCCTCAAGCCGAAAAACAACGGTCCGAGGCCGAAGTTAGTAAAGCGCCGGTGGCGGAGCCGCAACCCTCCGTCGAGAGACCAGAGGTAACCCGGGCACCGGTCGAAGAAGTTCCGGCGCAAGGTGCGCCGGAAGTCGAAACCCCCGGGGAGGAGCCGCTCGCAGCGAAGGCGGAACCTCAAGAAACATCGACTCCTTTTGAGGCCAGAGAAACGGAACCGCCAGCTGCGGCGAACCGCGCGCAGATTCCCGAAAAACGCGCCCCAATCGAGGAAGAAGCGCCGCGTGGCGCGCGCATTCTCGGTCGCATAGATCTCAAGCGGACGGTGAGAGTGGAGCCGGCCCCCACTCCTATAGTTCGT
>WNGR01004779.1_pt1 | contig 15990 bp, 14 predicted proteins | sample 5407581 | NCBI WGS metagenome assembly WNGR01 (sample SAMN13153383, study PRJNA577476) | soil metagenome | isolation source: 80 cm soil or saprolite under Garry oak tree replicate 2 | place: USA:California | collected 2016-06-15 | reverse complement strand
AGGACCCGCACCAAGGCCAGCTGCCGATCTCTGGACACCCGGCCGGAACCGCTATCCGGCCCGGTAGGCGATGGCCACCGAGCCGATCCGGCCGGCCACCGCGCATCGTGACCATCCGCCGGTCACCACCAGACCAGCTCGCTGGTGACCGCGACATCGGCAAGCACGGGCGCGATCATGTAGGCTGCGGCCTCCAGCGTCCGCCGTAGTACGGCAGGACGGCGATCCGGCGCGGGTGCAGGCGACCAGGTCACGGTTACCGATTCCCACCATCCCGCGCTGCGGATGGCACTGGACGCGTCCTGATGCCGCCAGTGCCCCCGGGACAGTTGCACCTGCTGCCTGAGCCGTTGGTTGTCATGAGGCAGGGAACGACCTGAGGCATCGTGCATGTACGCATTGTGCATCAGGCTTCGGTCTCTGGTCACCAGTGATCTGGTCTGGTGGTGGTGCCGGCGGATGGTCACGATGCGCGGTGGCCGGCCGGATCGGCTCGGTGGCCATCGCCTGCAGGGCCGGGATAGCGGTTCCGGTCGGGTGTCCAGAGATCGGCGGCTGGCCTTGGCGCGGGTCCTCGGCAGCTTCCGGGCTGGCGCAGGACACTAGTTTCCCGTGAAGAGCTCGTCCATGATCTCGGCGCCGGTGGTGATGACGGGCCGCAGTTCGCGGCGGTAGACGATCTCGGTGGTGCGGGCGGAGGCGTGCCCGGCCAGGCGGGCGATCTCCTCGATGCTGACCCCGCGGTGGCTCAGCAGGCTGACGAAGGAGGTGCGCAGCTCCCGCGGGGTCCAGCCGTCCCCGATCCCGGCCTCGGTGCAGACCCGTTTGAACATCTTGCGGACGTTGCCCGCGTCCAGCGCGGCGCCCAGATGGTTCGTGAACACCAGCCCGGTGTGCTGCCAGCCGTCCGAGGCTGCGAGCCGCTCCTCGGCCTGGCTTTCCTGTAGGGTGCGCAGCGCTTGGACTGCTGCTGCGGGGAGGCCAAGGGTGCGGCGGGACCGCTCGGTCTTGGTCTCGCCGTGGGCGCGGACCGATCGCCACACGGCCACGTGCGGCGGGACGGGCGGACGGGCTTCCGGGTCGCCGTCCAGGTCCACGTGGGCCCAGCGCAGGGCGCGGGCTTCCTCGGTGCGGATCCCGGTCAGCAGGCTCAGCGTGATGTAGGCGTGCATCAGTGCGGCCGGCCGGCGGACGTCTTTCAGGCCGGGCCGCAGTTCCATCACCGGCAGGATCCTGGCGGCGGCGATGACCGCGGCGGCCTGGTCCAGGGTCAGCGACTTGGACGGCCGGCCTTGCTGGCCTTTGGGGGTGTCGGTCAGGGCGGCGACGTTGCGGCTGACCAGGTCGTTAGCTTCGGCGTGCCGGATGGCGCGCTTGAGCGGGAGGTGACTGTGACTAACTAAGCGATCGGGCTCCGCTAACATCCCGCTGGCAACTGGAATATTGCGACGTACTCAACTGTTTGCGTCCCTCTGACCTGTGGTTATCCAACTCGATGCCTCGGAGCATCCGGATGTGCCCGGGTTTGGACCGCTACCCGTCTCCGTTGCAGCGAGACTGGGTTCGTCCGGCCAGGTCGCATTGGGGTCGGATCTGCAGAGATCAAGGTGATGGGACCGTCTGAGGACGTCTGGCGACGGCTGCCGCTGCCCGGGGCCGTTCTCACTCGGCTCGTCACTGGCTTCTGGGACGAGGGGGACCGCGTCGGACGCGCGAATCTGGCGGGGTTCCAGGTTGACTGATGTCTCGGGATAGCCTCGTGCTGCGTACCGCGCATACCAGGGCGCTTCATGGCCAGGTGTCGCCTCGCCGGCGATTGCTGTCAGGCGGGCGCGTCGATGGGCAGACCCGCTGCCTGGGCCGCGTCGAGCAGGCGCTTGTCGTAAGTCACGAACGAGGTCAGTGAAGAGCGGAAGCCCAAGGCTGTGCCGAGGTGGATGGCATCTAGGCTGCGCACCGTCGCCGGGGTGACTGTCTGGGCCAGCATCCGGATGCGCTGGTCCAGGTCGATCAGGTCGATCTGGTCTAGCACGGCAGGTAGGCGAGAGGCTGCCTCCGGCGCGTACCGGGCGAGCGCGCGGAAGGATTCGATCTCAGTGAGCACCGAGCTGATCCACTGGATATCGGCTCGCTCATCCAGCCAGCTGCGCAGCGCGGCCGATTCCGGCTCGGCGTGGACAAGCTTTACGACTGCTGCCGAGTCCAGGTAGATCATTAGCGCTCGCTGGCGCGATCGCGAGCCAGCTCCTCCGCGACGTTGACGCCGTCAGGCTCGCCGAGGTCCATGCGCAGCACGGCCCGGCGCATCTCGGCGGCGCGTTCGCGGCGACGAGCTGCGTCGAGCACGGCCTGCCGGATCGCGGCCGATCGCGAGCTGCCGTCGTGGGTCAGCACGTCAAGGGCGTGTTCGGTCTCTTCGTCAGTGCGGACAGTTATCGTATCAGCCATACCTGCTACTGTAAGACAAGTTGTCTTACAGTAGCAACTGTACCTGTGCCGCTGCCGCCGGCTCACGAGGTGGCACCAGGTGCGGTGGAGTGCACGCCTACTTCACTTGATGAGCGGGTGCCAGGAACATGCTGGCCGCCGGGATGAGACTGGAAACGCGGGGAAAGCCTTTCCTGATCCGGGCATCGATGGCTGCATGACTTGAGGTAGGAATTGCGGCATACCTTTCAGATCCGCACAGCCGGAAAATGTCGGTAGGCTCCTCTAGCCTTGCTGCCGTGGATCCTTCGGACCCGGTCTCGCCCGCGGCTGACTGCTCGCGGCATGGCCTGTTCCGCTATCTGACCGCGGAGGAGTCCGCGGACTATCTGGCGATCATGGACCTTTTCTCGGCTACCTTGCTGGTCGACCTGTCCGCCGCCGAGGTGATCGTGCAGCTCGCTGAGCGAGCCTGGGCTATCGACCGTGACACCGTCGAGGCGCGGTGTAGACAGCTCGTCGCCTGGGGCAATCTCGTCCCGGCTGTGCGCGACGCGCGGGTGAGCACCGTGGCCGAGTACATCCGTTCCCGCTCCCGCTACCAGGTGTCCAAGCTCGGCGGGCGCCTGCACCGCGAGGCGGTTGCCATCTTGCACGCCAGCGACGGCGCGCGTGAGGTGGCACGGGAGCTTCTCGGCCAGATCGTTCAGTCTCTCGAGCGCATCCTGCAGATGCTCGACCGGCCCGAGGTCGATGCCGAGGCCCTGGCCGGCGAGGTGACCACGGTATTCGGTAACCAGCGCTTGTTCACCGACAGCGTCCGGGATTTCTACGCCTACCTGTCCGGCATCCTCAGCCGCTACGACCTCGGCGGTGAGGAGTACGCGCAGTTCAAGGAACTGCTGCTGGTGTACATCGACCTGATCACGGCCGACGTCAACCGGCACGCTCCCGCCGTCGCCCACCGCGTGAACCTGGTGCTGAAGCAGATCGATCCGTTGCTAGACGTCCTGGCCCGGTTGCCCGGGCTCACCCTGCCGGACGGTACGCCGGTCGAGCGGGCGCAAGGACGCACCAATCAGGACTGGGAGGAGCTCGCCTTCTGGTATGACGCACTCCGCGGCTCGGGGCCGGAGCAGCTTCGGGCGGCTGCGGGGCAGGCGCTCGGCCAGCTGATCACCAATGCCAAGCGGCTGCTCGACTCCTCCGGGACGGGCTTCTCGCGGCGTGCCGACTTCCTCCGGCTCGCCCGCTGGTTCTCCGTGGCGGACGACGACGGCGCCCACCGGCTCTACGCAGCGGCATTCGGCGCCTATCCGGCCCGGCACCTGCTCTTCGGCCCGGAGGAACCCGACCCGCGCATCGGCCCCATGATGTCGTGGTGGGACTCGGACCCGGTTTCCGTCCCCGTGTCACTTCGTGAACGCGGCGACCGGGCCATGCGGGGGCGCAGCTCCCGTGTTCCCGACCCTACCGCCGACAGGCTCCGCCTGATCGCCGAGGCGCAGCGCGAGGCCGAACAGCGCCAGACCGCTGCGGCTGAGCTTGCCGTCACCGGGTCGCTGCATCGCGCCACGATCTCCCCGGCTGCCCGCAACCTGCTCCTCGATCTGATCGCCGAACTGCTGGCCCGGCATCGCGAGGAGATCACGGACCACGACGTCGGCTTGCGGCTGCGCGCGGTCCCCGGCCCCGACACCGTCGTCACTAGCTCCGACGGCACCACGACCTTTGTCGGTCTGAGCCTTTGGGTGTCTGGCATCATGCACGGTCAGGAGGCGGCGGTATGACCGCGGGGCGGGTGTCGACGGTCGGCCTAGATGCAGGGGAGCGGCGGCTAGCCGCGCGATCTCTCCTGGCGTCGCCCATCCTGACCGCCGCTCGCCAACCCGCCGAGCTTGACCTGGTGCGACGGCACGCCACCGCGCTGAAGTCCATGTTCGTCGGCCAGCTGGGGTACGCATTGATCGTCGAATCTGGCTTCGCCCGTCTCGTGAAGGCCCCGCTGCCGGCGTCCGCGCCGGTGCGCCCGGCCCGCCGGATGACTGACAACAGCCCTTTCACCCCTGCCACCTACGTGCACCTGGCGCTCGCCTGCGGCGCACTGCTGGCGCCCGGCGTGGGCGAGCAGATCCTCATCTCCGCGCTGGTCGACCAGATCCGGGCCGACGCCGCCGAGCAGTCGATCACCGTCACCGACAGCATCAGCGACCGGCGGCACCTGGTCAGGGCGCTCCGGCTACTGGAGTCCTGGGGGGTGGTGACCGAGACCGACGGGTCGCTGAGCGCTTGGGGCGAACGAGCCGAGGACGAGGCGCTGCTCAGCATCAACCGCTCGCTGCTCATCCACCTGCTTCCGAGCCCGCTATACCACTTCGAGACAGCCGAGGACACCTGGTCGCGGCGCCAGCCCGAGCCGCCCCGGCGTCGTCTGCGCCAGCGGCTGGTGGAGAACCCAGCCCTGTTCCGTGCCGAGCTGCCCGAGGACGAACTCGACGTGCTCTCCCGCGAACGCCATGAGCTGGCTCGCCAGCTCGACGAGAACTTCGGCCTGGTGCTAGAGGTCCGGGCCGAAGGCGTGCTGGCCTACGACCCGTCCGGTACGCTCACCGACCTCGGCTTCCCCGGCGTCGGCCGGGCCAAGCAAGCCGCGCTGCTACTGCTCGACGAGCTGGCCACCGCCCTGGCGCCGTCCGGCGAATCGCTCGTCATGGTCGACGGCAGGCCGCTGCCGGGCGTCCTGGCACCGTGGCCGCAGGTCGCCGCGGTACTGGGCGAACTGGCTGTCCGATATCCCCGCGTCTGGCAGGACGACCCGGACACGCTGCGCACCGAGGTCGTTGACCTGCTGGCTGCCCTGCGCTTGGCCCGCCGCCTGGACGAGGGCCTGGCCGTCTTCCCGTTCGCGGCCCGGTACCAGCCGCAGGTGCGAACGCTGACCCAGGAGGTGCTCGGATGAGCCAGCAGCATGCTCCGCGCCGCTTCGGCGAGCGCTGGCGGCTTTCCCGCGCCGGGATCGTCAACATCTGGCACTACCTGGACAACGAGTTCGATCTCAGCGGTGGCCGGATGATCCTGCGCGGCACCAACGGCTCAGGGAAGTCCCGCGCGCTCGAGATGCTGCTGCCGTTCCTGCTCGACGCCGACCGCCGCCGCATGGACGCCACCGGCGCGGCACGGGTCAGCCTCGATGAGCTGATGCGGTCTGGCGCTCAGGGCCAGTCCAACCGCACCGGCTACCTCTGGCTGGAGCTGAGCCGGGCGGGCGAATGCCTCACTGTTGGGGCTCTGGTCCGGCACAGCCAGTCGGCCAGCAGCACCAAGGTCTGGTACTTCACCACACCGCTGCGTGTCGGCGACGGCCTGGAGTTGATGTCGAGCTCCCGCGAGCCGCTGTCCCGCGACGCGCTGACCGAGCTGGTCGGGGCCGAACGCATCACAGAATCCCCCGGCGTGCATCGGGAGCGCGTCCGCACCGAGGTGTTCGGCCTGGACGGCGACGCGGGCCGGGACCGCTACGACGGTCTACTCCAGCTCCTGCACACGCTGCGCGCGCCCGACGTCGGCAACCGTATCGACGAGGGCCGGCTGCCGCAGATCCTGCTTGAATCGCTGCCGCCGTTGCATGAGGAAGCCCTTATCCGCGCAGGCGAGCAGCTCGACGGCCTCACTGAGACCCGGGCCGCTCAGGACCGTCTGGAGAACTCGGCCGAGCGTGTGACCGCGTTCCTGGCCGTTTACCAGCGCTACGCCGCCGAGACCCTGCGGTCGATGGCACGGGACACCCTGGCCTCCGCCGACGCCGCCATCGAGGCGGAGCGGAACTCCCGCCGCCGGGCGGACGAGCTCGCCAGCCTCCGGGAGGAGTCCGGCGACCTCCAGGCCCAGGCCAAGCAGCTCGCCGACGAGCTTACCGAGATCGACCACACGCTGACCGCGATCCAGTCCCGGGAGATCTTCAAGACAGCCGACGACCTGGTCCAGCGCGACAAAGCCGAGGCTGCCCTAGCCACCGCGGCTGACCAGGCCCTGGCCGCCGCGAACCGGGAGCGGGCCCATCACCGGCGGGCCGTGGCGGACGCCGACCGCGTCCTGGCAGAGATTCGCGAGGCCGCCGGGGACACCGCGGCCGCGCTGGCCGCCGCCCGCGAATCGCTCGGTGACGCCGATCTGCCGGACGGGGCCCTGCCCGGTGAGGTCCGCGTGCTTGAGACCAGCCCGCCGCCCGCGCGGGTGCTGGTGCGCACCAGCCGTCACGATGACCCGGAACCGGTGAACCGCCCGGCTGCCGCCCTGGCCGAGCTCATCCCCGCCGATCCGGCCGCGGCTCAGCGCGGCGCCGCGGCCGTCGCGGGCGGCGCCGCCGAACGAGCGGCTGCCGCCGAACGCCGGCTGGCCGAAGCGCGGCGGCTCGCCCAGGCGCAGCAGGCGGTGCTCAGGGCCGAGGCCGACGCCGAGCAGCTGCGGAGCGCAGCCGACCGGGACGCCCGGACCGCCGCGGAACAGGCTGCCGACCGGGACGCCGCCGCCGTCGATCTGGCCCAGGCGTGGCGCGCCTGGACCGGCGACGCCAGCACGCGTGAACTGCTCGGCGACCTTGACTGGCTCGCTCACCCGGCTGTTGGCCCGCTGATCCTCGACGCTGAGGCGCTGGCCGGCGAGGCGGAAGACGAGCTGAGCGGCCTGGATCGCGCGGCGGCGGAAGCTGCCCGGCCGGCGCAAGGAAAGATTGAGGCCGAACGGGTGCGGCTCGACGCGGCCGCCGAAGCCAGCCGCGATCGTGAGCGGATGCTGCGGTCGGAGCGTGCCGACCTGTCTGCCGAGCGTGATCTCAAGCCCGGCGATCCTCCCTGGCTAGACCCGGACCGTCCCGGCGAGCCGCTGTGGCGCTGCGTCGAATTCGCCACGGACCTGATCGGTGCTGGTCCGGAGGCACAGGCGGGGGTGGAGGGAGCCCTGCTCGCCTCGGGACTGCTGACCGCGGTCATCCAGCCGGACGGCACGGTGGTCGCCGCCGATGGTGAGATACTGCTCAGCCCGGCGGCCGTCCGGCCGCGCCAGGCTCTGTCCGCCGCGCTCCGCCCGGACCCGGCCGCCGGGCTGCCCGCGGACGTCATCGCCGGTGTCCTGGCCGGCCTCGGCTTCGACGACCCGGACGCGGCCACCTCGGTATCGGCCGACGGCAGCTGGCGGAACGGCCCGCTGCGCGGCCGGCACGCCGTCGGCCTGGCTCGGCACATCGGCGCGGCCGCCCGTGCGGCCCACCGTAGGGAACGGATCGCCCAGATCGACGCCGAGGTCGCGGACCTCGGCCAGGCCGCCGAGGAGCGGGCCGGGCAGCTTGCCAGTCTCGATGCCCGCACTGGCCGGATCGACGCGCTGGTCCGTGCCGCGCCACGCACCGCAGACCTGCACGCCGCCCGCCGGGTCGCCGCCAAGGCCGCTGAACGCGCCGTCGGCAGCGCCAGCCGGGCCGGAGAAGAGGAAACACGGGCCCGCCAGTTCCGCGCCGCGTGGGTCGCGGAGCTAGGCACCCATCAGGCCGCCTGCGCGCACCTCGGCCTGCCCGCTGAGGGCGGGGCGCTGGAGGGTGCCGTGACTGCGGCGCGCCGGGCCCAAGACAAGAGCGCCCAGCTGGGCCGGGAGCTCGTGCGGCTGGCTGAGCGCGCACGGCGGCATGCTGAGCAGCTTCGCCGAGCCGAGGAGGCCGCAGCCGGCCGCGACGATACCGAGCAGGCGGCCGAGAAGTCCTGGTCGGCATGGCACGCCGCGGCCAGCGAACTCGCCGCCCAGCACGCCGCTGTCGACCTGTCGCTGGAGCAGGCCCGGGCCGAACTCGCCCAGACCCAGACGGCCAGGGAGACCACCGAGCGTGATCTGCAGGCGGCCCAGAGGGCTGAGGCTGCGCTCGGGCCTCGCCTCGGCAAGGCCGAGGCAGATCGTGATCAGGCCGAGCGGGATGCCGGTGAGCAGACCGCCCGGCTGGTCGCCGCCGCGCAGCGGCTCAACTGGGGCCTGGTCCTGCCCGGCCTGGCCGCCGCGGCGAGCGCCGAGCCGCTGTCCGGGGTTGTCTACCCGGAATCGCCAGACGACGTGCGGTCCGCAGCCCAGGGGATGCTGGCTGCGGTTCCGGCGCCGCGCCAGCCTGCCTCGCTGACCACGGTCTCCAACGCATTCCGTGAGTTCGACCGTGAGGTCTCCGGCCAGCTCGACGTCAGGCACACCATCGACGACAACGTGCTCCTGGTCGAGGTGGCGGGCGCGGGCGACGAGCACACCCTGGCCGGGGCGGCCCGCACCCTCGCCGCCCGGGTGGAAGCCGGCCGGGCCGCTCTGAGCGAGCGTGAACGCGCCGTCTTCACCCGCTTCGTCCTCGGCGGCGTGGCTGAGGAACTCCGGCGCCGGGTCAACCAGGCTGACCAGCTAGTCGGGGCCATGAACGCCAGCCTCCGCGAGATCCGCACCAGCAACGGTATCGGCGTGCGCCTCGGCTGGCGCCTTCGCGACGACTACGCCATCCTCGGCCGAATCCTCGCACTGGTGGCCACCTCTGACGTGGTCCGGTCCGAAGCCCAGAACGCTGAACTCACCGATCTGCTGCGCCAGCGAGTGGAGCAGTACTACAGCGCCGATCCGAGTAGCGGGTACGCCATCCACCTCGCCGCCGCCCTGGACTACCGCCAATGGCACGAGGTCACCGTCACCATCCTCGGACCGGAAGTAAACCAGCAGCGTCGCCTGTCCCGGCGCGCCAAGCTCTCCCAGGGAGAGATCCGCTTCGTCTCCTACGTGACCTTGTTCGCCGCTGCTGACGGCTACCTCACCAGCCTCGGCGACGATGGCCGGGCGTTGCGCGTCATCCTCCTCGATGACGCGTTCGCCAAGGTCGACGACGGCACCGTGGCCGAACTCATGGGTCTGCTCGTCGCGCTCGATCTCGACTTCGTGATGACTGGCCACGCCTTGTGGGGCTGCTTCCCCCAGGTCCCACGCCTCGACGTGTACGAAGTCCGGCGCAGCGACGGCAGCTCCGCGGTAACCACTCACGTGCACTGGGACGGCCGTAACCGCCATCTACGCAGCACGGCATGAATGGCATCCCGCCTTCCCTGCGCGATTACCTGCTGACGCCGTCGCTGCAGCCACTCTGGTCAGGGCTGCGCGAACGCCTCGAGCGCACCGGGCACGCGCTACGCGGCTCTATATCGGTGCCGCTTGACGACGACAGCGCGGACCGGCTTAGCGGCCTGCTCGGCCGTGCTATACCAGCCGGTGAGACCCGAATCCGGCTGGTTGATCTCGACACTTCCCTCCGGTCGAGCGTGGCTGGGCGCAGCCTGGTCGCTGTCGTAGCGGAACTAACGGGCGGACCACTTCAGAATCGGCCCGCCGAGCGCGACGCCGCTCGCGTCGGCCGGCAGCGACTCTGGGCGCATCTCGACCTCCTGCTCACCGAGCACAACCTGGCGGCCCAAGACTGGGTGCCGCAGTGGACGGATTGGTGCCGTCGCGGCGGCTTGCTGACCCGGCTTCCTGCCGCTGAAGCCATCACCACCCTCTCGATCGCCGTCCAGGTCCTGGCGCGGGTCCTGGACGACTCTCACCCGTCGATCGGCCTGGCCGAACTCGCCAGCGAGATCATCGGTGATGCCCACGGCCTCGATGGCGGCGTCTCTGCCGCCCTGGTGCTGCGAGCGCTCGCGATTGCTCTCGACGTCGCGCCCGCTGCTTCGGCCGCCGAACGTCGGCTCCTTTGGCAGCGCGCCGGCGTCAGCACCGATGAGGTCTCTGGCACGGTCGTCACCTGGGCGCTGCGGCCGCCCGGCTGGGACCGCTGGTCCGCCATGATGCGCGAACGCGCCGACCTGGACCTGGTTACCCATTTGACTGTGCATGAACTTCAGCGCGCCGCGGACCTGACCCGGCCAGGAGAGATCATCCACGCCTGCGAAAACCCCCAGGTTCTGCAGCGGCTAGCGACGGCGGGCGTGGAACATCCGGTGGCCTGTATGTCCGGCAACCCGGCGGCTGCTGGCATGACCCTGCTCGCGCGTACGGTCGTGCTCTACCACGGAGACTTCGACTGGCCTGGCATAGCCATCGCCCGTCGTGTCTTCGACCGAGGCGCCCGTCCGTGGCGGTTCGGGCGCATCGACTATGTCGACGCGGTTGACCGTCTTCCCACTGATAATCGGCTCGCCCTAAGCGGGCGCATCCAGGCCACGCCGTGGGATGAGGGGCTAAGCGCCACGATGACAGCAGCCGATGTCGCCGTCCACGAGGAACTAACCGTCGACGTGCTTCTCTCCGACCTACGATAGGACCGCTACGACTTCGTCGATTCCAGGCTTTTGGTTCATCGCCGATGCGTGATGTCTCAGTGAGGTGCCAGTTCGAAAAAGCGATCGCGAAGCCAGTGACGAACCAAGTGACAACGCCTCCAGGCAGCGCCGAACGCAGCACGACGTGCTCCAACGCCGCAAACCTTCCTATCTGCTGTAATCCGACCCAAGCCGACACCATGAGACAGAATCGTCATGCATGGTAAGGAGAAGGTCTATGGTTCGATTCCGTAACGGGGCTCAGGTAGGTGACCTAATTCGAAAAGATTCGAATAGGTCATGGGTGCCGGTGGGGACTAACGGCTGCCCGCAGGGGTCCTGGCAGCCGGGCCAGCGCCACTTCTGCCAGGCCCTATCCGCAAAGGTTGGGGGATGCCCGGGCTGCCCGTGAGATCCCGGATCCCTTCGCAACCGGGGGAGCAGAGCGTCGGGCAGGCCCGCACCGGCACCGGTGCCGTCAGGCCGCGGGACTGCCTGGATGCCCCAGGTGGCAACTTCCCCGGGAAGAGCTCCAGAACCCCACGACGCGATAGCCAGGCGCGGCCGGCGCGCCAGCCTGGCGCCGTGATCATGTCACAGGGGCGGGCGCCGCGGATCGCCCCGGCCTCGATCCCGGCCAGCCCGGCGAGACCGGGCCGGCGGCCACGGTGACCGCGGTCGCGGCCGGCCCGGTAGCGGGCGGCCGCGACCGCGTCCAGCGCGGCCCATGCTCTTCCGATCGGGCTGGCCAGGCTCATGCAGACTGCGTAGATCGGCGCGCTGGGACCTCCACTGGAAACGCTGCAGGCACGCACTCATGCATGCCGATGAGCGGTCAGAGATCACTTGCCTCGATCCGTTCGGCGAGGTGCTTGCGCCTTGCCGCGAACTGCGGTGAACTTGCCGATATCTGCCAGTGCCGGAACCGGACGTCGGCAGGGGAAGGGGGCGGATGACCGTGGGCAAGGTCATCACCGAAGCGTCGATGTCGCTTGACGGGTTCATCGCCAAGCAGGACAACACCATCGGTCGGCTCTTCGACTGGCTCCAGAACGGTGACCTCGAGATCCCGACCCCGGCGAAGGACTTCTCAGTACACCTGACGCCGCAGACCGCCGAGCACTGGCGTCGCTGGACCTCGCAACTCGGCGCCCTGGTGGTCGGAAGAACACTGTTTGACTTCGTCGACGGCTGGAATGGACGACACACTCTGGACGTGCCAGTGGTGGTCGTGACACACCAGATTCCCACCAACTGGGTGGAGTCACATCCCGACGCCCCGTTCTCGTTCGTGACCGATGGGGTGGAGGCTGCGGTGTCTCGAGCACAGCAAATAGCCGGGGACCGAACCGTGTTCGTCAGCGCAGGCACCATCGCCCGGCAGTGCCTGGAACTCGGCCTGCTCGACGAGGTGATGATCGACCTCGTCCCGGTCGTGATGGGCAAAGGCCGTCCGTTCTTCGGCGAGCTCTCCCTCGAGGACGTCCCGCTCAACGACCCGACGGTGTGCATCCAGGGCAAGCAAGTCACCCACCTGGTGTTCCCTGTGGCGCACTCCTGAGATGGTCTGCCTGAAGTTGCGTCGTGGCGATCGCGAGCAGCTCGACCAGAGGCCGACGCGCCGCGCAGGCTGGGTACTGTTTCGCCGAGCCGACTGCGAGGACGCATGACTGCCACCTGCTTTACCGCGAGGCCCGCGCTCGTCGAGGCGCTCGTCGAAGTTGAGACGTCATGAGAACCCTGCACCTCGACCTGCGGGTCGCCGATCTGGAGCGGTCGATCGCGTTCTACACCTCCATTGGCTACGAGGTGCTCGGCGACGTGCCTGCCACCGATCTCGGCACCTTGACGATGTTGAAGCTCCCCGGGGACGAGTTCGTGGCCCTTGAGCTCGTCCACGACCCCGCCCACGGCGGGGTTGAGCCCGGCGGCCTCAGCCACTTCGTGATTCAGGTCGAAGACGTGCACGCGACGGTGGCGCACCTGGCTGCACGAGGAATCCAGGCGGAAGAGCCCAGATCGCCCGACGGCTCCGCAGACTTCTGGACGGCATGGGTCACCGACCCGGACGGCTACCGCATCTCCCGGACCCACATCACGTTCTGGGCCGACGAATATCCGGTCATGCCGCATTTCGGGTGGTCTGGGGGAACGCTCAGCCTGCCTGGTGGCGTGGTGCTGCGGTAGCGGGCGTTCGCCGGAGCGCTTGCGCGGACAGGGCTGTGAGCCAGGCAAAGCCGGTGATGATGCTGGCGCGCTGGAACAGCCCGCCGAGGTTGATGAGCCTGGGCGACTGGGCGAAGCCCGCACCGGCAAGGGCCATGGTCGTGAGCATGGTCACGGCGGTGCCGGCGCTGTACATACCGAAGCGGTGCCGGCCGGCCCGCCAGGACCGCCAGCCACTGGCGAGTGCGGCGGCGGGCAGGTCGGCGATGTGATCGTCCGATAAGGCCCACGCGGGCGCGATCTGCGGACAGGCACCTCACGGCCCGGCAGCGCAGTGCTCACCTGCCGGCGGCTGCGGGATCCGAGTCTGCATCAGGCCGACCGGTAGCTGCCGTCCGGGCGGAGCAAAGGGCGACCAGTTCCGAGCACTATCACGCCGCGGACAGGATCGAGTGCAAGGAGCATGGCGCGAGACGGCGCCCCGGGCTCCGACTCTGCCTCTATAGGTCAGGTCCTCCCACCTCTCCGGGCACTGCCCGGCGGTTTTCGTTAAGCCCTCATCAACGCGATCGTATGGCCAGTGAGCTCGCCTGCCGGACCTCGGCATCTGCAATGGCGCGGTGGGCGTCCATGCCACGATTGCGCTGGCACCGGGGCCGCTCACGTTGGCGGCGGTCGTGGGAGTCGGCGACATCCCCAGATTGCCGTTACGGACGGTCGCGGCGGACCGACGTGTTGCGCGCGGGTAACCGCCTTACCTGCCCCGGCAAAGGTGATCTGTGCCGGCGAGCGCTAGTGGCGTGCCCGCCGGGCGGCCTGCCGCTCAGCCCTGCATGATTGCCGTTTCCTGCCGATGTGCTGTGACGGTGCCGTGGTCAGGCGGTGAGGTATTTGACGATCGAGGTCCAGGCGGGCGCCCAGCCTAGCGCGGCGCGGGTCTTCGCGGCTGAGACGTCCTGGTCTCGGGTGAACAGGTCGGCGAGCAGGCCGAGTTCGGCGCTGGCCTCGGACACCGGCCAGCTGGCGGCCGTGCCGCCGCCGAGTGCTGTTGCGATCGCGTCGAGGCGGACGGTCTCGCTGGCACCGTGCCAGATGGTGCCTGGTGCCGCCCGGGTGGCAACGGCCAGGTAGAGCGCGGCCAGGTCGTCGACGTGTACGACCGGCCACCGGGTGCCGGGCGGCCCGATGTAGATGCCGGTGCCCCGCTCGACGGCCTTGGTGGTGAGCAGGCCGTGCACGAGGCCGCCGTCGTCGCCGTAGACCATGCCGGGGCGGATGACCCAGCCGTCGGCGCGGAGCACGCGGTGTTCGATGGCGGGCCGGCCGGCGGCGATCGGGTGCGGGTCGGCCGCGCTGTCCTCGTCCTGGGCGCCGGCGCCCAGGACGGCGGCGCCGGTGGTGTAGAGCACCGGGCTGCCGGAGGAAAGCAGCGCCTCCGCCCCGGCCCGGTCGGTGCTGTCGTCGATGGGGGCACCGGCGTGGATGACCCGGTCGTAACCGGTCGCGGCGGCGCTGAGCGCGCCCGGCTCGGCCAGATCGCCGGCGACGCGGCTGTAGCGCGCGGGCGGCGGGGCGCCCCCGGGCCGGTGCAGGGCCGAGACCCCGTGCCCGGCGTCGGCGAAGACGGCGGCGACGTGGGATCCGATGTAGCCGCTGGCCCCGATGACCAGAATCTTCATGCGACCTTCCCCCCGGTGTGATCACGTGCGGCGGGCGTCTGGCGGGGCCCGGCCGGCGGGGCGAGCGGCTGGCGGACGCCGGTCTGGGCGGCCCGCTCGATGGCTGCGAGCGTCTGGTGGTGATGCACCGCGGTGTCGAAGCCGGGGTGCGCCGGGCGGCCCCCGGTGATCGCCTGCGCGATCTCGCGGTACAGGGCGGCGATGTGCGCGGCCGGGCCGGCGGGCACCCCGGCCGGGACGAGGCGGTAGCGGCCGGGGACCGGCAGGTCCGCCGCCGCGCCGTCGGTGCCCCTGAGCCGGACGCGCCATTCGGCCCAGCCCGGGTAGTGCCCCGGGTCGGCTGGCGTGATGGTCAGCGTGCCGTCAGTGCCCGTGATCGTGATGGCGAACCCGCCGGGCGCGGCCGCGCTGCCGCCGTGGATGCTCAGCGAGAGCAGCGCGCCGCTGCCCAGCCGGCCGTGCAGCGCCACCTGGCCGGGCACGTGGTTGGCGATCATTTCGCCAGTCTCGGCCACCGTGACCCGGTCGTGCAGGTTCGCCAGGACGGCCGAGACGTCGGCGAGCGGCCCCGCCACGCGCTCGAGGGCGGCAAGCGCATGGCCAGCCATGACGGTCAGCAGGTTGTTGCCGGCCGCGGGTTCAGTGCTCCAGGCCAGCGACCGAGGGATCCTGCTGCCGCCAAGGGGATCGCCTGCCGCGGTCATGCTGACCGACTGGACCGGGCCGATGCGGCCGTCGGCGAGCAGGTCGGCGACGAAGTGCGCGCCCGGCGAGTGGTAGGCCTGCAGGTTCACGGCGTGCACGACCCCGGCTGCGGCGGCGGCGTCGGCGAGCGCGCTGGCCTCGGCCAGATCGACTCCGAGCGGCCACTCCGCGTACACATGCTTGCCGGCCGCCAGCGCGGCCCTGATCACCGCGGCGTGGGCAGGCACCTTCACGCTCGCTACCACCAGGTCCACCTCGGGATCAGACGCCAGCTCCTCCGCGCTGGCGAAGGCATGGCGGACGCCGAACGTGCTGGCGGCCGCCCGGGCGCTGTCCTTTCGGGTCGTCGCGACGGCGGTCACCGTGAGCTCGTCGAGGTGAGCGAGCGCTGGCAGGTGCGCGGCCGCGGCCCAGCTCTGCGGGCTGGCGCCCACGATCCCCACCCGTATCCGTTCTGGCACCTGATCGCCTCCAGTTTTATACCGCTCGGTATGAAACTAGGACGAGGGTCCGCTGGCTGTCAAGGAGTAATGTACCGATAGGTAAGAAAACGTCCGGGAGGGTGCGATGGCCGGAGGCCGCCCGCGCGGGTTCGACGTCGACGAGGCGCTGGACCGGGCCCTGGAGGTGTTCTGGCGCCAGGGCTACGAGGGCACGGCGCTGTCGGATCTTACAGCGGCGATGGGGATCAA
>WNGR01004663.1_pt1 | contig 15991 bp, 15 predicted proteins | sample 5407581 | NCBI WGS metagenome assembly WNGR01 (sample SAMN13153383, study PRJNA577476) | soil metagenome | isolation source: 80 cm soil or saprolite under Garry oak tree replicate 2 | place: USA:California | collected 2016-06-15 | reverse complement strand
TTCGGCTGCGCTCCTCGCCCCGCGTTCCGCTCGCGCCGCGAGCGTGACCGACGGCGCCGGCCGTTCCGTGCCGGTGCCTGCGCGGGTCGCGCGCGTCTTCCCGGCCGGGCCGCCGGCCGCGATCATGCTCTATACGCTCGCGCCCGAGCTCCTCATCGGCTGGCCGCGCCCCAACGGGGCCGCGGAGCGCGAGTTCCTGCTGTCCGACATCGGCGCGCGGCCGGAAGTCGGGCGCATCACCGGGCGCGGCAACACCGCCAATCTCGAAGAGGTGCTGGCGCTCAAGCCCGACCTCATCCTCGACATCGGCAGCGTGAACGCGACCTACATTTCGCTCGCCGATCGGGTGCAGGAGCAGACCGGCATTCCCTATGCGCTGCTCGACGGCCGCTTCGATGGCATCGCGGGAGCCTATCGCACCCTCGGCGAGCTCGTCGGCCGCCGCGATGGCGCGCAGGCGCTGGCGCGCTATGCCGAGGAGACCCTGAGGACGATCGCGGGCCGGATCGCCGCCGTGCCGAAGGACCGGCGGCCGCGGGTCTATTACGCGCGCGGACCGCGCGGGCTCGAGACCGGTCTCGGCGGCTCGATCAACATGGAAACGATCGAGCTCATGGCGCGCAACGTCGCGGGCGAAACCCGCGGCGGCCTTGCCAATGTCTCGATCGAGCAGGTGCTGTTGTGGAATCCCGACGTGATCGTCACCATCGATCAGGATTTTGCGGCCAATGTCCGCGGCGACCCCGCCTGGGCGCCGGTCGCGGCGCTGCGCGCCGGCCGGGTGCATCTCTCGCCCAGGCTGCCGTTCGGCTGGGTCGATTTCCCGCCCTCGGTGAACCGGCTCATCGGCCTGTGGTGGCTGGCGAAAATTCTCTATCCGGAGTCGTTCCCGGAAGATCTGCGCCCGCTCACCCGCGACTTCTACCGGCTGTTCTATCACGTGACGCCCGACGACGCGCAGATCGCGCGCGTGCTCGCGGGGCGGGATTGACTCCCGATTTCTCGGGGAATGCAATGCACGTTCCGCGTCGCCGTTTCCTGCATCTTGCCGCGGCTGCTGCCGCGCTGCCGGGGAGTTCGCGCCTCACGCTGGCGCAAGCCTACCCGCAATCCTATCCATTGCGGCCCGTGCGCCTGATCGTCGGTTTGGCCGCAGGTGGCGGACAAGACATCGTGGCGCGCCTGATGGGGCAATGGTTGTCGGAGCGGCTCGGCCGGCAGTTCATCGTCGAGAACCGGCCGGGCGCCTCTGGCAATCTCGCCCTCGAAGCGGTCGCCAGCGCGCCGCCCGACGGTTACACGCTCGCTCTCCTCGGCGTGAACAACGCCATCAACGCGAGCCTCTACAACAAGCTCGGCTTCGAGTTTCTCCGCGACATCGCGCCGGTCGGCGCCATCATGCGGGTGCCGCTGGTGATGGTGGTCAGTCCATCGTTTCCGGCAACGACGGTCCCGGAATTCATCGCCCATGCCAAGGCCAACCCGGGCAAGATCAACATGGGCTCGGGCGGCGTTGGAACGTCGATCCACGTCTCCGGCGAGCTGTTCAAGATGATGACCGGGGTCGAGATGCTGCACGTGCCCTATCGCGGCGGCGCGCCGGCGCTGACCGGCCTCATCGCCGGACAAGTGCAGGTGATGTTCGACACCATGCCCGAGTCGATCGGATTCATCCGGGCGGGATCGCTGCGCCCGCTGGCGGTGACCACGGCGGAGCGCGCGCCCGTGCTGCCGGACGTGCCCCGGGTCAGCGATTTCGTGCCGGGTTATGAGGCGAGCGCGTGGTACGGCATCGGCGCGCCGCGCAATACGCCGGCGGAGATCATCGACAGGCTCAACCAGGGGATCAACGCGGGCCTCGCCGATCCGACCCTCAAGGCGCGGCTCGCCGACCTCGGCGGCACCGTGCTCGCGGGCTCGGCTGCCGATTTCGGAAAGTTCATTGCCGACGACGCCGACAAGTGGGCCAAGGTGGTCAAGTTCGCAGGCGTCAAGGCGGAGTGATTTTATACCAACGGCAAGGACATGCGCCCATGATTGTCATCGTCCGCGAACGCGGACGATCCAGTAACCACCGGCATCTGGGTTACTGGATGCTCCGCCTTCGCGGAGCATGACGAGTCAGAGATCATTGCCGTCAGTATTATACCAGCCTTCAAAATGATGACCGATGGCGGTCTTTCGAAGGCTGGTATCAAGCACGATCAGCAACCCTCATTCCGGCATCAGCGCGAACGTCCACACCGAGCCGCCGGACGGCACCTTGGTTCCGGCGACGCGCCGGGCGAGCTGGCCGCCGAGGCCGGAGGCAACGGTCACGTATTGCTGGCCCTTGTGGGTGTAGGTGATCGCGGACGAATTGACGCTGGAGCTGGTCTTGAACTGCCACAGCGTCTTGCCGGTGTCCTCGTCAAGCGCGACGAACTCGCCCGTGAGCTTGCCCGTGAATACGAGCCCACCGCCGGTGACCAGCATGCCCGCCGAGCTTGCCATGTCGGTCAATGGGGTTTCCCATTTCCGTTGACCGGTCAGCGGATCAAACGCGATGAAGTAGCCGACCACGTCGCCGGGATTGACCGTCGGCTGCCGGGCGATCACGCCGGTCGAGTCCTGGCCGATGACCTGCGGCTTCGGCGGCGCGAGCTTCTGGATGCGCGGCAAGTCCCATGGCGCCGCGTAGACCAGCCCCTTGTTCGGGTTGAATGCGATCGGCACCGCGTTCGAGCCGCGCGACGGCAAGATCTGGACCTCATCGCCGGCGAGGAAGTCCTTGTAGACACCGGTGAGCTGCGGCCGGCCGGTGGCAAGGTCGATGCCCGAGGCCCAGTTGACCTTGGTATACGGATGGGCGGCGATCAGCTTGCAGTTGGTGCGATCGAGCACATACATGAAGCCGTTCTTGTTCGACTGGATCATCACCTTGCGCATCTGCCCGTTGATCCGGAGATCGGCGAGCACGTGTTCGTCGGTGGCGTCGACGTCATACACGTCGTTCGGCGTGTACTGGTAGTAGCACACGACCTCGCCGGTCTTCGGCCGGATCGCGAGCACGCTCGACGTGTAGAGGCTGTCCCGGCCTTCGCGCGGCCGCGGGTCGTAGGGCTCCGCATTGCCGGTGCCCCAGTAGACGAGGTCGAGCTCGGGATCGTAGGACCCGGAGCGCCAGGTCGGGCCGCCGCCATACTTCCAGGCATCGCTGTTCGCCGGCCAGGTCTCCGAGCCGGGCTCGCCCGGCGCCGGGATCGTATAGCGCCGCCAGAGCTTGTTGCCGGTGTCGGGATCCCAGCCGTCGAGGAAGCCACGCGTGGTCAATTCGCCGCCCGACATGCCGGAGATCAGCACGCCGTTGGCGACGATCGGCGCACCGGTCGCGTAATAGCCTTCCTTCCAGTCGGCGAATTTCTGCGTCCAAACCACCCTGCCGGTCTTGAGCTCGAGCGCGACGAGATAATTGTCCACCGTCACGCGGAAGAGCTTGCCGTTATAGATCGTCGGCGCGCCGCGGTTGAACGCGTTGGTCGCCCGCGTCACGCCTGGTTCGACCTGCACGGGAGTGCGCCAGATCTGCTGGCCGGTTTCGACGTCGATGGCAACGGTCCACTTGCCGTTGATGACGTACATGACGCCATTGTAGACGACCGGGGCTGCAAGCTCGCCCATATCGTTCTGCAGGCTGGTGCTCCAGACCGGCACCAGGCGCTTGACATTCCCCTTGTTGATCTTGTTGAGCGGGCTGTAGTTATGTCGGTTCAAGCCCATGCTCTGGGTCAAGACGTTGTCGCTGTTCTTGCCGTCGTTGAGCAGTTCATTCATCGTCTGGGCCAATCCCGGCCCGGGCGCGAGGCCCAGCAGGGTCGCCAGCAACCAGATTTTCTTCATGAGCATTCTCCCTTGGTTGGACTAGTCTCCCGCGCATCGACGTTGCGACATTGCAACATGGACGCTTGCAGTCCATGATCCGCCGTGATCTTAGCCAATTCCCAGCCGCTGCGCTAACCCAACTTGCGGGTCCGGGGCGGAAAGAAGCGGTCGGTGATCGGCAGGAAGGAAGCTTGCGATGAATCGCGCCTTAAAGGAAATGAGGGCGACACGTCTGATGATTGGCGTCCTGGGCGCAGTGCTTGTCGGCCTGGTCGCGCGAGGAAACGCGCAGGTCGCGCTGCCAGAAGGCCCGAACCGCGACCTCGTCGAGCGCATGTGCGGAAGCTGTCACGACATCGAGATGGTGGTCATCAATGGACGCAGCGAGGAGAACTGGAACGGGACGATCGACGAAATGACCGGGTACGGATTGCGGGTCTCGCCAGCCGAGCGCGCGCTTATTCTCAAGTATCTGGCGACCTATCTGCCGCCCAAGTAGGGCCCGCATTGGGGCCCTGCAAATGAACGCCGTCGAGCAACCATGACCACGCGGCCTGCCGACAGTCGATCTTGACGCTCGGGTGGCGGATGGCGAGCGCCCCCTTGTACTCGCCGCCGGGGAGGAGGTCCGCCATGGTCCAGTCCGCATCGGCCGCTCCTTCCGCCTGGGTCAAGCTCGGAGGACGATCCGGTCGGCCGGTGCAGAAGGCGTCGAGCGGAAAGGATAAACCGAGCCCGAGAGCCTTCACGAAGGCCTCCTTGCGCGTCCAGGTCACGAAGAAGCCGCCGAGCCTTTCCCGGGGCGCCAGGCGCAAGAGGTGCTCGACTTCCGTCGGGGCGAAATAACGGCGGGCGATGTCCACGAAATCGGGGAGATCCCTTACCTCCTCGATGTCCACTCCCAGGGGCGCGATGCACGACACCGCCACCAGCGCCAGGTCGCCGGAGTGACTCACATTGAATTGCAGGCGGCCGGCGGGACTTGCAAGGATGGGGCGGCCATTGGCTTCGGCGGCAATGACAAGCGAGGCCGGCGACGCCCGCAGATAACGTGCAAGCAGGAGACGCAAGGCCGCGTGGCTGCTGATATAGAGCCGGCGATGACGGTCGAAGCGAAAACGCTCGGCGCGTGCGCGCTCGTCCGCCGAGAGGAGCGCCGTCGCGGTCGCTTCCGCATCAGCGGGCAAGGCCGCGAGCGCGACCGCCCAACAATCGACGCGCTCGGTCGGGAGCGCGATGTCGCCCTGGACTGGCGCCGACCAGGACCAGAGCTCGCTCATCCCGCGAGATCCTCCGGCAGGACGTTGGGGGTCCCGACATCCGCCCATGGCGATGACCGGGCAGCATAGGACCGGCCCGCCGGGTTCGTACAGGTTTCTACCAGTTCAAGGTCGCTGCGCAACATCGGCATCTCGAGAATATTCCTGCTGCGCGTGGATGGATCGCGAAGCCCGGCGGTGACAATAATGCGCGCTTCTGCGCTCCGTTGATTTGAACAGCATGACCCATTCCGCCATCCCCGGTCTCGCGATCGCGCTTGCCGTGCTTGCGCTGGGGCTCATCGTCGCCTTGACGGTCGGGCGCTATCCCGTGAGTCTGGGCGAACTCGCCGACGTTCTGGCGTCGCGGCTGACCGGCCGCGCGGCAGGGACATCGCCCGCAGTGGAGAACGTGATCCTCCTCGTGCGCGGACCGCGGGTCATCGCGGCGGCTCTGGTCGGCGCGGCGCTCGCGGTCGCGGGCACTGCCTTCCAGGGCCTGTTTCGCAATCCATTGGTGTCGCCCGACATCCTGGGCGCATCCTCGGGCGCGGCGCTCGGCGCCGTGATCGGCATCTTTTTCTCGCTCGGCGTGATCGGCATCGAAAGCCTCGCCTTCGCGGGCGGACTCGCCGCCGTCGCCGCGGTCTATGTCATCGGCTCGCTGCTCCGCGCGCGCGATCCGATCCTCGTGCTCGTCCTCACCGGTGTCGTGGTCGGTGCGCTGCTCGGCGCCGGCGTCGGTCTGGTCAAATATCTCGCCGATCCCTACAACCAGCTCCCGGCGATGACCTTCTGGCTGCTCGGGTCGCTCGCTGCGACCACGGTCGCCGATCTCGTGCCGCTCGGCGGGCCGATCGCGATCGGCACGATCGTGCTGGTTGCGCTGCGCTGGCGCATGAACGTGATGTCGCTGCCGGAGGAGGAGGCGCGCACGCTCGGCGTCGCCACCGGACCGCTGCGGATCGCGATCGTCGCCGCCGCAACGCTCGTCACCTCGGCGAGCGTCGCGAGTTCCGGCATCATCGGCTGGGTCGGGCTCGTGGTGCCCCATCTCGCGCGGGCTCTGGTCGGCCCGGACTTCCCGCGGCTGCTGCCGACGGCGGCGCTGCTCGGCGGCGGCTATCTTCTGTTCATCGACACGCTCGCGCGCACCGCCGCGCCGGTCGAGATCCCGCTCGGCATCCTGACCGCGGTCATCGGCACGCCGTTCTTCATCTGGCTGCTCGCCGGCATGCAGCGGACCTGGTCATGAGTCTTGCCGGCCGCGGCCTCAGCATCGGCTACCGGGAGCGCATGGTCGGGCGCGGGCTCGATATTGCGCTCGATGAAGGCGAGGTGCTCGCCCTGCTCGGTCCCAACGGCGGCGGCAAGACCACGCTGCTCAAGACTCTGCTCGGCATTCTCAAGCCGCTCGCGGGCGAGGCGCTGATCGACGGACGCTCGCTCGCCGCCTATTCGATCCGCGAGCGCGCGCGCCGCATCGCCTATGTGCCGCAATTGCATGTGCCGAGCTTCGCCTTCACGGTCGAGACCGTGGTGCTGATGGGCCGCACCGCGCACGGCAACCTGTTCAGCCGGCCCTCCGCCAAGGATCGGGCGGTCGCCTCGCGCGCGCTGGAGCAGTTCGGCATCCGCTCTCTCGCGCAGCGTCCCTACACCATGATCTCCGGCGGCGAGCGCCAGCTCGTGCTGCTCGCCCGCGCGCTCGCCCAGGAGCCGCAATTCATCGTCCTCGACGAGCCGACCGCGAGCCTCGATTTCGGCAACCAAGGCAAGGTGATGCGAGAAATCCGCGCGCTCGCGGCGGCGGGCCACGGCGTGCTGTTCACGACCCATGACCCCAACCACGCGCTACGCGCCGCCGACCGCGCCTATCTCCTGCGCGACGGCGCCCGCATCGCCGAGGGCGCCGTCGCCGCCGTGCTCACCCGCGAGCAGCTCGAGGACCTCTATCGGGCGCCGGTCGAGATGTTGACCGATGGCGCGACCGGCGCGAACGCGTTCCTGCCGGGCTGACACGCACACTCGCGTCCCGGCGCAAGGCCCCTTTCCTCGGTCTGCGCGTTCGGCAACAATCGGCAAATTCATCGGCTGCAGCCGAACAGGGAGGAATCCAATGTACCGCCGCTTCGCACTTTCGGTCTCGATCGCGCTTTGCCTCGCCACCGCTCCCGCCGGCGCAGCCGAGCTCAAGGTTTTGGGCGCAGGCCCGGTCGAAGGGACGTTCAAGGAGCTGGCTGCCGGCTTCATGCGCGAGACCGGCCACAAGGTCCAGGGCGCCTTCGACACGGTGGGCGCGATCCAGGCCAAGCTCAGGAGCGGCGAAAAACCCGACATCCTCATCCTCTCGGCAACCGTGATGGAGGAGATGGAGAAGAGCGGATCGCTCGTCGCCGGCACCCGCGCCGAGATCGGCCGCGCAACCTCGGGCTTCGCGGTCCGCGCGGGGGCGACGGTGCCCGACATTTCGACGCCCGATGCGTTGAAGAAGACGCTGCTCGCCGCCCGCTCGGTCGCCTATGTCGATCCGGCGGGCGGCGGCACGACCGGCATCTTCTTCGCCGGCCTCCTCGATCGCCTGCAGATCGCCGACGAGATCAACAAGAAGGCGATCCGGCCGCAGCGGGGCTATCAGGTGGCCGAAGCGGTCGCCGACGGCCGCGCCGAGATCGGCAACACCAACATGAGCGAATTGGTGCCGAACAAGGGCGTCAAAGTGGTCGGACCGATTCCGCAGCCGCTCGGCCTCGTCATCACCTATGTCGCGGGTGTCGCCTCGACCAGCGCCAATCGCGAAGGCGCGCGTGCGCTCATCGCGCAGCTGACCAGCGCCGCGGCGCGCGAGCGGTTCAAGGCCGCGGGGCTGTAGGGCGGGCCTTTTGCGAAGCCGTCGCCCTCGGCTTACATTAGATTCATGGCAACAGACGGCTACATCATCAAGCCCGACCCGCTCGATCCGCGGCTGACCGAGCGGGTCGAGGGAGTCGACCAGACCGGGGCGGCGATCGAGACCCGGGTCACGGTCGAGCGCGCGCTCACGATCTTCCTCAATGGGCAGGAAATCGTCACCGCGATGACGATCAACGACTATCCGGACTATCTCGCGCTCGGCTATCTCCTCAACCAGCACATGCTGCTGCCGGACGACGTCGTCACCGGCATCGACTACGACGAGGAGCTTGCGGTCGTGGTCGTGCGCACCAGGCGCAAGACCAATTACGAGAAGAAGCTGAAGAAGAAGGTGCAGACCTCGGGCTGCGCGCAGGGGACCGTGTTCGGCGACCTGATGGAGGCGCTGGAGAACGTGACCCTGCCGGCGGCGGAGCTGCGCACGTCATGGCTCTACGCGCTCACGAACAAGATCAACACCACGCCCTCGCTCTATCTCGAGGCGGGGGCGATCCATGGCTGCGTGCTCGCGGTCGAGGATCGGCCGCTGGTCTACATGGAGGACGTCGGCCGCCACAACGCGGTCGACAAGATCGCCGGCTGGATGTTCAAGCACCGGGTGCCTCCGCAGGACAAGATTTTCTACACCACCGGACGCCTCACCTCCGAGATGGTGATCAAGACCGTGCGCATGGGCATTCCGATCCTCATCTCGCGCTCGGGCTTCACCGCCTGGGGCGTGGAGCTTGCGCGCAAGGCGAACCTCACGCTGATCGGCCGCGCGCGGGGAAAACGCTTCGTCGCGCTCGCGGGCGAAAGCCGCATCGTGTTCGATCAGGATCTTCGCTACGTCGAGGAGGAAAGCGCCAAGCACCGGCGCAAGGCGGCGGTGCATGATGATTGAGGACGCGAGCTTCGCCGCCCCTGCTTGCGCAGGAGGCCAGCGCGTGACGCGCGCCGGGAGGAGGCTCGCGCCGCAAGGCCGGTGCAAGCGGCTTGCCCCCTCCCCATCCCTCCCCCGCAAGCGGGGGAGGGAGGAGTAGATGGCGCCGTTGGAGATTCGTCCAACGTTGGGCCTGGTGCTGGCCGGCGGGCTCGCTCGGCGCATGGGCGGCGGCGACAAGGCCCGCCTCCGCATCGCCGGTGCGACCATCCTCGAGCGGGTGCTCGCTTGCCTTGAGCCGCAATGCGCGCGCATCATTCTCAATGCCAACGGCGATCCGATGCGCTTCGCCGATACCAAGCTCCCGGTCGTGCCCGACTCGGTGCCGGGCTTCGCCGGCCCGCTGGCGGGCATTCTCGCCGGGCTCGATTGGGCCGCCGCGCATGCGCCGGATATCGCCGACATGGCGAGCGTGCCTGGCGACTGCCCATTCCTGCCCGCGAACCTCGTCCTGCGTTTGCAGGACGCGCGTCATGCGGCGGGTCTGCCGCTCGCCTGCGCGCAGTCGGGCGATTGGCGCCATCCGGTCGTCGGCCTCTGGCCGGTCGCGCTGCGGGATGATTTGCGCAAGGCCGTGGTCGACGAAGGCCTGCGCAAGATCGAGACCTGGACCGCCCGCCACGGGGTTGCGATCGCCGAGTGGCCGGCGACGCCGGTCGATCCCTTCTTCAACGTCAACACGCCCGCGGATGTGGCCGAGGCCGAGCGTATTGCAGCGCACCATCACGGCGCCTGATCCCTTGATCTGGCGCCAGCTACAATTCATATCTGATCAAGAGGGACTCGGAGAATTGCCACCATGCGCGTCTTTCTTTTTTCATGTCTCGCCGCCGCCGTGATCGCGATCGGCGCCTCAGCCGCGCTCTATTTCGTCCAGGAGCCCGCCGAGGTTGCCTATGCGACCTCGGGTGTGCGCAACTGAGTTGCGTCTTGGTCGGCTTGCTGCCGATGCAGGAGACGTCGCGCGCCATGTCGAACGAGCCTCGACGTGGGGCCGAATTATGGGTGCAATTCGTTTGCAAAGGGGGGCATGCCGATGGCTGTTGCTGAGAAAGAACTTGTGCACGCGGGTTGTGAGGCGGGGCTCCAGGACGGCGTCCAAAAGATGACCGGGGTCCTGCTGATTAATTGGGGGCTCGCCAATACTCCCGACGCACAGGCCCAATGCGTCCAGCAATTTCGAGCCGGATTGCAAAAATACAAGGAAGCCTACGCGCAGGCGCAGCAGGTCATCAACGCGCTCTTCCCTTGAGCCGCGACATCGCGCCGCTGTTGCCGGGGCGATGACATGAGCCCCACGGTTTACGTTTCAGTGGGTCCCTCACTCGACCAGTGCCGTATAGGAGAGGAAGCCGACAGTCGAGCCGGGCTCGACGGTCGTCACCTCTTCGGGCAGTTCGACAAGGCCGTCGGTCTCGGTCAATGAGGTCAGCACGCCGGCGCCCTCCTGGGCGTGCTTGACCGCCTCGATCGCGCCGTCGGAGGCGCGCTGGAGCGCCACCCGCACATATTCGCGCCGACCCTTGCGCTTGCGATAGGCGAAGGCGGCGCGCACCGGCAGCGCGACCAGCGGGGCGACTTCGGCGCCGGCCAGGCGCAACAGCAGCGGACGCACGATCCGCGCGAAGGTGACGAAGACCGCGACTGGATTGCCGGGCAGGCCGACAAAGGCGGTGCCGTCTCCCGCCCGCGGTCCGGCGATGACGCCCATCGCCACCGGCCGGCCCGGCTTGATGCCGACCCGCCAAAAGACGAGCCGCCCGATGGTCTCGAGCGCGGCGCGGACATGATCGGCCTCGCCGGTCGAGACACCGCCCGAGGTGAGCACGAGGTCGTGATTCTTCCCAGCCGCGGAGATCGCGCTGGCGAGCTGCCCTTTGTCGTCGGGCAGGATGCCGAGGTCGGTCGCGTCGGCGCCGAGCCGGTCGATCAGGCCGGCGAGAAGATAGCGGTTGGCGTCGAACAATGCGGCCTGGGGGCGCGGCGCGCCCGGCTCGACGATCTCGTCGCCGGTCGAGAACACCGCGACCCGTACCTTGCGGCGAACCGGCAGCGCGGTCAGCCCGACGGCGGCGGCGAGCGCAACATGGGGCGCTGTCAGGCGCCGGCCCGCGGGCAGCATCACCGATCCGGCGCGCAAGTCCTCGCCGGTGAGCCGCCGGTTGGCGCCTGATCCGAGGCCCGCGGGCACGATCACCGCGCCGCCATCGTCCCGGCAGTCTTCCTGCATGAACACCGTATCGGCGCCCGCCGGCATCGGGGCGCCGGTGAAGATGCGGACCGCCTCGCCGGTCTCAAGCCCGCGCGCGGCGGAGTGGCCCGCGGTCACGCGCTCGACGATGGCGAGCCGGGTCTCGCCCTGCGGATCGAGGTCGGCATGGCGGACCGCGTAGCCGTCGACCGCGGAATTGTCGAACGGAGGCAGATCGATCGGGGCCACGATGTCGCTTGCGACCACGCGGCCGCGCGCGGCGTTGAGCGGCACGGTCTCGACCTCGGCGACCGGCGACACTCGCTCGCGCACGATCCGCTCGACTTCCTCGATCGGAAGCAGCGGGCCCGAGAACGCGAAGCAATCGTCGGTGAGCTGCGCCATCACCTCGTTCCCATGCCCGCCAGGACCGCATCGAGAGGCGCCGCGTGCTCGATGAGGATGTCGACGATGCGATCGATGTCGTCGAGATCGACGACCGGCACCTTGGCCGCGGGGAGCGAAACATCCGAGGCGATGGCGACGATCGTGGGATCGCCGGGATGGAGCAGCGTCTGCGCGGCCGCAGCGCGGTTCACTTCGAGCTTCGGATGCGGCGCGCTCTTGTAGCCTTCGATCAGCACGAGGTCCACCGGCGCGAGCTTCTGCAGGAGCGCGCCGAGCGGCGGCTCGGCGCCCCCGCGCAGCTCGTGCACCAGGGCCCACCTTTTGGCCGAGCCGACCAGCACCTCGGTGGCGCCGGCCATTCGATGGCTGTGGGAGTCCTTGCCCGGCTGGTCGACGTCGAAGGCGTGATGGGCATGCTTGAGCGTCGACACTTTGAGCCCGCGCGCGACGATGCGCGGGATCGCCCTGGTGAGGAGCGTGGTCTTGCCGGAGCCGCTCCAGCCGGCGAGGCCGATGATGCGCATGCCCTATTATAGCAACGGTCGATTAGCGCGACTCGCGCTCCCGTCAGCCCGAGGTGAGGGCGAAGCCCCTCAAGGAGGACCGGTCCCGCACTGTGCGCACGAAAGTGGGGAAGGCGCCTATTCGGCCGGAGCCATCCGGCCCTCGGGCGGCGGCTGCGAGACGTGGCCCTTCGCCACTTCCTGCGCGAGCCAGAGGCCATGGTGCTCTTTCGCCCAGTTGACATCGACCTCGCCGGTGCCCATGGCCTCGAAGGCGCCCTCCATCCCGATGGTGCCGATGTAGATGTGGCCAAGCATGACAGCGACGAAGAGCACGCCGGCCACGGCGTGAACGATTTGCGCGGTCTGCATCCCCGCGATGTCGGTCAGATAGAACGGGAACATCAGGAAATAGCCGCTCGCTGCGATCGCCCCGCCGCCGAGGACGACGAACCAATAGATCATCTTCTGGCCGGCGTTGAAGCGATCGGCCGGCGGGTGGCGATGGCCGACGATGCCACCGCCTTCCTTGAGCCATTCGACATCGAGGCGGGTCGGAAGATTCCCCGCGATCCACATCAGGAAGATCAGCACCACGCCGAGCGTGAACGGAAAGCTGAGATAGTTATGCGCGTATTTCCCCCATTGCGACCAGGCGGCGAAGGTCTCCGGCCCGAGAACGGGCAGCAGCAAATCCTTGCCGAACGCGATGTTGAGGCCGGTCAAACCGAGGATGATGAAGCAGGTCGCGGTCATCCAATGCACGAAGCGCTCGAAGGCGTTGAAGCGCACGAGGGTGCGGCCAGAACGTCCGGCCTCGATCCGCACCATGCCCCGGATCAGGTAGAAGACGATGAGCAAAGCGAGCATGCCGAGGATCGCGATGGCGCCGACCCACGGCAGCGTCACCTCGTGAAATTGCCGCCAGTCGCGGCCGCGCGGCTGCTCGATATTGTAGGACTTGGTGTCGGGGATGCTGCCGCGGCCGCTGATAATCGACATCTCTCGCAGGAGCTGCTCTTCCGTCACCGAGCTCGCCGTCGGATTGACCGCGCCGTCGGGATTGCGCTGCTGCGCGCTCGCCGGGACGGAAATCGCCACGGCCAAAAGCATCAGGAGCATTGGCACGGCGAGACGAAGCTGGGTCAGTAGTTTTGCCATGTCGGCACCTTGGACCTGTTACGACGCGATGGTCTCGCGATAGGCCGTCTGCCAGCCCCAGGCGCCGGAGCCGTAGCCGCGCTTGGCGACCCGCTCCTTGTAGATCTGGGCGATGATCTCGCCGTCGCCGGCCAACAGCGACTTGGTCGAGCACATCTCGGCGCAGAGCGGAAGCTTGCCTTCCGCCAGACGGTTGGCGCCGTATTTCTCGAATTCCTCCTTGGAACCGTCGGCCTCCGGACCGCCCGCGCAATAGGTGCACTTGTCCATCTTGCCGCGCGAGCCGAAATTGCCGACGCGCGGGTATTGGGGCGCGCCGAAGGGGCAGGCATAGAAGCAATAGCCGCAGCCGATGCAGAGGTCCTTCGAGTGCAGCACCACCCCGTCGGCGGTGGTGTAGAAGCAGTTCACCGGGCACACCGCTGCGCAGGGCGCGTCGGTGCAGTGCATGCAGGCCATGGAGACCGAGCGCTCGCCCGGCTTGCCGTCGTTGATGGTGACGACGCGCCGGCGGTTGATGCCCCAAGGCACCTCGTGCTCGTTCTTGCAGGCGGTGACGCAGGCGTTGCACTCGATGCAACGGTCGGCGTCGCAGAGGAATTTCATCCGAGCCATTGTCGAGCCTCCTTACGCCGCCCTGATCTGGCAGAGCGTGGCTTTGGGTTCCTGCATGCCGGTCGCCGGGTCGAACCCATAGGTCGTGATCGTGTTCACGCTCTCGCCGAGCACGATCGGGTCGCAGCCGGGCGGATACTTGCTGCGCTGGTCCTGGTTCTGGAACCAGCCGGCGAAGTGGAAGGGCATCCAGGCGACGCCCCTGCCGACGCGCTCGGTGACCAGCGCCTTCATGCGCGTGACCTTGCCGCTCTCCATCTCCGGCCCCCAGACATGGACCCAGGCGCCGTCCTTGATGCCGCGTTCGGTCGCATCCGCCGGATTGATCTCGACGAACATGTCCTGCTGCAACTCGGCCAGCCACTTGTTGGAGCGCGTCTCCTCGCCGCCGCCCTCGAATTCCACCAGCCGGCCCGAGGTGAGGATGATCGGGAAGTTCCTGGCGATGCCCTTGTCCACCGCGGCCTTCTGCACCGTGAAGCCGGTGTTCGGCATGCGGAACTGCCTGGCGTCCGGCAGCGTCGGATACTGGGCGACGAGCTCCGGCCGCGGCGTATAGATCGGCTCGCGATGCACCGGGATCGGGTCGGGCAGGTTCCAGGCATTGGCGCGCGCCTTGCCATTGCCATAGTGGATCACCCCGTGCTCGAGGCAGACGCGCTGGATGCCGCCGGAGAGGTCAATCGACCATGCCACACTGTCGGGGTTGTTGCCGCCGATGCGCTCGATGACTGCCCTTTCGGGGTCCGTGAGGTCCTTGTCCCAGCCGTATTTCTTCATGAGGCCATAGGTGAACTCCGGATAGCCGTCCTTGATCTCGGAGCCGAGCGAATAGGAGCCGTCGGCAAGGAGGCTCACCTTGACCGTAGTGCCGTCGGGCCGCGGTTCGTCGCGTTCGACCTTGACGTGAAGGTTGGCGTTGTAGAGCGTATGGGTGCCGGGATGCCTGATCTCAGGCGTGCCCCAGCAGGGCCACGGCAGACCGTAATAATCGCCCTTGGCGGGGCCGTCCTTGGCGCGCAGCGAGACGAAGTCGAAGTCTTTCTGGTTCGCCATGTGGAGCTTGAGGCGCTCCGGCGATTGGCCGGTATAGCCGGTCGACCAGCCGCCGCGATTGATCTCGCGCAGGATGTCCTCCGACATCGGGTGATTGTTCTCGACCTTGATGTTCTTGAACATCGGCTCGGCGAAGCCGAGTCGCTTGGCGAGCAGATACATCACCTCGTAGTCGTCCTTCGATTCGAAGATCGGCTTCACGACCTGCTCGCCCCATTGCAGCGAGCGATTCGAGGCCGTACGCGAGCCCGAAGTTTCGAACTGGGTGCAGATCGGCAGCAGGTAGGTGTCGTTCTTGCGCTCGCCGAGCACAGCCCAGGTGGTCGGATGCGGGTCGCCCACGACCAGCAGATCGAGCTTCTCGATGCCCTTGGCCGCCTCCGGCATGCGCGTAACCGTGTTGCCGCCATGGCCGAGCACCACCATGGCCTTGAGGTTGTCCTTCTGGGACACCTGGTCCTTCGGCAGCATCACCGCATCGAACCAGCGCGTCGACGGGATGCCCGGCGTCTCCATCATCTGCTTGGAGTCGAAGCGGGAGAGCATCCAGTCGTAATCGACCTCCCAGACCCGGCACCAGTGCTTCCACGCCCCCTCGGCGAGGCCGTAATAGAGCGGCAGGTTGGCGATATCGAGCCCCATGTCGGTCGCGCCCTGCACGTTGCAATGGCCGCGGAAGATGTTGGCGCCGCTGCCGAAGCCGCCGACATTGCCGGTGGCAAGGAGCAGGATGCAGCTCGCGCGAACATTGGCGGTGCCGGTCGCGAACTGGGTCTGGCCCATCGCCCAGATCAGGGTCGCGGGTTTTTCCTTGGCGAAGATCTCGGCGACCCGCTTGAGCTGCGCCTGCGGCACGCCGGTGACGCGCTCGACTTCATCCGGGTTCCACTTCTCGACCTCCTTGCGGACGTCGTCCATGCCGTAGACGCGCTGACGGATGAATTCCTTGTCTTCCCAGCCGTTCTTGAAGATGTGCCAGAGCATCCCATAGATCACCGCGATGTTGGTGCCTGGCCGCATGCGCACGTACTCGGTCGCATGCGCCGCGGTGCGCGTGAGGCGAGGCTCGATGACGATGAAGTTCGCCCGGTTGATCTCCTTG
>WNGR01008505.1_pt1 | contig 16000 bp, 16 predicted proteins | sample 5407581 | NCBI WGS metagenome assembly WNGR01 (sample SAMN13153383, study PRJNA577476) | soil metagenome | isolation source: 80 cm soil or saprolite under Garry oak tree replicate 2 | place: USA:California | collected 2016-06-15 | reverse complement strand
ACCCTGGGCCTCGTGGGCGAGTCCGGTTGCGGCAAGACCACGACCTCGAAGCTGATCCTGGCCTTGGCACAGCCGACGAGCGGCAGCATCCGCTTCCAGGGAGAAGACGTTCTCGCCCTCGGGCGGGCCGGGCTCCGACGCTACCGGCGCGCCGTGCAGGCGGTCTTCCAGGATCCTTACGCTTCCCTCGACCCGCGCATGCGCGTCGGCGCCATCGTCGCCGAGCCGCTCGTGATCAACGAGCCGCTCGACGGGGCCGCCCGCCGGCGTCGCGTGCTCGAGCTGCTCGACATGGTCGGGCTGCCGGAGCGCTCGGTCGGCCTCTTTCCTCACGAGTTCTCCGGCGGGCAGCGCCAGCGGATCGCTATCGCGCGTGCTCTCGCCCTCTCTCCGAGGATGATCGTCCTCGACGAGCCAGTGTCTGCCCTCGATGTGTCGATCCGCGCCCAGATCCTCAACCTGCTGAGCGATCTCCAGCGGCGGCTCGGTGTCGCCTATCTGTTCATCGCCCACGATCTGGCCGCGGTCGCCCACATGAGCCACCAGATCGCCGTCATGTACCTGGGCAAGATCGTCGAGTGGGGAGACGCGGAATCGGTAGCTGTGGCCCCGAAGCATCCTTACACGCAGGCGCTCTTCTCCGCGGCGCTTCCCGTGCATCTGGACGAGCGGCGTGACGAGATCGTTCTCTCCGGCGAGGTGCCGAGCCCTCTCGATCCGCCCGGCGGCTGCCGCTTCCACCCGAGGTGTCCGTTCGCCATGCCCCACTGCGCCACCGAAGAGCCGGCCCTCCGTCAGGAGAGCGGCCGCCTGGTCGCCTGCCATCTCTACGGAGGCGCGCCCGTCGCGACGACCTGACCCGGGGCGATCAGCGCGCGAGAAGGAGACAGGCCGCGCCCGCCGAGGCGAGGAGCGCGGAAACGAGGCGTCGCCGCAGATCGGGCTCGCCGAAGAGGGCGCGCCCCAGCACCACCGACAGGACTGCCGAAAGTCGGCGGATGGCGTTGACGTACGATGCGGGCGCCATCGTCAGGGCGGTCGTCTGCATGCCGGTTCCCGTCACGCCCAGGAGACCGTAGGCGAGGAGCGTGATCAGGTTGCCCGGGGCGGCGCTCCGCGCGAGATCCCGCGGGACGGTGGCGATGGCGAGCAACGTGCTCAAGATTCCCGAGGCGCCGTGCGAGCACAGGAGATAGCTGGGCGGTCCGATGCCCATGGCCGCCCAGCGGTCCACGGCGCCGAGCATGCCGAGGAGGACGGCCGCCCCGAGGGCGTCGAGCGCGTCCCGACGGGCGAGAAGGGTGCGGAGCCGTTCCGGCCAGCTCGAGCCCCCGGAGAGGCTCACCGTCCCGATCATCGTGAGCCCGAGCCCGAGCCACCCGAGCGCGCTCGGTAGCGTGCCGCTGAGCAGGGCGTCCGGCAGCAGGGTGAACACCGGACTCAGGGCGAGCATGGGCCCCACGATCGAGATGTCGCCGCGCGCGCTGGCGCGGGCCAGGAGGGCGTTCATGCTGATGGCCAGGAACGACGAGGCGATGATGGCGGGCCAGACCCAGAGCGGGGCCGCGAAGCGAGCGCCGGTGAAGAGGAAGAAGGCCAGCCAGGCGAGGGCCGACAGCAACTGACCCCAGGCCACGATGACGAGCGCCGGGATCACCCGTCCACGCCCCTTGATGACCGCGAACTGGGCGGCCTGGGTCAGGGCCGCGCCCAGCGAGAGCGGGAACCAGGTCACGAGAGCGACGACTCCGGTGTCGTGGAAGGCTCGATCGAATGTCTCGGGGACACGTGGACTGGCAGACACCCTACCGGACGGGATGGGTGGGGTCAACCATGGGCGCGCCGGCACTGGGCCAATTTACTTCGCCATACTTCGTTGCGAGCGGGCCGGCAAGCCCTCAACGTACACCCACGTACGCCTCGGGCTGCCGACCCGCTCGCGCCTCGTCTGGCTCGCAACTTGTCCCAGTGCCAGGCCCAGACTGACCCACTACCGCGCGCCGAGGACTCGTCCGGCGGAGCGAGCAGAGACGGCGCTCTCGAAGTAGTATGGACGGCCGGAGGTGAGAACGATGGGTCTACTGGACGGCAAGGTGGCAGTGGTCACGGGTGGTGGCACGGGGATAGGCCGCGCGGTCTCGCTGGGCCTGGCCGCGGCGGGCGCCCGCGTCGTGGTCAACGACTACGGCGTGAGCGTCGACGGCAGCCAGCCCTCGAGCGAGCCCGCGAATCAGGTGGTGAGCGAGATCATCTCGAAGGGTGGCAAGGCCCTCGCCAGCCCCGAGAGCGTGGCGACCATGGCGGGAGGTCGGGGGGTCGTGGAGATGGCCCTGCGTGAGCTCGGGGGCCTGGACATCGTCGTGTGCTGCGCGGGCATCCTGCGCGAGCGCATGATCTTCAACATGACGGAGGAGGAGTGGGACGCCGTGGTCGCCGTGCACCTCAAGGGTCACTTCACCGTGATGCGGCCGGCCACCGCGCACATGCGCGAGAAAAAGACGGGCAGCATCGTGACCTTCACGTCGACGGCCGGCCTCGAGGGCAGTCCCGGTCAGCCGAACTACTCCGCGGCCAAGGAAGGCATCGTGGGGCTCATGCGCTCCACCGCGCTCGCCATGGCGAAGTACGGCGTGCGGTGCAACGCGATCTCGCCCACCGCGGACACGCGGATGACGCAGCGGCTGCCGAGCGAGCGCCGGGGAATGGCCACCGCCACCCCGCCGGAAGCGATCGCGCCCGTGGTGACGTTCCTGGCGAGCGACCGCGCCGCGCACATCACCGGCCAGGTGATCGGCGTCCGCGGCACCGAGGTGACGGTGTTCTCGCACCCCGCCCCCCTGCGGACGGCGACCCGGACGGAGGAGTGGACGGCGGAAGCGCTCGCGGAGTCGTGGGATCGGACGCTCGGCCAGGACCGGTTGCGGCGCCTCGACGCCATGGGGATTCCCTGGCCGCCCGCCGCCAAGGAGTCGCGCGCATGACCTATGAATGTCTGATCTACGAGGTGAAGGACCGCGTCGCCACCCTGACCCTGAATCGCCCCGAGCGCCTCAACGCTCTCGGCGGCACCCTCAGAGAGGATCTCTTCGATGCCGTGACCCGGGCGAGCGCCGATCCCGAGGTGAGGGTGATGGTCATCACGGGCGCCGGGAAGGGCTTCTGCGCGGGCGGTGACGTCAAGGCCATGAGCGAGGCCAAGGCGGGAGCGCGCGAGCGGCCGCTCATCGAGAAGATCGCGCCGGGCCGGGACCGCACGCTCCTCGCCATGCGCGAGGCGCCCCAGCCCATCATCGCCGCCGTCAACGGCGCGGCGGCGGGGGCGGGCATGAACCTCGCGCTGGGCTGCGACCTCCGCATCGCCTCGACGGAGGCCAGGTTCGCCTAGGTCTTCGTCAAGCGCGGTCTGCACCCGGACTGGGGCGGCACGTACTTCCTGCCCCGCGTGGTCGGGATGGCCAAGGCCTGCGAGATGATCTTCACGGGGGATCTGATCGACGCGGCGGAGGCGCTCCGCCTCGGCCTCGTGAGCCAGATGGTGTCGCCGGAAGATCTCATGCCCACCGCCCACGACCTCGCGCGCCGCATCGCCGCGGGTCCGCCTGTGGCCATCCGGCTCGCCAAGCGATCGCTCTACGCCAACGCGGACCTCGATCTGCAGGGGGCCCTTCACATGGAGACGATGGCCCAGAACATCTGCTTCGAGACGGAAGACGCGACGGAGGGGATCCGCGCCTTCGTGGAGAAGCGGGCGCCCGTCTTCCGGGGGCGGTGACCCCTGCCGGCGCGTCCGCGGCCGATGCTCCCCTCGCGTGCGGGATCCGGCGACACCCTCGCATGAAGATCACTGACGTCATCACGCATCAGCTCTCCGTCCCCGTGGATGAGCCCTTCACGTCCTCGAGGGGCTGGGTCTACAAGACGAAGGGCGCGCTCGTCGTCTCGTCCCGGATCTCGCACCGCGCGGGGTGGGTCGACGTGCCCGTCGGCCCCGGCCTCGGCATCGACATCGACCGCGACGTGCTCAAGCGGTATCGCGTCGCCTGACCCCTCCCGGTCCGGTGAGCCGCTTCGATCTCGTGATCTTCGACAACGACGGTGTGCTCGTCGACAGCGAGGGGCACGCGAACGAGATCCTTTCAGAGCTGCTGAACGAAACGGGCGTCGAGCTCGGCATGACGCGTGAGGAATGCATGGCGGAGTTCATGGGGCGCTCGATGACGACCATCCGCCAGCTCGTGGAAGCCCGGCTCGGCCGCGCCTTGCCCAGCGATCTCGAGGACCGCTATCACGCGCGCCTCTTCGAGGTCTTCGCCACCAAGCTGACGGCCGTTCCCGGCGTGGAGCGCGCGCTCGAGCGGATCGCCCTTCCGACCTGCGTGGCCTCGAGCGGCACTCACGAGCGGATCCGGCGGGCCCTCGCGGCCACGGGTCTGCTCGCGCGCTTCGAGGGGAGGATCTTCAGCGCCCAGGACGTCGCGCGGGGCAAGCCCGCTCCCGATCTGTTCTTGCACGCCGCGCGCCGCCTGGGCGTGACGCCCGCCCGCTGCGCCATCATCGAGGACAGCCCCCTCGGCGTCGAGGCCGCCAACGCGGCGGGCATGACGGCCTTCGGCTTCGCCCGCCTCACGCCCCGACGGCTTCTCGCAGAGGCCCGGGGCGGTATCTTCTCCTCGATGGACGATTTGCCCCGCTTGCTATCGCCCGACACGGCATGAGCTCAGAGGGAGAAAAGACCTTGTTTTTCAGGCTCTAATGAGCCAGCCCTTAGCAACTTACGAGAGGCCTCTCGCTCGGAGTTTTGCTCACCCCTTGTTCCCACAGGACAACCTTGTCGCACTTCAGTGCGGCGGTCTCCGGGAACGAAATGCTGGCCGAGACGGTAGAGTCGAAGCTGATTTTCAGCAGGGCCCGGTGACCGGCCGCAATCGTCGACTGCTCGAGACCCGCGGGCCGGCACGCAGGCGGACGCCTGGCACGAAGGCCATCGCTCTCGCCGCCTCTCCTCGACGCTACTCGTAGACGATCACGGAGCGCTTGACCTCGCCCTGCTTCATGAGGTCGAAGGCGTGGTTCAGCTCCTTGAGCGGGAGGCGACGCGATACCAGCTCCTTGAGCTGGTACTTGCCGGCCATGAAGAGATCGATGAGGAGCGGCACGTCCGGCTGACGCCCACGATCACGCACGTGCCGCCCCGGTGAGTGGAGGCGAGGGCCTGCTCGATGGTCTTCTGCGTGCCCACCACCTCGAAGGCGAAGTCCACGCCGCCGATGCCGCCGATGGCCTGCACACGCGCAACGGGATCCTCTTTGGAGGCATCCACCACGTGGGTCGCCCCGAACTCCTCCGCCCACGTGAGCTTCTGGGGATTCACGTCGACGGCGATGATCTTGCCCGCGCCCACCATCCGCGCCGCCTGGATCGTGTTGAGCCCGACCCCGCCGCAGCCGAACACGGCCACGCTCGCTCCCGGCGGCACCTTGGCCCGGTTGAACACGGGGCCGGCGCCCGCGAGCACGCCGCAGCTCACGAGGCACGCGAGGTCGAGGGGCGCGTCCTTCCTGATGGGGATGACGCTTTCCTCGAGCAAAACGGAGTGGGTGGCGTATCCCGAGACCTGGAGGAAGTGATGGAGCGGTTGCCCGTTCTTGCGGAAGCGCGACGTGCCGTCGAGCATGAACCACCGCGGCTTGTCGCGGAGCGCGCACATGGTCGGCTGGCCGCCGATGCAGTACCAGCATTTCCCGCAGGAGGGGATGTAGCTCGAGCACACGTGATCGCCGGGCTTGACGCTCTCCACGCCCGCCCCGATCTTCTCGACCACCCCGGCCGCCTCGTGGCCGAGGACGACGGGGAGCGGGTGAGGGTAGTCGCCCGTCATCACGTGCAGGTCGCTGTGGCAGACGCCGTTGGCCGCCCAGCGCACGCGGACCTCGTGAGGGCCGGGCTCCAGCACCTCCACGTCCTCGATCACCAGCGGCTTGTTCACCTCGTACAGCACGGCAGCATTGGCGTCCATGGGCATGCCCTCCTTGTTCCGTCTCTTACTTTGCCGCGGCGACCACGATGATCTCGACCAGACAGTGACCGGCGAGCGTGGCGCCCACGCACGCCCGCTGCGGCCAGTGGTCGGGATCGGGACCCATCCACTCGTTCCACACGGCGTCGAACTGAGCCTTCATCGTCATGTCCGCGAGAAAAACCTGCGCCGAGACCAGGCGCGTCTTGTCCGTCCCGGCCTCGGCGAGGTTCTTGTCCAGCACCGCGAGGGCGCGGCGCGTCTGCTCCTGGATATCCGCGGCGCGGTCGTCGTGCGTCGCGACCGTCCACACGAGGTCCTGGTAGGCCGCCATGCGGTTGCGCCCTTGAGCCTGACCGCGCCAGCGCCTGATGGGTTGCATGAGGGCCTCCCAGATTTCGGTGCCGCGACGGAACGACTACTTCAGCGAGTCCGCTCCCGCCCTGGCGATCTGCGCGTCCTGGGAAGAGAGCACGCCCGACACGCCGATGCCGCCGATGATCTTGCCGTCGACCACGATGGGGACGCCGCCCTCGAGCGGCGTCGCGCCTTCCAGCTTCAAGATGCGCAGCCCAGCGCCGCCGCCCGTGATGACGTCCTCGAGGGCCTTGGTGGGACGACGGAAGCTCACCGCGGTCGTGGCCTTCCCCTTGGCGACGTCGATGCTCCCGTACTGCGTGTTGTCGAGGCGCTGGAGCGAGACGAGATGGCCGCCGCTATCGACGATGGCGATGACGACGTTCCAGTTGTTCTTCTTGGCCTCGGCCTGCGCGGCCGCCATGGCCTTCTGGGCCTGATCGAAGGTGATCGGCGCCCCGTAGGGGGGCGGCGGGGCCGGGACCTGGGCTACAGCGATGAGAGGACTGGCGGCAATGGCGACGAACATCAGAGCAACTCCGACGTGACGAAGTACGCGGATCATCGGTGAGCCTCCTTTGTCTGTTGGAGTGTCAGGGCCGCCCGATCCCTTGCAGAGCACGGGGTCGCTTCACACGCTGACGCTTATATCACGTCTCCTTTCCCGGTCAACTTCATTCACCGGTTGATCGAACTTCAGCCGAGCATCCAGTGGCCGCCGTCGACGCTGATGGTCTGCCCGGTGACGTACGCCGCGTCATCGGAGAGAAAGAAGATGACGGCGCGCGCGATCTCCTCGGGCAGGCCGAGCCGACCGAGCGCGATCGAGTCGAGCAGGCGCCGCTGGCCCGCCGCGCCCATGGCTTCCCATTGCCGCTCGGAGGCCGGATTCGAGCGAACGAAGCCCGGCGCCACGCAGTTCACGCGGATGCCGTGGGCGCCCAGCTCGCGCGCGGTCTGGCGGGTGAAGCCGATGAGGCCCGCCTTCGCGCTGGCATAGGCCTGGATGCCCGTGAGGCTGTAGGAGCGTCCCGCTCCCGATGAGATGTTCACGATGGCGCCCCGGCCCGCGCGCTTCATGATCGGCGCCGCCGCGCGCGTGAAGTGGAAGGCTCCGTTGAGGTTGATGGCGAAGATGACCTGCCAGTCGTCATCGGTGACCTGCTCGATGGGCCGCATGGTCTGCCCCGCCACCCCGCCCGCGGAGTTCACGAGGGCGTCGACGCGCCCCGCCGTCGCCTCGATCCGCGCGACCAGGGCCCTCACCGCCTCCGGATCGCGCACGTCCAGCTCCGCGACCCGGCAGGCGCCCGCCGCCACTGCCTCCACCGTCCGCCGCGTCTCCTCGAGCTCGCGCGCCAGGACGTCGCACGCCCACACCGAAGCCCCTTCGCGGGCCAGCTCCACGCAGATGGCACGGCCGATGCCGTGCGCGGCGCCGGTGACGATGGCTGCGCGTCCCTGGAGGCGCACCGCTAGACCTGGCCCCGCAGGCGCGGGTCGAGGGCGTCCCGCAGCCCGTCCCCGAGGAGGTTGAATCCCAGGACGGCGAGCATGATCGCGAGACCCGGAATGGTTGCGATGTGGGGGGCCACGAGCAGGAAGTCACGTCCGCTGGACACCATGAGTCCCCAGGACGGCGTGGGTGGCTGCACCCCCAGACCCAGGAAAGAGAGAGCTGCTTCGACCAGGATGGCATTGGCCATGAAGAGCGTCGAGTAAACCACCACGGTCGGCAGAATGTTCCGGAGCACGTGGCGCCGCAGGACCTCTCCCGCCGAGGCCCCGAGGGCCCGGGCCGCACTGACGTACTCGCTCGACCGGGCGGCCAGCACCGCTCCGCGGACGATGCGGGTCACCGTTGGTGTCCCCCAGATGCCCACCGCGATGGTGGTGTTCAGCACACCCGGTCCCAACGCTGACACCACTGCGATGGCGAGCAGAAGGTAGGGGAAGGCCAGGAGGATCTCGACCCCGCGCATGATCAGCACGTCGATCCAGCCTCCCGCGAATCCCGCCAGGCAACCCAGGAACAGACCGAGCCCCAGGGCGATGGTCACCGACAGGAGCCCCACGAGCAAGGCCACCCGGCTCCCGAAGAGCACGCGCGAGAGGATATCGCGTCCGAACTCGTCGGCCCCGAGGAGGAACTTGTTGCCCGGTCGCGCCCGCTTCTCGATCAGGCTCTGCTTGGCGGGATCGGCGGGCGCCAGCCACGGTGCGCCCACGGCCGCGACGACGAGCAGAGCGACCACGACGAGCCCGGCCAAGGCGAGGCGGTTGCGGCGGAAGCGCTGCCAGGCATCGGCGGAAAGCGTGGCGGGGGCGGCGGGACGGGCCACGATGACGCCGGCGCCCACCGCCATGCTAGCCCTGCCGCGCGATCCGCGGGTCCAGCGCCCCGTAGGCGAGGTCGACCGCGAGGTTGATGACCACGAAGGCGAGGGCGAAGACGAGCACCGCGCCCTGGAGCAGCACGTAGTCGCGGGCGAAGATTGCCTTGACCATGAGGCGTCCGAGCCCGGGCCAGGCGAAGACGGTCTCGGTGAGCACGGCGCCGCCCATGAGCTGACCGGCCTGCAGGCCCAGTAGCGTGAGGATGGGAATGGCCGCGTTGCGCAGGGCGTGCTTGGCTACCACCAGCCGCTCGGCCACGCCCTTGGCCCGCGCGGTGCGCACGTAATCCTCGCGGAGCACGTCGAGCACGCTCGAGCGCGTCATGCGCGCGACCATGGCCAGCGAGGGCAGGGCCAGGGTGATCGCGGGCAGCACGAGGTGCGCCGGCGATCCCGTTCCCCCCACGGGCATCCAGGGCAGCCACAAGGCGAAGACCACGATGAGCACGAGGCCGGTCCAGAAGACCGGCATGGAGAGGCCGAAGAGGGAGCCGAGGCGGGCCAGGGCGTCGAAGGCGGAGTTCGGCCACACCGCGGAGATCACGCCCGCGGCGATCCCGAGGGCGGCGGCGATCATCAGCGCGGCCGCGGTCAGCTCGAGGGTGGCCGGCCAGGCGTCGGCGAGCTCGTCGACCACGGGTCGGTTCTGCTGGATGGAGCGGCCGAGGTCGCCGCGCGCCACGCGCCCGACGTAGCCCACGTAGCGGACGAGCAGGGGCTTGTCGAGCCCGAGATAGTCGCGCAGCTTGGCCACCGCCTCGGGCGTGGCGTGCTCTCCCAGCATCAGCGACACGGCATCGCCCGGAATCAGCTCGATGGTGAGCATGACCACGAAGACCACACCCAGCAGCACCGGGATGGCGAGCAGGAGCCGCCGGGCGACGAAGGTCAGCATGGCCGTCGCGCCGGGCCCGGCCCCGGCGCCGGGCGCGCGGCGGCGCCCGGGCCGGCGGGCGCGGGAGGCATCATGGGCAGGACGCTACTTGTCGAGCCAGACCTTTCCCAGCCACAGGTTGTACTCCACGGGATGCACGGTGAAGCCCTTCACGCTCGCGCGGGTGACCACGATCTCCTTGGTGTTGTAGACGGGAATCCACACCATCTCCTTGGCGAGGATGTCCTGCACCTCGCCGTAGAGCTTCTCGCGCTCCGTCTGGTTCATGCTCCGGCGCGCCTGCTCCACGAGAGCGTCCACGCGCGGATTGGCGTAGCGCGAGGTGTTCCAGCCCGTGGGGGGGACCTGCTTGGAATGGAAGAGCGCGTAGAGCGAGTAGTCGGCGTCGGCGTTGGAGGTGACCCAGCCCAGCGTGAACATGTGCTGGTTCAGGGTGGCGGCGCGGAACTGAGTGAACACCGTCGCCCACTCCAGGAACTGCACCTTCGCCTCGACGCCGACCTCCTTGAACATGGCCTGGATCGCCTCGGTGATCTCGCCGTCCTTGGGGTAGCGACCGCGGGCGGCCAGCCACGACAGGGAGAGCTTCTGCCCTCCCTTCTGCAAGATGCCGTCGGGCCCGGGCGTCCAGCCCGCCTGGGCGAGGAGGGCCTTGGCGCGGGCGCGGTCGAAGGGGTAGAGCTTGTCGAGCTGCATGTCCTTGAAGCCGAACACGCTGGGAGCGAGCACGCCGCGGGCGGGCACCGCCGAGCCCTCCAGGATGTTCTCGAGAATGGCCTTGCGGTCCACCGCGTGCAGGAGGGCCGTGCGCACGCGCACGTCGTCGAGCGGGGCCAGCCCGGCATGCATGCCCGCGAAGACCACGCGCCCGCCCACTACCTCGTGGACGACGTACTTGGGGTCACGCTTGAGGGCGGCGAGCTGGGCGGGGGCGGGCAGGAGCACCATGTCGGCGTCGCCCGTCTGGAGCGCGATCATCCGGGCGCCCTCTTCCGGCACCACCTTGAAGATGACGCGATCGAGCGGCGCCTTGTCGCCCCAGTAATCGGGATTGCGCTCGAGGATGACGTGGGTATTGGTCTTCCACTCGACGAACTTGAAGGGCCCCGTCCCGACGGGAGCGCGGCTGAAATCAGGGCCCATCTTCTGCACGGCCGTGGGCGACACGATGCCCGTGCAGTACATGGCCAGCGTGCGGAGGATGGGACCGTAGGGCTCGCGCGTCATCACGTCCACCGTCAGGTCGTCCACCACTTCCGCCCCGCTCAGGGAGCCGGCGAGGCTTGCCCACCGCGCGGGTGGATTGCCGCGCAGGGCGCGATCGAAGGTGAACTTCACGGCGGCGGCGTTGAGGGGCGTGCCGTCGTGGAACTTCACGTTCGGCCGCAGCTTGAAGCGCACCTTGGTGGGCGAGAGCACCTCGTAGGAGGCCGCGAGGGCAGGACGGATCTGCATCTTCTCGTCCATGGTCAGGAGTGGCTCGAGCATGTTGAAGTAGACCCAGGCCCCGGGGGCGGTGGTCTCGAGCTGGGGATCGAGGGAGACGGGGTCGGTGGGCCGCACGATGGTGAGGGTGCCGCCCTTCTTTTGGGCCTCCGCGGGCGAGGCGGATCCGAGGCAGACCGATATCGCCCACGCGACGGCGAGGGCGGAAAGCAGCGCGCTTCGAGCTGGCATCATCGAGGAATCTCCTTTCGCGGCACGACTTCGATCACGATCGCTCGCCGGCACTGGCCAGCTCACGGACGAGCTCCGCTGCCTCGTCCAGGGTATGGAGGACCCGATTGCGCTCCCGCACCAGCGCCGCCACCGCGAACCGGCTCGAGTCGGAGGCGGGGTCGAGCGCGGCGAGGCCGCGCGTGGGCTGCAGCCCCGCCAGGGGCGGGATGCCCACGGCGAGGTCATGGGCGAAGCGATCGCCCGTCGTGTAGAGGAGCGGGATGAGGGCGCGGGAGAGGCGCATGAGGGTGCGGTTCACCCCGGCCGACGAGCGCGCGAGGGAATCCTCCCGCGCGCGGAGCGCCTCCTCGAGGGCGCGCGCGGATTCGACCACGGGCGCGAGGTCGACGACGCCGGCCGCGGCAGCGTGCAGCTCGGCCGCGGTCTCGGCGATGGCGCGCGCGGCGCGGGCGTGGCCGAGGGGCAGCACGGGAGCGTTGCAGAGCCGGAGGGCGGCGGCGACGTAGACCCTGGTGTCGAGGGCGAGCACCGCGCCGTCGATCTTGTCGATGGTGTCCTCGCGCGTGTGCCACCACCAGGGGAATCCAGAAGTCCCGAAGAGACGCTCCGTCGCTCGGCCGAACTGCGTGTCCTGCTTCGGGAGCTGGGACATGGACATGAAGGCGCTGGGGACACCGATGCCCCAGAACGACTGGTCACCCGCCCGCGAGAAGTGTCGGGCCCGGCCGCGCTGTCCCGTCACGTCCGCCACCACGGTCTCCGCGAAGTCCGCGGCGTCCTCGGTGGCGTGAAAGACGGTGTAGTCGGTGGCCCCGCGCGCGCCGGTGGAGTCGACGTTCATGTGCAGGACGCAGCGGCGCTCGAGGTCTCGCCACGCGTGATCCGCGTACCACGCGGAGCCGGCATAGCGCCCGTGCGAATGGCCGGACCAGAAGGCGAAACGCATGCCCCGCCGGAGCTCGCTCCGACGGGCGCCGAGGAGCCGGGCCACCTCGAGCATGGTGGCATTGGCGGTGCCGTTGTCCATGGCGCCGAAGTGCCAGGCGTCGACATGGCCAGAGAAGAGCGCGAAGGTATCCTCCGCTGCCCCCGGCAGCTCGGCGACGAGATGCGGGATGGCCATCCATTCCGTGCGCACGCGCGTGAGCAGGCGCACGCGCAGCGGGCCGCGGGCCAGGAGCGCGCGCAGCCGCTCGGCGTCGGCCCGGAGAATCGAGCAGCAGGGGAGGCGCGGGATGCGCGAGGCCGTCTCCGGCGTGGGCGTGCCCCAGATGGTGGTCACGATCATGTTGTGGAGGTGATCCAGGCTCACGAAGATCTGGCCGAGGGTCCCCGCCTCCTGCGCCGTCCATGCCTTGCCCGGCGTCGCGAAGCCGTCGATGAGGGCGAGCTTGCCGGTGGCGCCCGCGCGGGCAAGCGCCTCCCCCGTACCTTCGCCGCCCTCGACGAGCTCGGCCTCGAGCCCCTCGGGCGGCGTCGTCGTGGAAAAGGAATGGGTGAGAGCGGGGAGGGACGTGCCGTCCGGCAGGACGATGCGGGCCTCGAGGGGCAGCGAGATGTACGCCTCGATCTCTCGGCGCTCGACCACGAGGCCGAAGCGCTTGAGGCACCCCTCGATGTAGTCGAAAGCCTGCGCTTCCCCGGCGGTGCCCGACTCGCGCTCCCAGGAGGCGATGGCGCGCGCATGGCCCATCAGCTCCTCGGCGGAGACGGCGGGAAGGAGCCGGGCCTCGAGCGGATCCTGCCAGGCGAAGTGCGGGCCACTCATCGGGACGAGCCTTGCGCGAGAGCCACGAGCGGGTCGAGGTTCTCCCACGCCATCTCACCCCGACCGTCTTCCAGGTCGCGGATCAACTCGGAGAGCTTCCGCATGAGCGGCATGGCCACTCCGAACGCCTCGCCCTTTCGTATCAGGACACCGAGCTGGCCATCGACCTCGGTCTTGCGCCTGCGCACGGCGAGGTCGCGCCAGATTCCCGTCTTGGTCTTGGTGTGCGCCCGGTAGTGCGTTGCGATGGCCGTCATCGCGAGCGCGCAGGCGCTCGAGTCGCCCGCGAGAGCCGCCCGATACCATGTCGGGTCGAACTCGTCGAAGGCCTCCAGTCGCACGCCCGCCTTGTCACTGGCGGCCATGCCCTCTCCCACGATACCCACGAGCGCCGCCTGCACGCCCGCGCTCCGCTCCACCACTTCGTACACGTGCGCGTCGACCACCGCGGTGCCGAAGAGGAGCGCGCCGTAGATGAGCTTGGCCCACTTGTAGCCCCAGATGTTGTCCGTGACCGGTGTCTCTTCCACCGCGCTGAGCAGCCGCGCGAGCTCGCGGACGCGGGGCGTGATCCGTCCATCGAGCTCGCCGAGCACGAAGGCGCCGTGGCCGCCGTGGAGGATCCGTCCCGGCGCCACCCAGTCCGCCGCCCAGTTGACCAGGCAGCCCACGGTCCGCCCGGCGCCGATGGCTTGCGCGATCAGCTCCTCGCTCAGCCCGTTCTGGAGCGAGACGATCGTCCCGCCGGGCGCTAACCGTGGGGTGATCTCCCGGAGCGCGTCGACGGTGTGATGACTCTTGACGGCGAGAAAGACGAGCTCGAGATTGTCGCCGAGGCCGTCGGGGGCGACGGCCCGCACGCGGATCGTGGTCCACGCGCCGTCCCGGTCCACGGTGAGCCCACCCGCGTTGATGGCCTCGACGTGGGGAGCGTAGCTGTCCACGAGGAGGACCTCGTGCCCCGCCCGCGCGAGGGCGGCACCCGTGGTGCCCCCGATCGCGCCAGCGCCGTAGACGGTGACCACCATCGCGCTCCTGAAGTATCACAGGGCCTGCACAGGGTCAACGCGGCAGGCGGCTGAAAAAGGCTCAGCTGCTTCGTTGGCGCCCTCGACTGCAGGCTCAACGTACAGAGAGTACGCCTCGCCTGCGGATCAACTCAGCCCTCGTCTCGCGACGGCCCGGGGCCGCCGCCGCTCAACTCGAAGAGCGGGGCGCCGCCTCGCATCTGGACCTTTTTGAGCCGCCTGCGAGTTTTTTCGGCGCACCCTGATAGAATCACGGCGTGGCCCAGGATCTCCGCAGCTTCGTGGCGGCGTACAGTGAGGCCAATCCCGGCGAGGTCGTCCGCATCGCCGAGCCCGTCTCCCTCGAGCACGACATCATGGCCGTCGTGCTCGAGTACGAGCGCCGGCGGCGTAATCCCATTCTCGTCTTCGAGAAGATCCGGGGCTACGACATGCCCGTCGTGTGCAACGTGGTGGCAAGCCGGCGCGCCCTCGCCTTTGCCCTCGGCGTGCCGGAGTCGGAGCTGGCCGCCGAGTACGCGCGTCGGATCAAGGAGCCCATGAAGCCCGTGGTGGTGGCGGACCCTTCCTTTCGTCGGCACGTGGTGACGGGGGACGCCGTCGATCTGGCCGCGCTTCCCATTCCCGTCTACTTCCCGGGTGACGCCGGGCGGTACATCACGGCGGGTATGCTGGTGGCGCGAGATCCCGAGACGGGAGTGGAGACGGAGGGCTATCACCGCCTCCAGCTGAAGGGGCGGAACCGGATGGGGGTGAGCCTCCACTCCCGCCGCCGCATGTTCGAGTACCAGCGCCGCGCCGAGGCGAAAGGCCAGGCGTTGCCCTGCGCCATCGCCCTCGGGCTCCACCCCATCGTGTCCATGGGCTCGCTCGCCTATCCGCCCGCGGAGATCGGCAAGTTCGAGGTGGTGGGTGGGCTCTTCGGCGAGCCCCTCGAGGTTGCTCCCTGCGCGACGCTGGATCTCCACGTCCCCGCCGCGGCGGAGATCGTGATCGAGGGCGAGATCCTGCCCGGGGAGCGCGAGCCCGAAGGCCCCTTCGGCGAGTTCACGGGCTACTTCTCGCGGCGGAGCACGGAGCACGTCTTCGTGGCCCGGGCCATCGCGAGGCGGGAGGCGCCGTGGTTCCAGTCCATCGGCTCGGGGCGGGCGGGCGATCACATCACCACCCTCGGCCTCATTCGCGAGGCGGAGATCATGAACGCGCTCAGCCGCGCCATTCCCAACGTCACGGGCGTGCACGTCCCGCTCTCGGGGACGTCGTCCTTCACCGCCTACGTCTCCATCCGGCAAGGGCGCCCCGGCGAAGCCAAGCACGTGATTCCCATCGTGCTGGGAGTGGACCACTACTTGAAGCTCGTCATCGTGGTGGACGACGACATCGACGTGTTCGACGAGTCGGACGTGCTGTGGGCGGTGGCCACGCGCATGCAGCCCGATCGCGACCTCGTCGTCATCTCGGGGAGCCTGGGCGCCATGCTCGACCCGAGCGCAGACGAGCGGGGAGTGACGGCAAAGCTCGGCATCGATGCGACCCGGCCGTTCGGCGAGCCCTTCGGGGAGAAGCTCGTGATGTCCGCTCAGCGCATGGCGTGGGCCCGCGCTCTCGTCGACCGCCTCAGCTAGCCCTCGTCGCGACGCAGCCTCGCGAGGATCACGAGGGCGTGTCTTGCTCGATCACCTCGCGAAGCTTCTCGAGGGGCACGCCGGTCTCGACTCCTGCCCGCTCGAGCTGGAGCAGCATGTAGCTGCTCGAGTCCTTGTCGCCCCAGCCGTGAGCGAGCGCCTCTGTCAGCTCGGCCAGCGCGAGATTGGCCAGGCGCATGGGCACGCCGATCTCCCTCCCCAGCGCGGTGGCCAG
>WNGR01003986.1_pt1 | contig 16003 bp, 17 predicted proteins | sample 5407581 | NCBI WGS metagenome assembly WNGR01 (sample SAMN13153383, study PRJNA577476) | soil metagenome | isolation source: 80 cm soil or saprolite under Garry oak tree replicate 2 | place: USA:California | collected 2016-06-15 | reverse complement strand
GCGCTGTTGCGCGGGACCGGGCGCAATCTCGTGCATCTCCTCGTCGTCTGCACCGCCGAACGCGGCCTCTGCGGGCCGTTCAATTCGGCGATCGTGCGGCTAGCGCGCGAGCGTGCCAACGCCCTGATGGCGGGAGGCAAGGAGGTGAAGTTCTTCTGCGTCGGCCGCAAAGGTTACGAGCAGCTCAGGCGCCAGTATGAGAGGCAGATCATCGAGCATATCGAGTTGCGCGCGGTGCGAACGATCGGCTTCAGCAATGCCGAAGACATTGCCGACCGGATCGTGCGGCTCTACCAAGCGGGCGCGTTCGACGTCTGCACGGTGTTCTTCTCGCGCTTCAAGTCGGTGATGGCGCAGGTCCCGACCGCGCAGCAGATCGTTCCACCCGTCTTCGAGGAAAAGGCCACCGACGAGGCCGGCGCGGTTTACGAGTACGAGCCGGACGAGGAGGAGATTCTTGCCGAGCTCTTGCCGCGCAACATCGCCGTCCAGCTGTTCCGCGCGCTCCTGGAAAACGTCGCCTCCTTCTACGGCGCCCAGATGACCGCGATGGACAGCGCCACCCGCAACGCCGGCGAGATGATCCGCAAGCAAACTCTCACCTACAACCGTACCCGCCAGGCGATGATCACCAAGGAGCTGATCGAGATCATTTCGGGGGCAGAGGCGCTGTGAATGGCACGTGCTTTTTCATACCCGTTCGAGTAAAGTGTCCTCATGGTGGATGAAGTTTCGAATCTCATTATGGAGCAGCTCCATATTCTCCGGCGCGGACAGGAAGCTTTCCAGCGCGGACAAGAGGAGATGCGCGCCGACATTGCGGACATCAAAGCTTGCATGAGCGGGTTTGAATCGACGCTGGCGCACATGATGGCGCACATAATGGCGCAGATCGCAACCCAGAACGGCCGCAGGATCGAATGACTCGCATTGAGGACCGAATGACGCGCGTCGATGATCGGCTTGACCGCATCGAGCGGCGGCTCGATCTGACCTACGCATGAAATCTGATCGGATCACCTCCTTTGCTGAGGCGCAGTGATTGAAAACAGCGGAGTTCGCAGGCATGACAGACGACGCCGGAAATCTCATTCTTGAGCAGCTTCGCCTTCTCCGGTGCGGACAGGAAGCCTTGCAGCGCGGACAAGAGGCTATCCGCGCCGATATCGCGGAGCTGAAGGCTTGTGCAACCGAGATTGAGGCCACTCCGGGACTCGCTTTGACCCAGATTGGTCACCTGCAGGTACAAATTGGCAGTCAAACATCGCGCATTGACCGTTTTGAGGAGCGCCTTGGCCGGATCGTGCGGCGGCTTGATCTGGCACTTGCGTAGGGTGATTAAGATCCATGTCCGGCGCCAAGTCGTTTACCGCCGGGTTGATTGTGCAACTGACCTGACATGAAGAACTCAAGATAACGAGGACAATAGATGGCATCCAACGCAGTCGGACGTATCACCCAGGTCATCGGCGCCGTCGTCGACGTGCAGTTCGAGGAGAACCTGCCGGCGATCCTCAATGCGCTGGAGACCGACAACCACGGCAACAGGCTGGTGCTCGAAGTCGCCCAGCACCTCGGCGAGTCGACGGTGCGCACCATCGCCATGGATTCGAGCGAGGGCCTGGTGCGCGGCCAGGAGGTCACCGATACCGGCCAGCCGATCGCGGTGCCGGTCGGCGACGGCACGCTCGGGCGCATCATCAACGTGGTCGGCGACCCGGTCGACGAAGCGGGCCCGGTGCCGCATCAGGAGAGGCGCGCGATCCACCAGAACGCGCCGTCCTATACCGAGCAATCGACCGAGGCCGAGATCCTGATCACCGGCATCAAGGTGGTCGATCTGCTTGCGCCCTATGCCAAAGGCGGCAAGGTCGGGCTCTTCGGCGGCGCCGGCGTCGGCAAGACCGTCATCATCATGGAGCTGATCAACAACGTAGCGAAGGCCCATGGCGGCTATTCGGTGTTCGCGGGCGTCGGCGAGCGTACGCGCGAGGGCAACGACCTCTACCACGAGATGATCGAGTCGGGGGTCAACAAGGACCCGAAGAAGAACAACGGCTCGGCGGCCGGCTCGAAATGCGCGCTCGTCTATGGGCAGATGAACGAGCCGCCCGGCGCGCGCGCCCGGGTCGGCCTCTCGGGCCTCACGGTCGCCGAATATTTTCGCGACCAGGGGCAGGACGTGTTGTTCTTCGTCGACAACATTTTCCGCTTCACGCAGGCGGGCTCGGAAGTGTCGGCCCTCCTCGGCCGGATCCCCTCGGCGGTCGGCTACCAGCCCACGCTGGCGACCGACATGGGCACCCTGCAGGAGCGCATCACCACCACCACCAAGGGCTCGGTGACCTCGGTGCAGGCCATTTACGTCCCGGCCGACGACCTCACCGATCCTGCGCCCGCGACCTCATTCGCCCATCTCGATGCCACCACGGTGCTCTCGCGATCGATCGCGGAAAAGGGCATCTATCCGGCAGTCGACCCGCTCGACTCGACCTCGCGCATGCTCGATCCGCGCGTCGTCGGCGAGGAGCATTACGCCGTCGCCCGCCAGGTGCAGCAGATCCTGCAACGCTACAAGGCGCTGCAGGACATCATCGCCATCCTCGGCATGGACGAACTGTCCGAGGAAGACAAGCTCACCGTCGCGCGGGCCCGCAAGATCGAGCGGTTCCTCTCCCAGCCGTTCCATGTCGCCGAGGTTTTCACCGGCTCGCCCGGTGTCTTCGTCGAGCTCGCCGACACGATCCGGGGCTTCAAGGGCCTGTGCGAGGGCAAGTACGACCACCTGCCGGAGGCCGCCTTCTATATGGTCGGCACCATCGAGCAGGCAGTCGAGAAGGGCAAGCGGCTGGCAGCTGAGGCGGCATAATCGTGACAGCGATCGGAACTCACGCGCATTGGAGAAAGGCCGGCCTTTATCTCGCGGTCCTGCTTCTCGGCACGGCGCTGGGGACGATGCTCACGATCCCGGTGCTTGCGCTCGCGGGTGCGGTCGTGCGGATTCCGGGCGTGCATCCGGTGCTCGATCGAATTCTTACGGCCGATTATGATGCGCCGCTGATGTGGGGCCTGTTGGTGTCGTCCTGGCTCCTGGGGATCGTGGTTACCTACGCCATTGTGACGTTCCTGCTTAAATGGCGCGACGCCGGACCACGGAGTTGAGCGATGGCCACCTTCCATTTCGATCTTGTTTCGCCCGAGAAGCTTCTGTTCTCCGACGAGGTCGACCAGGTCGACGTGCCAGGCTCCGAGGGCGACTTCGGCGTGCTCGCCGGGCATGCCCCGCTGATCGCGACGCTGCGGCCGGGAATCCTGACGATTTATCGCGAGGGTGGCGAGCTCAAGGTCGTCGTCAACGGCGGCTTCGCAGAGGTCAATCCGGCTGGCTTCACCGTGCTCGCGGACATGGCCGTGCCGCTCGAGGATTTTGACCGCGGCCTGCTCGCAGGCGAGATCAAGGACACCGAGGAAGACGTCGCCGACGCCAAGGACAGCTGGCAGCGCGACAAGCTCGCCCGCCGCCTTGAGCAACTGAAGGCGCTGCAGGCGGCGCTGGCGCATTGACCCGATACAACGATCCTTTTCATCGTCGTTGCCGGGTTTGGTTCGGCAATCCATCTCTTTCATAAGGAGATGGGCGCCCGGGTAAATCCCCGACATGACGATCGCTCAATGTGCGGCGAACTTCGCGAATTCCTTCACCACCCGCTCGTAGACCTTGCGCTTGAACGGAATGATCAGGCGGGAGAGATTCTCCATCGGCTCCCAGCGCCATTCGGCAAATTCCGGCTTGTGCCCGCCGGCGGGGTGGGCGATGTCGATCTCCTTCTCCTCGCCGGTGAAGCGCAGCGCATACCACTTCTGCTGCTGTCCGCGATACTTACCCTTCCATGCCTGCCCGACGATCTCGCGCGGAATGTCGTAGGCGAGCCATTCCTCGATTTCGCCGAGCTTTTGGACCGAGCGAATGTTGGTTTCCTCGTAGAGCTCGCGCAGCGCCGCGGGCCAGGGGTCCTCGCCCGGGTCGATGCCGCCCTGCGGCATCTGCCAGGCATGCACCATGTCGACGTGCTCGGGCCCGTCGATCCGCCGCCCGATGAAGACACGCCCGGCGCGGTTGAGCACCATCATGCCGACGCAGGGGCGGTAGGGGAGGGCTTCGGAGCGGGGCATCTTTGGACGGAGGACAGGCGACAGACGACGGACGATAGACGACAGAATGCCGCAGAGTTTTGCTTTTGTCCTCTGTCCTCCGTCGTGTCAACTCGACTTCGCCTTGGCCACCGCGGCGGTGATCGGCACCAGCAGCACCCCCGCGCTTTCCGCCGCCTTCGCCCACTTCGCGATGCGCTCGACCGAGACCGGCAGCGCGCTCGCCACGCCGATTGCGATCCCGCGCTCGCGCGCCATCGTCTCGAGCCGCGTCAGCGCGCGGTCCACGTCGGCCGGGTTCGGCACCGCATCGATGACAATATCGGCCTTGGCGAACGCGAGGTTGTTGGCGCCCGCGATCTGGCTCGCGAGGCTGCGCAGCGAAGAGCCGTCGTCGAGGTAGATCAGGCCGCGCTTGGCCGTCTCGCGCAGCACCGGCGCGAGCGCCTGCTCCGAGGCCGTGAAGCGCGCACCCATGAAGTTCGAGATTCCGACATAGCCCTGGAAGCGGCTCATCAGCCAATGCAGGCGGTCGGTGTTCTGCCCGGCGTCGAGCGAGGTGAGCAGCGTCTGCGGGCCCGGATCGTTGTCGGGATATTCGAACGGCTCCATCGGCACCTGGAGGAGCAGTTCGTGGCCGTCGGCGCGGGCGCGGGCCACCTGGCGCTCGAGATCGCCTCCGTAGGGCGCAAAAGCCAAGGTCACCGCCCCCGGCAACTTGCGCAACGCGTCAGCGGTGCCCGCGGCACCGATCCCGAGCCCGCCGACCACGATGGCAACCCGTGGGGCGTTCGGCTTCCCCGGAATAGCCTTCGCGGGGCTGGCGAAGAGGTCGGCGGGGCGGGTCCCGTCCTGCGCCACTTTGGGCAAGGGACCGTGCCGCGAGGGCTCGGAAAGCCGCTCCTCCGGTGCGGCGGACCTGTTGTCCGACCCGCCAGGGATCACCACTTCCTGGCGCTTGCCGCTCGTTCCGTCGATGATGGTAACTGTCTTGGTGCCGGCGGGAGGGTTGGGGGTCACGGGCACATTCGGCTGCGGGGGACCCATGGGCGGACCGTCGTATCGATTAGGGCGATCGAGCCTGCTGCCTTCAACGGTCGGTCGCGAGCTCGCGGTCTCGGGACTGTTGTCAGGAGCGCCCGCTTGCAGAGCGGCCGAGGAAACCGCCATCGGCTCGCCGCCAAAGGGGTCCTCCGCGAGCATTGCCCAGGCGGCGAAAATGACGATGAAAAGGCTCAACAGCCCGGCGATCACCTGGGGAACCGCAACCGGCAGCGCGGAGCGCTGTTTCCGGGTCCTGTCCTGTCCGAGCGGTTTGTTTAGGTCATCCGCCGCCACGGCCTGAACCCTCGCGAATCATGTCCGCAGACTAGCACCCAGAGTCGTTAACTCTCCGTTTACCGGGCCCCGTGTGCCGGGCGCAGCCGGTCCAGTTGGCCGAGGCTGAAAAAGCAACGGGGCGGCCCGAAGGCCGCCCCGCGCAATTCGAATTCCATCCGGATCAGTTCGGCACCGCCGACTTGATATTGGGCGGGTAGGCCGAGTTCTTCTGGATTCCGCGAACGAGGTCGAGGGCGGTGGTCATGGCCTTGTCGTTCTTCGGATCCGGCGGGATGTAGGACTGCGAGCCGGTCTGCTCGTCGCCTTCCGCCTTGAGATGGCCGCGCAGCGAGGCCTCGCCACGGGTGTCGGTGCGAGCCTTGAGCTCCTCCGGCACGTCCTGGAGGACTTCGATGTCGGGCGAAATGCCCTTGGCCTGGATCGAGCGGCCGGATGGGGTGAAGTAGCGCGCCGTCGTCAGCCTGAGCGCGCCATTTCCCGAGCCGAGCGGGATGATCGTCTGCACCGAGCCCTTGCCGAAGGAGCGCGTGCCGATGATGGTCGCACGCTTGTGGTCCTGCAGCGCGCCGGCGACGATCTCGGAGGCCGAGGCCGAGCCGCCGTTGATCAGTACGATCACCGGCTTGCCCTTGGTGAGGTCACCGGCCCGGGCGTTGAACCGCTGCGTCTCCTCCGCATTGCGGCCACGGGTCGAGACGATCTCGCCCTTCTCCAGGAAGGCGTCGGAGACCGAGATCGCCTGATCGAGGAGCCCGCCCGGATTGTTGCGCAGATCGATGACATAGCCCTTGAGCTTGTCGCCGGCCTGCGTCGACATCTCGTTGACCGCCCGGCGCAGGCCTTCGGTGGTCTGCTCGTTGAACTGGGTGAGACGGACATAGCCGACGTCGTCGCCCTCCATGTGCCAGCGCACCGAGCGCACCCGGATCATTTCGCGGGTGAGCGAGACCTCGACTGCCTTGTCGGAGCCCTTGCGCATGATCTTGAGCTTGATCTTGGTGTTCACCGGCCCGCGCATCTTCTCGACCGCCTGGTTGAGGGTCAGCCCCTGCACCGGCTCGTCGTCGAGATGGGTGATGATGTCGTTGGCCATGATGCCCGCCTTGGCCGCCGGCGTTTCGTCGATCGGAGCCACGACCTTGATCAGGCCGTCCTCCATCGTGACTTCGATGCCGAGGCCGCCGAACTCGCCACGGGTCTGGATCTGCATGTCGCGGAAGCTTTTCGAGTCCATGTAGCTCGAATGCGGATCGAGCCCGGCCAGCATGCCGTTGATCGCGGCTTCGACCAGCTTGCCGTCGTCCGGCTTCTCGACATAGTCGGCACGCACCCGTTCGAACACGTCTCCGAACAGGCTGAGCTGCCGATAGGTGTCGGCCGCCGCCGCTGCCGCTCTCGCGCTCGAACCGTCGAATACGATCCGCGGCTGGGTTGTCACGAGCGTCAAGGCTGCGCCTGCCGCTGCTCCGAGGAGAATGAGGGAAGTTTTGCGCATCATCCGCGAACCTTCTCGCTTTCGTTTGCCGCCCACCATGGGCCTGGATCGACGGGTGTCCCGTCTTTTCGGAACTCGACGTAGAGAACCGGCTGACCCGAACCGGCTGCGAGGGCGGCTGCCGACAGCACCCGCCCACCCATGACAGCAACGGGCTCTCCCGTCACTACGAACTGACCAAGATCGACGGAAATCCGTTCCATTCCCGCCAGTAGCACATGATACCCGCCGCCGGCATTGAGGATCAAGAGTTGACCATAATTGCGGAACGGCCCCGCGTAAACTACCCATCCGTCGCATGGAGCGGTGATCTGGGCAGTGGGGCGGGCGGCGATGGAAAGCCCCTTTTCGGTACCTCCCAGGCCATCCGGAGCCCCGAATTCCCTGATTCGCACCCCATTCACCGGTAGTGGCAGAATCCCTTTGGCTGAGGCGAAGGCGACGGCGGGGACGAGCCGTCCCGGGTCCTTCAAGGCGGCGAGGTCGGGCCGGCTATCCAACGTCTTTTTTTCGTCACCGGGGCGGGCCCGGGCGGCGCGGCTCGCGCCGTCGAGGCCCTGCTCGAGCCGGGCGATGAATTCCTTCAGGTTATCGGCCTGGCGCGAGAGTTGCGCGGCGCGCTGGCGCTCGGCGGCGAGGGTCTTTTCCGTCTCGGCCTGCTGCTTCTGGCGCTGGTCGATCAGCAAGGTCAGGCGCTGGCGGTCGTCCGCCAGCGAATCGAGATCCCGGTCGAGACGGTCGCGTTCCTCGGCGATGGTCCTGCGGATGCGCACCAGCTCCGCGAGCTCGGCAATCAGTACCTCGGTGCCATGCCGCATTTCGGGCAGCACCGCACCGAGCATCATGGCCGAGCGCACCGATTGCAGCGCATCCTCCGGCCTGACCAGGATGGCGGGCGGCGGATGGCGGCCGATGCGCTGCAGCGCCGCCAGCACCTCGGCGATGGCGCCGCTGCGCCCGTCGAGTGACTTGCGCAGCGCATTCTCCTTGTCGTCGAGTGGCGCCAGCCGGCCTTCGGTCTTGGCGATCTCGTCCTCGACGCTGCGCACGCGCGCGGCGGTGTCGATGAGCTGCCCATTGAACTTACGCCGGTCGTCGCCAATCACCTCGATCTCGCGTTTGAGTTTGGCCTCGTTCTCGAGTGTCCGTCTCTGCTCGGCGCGGATTGCGGCAAGCTCCTGGTCGCGCTGCCTGAGCGCATCGAGACTGGCGGGCCCGGCAGGCGCGGAACTGGCCGCCGCAGGAGCCGGTTCGGCCGCAGGGGCGGGGTCGGCGGGCGGAGGGGCCGAGGAAAACGGGGGAGGAAAGTTCAGGTAGGGAACCTCTGCCGGAGGTCGCGGCGGCGTCTGTGCGGACGCCGCCCCATATCCGACGGGCAGCAATCCCAATGCTGCCACGATGAGGGGGCGAGGATCGATGAAAAGGGGTCGTAGGGCGGGATTCATCAACGAAGGTCTATGCAAGATCGAGTCCAATACGCGGCAAGAGTTAACCCTGATTGTGTGCCGGATTAAGACTAAAGGCCGCGAGACGTGGTCACGAGTTGGTGAGAGACCGTCATACTCATTTTTCTCGCCTCGCCCCTTTTCCCCCTCTCTCCACTGAACGCGGAGGAAGGGAGGGAGTTCGTGGCTCGCGGCAAGTTTTTCCGCGAGACCGTTGCCGGGTTTGCTCGAAACTCCCACGGTCAACCCCGGTGGTACGGATGCCCGGCCAAGATCGTGACCGCGCGGTAAAGCTGCTCGAGCAACATGATCCGCACCAGCTGATGCGGCCAAGTGGCCGCCCCGAAGGCGATGGCGAGGTTGGCCTCCTCGCGCAGGTTCGGCGCCAGGCCATCGGCGCTGCCGATGACGAAGACCGCCGCGGTCTTGTCCTGCGCCCTCCACCCCTGCAAATGGCCGGCAAAGGACGCGCTGCTCACGTTTTCGCCGCGCTCATCCAGAATCACGGTGACTGCGCGCTCGGGGATGACGCTGGCGATGGCGATCGATTCTTCGACCATGCGCCGCTCGCGACTGTCGGCGCGGCTCTCCCTGATCTCGACCACGTCGAAAGCGCTGAGGCCCAAGCGACGGCCGGCATCGGCCGCGCGCTTGCGATAGCGCTCGGCAAGGTCCCGCTCGGGCCCCGCTTTCAACCGGCCGACGGCGGCGATCACGATACGCATCGATCGCGCCGCCGCTTCGGCGTCAGCTCGCCTGCCGTGCCTGCGGCCGGGAGCGCGCCCACATCTTCTCGAGATTGTAGAAGGCGCGGACTTCCGGCCGGAAGACGTGAACGATGACGTCACCTGCGTCGCTCAGCACCCAGTCGCAATGCGGCACGCCCTCGACCCGCACGCCAGGCACTCCTGCCTCGGCGAGGTCGTCGAGCAGATGATCCGCGATGGCGCCGACCTGGCGGTTGGACCTGCCGCAGGTCACGACCATGTAATCGCCGATCGTGGTCTTGCCGGTGAGATCGATGGTGACGGTGTCCTCGGCCTTCATGTCGTCGAGGCAGGCGAGGACGAGGCGAAGAGTCTCCTCGGCGTCAGGACGCACCTTGGAGACCGGTTCGGGGGCGCGACGGGCGCCGGCCCGGGAGAGTGCAGGTGTTGCCAGGGTTCCTTTCCTTTCGCTGCATCACCGCGCCCCGGCGAAGCAGGGCGCAGGGACTAACATAGGCATGGCGGGTTAATGGTTTCAACTCCCGTCAGTTGCGGGCGGGCGGATTTTATCGGTTTTCTGCGTCGGCTTTACGACGTTCGCCGGGCCGCCCGCAGGGCGGTCGAGGACAGCGGCGACTTGAGCCCGTGCAGGTAGACCCAGGCGGGCGGGGAGCGCCCCGGCAGCGACTTTGCCGCAGTCTCCGGAAGGCGGAAGCGCGCCAGCGCCTGGCCTGCGATTCCCGATGTCGCGTAGAGGCTCGGGCCGAGCCGGTCGATCACCGCCAGCGGCACCATCTCCGCGATGGCGCGCCATTTCTGCCAGCGATGGAAGCTGCGCAGATTGTCGGCGCCCATGATCCAGACGAATCGCACCCCCGTGCAGCGGGCGATCAGATAGGCAAGCGTATCGTAGGTATAGCGGGCGCCGATCTCTGCCTCGAGGCCAGTGACATCGATACGCGGATGGTGGGCGAGTGCCCGCGCCGCCGCGATGCGCCCATCGAGCGGAGCAAGCCCGCGCGTGTCCTTGAGCGGATTGCCCGGCGTCACCAGCCACCAGACGCGATCGAGCCCGAGCCGCCGCATCGCAATCAGCGATGCCGCGCGGTGTGCCTGGTGCGGCGGGTCGAAGGTACCGCCGAACAGCCCGATGTGCATTCCGCGCGCGTGGGGAGGGAGCACCGGCCGCCTCATGGTTCGAGATGCGGCGAGCGAGCCACTATGGCCGGGTCTGCCCCGAGCCGCGCACGCGGTACTTGAAGCTCGTGAGCTGCTCGACGCCGACCGGCCCACGCGCATGGAAACGGCCGGTGGCGATGCCGATCTCGGCACCGAAGCCGAACTCGCCGCCATCGGCGAACTGAGTCGAGGCATTGTGCAGGACGATCGCGGAATCGACCTCGCGCAGGAACTTCTCCGCCGCGGCCTGGTCCTCGGTGACGATCGAGTCGGTGTGATGCGAGCCGTAGTGCTCGATGTGCTCGATCGCGGCGTCGACGCCATCGACCAGTTTCGCCGAGATGACGGCGTCGAGATATTCGGTCGACCAATCTTCCCCGGTCGCGGGCTTCACACGCGCGTCGGTTGATTGCACGGCTGCATCCCCGCGCACCTCGCAGCCCGCGTCGAGCAGCATCGTGATGAGCGGCTCGAGATGCGTCCCCGCGCAGGCGCGGTCGACCAGCAATGTCTCGGCCGCGCCGCAGACGCCCGTGCGGCGCATCTTGGCATTGAGCACGATCGCCTTCGCCATATCGAGGGAAGCCGCCTTGTCGACATAGACGTGGCAGATGCCTTCGAGGTGCGCAAAGACCGGCACCCGCGCCTCCGCCTGCACGCGCGCGATCAGGCTCTTGCCGCCGCGCGGCACGATGACGTCGATCGCGCCGCCGAGGCCCGCGAGCATCATCCCGACCGCGGCGCGGTCGCGGACTGGCACCAGCTGGATCGCGGCCTCCAGCAGGCCGGCCGCCTCGATCCCCTCCTTGAGCGCCGCGTGGATGGCGCGATTCGAGCGCTGACTCTCCGAGCCTCCGCGCAGGATCGCGGCATTGCCGGCCTTGAGGCAGAGCGCGGCGGCGTCTGCGGTGACGTTCGGGCGGCTCTCGTAGATGATGCCGACGACGCCGAGCGGCACCCGCACGCGTTCGATGGTCATGCCGTTCGGCCGGATCCAGCTCTCGGTGACCTTGCCCACGGGATCAGGAAGGCCGCGCACCACATCGAGCGCGTCGGCCATGGCCGCGCCCCGCTTGTCGTCGAGGGCCAGGCGATCGAGGAAGGCCGTGGTCGCCCCGGAGGCTTTGGCCTCGGCGATATCCTCGGCGTTGGCCGCGAGGATCGCGGATTTGCGGGCGCGGATCGCCCTCGCCATCGCAGCGAGCGCCGCGTCCTTCTGCGCGGTCGACGCGAGCGCGAGCAGACGCGCGGCAGTGCGCGCCTGCTGCCCGATCTCGGGCATGATGATCTCGGGGACGGCTTCGATCGTCTTGAGCGGCACGGTCATGGCATCGATCCTGGGCGCCTTCCTAACATATCAAGCCCGCAAAGTAATGGTCCCTTGTCCCGGGCGCAGCGCAGCACGAAGTGATGCGCTGCAGAACCGGGACCGTCCCAGGCTCGCTGCTTGTGTCTGCCCGCAGCGGGCAAGTGCGCTCCCGCATTCTTGCCGCCCGCCGATGCGCCATGTATTCACTCGGGCGGCGTGCAGCAGGGGCAAAGGCCAATGAAGCTCAAGGATCAGGTCGCGATCGTCACCGGCGGCGGTCGCAATATCGGCGAGGAAGTCGCGAAACTGTTCGCCGCCGAGGGCGCCAAGGTGGCGATCGCGGATCTGGACAGGCCGCGCGGCCAGCGCGTCGCCGAGGCCATCAAGGCTGCGGGCGGGGAGGCGGAAGCCTTCGTCACCGACGTGTCGAAGTCGAGCGAGGTGGCCGCGCTGGTGAAGGCCGTGGTCGATCGCTTCGGGCGCATCGACATCCTCGTCAACAACGTCGCGATTTCCGACAACAAGAGCCTTCTCGACCTCACCGAGGAGGAATGGGATCGGGTGATGGCCGTGACCCTGAAGAGCCAATTCCTGATGTCGAAGAATGTGGCGCAGCAGCTGATCAAGCAGGGCTCGGGGGGCAGGATCGTCAATGTCGGCTCGACCTCGGGGTGGCAAGGGCGTCCCAGCGCGGTCGCCTATTCCGCCGCCAAGGCGGCGATTGCGAACTTCACGCGCACCATCGCAGTGCAGCTCGCGCCGCACAACATCCGGGTCAATGCGATCGTGCCGAACAAGATCGGCTCGCCTGTCGGCCGCGACGAGTTCGATCCCAGCCGGCCGGTGATGAACATGCTCAGGCGCGCAGGCCAGCCCGCCGAGGCCGCGCGGGCGATCCTCTTCCTCGTCAGCGATGACTCGTCCTTCATCATCGGCGAGAATTTGTTCGTCGACGGTGGCACCATGGCCATGGACTTGTCGTCGTACTGAGATCAGGGATCAGTCATCAGAGGACAGTCATCAGAAGGATGCCCTTCGGCCAGATCACTGATTACTGATAACTGGTCGGCCCTTTCCCGGTCCAGTTCGGCGGGTTGGTGGCCTTGATGCGGCGGGCCTCCTTGACCAGCTCCTTGATCGCGCCGGTGACCGGCAGCGCGAGCCCGGCTTTGTCGGCCATCTCGGCGACGACCTGCATGTCCTTGAGCGCCCAGGTGAAGGAGATCATGTCCCATTCCTTGAGCGCGTCGGAGGCGGCCGAGCTCATCAGCAGGGCCTCGCGCAGCTTGACCAGATCGATGCCGGTCGACTCGGCAAGCCGCCCCGCCTCGATCAGGCCGACGGCGCTGATCCAGAGCAGGAGGTTGTTCATGGTCTTGCCGACCTGCCCGTGGCCGACAGCGCCGAGATGCACATAGTCGGAGCAGAAGCAGCGGTAGACCGCGCGCCCCCGCTCGACCACATCGGGAGCGCCGCCGACCAGCGCCAAGAGCGTCCCCGCGTCGGCCGCGAAGCGCCCGCGGCAGATTGGGGCATCGAGCACGCCGATACCCTGGGGCTTGGCCGCCTGATCGATCGTCTCGACCGTGGCGGGCGAGGTGGTGGACGATACGGCGATGATCGACCCCCTGGCGAGATTCGCGATCAGGCCGTTGTCGCCATGGACGACCGCGTTGACCTCATCGGTGTAGCCGACGCCGAGGATCACGAAGTCGGTCGCCTTGCCAAGCGCTGCCGGCGATTGGGCGGTGGCGGCGCCAGCTTCGCGCGCTTTGGCCAATTGCTTGGGGTCGAGGTCGCAGGCGGTGACCGCATAGCCGTGTTTGACGAGGTGCTTGAGCATCGCGAGCCCCATCCGTCCGACGCCGACGATGCCGACGCGCTCATTGGAACTTCCGTTGGTCATCCTGTCCTCCGCCGTCAAGCTTGCGCCTTGAGCAATTGTGCAAGCGGCTTCGCCGGATTGGCAAGTTCGTTCGCATCCACCGGCAAGCCCCGCTCGATCAACCGGCGCGCCATGGCGATCTCGCGCTGGGCATTGATGCCGAGCGCATAGGCGAGGCGAGCGCCGTCGAGCTCGAACAACAGGGTCGCATTGGGGCCGATCGGCCGGCGCACCCTGTGGCTCGGTTCTGCCGCCAGCCAGCCCATCCCCTGGATGTACATGTCATATTGCTCCGACCAGAACGACGGCGCGACATTGTAGCCCGCGTCGCCGCCGGCGGCGTTGCGGCCCACGACCGCGCCATGCTCCTGAGCGTGCCGCCAATTCTCGAGCCGCACCAGCCCGTGCGGGCCGGGAAAACGCGTGCAATCGCCAGCGGCGAAGATCCCCGGATCGGAGGTGCGGCCATGGTCGTCGACGATGATTCCGTCCTGGGTGGCGAGACCCGCCGCCTTCGCCAGACGGTCGTCGGGCGTGACGCCAGTGCCGACCACAATGAGATCGCCGGCGATGGTGTCGCCGGCCTTGGTCTCGACCGCGAGCCGGCCGTCCGGCAACCGGTGCAGGCTGGAAACCGCCGTGCCGATGCGGATGTCGACCCCGTGGGCGCGGTGGCGCTCGTGAACGAGGGCGGAGGTTTCCGCATCGCAGACACGCGCCAGAATGCGCGGCGCGATCTCGATCACGGTGGTCTTGACGCCGAGTTCGGCCGCGGACGCCGCAACTTCGAGGCCGATCAGCCCGCCGCCGATGACGATGAGCGACTTGCTCCGATCGAGATGCGCCTTGAGCGCGAGCGCCTCGGCCTCCGTGCGCAGGTAATAGATGCCCTGGCCGGGCGGGAACATCGGCAGTATGCGGTTGGTCGAGCCGGTCGCCAGCACGAGCGCGTCATAGCCGATGCGCTCGCCGGCTTCGGTCACGACCGCACGCGCTGCGCGCTCGATCTCCCGGCAGCGGGTGCCATGCTTGAGCGTGACACGTCGGCTCGCGACGCCGCCCGGACCGGCGATTGGCGCGTCCTGCGGCGTCACCTTGCCGGCGAGCACCGCCTTCGACAGCGGCGGCTTCTCGTAGGGTTCGCACAGCTCGTCGTTGATGAGAACGACCTCGGCTGCGGCATCCTGCTGCCGCGCCCCGAGCGCGGCGCCGACGCCCGCCGGCCCGCCGCCGACGATCACGATCCTGCGCGCAGAACTCATGCGTGATGTTCACCCATTTCCAAGCTTTATGCACGTCGCCAGCTCCGCCTGAGAGTTTCCGAAGGTCTTTCTCCGAAGCGTTTCCGGTATTGGACCGAAAAGCGACCCATATGACTGAAACCCCAGCTCATCGCGATCTCGGTGACGCTCTCTTCCGGCTCCGCTCGTCTCAACGCTTCCCGAACCTTCGCGAACCGGGCGCTGCGCAGGTACTGCATGGGCGAGATGCCGTGGAAGTCCTGAAAGTGCTTGAAAAGCGTCCGGCCGGCGATGCCGGATGCCTCTGCGATGTCGGCGATGCTGATCGGCGAGCCGAGTTTTGCCTGCATGTAATCGATGGCGCGTTTCACGTCGCGCGGCGCGACCGGCTGGTCGGCCCGTCGCAGCGCCGTGGTGTAGCTGTGCGGATGCGACAGCAGCAGTTTCGAGATGATGAAATCCTCGAACCCGCTGATCATGATCGGATTCCATTGTGCCGAGTCTGCCCGCCTGAAATCCGTCACCGCAAGCAGCAGGTAGCTCGCGATGCTGCGGCCATAGCCTTCGCTGAGATCAATGATGGGCACGAACTGCGGCAGCGCGTCAACAGATTCGCCCAGAAGCGCGCTGAGCTGCCGTACAACCGCAGTATGAGAAAGTCTCAGATTGAGCTCCGCTGCAGCATCTCGGTGGGCGTGGAGGCAGGGTATGCCCGGGGGAAAAATGACGGCGTGATGTGGGTCGCACACGATGCCGAATCCGCCAGCGCTCGTTTCGATGCAACCAGACGTCGGAAGGGTAATGACCACGTGGTCGCCCGAGAGGTTGCCTTTGATCGCGGCCGCGGCCGACCTTGCGTGGTGGATGAGCATGCTCGGCAGGTCTATGCCCTCGATGCGCACATCCGTCCGCCCTCCCTGTCCACGCGCGGGCTCAAACTGCAAATCCTTGCCGAACCCTGCGCGAAGATAGGCGCGCGTCTCCTCCACATCCCGGCCGCGCAGGATGGGGCGCCATTCCGGCAGGGCTCCGTTGTGAGAACTCATGTCCCACCTTCGCGGGGCGCACGTTGATCCGGTGCTGATTGTAGCAGCAGCCCGTCTGTGAAGTCGATTGCGTCGCGGTTTCGTGCAGTTTTTGGATAGCCGAGAGGCCGGGCGCGGCGCATAGCCTTCCGCGGCGCAAAACCGGCCTCTGCCCGGATCGTTCGGTGAGGAGTTGCAATCAGGAGGCGTGCGATGGCTCTGGC
>WNGR01003985.1_pt1 | contig 16005 bp, 15 predicted proteins | sample 5407581 | NCBI WGS metagenome assembly WNGR01 (sample SAMN13153383, study PRJNA577476) | soil metagenome | isolation source: 80 cm soil or saprolite under Garry oak tree replicate 2 | place: USA:California | collected 2016-06-15 | reverse complement strand
GTATGCGCCAGACCTGTTCGCCCACTGGAAACTCGTCGCATTCACTTCCCGGCGGACTGTGGGGGCCGGATGACGGGAGACTGTCACGTCCGGTCCTGAGAGCGGCGGGGGGTGCGATTCCCCCCGCCGACTCACCTCGCGCCGTGCCGATCAGCACAGCGGTTAACGTCGCACCAGAAGGAACGTTATGTTGCTAGGCCATGATCGCGTGCGCGAACTGGCGATCCGTTCTGACTCGTCCGCTCATGCCGAAAGTAGTGCGTTACCCCGGCCGGGTCGAAAGATTGGCGCGGCGAGATCGGCGACTCGGCGCGCCCACTTCGCTTGTTGGCAGCGTGATCGATCGGGCGCACGATCGGCCAACTCTGGGTGTGGGCAAGTGTGCATGCGGCGGGTTTTTGCTGCCGGGCAAGGGATCAACCCTGGCGTTCTGGACGAGTGGCTGGAGGTGGTGTCGGCCGGCTTGCGTGCTCACCAGGTTTGAGGGTCGGCGGCCTTCCTGTCATGGCTGGTGCGCGTGTTGGCCCCTGGTTGCGGCTAGCTGTTTGGCGGTGGTGTGCTGTGCCGGTCGGTGGCCTTGTCGAGTAGGTCGCGCAGCTGGTGGCGGCCTGCGATGCCGAGCTTGGGGTAGGAGCGGTACAGGTGCGAGGCGACGGTGCGGGGGGAGAGGAATAGGCGGTCGGCGATCTCGCTGTTGGTCAGGCCGCGGCTGGCGAGGATGATGATCTCGCGTTGTTGCGCTGTGAGGTCGGCGAGGGCGCTGGGTGTGGCGGGCGGGGCCGCGGTGGTCACGCCGCAGGCCCGTAGTTCAGCCTCGGCGCGGCGGGTCCAGGGCGCGGCGCCGAGGCGGCGGAATGTTTCCAGGGCCGTGGCGAGGACTGGTTTGGCGTCGTTGATCCGCCGCTGTCGCCGTAGCCATTCCCCGTAGTCGAGTTGCAGCTGGGCTCGCTCGAACGGCCAGGTGTCCCCGGCGGGTTCGGACAGGGCCTTCGCGAAGTGAGCCTCGGCGTCGGCGGGTTCGGCGAGCAGGCCCCGGGCGCGGGCGGCAAGCTGTTCCAGCCGCGGCCCGGGCGCCGGATCTACCTGGGCCAGCGCGCGTTCCGTGAGCGTCCGCGCCTCGAGGCGACGTTCTGCGCGCACCGCGGCGGCGGCAAGGTCGGCGATCCCGAGGTAGGAGACGTGGTAGTGCAACGGCACGCCGTTGGCGTCGAAGAGCTGGCTGAGCTGGGCATAGCCGGTCAGATAGCTGCCTTCGGCCAGCGCCGCGACGCCGGCGGCGTGGTGGGCCCGGGCGGCAAACGCGCGGTATTCCGCCGCGTCGAGGGTGGCGAGCGCGCGGGCGAGCAGCGGCCGTGCCTGGCCGTCGTCGCCGCGCAGGGCGAGCACGGTGCCGGTGGCGAGGTCGGCCGACGCGGCGACGGTCTCCATCCGGTACGCGGCTGCCGCATCGGCTGCCTCGCGGGCGGCGGCGAGCGATTCGTCCCATCGTCCGCTATCGATACACGCCCACTGCAGCGCCGACAGCGCACCCCCGCTGCGGCCGCGCATACCGGGAGCGCGCTGCCTGCGCAGGGCGCCCCGCAGCAGCCTGACCGCAAGTTCGGTCTGGTCCAGGAGCCAGGCTGCCGCGCCGACCTGGCCAAGGTCGGTGGTCCGGTCAGCTATCGAATGCAGGTAGAGGATAGTTTCGGCTCTTTTGCCGAACGGACCCGTGCAGGCTTTCACCCACACCCGCCGTTCGTCGGCGTACCCAGCCGGCCAGTCCGGTGGCGGCGGCACCGGCTCATTCAAGCGGCCAAGGGTGCTCAGCAACTTCTCGCGGCCCGATGGGTCACCGGTCTGGTAGGCGACGGTGGCGGCTAGCCCGACGGCGTCCCAGGCGATGACCGGCAGGCGGTCTGATGCCTCTTCCGCAACGGAGATCAGCGTGGCTAGCGCGTCGGCGTGCCGGCTGGACCATACGTGTGCCCAGCCGATGTGCAGCCGGGCGGCGATGCGAAGGTCCGGGCTTCCGGTCACCGCGAATACCCGGGTCGCCAGATCGCGTACCCAGTCTCCCTGCCCGGCGGACAGGGCGAGCGTGGCGGCCGCCAGCAGCCGCCGGGCCTGGTCGCCTTCGCCGGGGCTGAGTTCGACGGCGCGCTCGAGGGCACGCGCGGCCGCGGCGGCGCCACCGCGCTGCTGCGCCTGGGTGGCGGTTCCCTCGAGCAAGGCGGCCACGTGCTCGTCGGGTTGCAGCGCGGCCGCCGCGAGGTGCCAGGCGTAGCGGTCGGGCTGATCGCGGAGCGTGCCCGCGGCCGTCCGGTGGGCGGAGGCGCGCTCGGCGAACGGGACGGCGTGATAGATCGCAGAGCGGATGATGGGGTGAGTGAAGTGTGGTCCTGAGCTGTCCACCCTGATCAGGCCTGTATTCTCGGCCGAGGCGAGCGCGTCGGCGGTCAGCCCGGGTATCGCCGCGGCCAGGTCCGGGCTGTCGGCGACCGCGGCGAGCAGCAGCGCCTCCTGCGTTGCCCTGGGGAGTTCGCGATAGAGGCCGACGATGACGGCGGCGAGCCGCTCGGTGGGTGGCAAGGGCTCGGCGGCCCAGCGCCGCCCGGCGGCCGGGTCGGCCGCGATGACCCGGGACAGCTCGATCAGCGCCATGGGGTTGCCAGCCGCCTGGGCGAGCACCTGCTCCCGGGCCCGGCAGCGCGGCGGGTGCGGCTGGGCATCGAGCAGCCGCCCCGCGTCCTGGGCGCTCAGCGGTTCCAGCAGGAGCTCCGGGAAGCCCCGCTCAAACCCGGGGGGCGGGAGGTTCCCGCGCGCGCCGAACAGCAGCACCAGCGGTTCTGCTTCCAGGCGCCGGGCGGCGAAGGCGAGCGTGTCGAGCGAGGCGCGGTCCAGCCACTGCGCGTCGTCGGCGACCACCAGCAGCGGGCGGTTCTCCGATAGGTGCGACAACAGGGTCAGCACAGCGATACCGGTAAGCAGGGCATCGGGCGGCACCGGGTCCGCCGACAGCGCGAACGCTCCCAGCAGTGCCTCGGACTGCCGGTCCGGCAGGTCCGCCAGGCGATCCAGCACCGGGCGCAGCAGCTGGTGCAGCCCGGCGAACGCCAGATCCTTCTCCGAGTCCCGGCCGGTAACTGACAGCACCCGCAGCCCTGCCGACCTGGCTTGGCGCGCCGCTTCGGCCAGCAGGACGGTCTTGCCCATACCCGGGTCACCGAGCAGGACCAGAACCCGGCTTTCCGCGAGGGGCGGATCCACAAGCCGGCGCAGCCGGGACAGCTCACCGTCTCGGCCGATCAGGTCGCTGCCGCTGGCCAATCCGCAAATCTCCTCGCCTCGTCCCGGGCCCACTATAGGCAAGCGGGACTGCCTTCCCAGGAGGCGAAGTGCAGTCAGGTTGCCGATACCGCCCGCCCGTCCCGCGGCGCAGGATACCGGTATGGAACACTTGCCGCCACGACGGCCCGCGGCGGCGTCATGTCCTACGTAACGGTGGGCCAGGAGAACTCCGCCGCCGTCCGGATCTACTACGAGGACCACGGCCAGGGCGCCCCGGTGGTCCTGGCGCACGGCTACCTGCTGGACGGGCATTCGTGGGAGAAGCAGGAAACAGCCCTGCTGGCCGCCGGGTATCGCGTCATCACCTACGACCGGCGGGGCTTCGGCGCCTCAAGCCGGCCCAGCGTGGGCTACAACTACGACACGCTCGCCGCCGACCTCGCGGCGCTGCTGGATCAGCTTGACCTGCGCGAGGTGGTGCTGTCCGGTTTTTGCGCGGGAACCGGGGAGGTGACCCGCTACCTGGGAACCTACGGCCATGGACGGGTGCGTGCCGCCGTGCTGCTGGCGCCGGTGCCGCCCTGCCTGCCGCCGGCCGGGGACAACCCCGGCGGGGTTGACCGCAGGGTCGGCGGCGAGTTCATCAGCCAGATCAATGCCGACCGGCCGGCCGCGACCAAGACGTTCCTGGACCGCTCCTACAACATCGACCTGTTCGGCGGGATCCGGGTCAGCGATCAGGCGTGGCAGAACAGCTTCCATGTCGCCATCGGGGCATCGGCGGCGGCCGTGTCCGGCTGCGCCGCCGCGTGGCTGGAAGACTTCCGCGGAGACCTGGCCCGGATCACCGTCCCGGTTCTGGTGGTGCAGGGGAGCCAGGACAAGATCACGCCTCCCGAGGTCAGCGGGAACCGGCTGCCCGGACTGCTCCGCCGCGCCCGGCACGTGGTGATACCCGACGGCCCGCACGCGATCATCTGGACGCACGCGGACGAGGTCAACCGGGCCCTCCTGGGTTTCATCGGCGGCCTGTGACCGCCGCGATCGGGGTGCGAACCGCGGGCACGGCCGGCGCCGCCGGTACGGCGGCAGGCGTCAGGTCGTGGCCCTGACGGCCTGGAGGATGACCCGGGTGACCAGGCCCGGGTTGGAGATCATCGACAGGTGCGGGCGCCTGGCGCCAAGGTGATGTGGGCGTGCGCTTGGCGGGCCATGGCGAGCAGCTCGGCGGGCGGGATGGCGTGGTCAGCGGTGCCGATCACCGCCCAGGACGGGATTGTCTTCCACGCCGGGACGCCGGTCTCCTGGGTCTGCGCCGCGTCAGTGGTGCCGCGGTATCGGCAACCTGACTGCACCTGGCGGGTGCAGTCAACATGCGGATACCCGCCCGGCGCCCCGGCGCGCCAGCATGGCGACAGAGGACCACCGTGCCCCGATGTGAAGGGATCGCCGCCATGGATACCCGGCCCAACATCGTCCTCGTCCACGGCGCATGGGCTGACGGCTCGTGCTGGAGCGGCGTTATCGAGCGCCTGCAAGCGAACGGCTACCGCGTGACGGCCCCGCAGTTGCCGCTGACCTCGCTTGCCGCCGACGTCGCACGGCTGCGCCAGGTGCTCAGCCTCCAGGACGGCCCGGCCATCGTCGCAGGGCACTCCTACGGCGGGCAGATCGTGACCGCCCTCGGCACCGACGCGCCGAACGCGACCGGCCTGGTGTACATCGCCGCATTCGGGCTTGACCAGGGGGAATCGCTCGGCGCGCTGCTGTCACATGGGCCCACGCACCCGGCTCTGGCGCACCTGTTCACCGACTCCCACGGCTTCGGCTGGCTACCGGAAGATGACTTCGTAAACCACTTCGCCGCCGACGTCGACCCCGTCCGGGCACGCGTGATGTACGCCGTGCAGCAGCCCCTGGCAGGCTCCACGTTCACCGATGAGATGGGCGTCCCGGCCTGGAAGTCGCTGCCCTGCTGGTACCTGGTCGCCACCCAGGACCAGGCCATCCCGCCGGACGCCGAGAGGCTGTTCGCCAGCCGCATGGACGCGACCACCATCGAGGTCCCGTCCAGCCACGTCGCCATGGTCTCCCACCCGGCCGCAGTAACCCAGCTCATCACAACCGCGGCTGGCACCTCCGTCCCACCGGCGCCATAACCGGTCCCCGACCTGCCGAGGAGCATCGCCATGCCCATGATCGACGTCTACGCTGCCGCCGGCACTTTCCCCGACGAGCACCGGCTCGCCGCCGACCTCGCGGCCGCCGTTATGACCATCGAGCAAGTGCCGGACATCCCCATGTTCCGCAAGAACACGGCTGCCTTCGTGCACGACCTGCCGACGACAGCACTCGCGAACGTGGACGGCGACAGCGCGTACGTCCGCGTGCAGGTCCTGACCAACGCCTGCGCTCTGGACCGCGAGAAGCAGATCGCGGTGGTCCGCACGCTCACCGAGCTCGTCGCCGCCGCCGCCGGCGACCCGTCCTTGACCGAGCGAACTTGGGTGCTGCTGACTGAGGCGCCTGAGGGCGGGTGGGGCTTGTGGGGCCACGCCCACACCAACGAGGAACTCGTCGCAGCCGCGCGGACCGAGATCGCCAAAGGGACGTCTGAAGCCACCTAAGAAGGAAAATGAGACATGGGCACCAGTCCGCTTTCGATTGACGTCTACGTCGCCCCGATGCGGCCGTACGCCTGTCCCGATCAGCTCGGGGAGGGTGAAGTCGCGACCTGGGCGCCGTCCAGCAGCACGCTGATCTCCGGGCCGACCGAAGGGATCCTCATCGACGTCCTACTGACCGTCGAGAACGCGGACCAGATCGCCGCCTGGGCGAAGAACTTCGGCAAGAAGATCACGGGTGTCTACATCACCCATGGCCACTCGGACCACTGGCTCGGCCTCGCGCGCCTTCTCCAGCACTTCCCCGAGGCTCGCGGGTACGCGGCTCCGGAGGTTGCAGGTCGCGCTGCTTGGGAGGCGGAGTTCAACAAGACGAGCAAGTATTGGACGTCGCGCTTCCCGGGCGAACTCCCCGAGACGCCCGTGGTGCCCGAGGTGCTGAACACTGACGAGATCCTGGTGGACAGTCAGGTCGTCAACCTGATCCACGTTGGCCAGGGTGACGTTGAGGGTTCGACGATCTTCCATGTGCCGGCTGCCGACGCCGTTGTCTGCGGTGATGTGGTCTACAACAACGTGCACATGATGATGTGCGAGGCCGATGAGGCGAAGCGGGAGGCCTGGATTGCCAGCATCGACGTGATCGCCGCGTTGAACGCGAGGATCGTCGTCGCCGGCCACAAGAGCGTGGGGGCGGCGGACCTGCCAGAGAACCTCGCGGCCAGCCAGCGGTACCTGCGTGACTTCACCACCGTCGCGAAGAAGGGCGGCACGGTGGAGGACTTGGTCCACGGCATGCTTGAGTTGCATGGCGAGCGCGACCAGCCGCACACCCTATGGATCTCGGCCCGAGCCGAAGTCGCTCGACGGGCATGAACCGCAGCGATCGGACAATAGTGAGACCAATGGCACCATGAGCAGCGATGTGATCATGGGGCGCGACGGGAAGCCACGCTGCGCTTGGGTCGGCGCCGGCGATACCGCCTTCGGCCGCTACCACGACGATGTCTGGGGTACCCGCACCTACGACGAGTCCGCGATGTTCGAGGCGCTCACCCTGGGGGTGTTTGAGGTCGGGCTGAGCTGGTCGGTCGTGTTCGGGAAGCGGGATGCGTTCCGGGAGGCTTTCCGGGGCTTCGACGTCGCCAAGGTCGCGGCGATGACCGAGCAGGACGTGGACCGGCTGGTTCAGAACGCCTCGATCATCCGCAACCGTGGCAAGATCCGGGCAACTGTCGACAACGCCCGCGCGATGCTGTCCGCGTCGCCGAGCCTCGTTGCGCTCGCGAAGTCCTGCGAGATTACCCGCGAGCAGGCACCGTCGTCCGTTGCCGATCTGCCCAAGTCGATCCCGCAGGCGGAGGCGTTCGCGCAGCAGTTGAAGTCGCAGGGGTACCGCTTCGTGGGGCCCACGAGTGTCTACGCGTTCATGCAGAACGTCGGCGTGGTTAACGACCACCTCCATGGGTGCTTCCGCGCGACCGACTACCCCACCACGGCCCGAAGCCGTTGAAGATCGCAATCTGTCAAGGAACGACCACCAGTCAGCCGCCCAGGATTCACTCATCCCCTACGGCGGCGGGCCTCCGATCTGCGGCAGCGGGTGACCCGATTCGGGCTGACTCAGGCATCGGCCCAATCACATTCCCGACATCATGCCTGGTAAGTACGTCTGGCCCATACAACAGCAGATACAGAACACACGCGGCGGCAGCGGCGATGATGATGAGATGATGACCCACGGTGCTGCCCAGCGGCCCACCTTCGGCCACACACCGATCTTGGCGTCACGAGCAGGACCGTACGGCCACGAACTACGTCCCAGGCGCGCCAGGTGGCATCGAGCGGTACGCGCTTCCCGACCCGGTCCGTGAGAACTACCTGTCGGCCTACCAGGACGACCGCCGGCCGCCCGCGGAGTCTTCTGACCCGGCCATCGCTTCAGACCTCGCAGACCGCACGCCTGGCTGACCCGCACGAATCCAGCACCCGCGCCAGCATAAGGGCCCTGCGCTCCACCACGCCACCGCACTCCACCGACGACCAAAAGGGCCGTCGGCTAGTCTTCTGCTGGCCACGGTTAGTGCGCAACGTGAGCGATCGCCAGATGCGAACTTCCAGGTCAGCGACCTGCCGACCTGGTCCGGGCTCGAACGTGGCCCAAGTCGGGTGGTACGGCCTACCGGGTCATCACTTCCCCCTGGTCGCGGCGGCCCGGCCATCCGGCTGACGCCCGCCAGCCATGGCCGGCCAGGGCGAGCGCGGACCTGCCGCCAGCCGCAGGCGCCTCCGGTCGGCGGGCATCCGCGCCGACGCGGTCATGACAAGTGCAACCCGGGCATATGAACACGCAGCCGACCGACCCGGCGGCCACATTTCAGGCGAACATCTGATCACGCGTTGTCACTGCCAGGAGCCGCGCGGGGCCGCGAGCAGCAGCCGGTATGGACAGCGACCCGGCCCGCCGCAGTCGCCGGTCAGTGCCGCGCCGGATGGTTGATCTGCTGCTGCTGTGCTGGCGACTTCCCTTCGGGCCTGCTTCGGCCACCGGGCTCGAGTGTCCCTGGCCTGGGCCAGGTCCACCTGAGCGCGGCTGCGATCCCGGACTTCTTCCACGGCGCCGAGGTCGAGCACAGCGGTGGGATGCCCGGTGACCTTGTTGTTCTGGTCGATCCGGAGTCGAGGTGATGCTCGTGCCGTCAGTCAGCGCTCAAGGGCGGCGATGAAGCCGCCCGGATCGACAAGGCTCACGATCAGTTCCCTTGACCTCCATCCGGCGGAACAAGGTGCTAAGGCAACGCTCAGTGTGACAGGGCGGATCGATCTCGATCTCCACGAGGCCGTTAGCCGAACCGTTCGCCAGCCAGCTGCCGCCCTTGGCGTGTACGCCGATCGTTCCCCGGGTCCGATGTGAGGACCGGGCGGCCCGGCGAACGGAGGCGCGCGGCACGTCGACCTTGAAGTCAGCCATGCGGAGCTGGAGCTCATCGGCGTCGATCTCGATTCGTCCCCCCGCCGGGCCCCCGCCGAGCAGGCTGTCAGCCCAGGTGGAGATCGGCCCCATGCCGTCATAACTGATCGCGAACCGCTGCGGTTCCCCGGCCGGATCGTTGTTCCCCGCTGCCTGGAACTCCCTAATGACCTTGCGCCGGGCGGCGGCGTAGGATTCACCGGTTTCCGCCATGCGCCTGCGTGCTGCCGACTTGATCTTGTCGTGCGACATCGCTGCCTCGATCCGATGGCTTCGTCCCGGCGTCCAGCCACCAGAGAGTGGTCGCAATGAGAGGCAAAGAAGAACTCACACGAGGGCTGCGCCGCTCTTGTCCTCAAGCGTCACTGCCGGCGCCGGGCCGGAGCGACTCAGATCAGGCAGGTGTGTTAGCTGCCACAACAAGTATAGACGTGAAAAGACGACTGTCAGATCCCGGTCACCACCGGTGCCGAATGCGGCAATCTGCGCGCCCTGCGGCGGGCCATGCCAGTGCCCCGCCGAGTCGGCGTTCTGGATCCATGGCCGTGCTTTCAGTCTTTGTGCGTGCGGTTCCCCTGCGTGGCCGACGCTGCCCTGCGGGCACTCGCGAATCGTCGCCGGCTAACGGCGAGAGTAGGTCTTGGGCGATCACGGGCCGCCGGGCGCCAGGCGCCGCGGCCCGCCTGTCCTTCGAGGTCATGTTCCCCGCGGTCCCGCATGACCGCTGCACGCCGCGCGGCAATCCGGGTGGCGAGGAGGGCAGCGCACGGGTCCGTTCGCCCCGATAAGAGTCGATGGGCGGTGGCCAGGCTGGCACGCGCGGATACCGCGGTGGCCGGGGGCCTTGGTGTTCGCCGTCCTGGCCGGGTGACGGCGAATACCGTCACCGTCCGCGACAGCAAGCGGTTCGCCGAACCGCTTGCTTTGCCCAGATCCTGTCCGCCATATGTCCGTGATCAGTGGATCAGCCGAACTCACGATCGCATACTGTGGCGGCCCGCACCGTCGGCTCGAACGTGTAGCCGATGCCGGTCCGGTGGGATCTTCTCGCAGGTCAGCACGGCATAAACGAACGCAACACCGGTCGGTGAGGAAGGGCCAGACGGCGAGTGAGAACCCGGCGCGTGCACAGTTGCCCTGCTAGAGCGAGCGGTTTGCAGACCGCTCGCTCCGGCTGGCAGTGTCGGCCGGGACAAGATTTCTAATCACCGCGCTGACCTGCTGATACTACGAATAGTCACTGGTGGCAGGTGTTGGGTTCGAACCGACGTAGGCTAAGCCGACGGTTTTACAGAACTCACCCGCCTGCACCTCCACATACGCAATGACCTGCGTAAATGCCGTCATGTGATGCTCGCGGCGGCTACGCTGTCCGCTATATGTCCGTGCCCGCATGCATCCAGGCGGCGCGTCGCACGGACAGGTACGGACAGCGCCGCAGGCGCCGACGCGTTTGCCAGGATCCGCAGGCAACAGCACCGCCCGCAAGGCCCGCACCGATGAGGACACCGGGGGCGAACCGCTCCGCCAGCGGGCACAAGGAAACCTGCCTGCTACGCGGGCCGGGTTGTGAGGGCGAGCAGCTTCATGGCTTCGTGGTCAGGGGTTCCTGGCATGGTCTGGTAGATCGCGACGCGGAGGCCGCCGGGACCGGTGTCAAGGCTTTCGTAGGTAAAGGTGATGTCGCCGACGACCGGGTGGTGGAAGGTCTTGTGGTCGCTGTGGCGGCGGCGCACGTCGTGGCGCCTCCAAAGGGCGGCGAATTCGGCGCTGGCCTGGGTGAGCTCGGTCACGAGCGCGGTCAGGTCAGCGTCGTGCGGGTCGGCGGCCACGGCGGTGCGGAACTGAGCGACGGCGGATGCTGCGGCCTGCGGCCAGTCGGCGTAGAGGACCTTGGCCGTGGGGTGAAGAAACGTGTAACGGGTGGTGTTGCGGCGGCCTGCGGGCCATTGGTCGATGTCGGCCAGCAGAGCGAGCCCTTCCGGGTTGCTGGCGAGGATGTTGCTGGTCCGGTCTCTGACGTAGGCGGGGCAGGGCCGCAGGGTTTCCAGCAGCAAGCGGATGCCGGGCGGGACGGCGTGGTCCGGGCGGGCTTGGGGAAGGCGGCCGGATGCGTGGTCGGCGAGCGCGTACACGTGAGCGGTCGCCTCGTCATCCAGCCGCAGCGCGCGGGCGAGCGCGGCTAGGACGGTGCCGCTGGGGTTACGCTCCCTGCCCTGCTCCAGGCGAATGTAGTAGTCGATGCTGACCCCGGCGAGTGCCGCGAGTTCCTCGCGCCGCAGTCCTGGCGTCCGCCGTCTGCCACTGCCGGCGGGAAGGCCCACGTCAGTTGGGTGCAGCCGGGCCCGGCGGGCCCGGAGGAACTCGCCTAGCACTGATCCCGGAGGTGAGCTGGTCACGCCTACCAGTGTGGCACCGGCCGAGCCGGGGCGGAGGGGAGGAAGGTAGCCCTGGGACTGCCAGGCTGGATATCCCAGCCGTATCGCGGCCTTCCTTGGATCTGAGCGGCTAACGCATGCTGGAGTCGTTTCGATCGGGCCCGTAAGCCGGGCGTCGTAGCCGGACATCGGAGGAAGGATTCGATGCCATGACAACCCCCGTGAGACGGGCGGCCACGCCCGTCCGCCCCGTGACGCATCCGAAGCGATGGAAGATGTGGGTGCTGACGTGCGTGGCGATCTATCCCGTGATCACCGCGCTCGGCTACCTTGTGCAGGCCGCGCTGGGTGATCTGCCGGTGTATGAGCACTTCCTGATCCTGGTGCCGGTCGCCGTGGCCTTGCTGATCTTCTTCGTGATGCCCGCGCTGACCAGGTGGTTCGGGGGGTGGCTGGCCCGATGAGCACGCCAGTCTTCGGCCGCGAGTCCACCGCGCTTGATGTGATCGCGGGCCACAACCTGGCCGGCAGGGAAACCATCGTGACCGGAGGCGCCTCCGGCCTGGGGTACGAGACCGCGCGTGCGCTCGCCAGTGCCGGTGCCCGAGTGGTGGTGGCCGGGCGTGACACGACCAAGGGCGAGGAGGCGGTCACGGCCCTCCGCAAGTCGGCAGGCAGTGAAAGGGTCGTGTTCCGCCATCTGGACCTGTCGTCGCTTGAGTCGGTGACCACATGGGCACGCAAGCACTCGGCGACCGGCAAGCCGCTGCACATCCTCGTGCTTAACGCCGGGGTCATGGCGACGCCGCTAATACGCACGGCGGACGGCTTCGAGTCGCAGTTCGCTATCAACTACCTCGGCCACTTCGCCTTTACCCTCGGGCTGCTGCCCTCGCTCGGGGCGGCTGGCCGCGCACGGGTGATATCGCTGTCGTCACGAGCACATCGGCGTAGCGACGTTCATTTCGATGACCTCAACTACCGCAGCCGTCCCTACGACCCGTGGGAGGCGTACGGGCAGTCCAAGACGGCGTGCGCGTTGTTCGCCGCCGCGATGACCACTCGCTATGGCCACCTCGGCATCACATGCAACGCGGTGATGCCAGGCGGAATCAGAACGGGCCTGCAGCGCCACATGTCCCGCGAGGACATCGCAGCCAGAGGCTGGGACGCGGCCGTACCGCCCGGATGGAAAACTCCCGGACAGGGCGCAGCCACCACCATCTGGGCGGCAGTGACGCCTGAGCTGGACGGCGTCGGCGGCAAGTACGTCGAGGACTGCGCCATCGCCACACCCTGGACCCATGACAACGATCCACCCGACGGCCACTATCTGCCCTACGCCCTGAACCCGGAACATGCCGAGCGGCTGTGGAACCTGACGGAGGATCAGCTGCTGCGCCGCGGCAGATGAACATCGCAGGAGAGCCCAGGGGTTGCCTGGACCTACCCTGGAGGCCGGATGGCACAGGACCTCGGCGAAAACCCCAGGGGCAGCCGCCGACCGGATGCGGTGGGTCCGGCATCTTGTCAGCGAGATGCCCCTCGCCCGCCACCGCGCATGCGGGGCAGGGCCGGCAGCCGGCCACCCGCGTCTCGCCCTGCCAGCTGCCGGCCAGGACAGCCAACCCTGAAAGATCAGAAAGGGTGCCGAAATGGGAAAAGTTATCGCCCAGGCCTCCATGTCACTCGACGGTTTCATCGCCGACACGAACGACCAGGTCGGCCCGCTATTCGACTGGTATGACAACGGAAACGTCCAGGTCACCGGCGCCGACCCCGACCTGGTCTTCCGGACATCTCCCGCCAGTGCCCGATACCTTCGTGCCGCGTGGTCGACCATCGGTGCCGACGTGATCGGCCGCCGCCTGTTCGACCTGACCAACGGCTGGAACGGCCGCCCAGCCGTGGGCGACGCGGTCTTCGTGGTGACCCGTCAGCCGCCCACCGACTGGCCCTACCCGGACGCGCCGTTCACCTTCGTCACCGACGGCCTGCACAGCGCGCTAGCCCAGGCGCAAGCCGCCGCCGGCGACAGGGACGTGTCGATAACCCCCGACAGCCTCGCCGGTCAGGCCTTCGGGGCCGGATTGATCGACGAAGTACGGATCGACCTGGTGCCGGTCGTGTTCGGCGCAGGCGTGCGGTACTTCGGTGACTACGCCGGGTCCCCGTTCCTGCTCGACGATCCTCAGATCGTCCAAGGGGACCGGGTGACCCACCTGCACTACCGGCTGCGAAAGTCCGGGTAAAACGAAACGAGCTCCGGCCAGGCAGCCCGCCGCAGGCCGATCATCGGGAGGCGCAGTGTATCCCTCGTTGACCTACTGTGAGGTAGGCGCCGCCCTGGCCTGGCTCGCGGAAGCCTTCGGGTTCGAGGGCCGTGTCCTGGACGAGACCGGCGCGATTGCGCGGTTCGGAAGCGGCACCGTCCTGATCCATCTGGAGCGCCCCGAGGACCTGCACGGCAGCCACACCGGCCACGGATGGGTCTACGTGGTCGTCGAAGACATCGACGCCCACTACGCGCGGGCGAAGGCAGCCGGCGCCGACCTGCTCGGCGAACCCCACGCCTACGGCGACGGCTACCGCGGATACAGCGCCCGCGACCTCGAGGGAAACCTCTGGAGCTTCGGGACCGGCCCAGTGCCTATCCCGCGTCCTCTGGGGTGACCACGGGGTGAGGGTTTCCGTCGTTGACGGTGTCGGTTCGGTATGAGAGCCATCGCCTAGGTTACCGGAAGAAATACTGCGTACCTAACGGGATCCACCCAGAAGCGGTAATTTCCGACCGTACTCGCCGTTTCGCGTATTCGGGGCCTGCGGCCAGCTCTGTGCCACGCGGCTGTCCTGCCCGCGCCGGACATCGGCCGCACCGTTGTTTGCTCCATGTTTGCTCGGATGTTGCGGTACGGCCCGGGTAGCGGCCCGTACTAAACGGCACCGGCTCTTGGCGGTTCCCGTACACCTCGGCACGTACCAGCATCATCCAACACCAGACGGCATTTACGAAATCCTGTTCCTGTTCCAGGGAACTCTTAATCTGCGGCACATCGGTCCAGTTGCCGGGTTCCCTGGCAATTAGATGACCACTAACTGCGCCTCGGTCCAGAGCCTGGCCGGTAGCGCGGACGGTGCAGATGGCCGCCCCCCGATTCCTTAGGCCAGATCTACTTCAGCCGTCCGGGGCACCCCGCTTACAGCAGCCACAGGTGGATCTTGCGGCCTCCTGATCCGGCGCGTTACCAGCGCAGGTATTCGGGGGGTACACGACAGGTACATCAGCAGTCCACGGCAGGTACATGACCGGCTCTGCCAGATCCAGTCCCTGAGAGGGGACACCGGGAACCCTTGCGGCATGACGCCGCCGCTCGTGCAGCGTCCAGACCCGCGCACAGCGTCTGAGCCACGGCACCATGCCAGTGTTCCACCCGACGACGGGCCACGCGCACCGGTCACCGCCTCATGGCAGCCTCGATGGAATGGCGCGGGCCGATCCGGCAACCTGCCCCGCCGCAGGTACGAACAAGACCAGCCCGCCGCCCAGCCGGAGTAGAACGGCAGAGAACTAACCGCCGGGATGCACGGCATGCACCAGTCAGACAAGCATTCCCGGCGCCCGCGTAACGGGACAAAACGGGCGCCGATCGGCAAGGCAAGCAGTTACACGGACCGCTCCTCCGGCCCGGACGCTGTCCGCCATATGTCCGTAACTATCGCTACGCAATGACCTACAGCGGCACACCATGACACACGGCGGGACAAGAAGAAACGGCCCGCCGGGCCGCGTTCCCGCAGCCTAGGGGCCGTTTTCGCAGGTGGTGGCAGGTGTTGGGTTCGAACCAACGTAGGCTGAGCCGACGGTTTTACAGACCCGGCACGAACATGCCCTGACCTGCGCCTTGTCATGGTCACGCGGCCCGCTGGGAACCCTGCGGGAACAGCCGGCCACGATCCGGCTCGCCGGGCTCGGCCGGCCATGGCCCCAGCCAGTCCTCGCAGGGGCACGAGCACAGTCACGCCCCTGAATGCGGCCTGTAGGCTGGTGGCGTGAGCCAGCCGCTTGCCGAGCCGCATCACCTGCCGCCCGCCACCGAGCATCAGGTCCGCGCCTACGCCGCCGACCTGGTCGCCCTGGCCGCCCGGCACGGGATCACCGATCTGGCGTTCGCCTCTCCGGGCAGGCTCCGCGGTCACGTTGCTGACGACCGGGACCTGTTCGACATGTTCGAGTTCCAGCGCGACGCCACCGGGCTGCTGGGCGCCGAGGTAGCGCTGTACTCCGACGGGGCGCTAAGCAATGAGCATGTCAGCCCTGACCTCGTCACCGCCACCCGCTTGTGAGCGGCGACACCCGGCCTGACCGGCACGCGCTCCTGGAACTGGACGCCCTGCGGCACCAGATCGGCTCGCTTCGCGATGAGGGCGACGCAGACCGATTCGACAAGGACTCCCGTTACCGCTGGGTGCTGCACCGGCTATGGATCGCCGCTGGCAACGAGGCGCTTGCCTACACAGCCGCCACAGGCCAGGGCGTGCGCGCCGACCGGACCTGGGCCAACCTCTACGACCTGCGCAATCACCTCGCCCATTCCCGGCTCCCAGACATCGACGAAGCACTCGTCCGGCGCTTCACCTGGTCTCGCGTCGGCCCGCTCCGCAAGACCGTCCAGGATCATCTGCGCCGCGGCTAACAACCGCGGCCACCCGCCCAGCGCCCGCAAGGCAACATCTCGCGCTGGCGGCGATCAGGAACTACCGT
>WNGR01004599.1_pt1 | contig 16010 bp, 9 predicted proteins | sample 5407581 | NCBI WGS metagenome assembly WNGR01 (sample SAMN13153383, study PRJNA577476) | soil metagenome | isolation source: 80 cm soil or saprolite under Garry oak tree replicate 2 | place: USA:California | collected 2016-06-15 | reverse complement strand
ACCATCCGCTGCACCTCGCTCGTCCCTTCGCCGATCTCGCACAGCTTGGCGTCGCGGAAGTAGCGCTCGACCGGGAAGTCGCGGGTGTAGCCGTAGCCGCCGTGGATCTGGATGGCCTTGGAGGTGGCCCGCATGGCCGCCTCGCTCGCGAAGAGCTTCGCCATCGCGGCCTCGCGGTTGAAGCGCTCGCCCCGGTCGGCCAGCGCCGCCGCGCGATGCACGAGCAGCCGGGCCGCCGCGATCTCGGTGGCCATGTCGGCCAGCATGAAGCCGATGGCCTGGAACTCGGCGATCGGCTTCCCGAACGCCTGCCGCTCCTTGGCGTAGCCGCGCGCCTCCTCCAGCGCGCCGCGGGCCAGCCCGACCGCCAGCGCGCCGATGCCGATGCGCCCGCGGTCCAGGATCTGCAGCGTGTTGGTGAATCCCGCGTCGACGTCGCCCACCCGCTGCGCGTCCGGCACCTCGACGTCCTCGAGGTGCAGCTCGGCGGTGTCGGAGCTGCGCATCCCGAGCTTTCCGTGCATCGCGCGCTGGGTGAAGCCCGGCGCGCCCTTCTCGAGCAGGAAGGCGGTGACACCCTTCCCCTTCCTCGCCTCCGGGTTCGTGAGCGCCAGGATGACGAAGACGTCGCCCACCGAGCCCTGGGTGATGAACTGCTTGGCGCCGTTCAGGATCCAGCGATCGCCCTTCCGGACGGCGGTGGTGCGCAGCGCGGCCGCGTCGGAGCCCGAGCCCGGCTCGGTGAGACCCCAGGCGGCGAGCTTCCGGCCCGCCGCCAGGTCCGGCAGATACTTTCGCTTCAGCTCCTCCGACCCGAAGCGGAGCAGGTGCCCCGTGCCGAGCCCGTTGTGGCTCGCGACGGTGAGGGCGAGCGAGCCGTCGTAGCGCGCCACCTCCTCCACCACCACCGCCGTGCCCACCGCGCCGAGCTCCGAGCCGCCGTAGGCCTCGGGCACGTTCATGCCGAGCACGCCGAGCTCGCCGAGCGCCCGCACCGTCTCGCGCGGAAACTCGCCCGTCTCGTCCCAGCCACGCGCCTTCGGCTTCACCTCGCGCTCGCAGAAGTCGCGCACGGTGCGCCGGAGGTGGAGGTGTTCTTCAGAGAGATCGAAGTCCATGGTGCTCCCGGTCACACCGGCGTCACCGCCGACTGCGCGTAATACGCGAACCGCCGCGCCAGCTCGCCGCGCAGCTCTGTGCCCGGCACCACCGCGTCCACCACCAGCTCGCTCGCCAGCCGCTCGATATCGATGTCCTGCTTGTACTCCTCGCGCAACCGCTGCACGAAGGCCGCCCGCTCGCCCTCGGGCTGCTCCTGGATCTTGTTGAAGTACACCGCGTTCACCGCCGCCTCGGGACCCATGACCGCGATCATCGCCTGTGGCAGGGCGAGGCAGGCCGACGGCTTGAAGCCGGGGCCGTCCATGGCGTAGAGGCCGGCCCCGTACGCCTTCCGCACCACCACCGAGATGCGCGGCACGGTCGCCTCCGAGACGGCGCTCACCATCTTGGCGCCCGCGCGGATGATGCCGGCGCGCTCCACCTTGGTCCCGATCATGAAGCCCGGCACGTCCGCCAGGTAGAGGAGCGGGAGGTGGAAGGCGTCGCACAGCCAGATGAAGCGGGTGGCCTTGTCGGCCGAGTCGACGAAGAGCACGCCCCCCTTCACCTTGGGCTGGTTCGCCACGATGCCGATGGGCCGCCCGTCGATGCGGGCGAGGCCGGTCACGAGCTCGCCCGCCCAGAGCTTCTTCACCTCCTGGAAGGACCCCTCGTCGACGAGCGCCTCGATGAGGTGCATCACGTCGAAGGGCCGGTTCTGGTCCTGGGGGATGATCTGCTCGAGCGACCGCGCCGACGCGGCCGGCCCCCGGGGCGGCGCGAGGGGCGGCAGCTCGCGGCAGCTCCGCGGCATGTAGCCGAACCAGCGGCGCGCCTCCCGGATGGCCTCCTCCTCGCTCGCGCACAGGAAGTCGCCGCAGCCGGAGACCGAGCAGTGCATGCGCGCGCCGCCCATCTCCTCCAGGGTCACCTTCTCCCCGATGACCATCTCGGCCATGCGCGGCGAGCCGAGGTACATGGAGGCGTTGCCCTCCACCATGAAGATGACGTCGCAGAAGGCCGGGATGTAGGCGCCGCCCGCCGCCGACGGGCCGAAGAGCAGGCAGATCTGCGGCACCACGCCCGACAGGTGCACCTCGTTCCAGAAGATGCGGCCCGCGCCGCGCCGGCCGGGGAACATCTCGAGCTGGTCGGTGATGCGCGCGCCGGCCGAGTCCACCAGGTAGAAGAGCGGCAGCCGGTGCGCGGCGGCCGTCTCCTGGATGCGCAGGATCTTCTCGACGGTCCGCTTGCCCCAGCTCCCCGCCTTGACGGTGGAGTCGTTCCCCATCACCGCCACCGCCCGGCCCTCGATGGTGCCCATGCCGGTGACGACGCCGTCCGCGGGCAGCTCCGCGTCGAGCCCGTTGGCGAGCGCCCCGTCCTCGACGAACGAGCCCGGGTCGAGGAGCAGCGCGAGCCGCTCGCGCACGAAGAGCTTCTTCTGCTCGGCGTTCTTGCGGTGGTACTTCTCCGCTCCTCCCTTCCGGACGCGCGCGAGCTCGCGGGCGATGCGCTGGTCGGGCGTGAGCGTCTCGTGGTCGGCCATTCACTCTCCGGTGAAGACGGGCTTCCGCTTTTCGGCGAAGGCGCGCAGCGCCTCGACGCGGTCCTTCGTGGCGAGGCAGTCCTGGTACAGGCGGTTCTCGAGGTCGAGCGCCTCCTCTAGCGGCAGGTGGAACCCGCCGTCGATGGCGCGCTTCGCCTGGCGGAGGGAGATGGGGGCGTTTCGGGCCACCTCCCCGGCCATGGCGAGCGCGGCTGCCCGGAGCTCCTCCGGGGGCGCGGCGCGGGTCACGGCGCCGTAGGCGAGCGCCTCGACCACGTCGATCCGGCGGGCGGTCAGGACGAGGTCCTTGGCGCGGGCGACGCCGACCGCTCGGGAGAGCCGCTGGGTGCCGCCACCGCCCGGGATGATGCCGAGCCCGACCTCGGGCAGCCCCAGCTCCGCCGAGGAGGACATGATCCGGAGATCGCAGGCGAGCGCCAGCTCGAAGCCGCCGCCGAGCGCGAAGCCGTTCACGGCGGCGAGGAAGACCTTGGGCGAGGTCTCGAGGCCGCGCAGCCCGGCGCGGAGGTCCCGGTGGAAGGCGTGCACCTCGTCCGCGCTCATGCGCGCCCGCTCCTTGAGGTCGGCCCCGGCGCAGAAGGCGCGGTCGCCGGCGCCGGTCAGGACGACGCAGCGGACCTGGCGCTTCGCGGCCACCCGCGCCAGCTCGGCGTGCAGCCCGACCAGCATGGCGCGCGTGATCGAGTTCCGGCGCGCCGCGCCGTCGATGGTCCAGACCTCGACCTCACCCAGGTCCTCGACGATCCACTCCGCCATCTCCGCTCCCGTGCCAGCAGCAGGGCCCCGTTCGACCATCCCCCGTTCGCCGTGAGCGTAGCGCCGCCGCGCGGCGCGTAGTCGAAGGGCGAGATGGCCCAAAGGGGGCCTCCCAGCCGACCTTCAGCCCGGAGCCCCCGCCAGCACCGTCCGCGCGCCCAGCTCCGCCTGGAGCGCCTTGCCGGGCAGCCGGTGACCGACGAGCTTCTGCGCCAGCTCGCCGGCGGCGATGAGCAGCGGCCAGTCGATGCCAGTCTCGTAACCCATGCCGTGCAGCAGGTAGACGAGGTCCTCCGTGGCGAGGTTTCCCGAAGCGCCCGGCGCGTACGGGCACCCGCCCAGGCCTCCCACCGAGGCGTCGAAGGTGGTGAGGCCCGCCTCCAACCCGACGAGGACGTTCGCGAGCGCGGTGCCGCGGGTGTCGTGCATGTGGAGGGCGAGCTGCTCGGGCCGCGCCCGTGCGAGGAGCAGGTCGAGGAGCCGCCTCGTCTGATTGGGCGTCCCGACGCCGATGGTGTCGCCGAGCGACACCTGGTAGCAGCCGAGCCCGAGGAGCTTCTCCGCCACCTTCACCACCTCGTCCGGCGCCACCGCCCCCTCGTACGGACAGCCCCAGGCCGTCGAGACGTAGCCCCGCACGCGGAGCCCACGCGCGAGCGCCGGCGGGATGACCTCCGCGAAGGCGGCGTAGGTCTCCTCCCGCGACTTGTTGATGTTCTTGCGGTTGTGAGTCTCGGAGGCCGACATGAAGACGGCGGCGTCCACCTCCGCCCTCGCCGGGCCGGCGGCGTCGAGGGCTTGCCCGAGCCGCTCGAGGCCCTTCGCGTTCGGCACCAGCACCACGTAGGCCAGTCCGGCGCGCGCCGGGAGCTGGGCCACCACCTCGGCGGCGTCGGCCAGCGCCGGGATCCACCTCGGAGAGACGAAGCTCGTCGCCTCGATGCGCGAGAGGCCGGCATCGGCGAGGAGCCGCAGCAGGCGGAGCTTGTCCTCGGTGGCGACGACCCGCGCCTCGTTCTGAAGGCCGTCGCGCGGGCCGACCTCGTAGACGGTGATGCGCTGGGCCATGCGCTACTTGTAATGGTCGCCCGCGGCGGCGCAGCGCCTCGCCTGCATGATCAACCGATGCGGACGATGATCTTGCCACGCGTGTGCTTCGTCGCGGCGGCGGCCTCCGCCTCGCCGATCCGGTCGAGCGGGAAGACCTCCCGCACGACGGGCACGAGCTCCCCCGCCTCCACCCACCCGGTGAGGACGGCGAGGTCGCTCGCGCGGGGACGGACCGCCACGAGCCGGCACCGCTGCGTCGAGAAGCGGGTCAGCAGCGTCGCGAGCAGCACCTCGCGCCTCGGGACCGTGGAGACGTAGACCCCGCGGCGGGTGAGCGCGCGCCGCGCATCCCTGAAGCGCAGGTTGCCGAAGACGTCGAACACCACATCGAAGGGCTCAGGCGAGGCGAGCGCGTCTTGGGCCGCGTGGTCGACGACGACGGCCGCGCCGAGGCGGCGGCACAGCTCGAGGCCTTCGCCGCTGGCCGTGGCCGTCACGTGCCCGCCCAGCAGGTGCGCGATCTGGATGGCCATGCTCCCGACGCCACCCGAGCCGCCATGGACGAGGACCCGCATCCCCGGCGCGAGCCCCGCCACATCGCGGAGCGCCTGCAGCGCGGTCGACCCGACGAGGGGGAGCGCCGCCGCCTGCTCGAAGTCGAGCGCGGTGGGCATGGGGGCGCTCTCGGCCACGCGCGCCGCGAGGTACTCGGCGCAGGCGCCACCCTGCCAGCCGTCGAGCATCCCGTACCAGCGAGCCCCCGGCGCCGCGCTCTTCACGTCGGAGCCTGCCTCCACCACCTCGCCGGCCCAGTCGAACCCGACCCGCTTCGGGAAGCGCCGGCCCGAGAGGAGCCGGAACTTCCCGGACCGGACGAGGACGTCTTTTGGATTGAGGGCCGCGGCGCGGACGCGGACGAGCACCTCACCCCGCCCAGCGCTCGGGCGTGGCACGTCGCGGAGGCGCAGCACCTCGGCCGAGCCGTACCGGTCGTACTCGACTGCCTTCACGACCGGCTCCGGCGGCGGCTAGGCCGCTTCCGCCCGCGGCCGGATGTGCTGGCGGATCCAGTCGATGATGGCCTGGGTGGAGGCGCCCGGCAGGAAGACCTCGGCGACGCCCTTCTCCTTCAGCTTCGGCACGTCGTCCTGCGGGATGATGCCGCCGCCGAAGACCACCACGTCGGTCGCGCCCTTCTCGCGGAGGAGGTCCACCACGGCCGGGAAGAGCGTCATGTGGGCGCCGGACATGATGGACATCCCGATGGCGTCGACGTCCTCCTGCAGCGCGGCGGCGACGATCATCTCCGGCGTCTGGTGCAGGCCGGTGTAGATGACCTCGAAGCCGGCGTCCCGCAGCGCCCGGGCGATGATCTTCGCGCCGCGGTCGTGGCCGTCGAGGCCGGGCTTGGCGACGATGATGCGGAGGTTGCGCTGCGGCGTGGCCATGGGGCGATCTCCGGAGGCGCGGGGGCTCGGCTTCTTCTACCTACTACCTTAGACAAGCGCGGCTCGCCAGAACCGCCCCGGCCCCCGATGCGACTCTCCTTCGCCCTTCTCCTCGCCCTCGCCCTGCCAGCGGTCGCCCACGGCTGGGATCGCCACGCCGATGCCACCCGGGTAGCGTTCACGTGGGGGCCCGGCCGCGGAGGTCAAGCTCCCGTCCTGCGGGACATGGCCGGAACCGTCGCGGTCGAGCCGCTGGACTCGTTCCTCGCCGCCACGGGAGCGCCGCTCGCCGCCCTCCTCGACGACGAGGAGCGCTGGGCCCGGATGCACGTCCCGCGCTACCCGCCGCGGCCGGAGGCGCTCCGCTTCGCCCCGGATGCCAGGGGTTCGGAGCTCCGGACGCGCTTCCTCGAGGCGCTGCGGGTGAATCCGACCGTGCGGCTCGCGCTCCCGCCCGGCGCGCTGGCCGAGCCGCTCGAGGTCTTGGCGGCCGCGAGCGACGAGCCCGACCAGGGGCTCGACATCGGGCTCTTCCAGGACAGCGGGACACCTCACGGCGGCCGCTATGGCTTCGGCCCCCTCCCCTTCGGCAACCCGACGCTCTCCTTCGCGACCCAGGCGCCCTTCCACATGGGCTTCTTCTACGAGTCGCGGCTCCTCACCACGCTCGCACCAGCGCTCCTCCGCACCTATCCCGAGCTGCGCATCCACCAGTGCGCGGCGCTGGCCCGCTTCGCCTTCGCGAGCGGCCATCCGTACTGGGGATGGCGCTTCCTGGGGTGGGGCCTGCACTACGTCCAGGATCTGACGCAGCCGTACCACGCGACCGTCTCGCCCGGCACGAGCGTGGCGACGCTGGTGGGCGTCAGCCTCCTCGACCTCGTGGGCATACACCGCCCGCGCGCCGAGCGGCTCCAGCTCCTCACCAACCGTCACCTGGCCCTCGAGGCGTACCAGGGGGCGGCGGTGGCGGACGCGCTCGCCCGCCGCGACGCCGCCGACCCGCTCCTCGCCGCGCTGCGGGACCCGGCCCGCGACGCGGCTTACGTGCCCTTCGACGACGCTGCGCCGCGGGCGCGGGTGGCGGCGATCGCCCACGCGAAGGCCGCGCGCGCCGACGCGGTGGTGGCGGCCGCCCTTCCGGCGCGCTGGGTGAAGGACCCGCGCCACCACGCCGGCGCGGCGGGGGTCGAGATGGACGTCTGGGGAGAGCTCGCGCGGCGCGGCACCCCCGAGGCGCGGGCCGCCATGGCGACGCTCCTGCGGGACCTGCTGGCCGACCTGGGCGGCGCCAGCCGCAGCTACGCGCGGGCGGTGCTCGCGCCGGCCGATCCTGCCCGGACGGCCGAGCGGCGCTGACGGGTGAACCGGTCGAGGGTGAGGTAGACGACCGGTGTGGTGAAGAGCGTCAGGGCCTGCGAGAAGATGAGGCCGCCGACGATGGTGATGCCGAGCGGCCGGCGCAGCTCCGCCCCCGCCCCGCCGCCGAAGGCGAGCGGCAGCGCGCCGAGCAGCGCGGCGAGCGTCGTCATCATGATGGGCCGGAAGCGGAGCAGGCAGGCGCGGTAGATGGCCTCGCGGGTGGTGAGCCCCTCCTCGCGCTCGGCCTCGATGGCGAAGTCGATCATCATGATGGCGTTCTTCTTCACGATGCCGATGAGCAGGATGACGCCGATGAGCGCGATGATGCTGAACTCGCTCTTGACGACGAGCAGGGCCACCAGCGCGCCCACCCCGGCCGACGGCAGCGTGGAGAGGATGGTCACCGGGTGGACATAGCTCTCGTACAGCACGCCCAGCACGATGTAGACGGCGAGGAGCGCCGCCAGCACCAGCCACGGCACGCTCTTGAGCGACTCGACGAAGGCCTGCGCGGTGCCCTGCGGGGCGGCGTGGACGTTGGCGGGGAGCCCGATCTGCAGCTCCGCGCGATGCACCGCGTCGAGCGCCTGCCCGAGCGCCACCCCGGGCGCGAGGTTGAAGGAGAGCGTCACCGCGGGGAACTGGCCCTGGTGATTGACAGACAGTGAGGTAGGGCCCGGGGCCCAGCTCGCGATGCTGGCGAGCGGCACCTGCCCGCCGCCGGGCGTCGGCACGTGAATGCTGGCGAGCGCGTCGGGGTGCTGCGCCAGCTCGGGCTTCACCTCCAGCACGACGCGGTACTGGTTCAGCTGGGTGAAGGTGGTCGCGACCTGCCGCTGGCCGAAGGCGTCGTAGAGCGCGTCGTCCACCGCCTGGGCGGTGATGCCGAGGCGGGCCGCGCTGTCGCGGTCGATCGTCACCCGCAGCTCGAGCGCGCTCGTCTGCTGGTCGCTCGCCACGTCGCGCAGCTCGGGCAGGGTCTTGAGCTTCTCCACCATCCGCGGCGCCCAGGCGTTGAGCTCGGCCAGGTTCGCGTCCTGGAGCGTGTACTGGTACTGCGTGCGCGTGGGGCGACCGCCTACCCGCACGTCCTGCACGGACTGCAAGAAGAGCTGGATGCCGGGCACCTGCGCCAGCTTCGGCCGGAGCTCCCCGATCACCTGGTCGGCAGTCTGCTTGCGCTCCTTGCCCGCCTTCAGCTGGAGGAAGGCGTTGCCGTTGTTGAGCGTGCCGCCGCCGATGAAGGAGATCATGTGGTCCACGGCCGGGTGCGCCATCACCACCCGGTTCACGAGCTCCTGGCGCTCCAGCATGGCAGGGAACGAGATGTCCTGCGGCGCGTCGGAGATGCCGGCGATCTGCCCGGTGTCCTGCTGGGGGAAGAGGCCCTTCGGCACCACCACGTACAGCCAGACGCTCAGCACCGCCGCTCCCACCGTCACCACCAGCATGAGCGCGTGGTGATCGAGGACCCAGGTCAGGGCTCGGGCGTAGCCGCCCAGCAGGCCGTCGAAGAACCGCTCCGAGGCGAGGAACAGTCGCCCGCGCCGCTCCTCCGACTTCGCGCGCAGCAGGCGGGAGGCCATCATGGGGGTGAGCGTCAAGGACACCACCGCCGAGATGAAGATGGCGACGCTGAGCGTGACCGCGAACTCGCGGAAGAGCCGGCCCACCACCCCGCCCATGAGCAGGATGGGGATGAAGACGGCGAGCAGCGAGGCGGTGATGGAGACGATGGTGAAGCCGATCTGCTGGGCGCCCTTGAGCGCTGCCTGCATCGGCCGATCGCCTGCCTCGATGTAGCGGGTCACGTTCTCGGTGACCACGATGGCGTCGTCCACCACGAACCCGGTCGAGATGGTGAGCGCCATGAGCGACAGGTTGTCGAGGCTGTAGCCGAAGAGGTACATCGCGCCGAAGGTGGCGATGATGGCGAGCGGCACCGCCACGGTGGGGATGACGGTGGCGCGGGCGCTGCGCAGGAAGATGAACACCACCAGCACCACCAGGCCCACGCTGAGGAGCAAGGTCAGCTGGACGTCGCGCACCGAGGCGCGGATGGTGCCGCTCCGGTCCAGCGCCAGCCGGACGTCGATGGCGGGCGAGATGGCGCTCGTGAGCTGCGGCAGGAGCGCCTTCACGCGCTCGATGACCTCGATGATGTTCGCCCCCGGCTGGCGGCGCACGATCATGACCACCGCCCGCTTGCCGTCGGCCCAGCCCGCCACGCGGGTGTTCTCCACCCGGTCCACCACCCGCGCCACGTCACGGAGCCGGACCGGGCTGCCGTTCGAGAAGCCGACGATGAGCGGCTCCCAGTCCGCGGCGACGAGGAGCTGATCGTTGGCGGCGATGGCGTGCGACTGGGCCGCGCCGTCGAGCGCGCCCTTGGGCGCGTTGGCGGTGGCCTGCCCGATGGTGGCCCGCAAGGTCGCGGTGGAGAGGCCGGCCCCCGCCAGCGCGGCGGGATCGACCTGCACCCGCACCGCCGGCTGCTGCCCGCCCCCCACGAAGACCTGCCCCACCCCCTCGACCTGGGAGATCTTCTGGGCCAGCACGGTGTTCGCGGTGTCGAACACCTTGGAGAGCGGCAGCGTCTGCGAGCTGACCGCCAGGATCATGATCGGCGCGTCCGCTGGGTTGACCTTGCGGAAGTTGGGCCGGACCGGGAGCCCGGCCGGGAGATCCCCGAGCGAGGCGTTGATGGCCGCCTGGACGTCGCGAGCGGCCGCGTCCACGTCGCGGTCGAGGTCGAACTGGAGGGTCAGGCTGGTCGAGCCGAGCGAGCTCACCGAGGTGATCTCGGACAGCCCGGCGATGCGGCCGAAGCGACGCTCGAGCGGCGTCGCCACCGCCGAGGCCATCGTCTCCGGGCTGGCGCCGGGGAGGCCGGCCTGGACGTTGATGGTGGGGAAGTCCACCCGCGGCAACGGCGCCACCGGCAGCTGCGTGTAGGCCGCGCCACCGCCGAGCAGCAGCGCCGCTGCGAGGAGTGTCGTCGCGACCGGCCGCCGGATGAAGGGCTCGGAGATGCTCACGGCGCTCCCTTCACCCCTCGGCCGCATCGGCCGCCGGCGCGGGCTCTGCCTCGGGCGCGCGGCCGCCGCGCACGAAGCGGCCGAGCCGGGCCATGTACAGGTAGATGACCGGCGTCGTGTAGAGGGTGAGGAGCTGCGAGATGACGAGCCCGCCCACGATGCTGATGCCGAGCGGGCGGCGCAGCTCCGAGCCGGTGCCGCTGCCGAGCGCGAGGGGGAGCCCGCCGAGGAGCGCCGCCATGGTGGTCATCATGATGGGCCGGAAGCGGAGCAGGCACGCCTGGTAGATGGCCTCGCGGGTGGAGAGCCCCCGCTCGCGCTCCGCCTCCAGCGCGAAGTCGATCATCATGATGGCGTTCTTCTTCACGATGCCGATGAGGAGCACGATCCCGATGAGCGCGATGATGTCGAACTCGCTCCGGGTGAGGAGGAGCGCCAGGAGCGCGCCGAGGCCCGCCGACGGCAGCGAGGACAGGATCGTCACCGGGTGGATGTAGCTCTCGTAGAGCACGCCCAGCACGATGTAGACGGTGATGAGCGCCGCCAGGATGAGCAAGGGCTCGCTCGCCAGCGACTCGCGGAAGGCCTGGGCGTTGCCGGTGAAGTCGGCCCGCACGCCCGGCGGGAGCCCGATGGCCGCGCCGGCCGCCCCGATGGCGTCGACGGCGTGCCCGAGCGACGACCCGGCGGCGAGGTCGAACGAGAGGGTGACGGCCGGGAACTGCCCCTGGTGGTTGATGGCGAGGGGCGCCGTGGTCCGCTCCATGCGCGTGAAGGTCGAGAGCGGGACCGCGTCGCCGGCCGCCGACCGGACGTAGATGCGGTCGAGGGCGCGGGGGTCCTGCTGGTACTCGGGCTTCACCTCCAGGATGACCCGGTACTGGTTGAGCTGGGTGAAGATGGTCGAGACCTGCCGCTGCCCGAAGGCGTCGTAGAGGGCGTCGTCGATGGCCTGCGCCTGGATGCCCAGCCGCCCCGCCGTGTCGCGGTCGATGGTGAGCCGGACTTGAAGGCCGCCCGACTGCTGATCGCTCGCCACGTCCCGCAGCTCGGGCAGCGCGCGCAGCTTCTCCAGCACGCGCGGCGCCCAGAGGGCGAGCTCGTCCGGGTCGGCGTCCTCGAGCGTGTACTGGTACTGGGTCCGCGAGACGCGCGTCTCGATCTGGAGGTCCTGCACCGGCTGCAGGAAGGCGCGGATGCCCTCCACCTGCGCCAGGCGGCCCTGGAGCCGGACGATGATCTCGGCCGCGGTCGCCTTGCGCTGCGAGCGCGGCGTGAGCGCGATGGAGAGGCGCCCGCTGTTCACGGTGGGGTTCGTGCCGTCGGGCCCGATGAAGGAGGCCACCGTGGCCACGTCCGGATCCTCGCGCACCGCGGCGGCGATCGCCTGCTGGAGGCCCATCATCCGCTTGAAGGACACGTCGGGGGCGGCCTCGGTCACGGCCACGATGAGCCCCGTGTCCTGCTGCGGGAAGAAGCCCTTCGGCACGAGGAAGGCCAGCACGATCGTGAGCGCGAGGGTGCCGATGGTCACCGCGAGCGTGAGCGGCTGGTGGGAGAGCACCCAGCGGAGCGTGCGATCGTAGAACGCCACCAGGCGGTCGAAGAGCCGCTCGAACGCGCGCGCCAGCCCCGTCGCCTCCTCGTGCGGCCGCAGCAGGTGGGCGCACATCATCGCGGTCAGGGTCAAGGAGAGCACCGCCGACACGCCGATGGCGATGGCGAGGGTCACCGCGAACTCGCGGAAGAGCCGGCCGATGATGCCGCCCATGAAGAGGAGCGGGATGAGCACCGCCACCAGCGAGACGGTGAGGGACACGATGGTGAAGCCGATCTGCTTCGCGCCCTTGAGCGCGGCCTCGAAGGGCGGCTCGCCCTCCTCCACGTAGCGCGCGATGTTCTCGATCATGACGATGGCGTCGTCGACGACGAAGCCAGTCGAGATCGTGAGCGCCATGAGCGACAGGTTGTTCAGGCTGTAGCCGCACAGGTACATGACGCCGAAGGTGCCGATGAGCGACAGCGGCACCGCCACGCCGGGGATGAGCGTGGCGCGCAGCGAGCGGAGGAAGACGTAGATCACCGCCACCACCAGCAGCACCGACAGGACGAGCGTGAACTGCACGTCGTCCACCGAGGCGCGCACCGTCTCGGTGCGATCGGAGAGGGTCGTGACGCGGAGCCCCTGCGGCAGCGCCGAGGCGAGCCGCGGCAGCAGCGCCTTCACCCGCTCGGCGACCTCGATGACGTTCGCCCCGGGCTGGCGCTGGACGTTGAGGATGATGGCGCGCTCTTCGCCCGCCCAGCCGGCGAGCTGATCGTTCTCGACGCCGTCCACGGCGTCCGCGACCTGGTCGAGGCGCACCGCCGCGCCGTTCTTGTAGGCGAGCACGAGCGAGCGGAACGCCTTCGCCTCGACGAGCTGGTCGTTCGTGGCGAGGGTGTAGTCCTGGCGCGGGCCGTCGATGTTGCCCTTGGCCTGGTTCACGTTGGCGGCGGCGAGCGCCAGCCGCACGTCGGCGAGCGTGAGGCCGTTGGCGGCCAGCGCGGCCGGATCGACCTGGACCCGCACCGCCGGCTTCTGCGCGCCGTTCAGCGTGACGAGGCCGACGCCCGCGACCTGCGAGATCTTCTGCGCCAGGATGGAGTCGGCCTGGTCGTTCACCTGCGGGAGCGGCAGCGTGTCCGAGCTCACCGCCAGGGTCAGGATGGGCGTGTCGGCCGGGTTCGACTTCGAGTAGACGGGCGGGCTGGGGAGCCCCCGCGGCAGGAGCGTGGTGGCGGCGTTGATGGCAGCCTGCACGTCCTGCTCGGCGGCGTCGATGCTGCGATCGAGCTGAAACTGCAGCGTCACCTGCGAGGTCCCGAAGCTCGACACCGACGTCATCTGAGAGAGCGCCGGCATCTGGCCGAACTGCCGCTCGAGCGGCGTGGTGACCGCCGAGGCCATCGTCTCGGCGCTCGCCCCGGGCAGCGAGGTCGACACGACGATGGTGGGGTAGTCGACCTGCGGCAGGGCCGAGACGGCCAGCTGCCGGTAGCCGGCGAGGCCGGCCAGGAGGAGCCCGAAGGTCAGGAGCGCCGTCGCGACCGGCCGGCGGATGAACGGCTCGGAGACGCTCATGGGGCCGTCTCGAGCATGGGCGATGGGGCGCTCACCGCGCGGCCGATCCGGACCCGCCGTCGATGCCGCCCGCGGCCGCCTTCCCGCCCGGCGGGCTCTGCACCCCCGGCTTGCCGGGCTCGCGCGCCGCCACCTTGGCGCCCGGGCGAAGCTGGCTCTGCCCCTCCACCACCACCCGCGCCCCCTCGTCGACGCCCTTCGCCACGATCGCCAGGTCCCCCACCGTCGCGTCGATCTGCACCAGCTGGACGGCGGCGGTGGCGTCGGGCCCCACCACGTAGACGAAGGTGCCGTTCGGCCCGCGCTGCACGGCCGGCGCCGGCACCACCAGCGCGCCCTGCCGCGTGCCGAGCCGGAGGCGCGCGTTCACGAACTGGTTCGGCCACAGGAGCCGCTTCGGGTTCGGCACGGCGGCCTTGAGCCGCACGGTGGAGGTGGCCTGGTTGATCTGGTTGTCGATGACGGCGAGCTGCCCGGAGCCGAGCAGCGTCGTACCGTCCCGGGCGTAGACGTCCACCGGAAGCGCGCCGCGGGCGAGCGCGCTGGCGATGGGCGTGAGCTCGTCCTGGGGCAAGGTGAAGATCACCGCCACCGGGTCGAGCTGGGTCAACACCACCAGGCCGTTCGGGTCGCTGGCGTGGACGATGTTGCCGGCGTCGACCGCCCGGATCCCGGTCACGCCGTCGATGGGCGCGGCGATGCGGGCGTAATCGAGGTTGAGCCGGGCGGTCGCCACGGCGGCCTGGTCCATGCGGACCGCTCCCTCGAGCTGTCCCACCGCCGCGACCTGCTGGTCCGCCTGCTGCTGCGGGACGAGCTTCTCCGCGGCGAGCGCGCGGTAGCGCTCGAGGTCGCGGCGGGCGCTGAGGAGCTGGGCCTCGTCGCGGGCGAGCGCGCCCTCCGCCTGCTGGAGCTGCGCCTGGAATGGGCGCGGGTCGATCTCGGCGAGCACCTCGCCCTTGCGGACGCCCTGGCCCTCGCGGAAGAGGACCTTGTCGAGCCTCCCGTCCACCTGCGACTTCACGGTGACGGTCTGGAAGGCGACGACGCTCCCCAGCCCCTCCAGGTAGACGGGCACGTCGCGGCGGGACGCCACCGCCACTGCCACCGGAACCGGGCGCTGCGCGGCGGCGCCGGCGGCCGGTCCGCCCTTCCCTTCCCCGGCGCCCTGACCACGCCCGCGCGTGTACCACCACGCGCCGAGGGCGACGGCGAGCACCAGCCCCACCGCCACCGCCCACCGACCCTTGGCGCTCTTCAGATGCTCACTCACGCGGAACCTCGCGCCCCAGCGCGCGCACGAGCTGTGCGCGCGAGGTGGACAGGTTGTAGTCGGCCTGAGCCCGCTGGGCGGCGGCCGTGGTGAGCGCCACCTGGGCGTCCCCGAGCTCGACGAGGCTGCCGACGCCCTCCTGGTACCGCCGCTCCGCGAGCCGCAGCCGCTCGCGGGCGTTCACGACCACCTCGTCGGCTGCGCCCAGGCTGCCCTGGGCCGCCCGCACCCCCAACCGCGCCTGGTCGACATCGACCCGGATCTGCTGCCGCAGCACCTCGGCCTGGGCGCGGGCGGCGGAGAGGGTCGATCGCGCCTCGGAGACCGTCGCCCGGGTGAGCCCGCCCTGGAAGATGTTCCAGGTGAGCGTGGCGGTGGCGTTCCAGTTCCACACGGTCGAGTCGAGCGCGGTGCCTGCGTCGGTGAGAGCGGTCGAGATGCCCAGGGCCGGACCGTAGCCGCCCTGTGCGGAGCTCACCGTCAGCTCCTGGGCGCGGGCCTGCTGCTCCAGCGCGGTCAGGTCGGGGCGGCTCCGCTCCGCCTCGCTCACCAGCGGCTCCAGCCCGCCGTCCTCGCCGGAGACCGGCGGGAGCACCTCGTCGGCGACCTCGTAGTCCGTCGAGCCGACGACGCCCATGGCCTGGTTCAGCTGGGCGCGCGAGCTGGCATAGGCGTTCTCCGCGATGATGAGCTGCACGCGGGCGTTGGCGCGGTCAGCCCGCGCCTGGAACAGGTCCACCGCCGGGCGCGTGCCCATCTTCACGAAGGCCTCCACCTGCGCGAGGTGCAGGTCCTGGTTCTTGAGCGTGTCGCGCGCGACCTCGAAGAGCGCCTTCTGCTCGCGCGCCAGGAAGAAGGCGCTCCGCACCGTGAGGAGGGTCTGCGAGGCGGTGGCTCGCTCGCCCCCCCGCTGGGCGTCGGCCGAGGCCTGGGCGGCGCGCCAGCGGCCGGAGGTCTGCCCGAAGTCGTACAGGAGCTGCGAGGCGGTGAGCCCGAAGTTGAAGAAGTTGAAGGTGGCCCAGCTGGGCGCCGTCTGGCTCCGCGTGGACGTGGTGTCTGGGAACGAGCCGGGCCGGGCGACGAAGTTGGCGGTGGTGCGCTGGTAAGAAGCGGTGCCGGTCACCTGCGGCAACAGCGGCGCCCGCGCCCCGTCGGCGCGCGCCGAGGCCGCGTCGGCGGTGAAGCGTGCCTGGGCGAGCTGCGGCTGGTGCTCGCGCGCGTTGCGCTCGGCGTCGGCCAGGGTGAGGACCGGCGCCGCCCCGCGCGCCATCATCGCGAGCGCAGCCCC
>WNGR01014316.1_pt1 | contig 16015 bp, 13 predicted proteins | sample 5407581 | NCBI WGS metagenome assembly WNGR01 (sample SAMN13153383, study PRJNA577476) | soil metagenome | isolation source: 80 cm soil or saprolite under Garry oak tree replicate 2 | place: USA:California | collected 2016-06-15 | reverse complement strand
AGGCCGGTGAAGAGGTACGAGAGCGAGGGGTGGTGCTGGAAGAAGGTGAGGAGGCTCGCCAGGAGCTCCGGGCGGCGCACGAGCGGGCTCTCGAGCGGGGTCGGACCACCGGCGGTGAGGTGGTGACCGCCGCCGCTCCCGGCCAGGCGCCCGTCGAGGAGGTACTTCTCGGCGTGCAGGCCGGCGTGAGCCGCCGCGGCGTAGACCTCGTCGAGCAGGTGGGCGTGCTCGCGGGCGGAGGCCGCCGGCGGCAGGTTCACCTCCAGCACGCCCGGGTCGGGCGCCACGGTCAGCCGGCGCAGGAGAGACGACGCCGCGGGCGGATAGCCCTCGAGCTGCAGGTCCAGGCCGAGCTCGAGCCGGACGGCGTCGAGCACGCGCAGGAGCTCGAGGAAGTCCTCCGCGGTGGGCAGCGGCGGCAGGAAGACGTGGAGCCGACCCTCACGCACCTCGACGGCGAGGGCAGTGTGGACCGCCGCCTTCTCCTTCGCGGCCTTGGCGGCCGCGAGGCGCGCCTGGCGCGCCTCCTCCTGCTCCTTGCGGCGCGGGTCGGGCAGGGCGAGCTCCGGCTCGGGCTGCTCGACCTCCGCCGGCGTCCCGCGCAGCGAGGCGAGCGGCAGCCGGAGGCCGATGGGGCTGTCGCCCGGGATGAGGAAGAGGTGGCCGCGCCGGAAAGACCAGCCCTCCGACCGCCACGCGCCGTCCTCGCGCGCCAGCGGGAGCACGAAGCCGGCCGGCTGGCCCGGGCCACCGCCCAGCAACCTGGCCAGCCGCCGCCGCTCGTCGGGATCGTCGAGGTCGGCCTCCAGCGGATCCACATCGACCGGGAGGGTCGCTTCCTCCTGCACGAGCCGCCACGGATCCTCGTAAGCCGGCAGCGGCGCCGCGAGGCCGAGGCGGGCGGCGATGGCCTCGGCGACGGCATGGACGGAGGCACGGCTCGCCGCCTGCGGCAGGCGGGCGTCGGTCCACAGCGGCCGTCCGTCGGCCCGTCCGACGAGCTCGATGGCCCAGCGCGGGAGCGGCTCCCCCGGGTACCACTTGCCCTGACGGCGCAGGAGCACGGCGCCGGGCGCGAGTCGTCCGCGGAGCTCCTCCGCGAGGAGCATCGCCGCCGGCCACTTGGAAGGGCCGAGCGCCTCGGCGTTCCACTCCGGCGCGCCGGCGTCGTCGCGGGCGTTGAAGGTGGGCTCGCCGCCGGTCGTGAGGGCGAGCCCGGCCTCCGCGAGGACCGCGTCGGCGGAGTCCCCGGCGGCGAGGAGGCGCTCCCAGGCGGTATCGGTGAACGGCGCCGTCGGGCGCGCCTCGTGGCCGAGGCGGGCCACCGTCGCCTGGAAGCTCACTTCACAGGCTGTGACGTCTGACGTGCCCTCGATGGGCGCCGCCAGCGCCGGCCGCGCCACGCACGCGAGCGGGACGTGCCCCTCGCCGGTGAGCAGGCCGCTCGTGGGATCGAAGCCGATCCAGCCGGCGCCGGGCAGGTACACCTCGGCCCAGGCGTGGAGGTCGACCACGTCGCGCCCGACACCCTTCGGCTGGTCCGGGATCATCCCCTCGTCGGTGAGCTGGATGAGATAGCCCGAGGCGAAGCGCGCAGCGAGGCCGCGGGCGCGCAGGAGCGCGATGAGCAGCACCGCCTGGTCGCGGCAGCTCCCGCGGGCCTGCTCGAGCGTCTCCTCCGGCGTCCAGAGGCCGGCCTCCTCGCGCACGACGTAGCGGATCCGCTGATGGACGGCCTGGTTGAGCTCGACCAGGAGTGGCACGGTCTTCCCGCCGCGCGGCGCCTTCGCCAGGAACTCGGCGAACAGGCTGCCGCCGGCCAGGGCCGGGTCCGCCGTGTCGAGGAACGGGGACAGGTCGAGGGTCACCTCGGGCGGATAGGTGAAGGGCGTCCGCTCGCACCGCTCGTCGAGGAAGAAGTCGAACGGGTTCACCGGCCGCACGTCGACCGCCAGGTCCACCACCACCTCCAGCGCGGGCAGGCGGCTCCCCTTCGCGAAGGTGAGCAGGGCGACGTTGTTCCCGAAGGGATCGTGCTGCCAGCGCACCGTTGCCTCCGCAGGCACGGTGAGCGCGTAGGTCTCCACCCGCGCTCGCGCGTGGTTGGCGGGGCGCAGCCGGATATGGTGCGGCCCGAGCGCGGCCGGGCTTGGATAGCGATACGTGCTGCGGTGCTGGACCAGGAGCCGCAGAACTCCTCCGTTCGAATTGTGGACTCATCCACGCTGCAAGTTCGCGGCCTATCTCTGGGATGCCCAACGGGATGAGGATACCGGCCGCTTTTCGGGGCGACCTGCCGATCCCGCGAGCAGCTGGGTGCTCCAACTACGTGCAACGAGGCAGAGAAACCGTCAGCGCCGTTGGCACAGGAGTACCTCCACAGGGGAAGTCGCCCCAAGGGCCCGGGTGGGTCGCCGCGGCTCGGCGCGGCCGTCGCGGCGTTGGCACTCGCCTTGCTCTGCTGCCCGTCGTGAATGGCAAGCGGGCCGAGCTGGAATTCGAGGCTCTCTACGAGATCAGCAGGGTCCTGTCGCTCTCGACGGACCTCAACAAGGCCTTCACCTCGACCCTGACGCTGGTCGATCTCACCCTCGGTCTCGAGAACGGCACCATCTCGCTCTTCGACCCGGTGACGGGCGAGGTGTTCGTCGAGGCCGCGCCGCACATGCCCGACGAGGATCGCATCCTGGGGCGGCTCAGGCCCGGGGAGGGAATCATCGGCCGCATCTTCGCGACCGGCATGCCGATGGTGGTGCCGGACATGGCGCAGGAGCCGCTCTTCCTCAACCGCACCGGGACCTGGCGCAACCTGAACGAGGATCCCCGCGCGCTCATCGGCGTACCGCTCCAGGATGGGCGCGCCGTGCTGGGGGTGCTCACCGCCGACCGACCCTATCGCGCCGGGCCGACCCAGCTCGGTCGCGACGTGCGCTTCTTGACGCTCGTGGCGGGCCTCGTGGCGGTGCGGGTGCGGCTGGCGCACCTCGAGAACCTGCACCGGCGGGCGGCGCAGGACGTGCCGGCGGTGGCGCCGTCCGCGGAGCGCTTCCCAGGCATCGTGGGCGCGAGCGCGCCGCTGCGCGACATGCTGGAGCTCATCGGGCGGGTGGCTCAGAGCCGCGCCACCGTGTTCCTGCGCGGCGAGAGCGGCACCGGCAAGGAGCTCCTGGCCCGCGCGGTCCACGACGCGAGCCCGAGGGCAGAGCGGCCGTTCGTGACGGTGAACTGCGCGGCGATCCCGGAGACGCTCCTCGAGAGCGAGCTGTTCGGACACGAGAAGGGCTCGTTCACCGGTGCGGCGCAGGCGCACGTCGGTCGCTTCGAGCAGGCGGACGGCGGCACGCTCTTCCTCGACGAGGTGGGAGAGCTCTCCCCGGCCGCGCAGGCGAAGCTCCTCCGCGCCGTGCAGGAGCGGCAGTTCGAGCGCGTGGGCGGGAAGAAGACCGTGACGGTGGACGTGCGGCTCGTCGCCGCGACGAATCGGGACATGGAGGAGATGGTCCGCCAGGGCGCGTTCCGGCTCGACCTCTACCACCGCCTGTCGGTCATCGCGGTGGTGGTGCCCCCGCTCCGCGAGCGGCGAGAGGATGTGCCGAACCTGGCGAGCCATTTTCTGCGAGTGCTGAACGAGGAGAACGTGCGGCGCGCCGAGCTCACGAAGGGCGCCGTCGAGGTGCTCACGCGCTGCCGCTGGACGGGCAACGTGCGCCAGCTCCGCAACTGCCTCGAGCGGCTGGTGGTGGTGACCGACGCAGACGTGCTCGAGCCGAGGCATCTCCCGTGTCAGACCCCCGGCGGTTCGACGTGTCTCCTCGAGCGCGCCGCGCCGCCGGTGGTGGTGGAGATCGGGCGGCCGGTCGAGCGCGTGCCGGTCGCCCCACCGCCGGGTGAGCTGCTCCTCGCGGCGGGCGCCCCGACCGAGGCGGACGAGCGCGAGCGCGTACGCGCCGCCCTGGAGCGGTGCGGCTACGTGCAGGCGAAGGCGGCCCGCGTGCTCGGAATGACCGTGCGGCAGCTCGGTTACCGCGTGCGGAAGTACGGGATCGAGCTGCGGCGGCTCTAACGGCTCAACCGCAGGCAGACGAGCTGCGTGCCGCTCCACCCGAGGCCGGCGTAGAAGGCTAGCGCCGGCGCGTTCTCGCGATCGGCGAGCAGCTGCAGGCGGCGCGCGCCGCGCTCTCCCGCCCAGGCCGCGACGGCTTCGAGCAGCGCTCGCCCGACGCCGCGGCGCCGCTCGCTCGCGAGGACCACCATGTCCTCCACCCAGGCGGAGAGGCCGCCCTCGGCGGTGGACACCACGAGCTGCGCGGTGACCATCCCCACCACCACGCCCGCGCGCTCGGCCACGAGCACGGTCGAACGCGCCGGCGCGGCGAGCAGGAGCGCGAGGCCGTCGCGTTGCCGCCCCGCGTCGGGCTGGAAGTCGGCCTCGATCTCGAAGAGGACGGCCAGGAGGCCGACGAGCGCATCGACGTCGAGCGTGGTGGCGCTGCGGACGGTGAGGCCCGCCGCCGTCACGTCGTCCGCTTCGGGGTTCCGAGCTGGCACAACCCACCCTGCAGCACCTGGAAGACCCGCTGCTCGGGCACGGGCGGGCCCGCGAAGAGCTGGTGCGCCCGCCGCAGCGCCTCCCCGTACAGGCGGAGCCGCTCTTGCTCGTCCGGGAGCGGCCGGCGCTCCTCGATCGCCGCCACGTCCAGGCCGAAGCGCTTCAGCACGTGAAGGCGGTGGACGGTCAGGACCTTCGGGTCGTATTCGAGCCCGAAGAAGCGAAAGAAGTCCTCGGCGCGGCTCAGGTGCGCGAGCTGCTCGAGCGTGCGGGCGGGGCCGTCCTCCAGGGGAGGGTGTCGCATCGGTTCCCCCTCAGGCGACGATGGCCTCGAAGGTGAACGAGTCCTTCTTGCAGGTCCGGCCGCACGCTTCGCAGCCGATGCAGTCGTCCGGGTTCGCCACCGTGACGAACATCTTGGCCGACTCCTCCTCGTCCACCTCCTTGGGCGCGAGGACGCCGTGCGCGCAGATCTTGATGCACCGGCCGCAGCCGATGCAGCGCTCGTCGTCGATGGACTTCACGAACTTCGGGGTCCACTCGCGCTTTCCACGCGTGAGGCCGGTCAGGTGCGCCATGTTCATGCTCCTCCGTTCATTGCCTTCTTGAGCCAGGGTGGTGGCCGCTTCTTCAGGACCGCCTGGAGCCGCCCGACGAGGTCCGCCACCGGCACCTCGGTCTGCGTCTTCATGGGATGGATGCGCCGCGCGACCAGCTTCGCCGCTGCCGGTCCGCCGATCTGCACCGTGTAGACGACGGTGCAGCCGGTGAGCGCCTCGGCGCGGGCGGTGGTCCGGTCCTCCTCGTCGCCGACGATGACCGGGGCGGCGACGCGCTCGAGGAAGCGGGCCTCTTCCGGCCCGATCTCCCACACGTAGAAGTGCGGCGTCTTGCCGAAGTGCTGGTCGACCAGCTCACCATCCGTGCTCGTGAACGCGATCTTCATGGTCAGTTGTGCGCGAGCTTCTGCGCCTCCGTGGACGTCGACTGGAAGAGGTTCGCCACCTCGAAGACGAGGTTCATCGTCCCGCGGTAGCCGACCCAGGTCTTGTGGTGCGCCCCGAGGCGATCGAAGACGGGCAGCCCGGTGCGGAGGTGCGCCTTCACGCCGATGCGCGCCGCCGCCCCTCGAGGTCGCCCACCACCACCGTGGCCGAGGGCAGCCCGTCGAGCCCGCGGGTGCGGGTGGCCGAGAGGGCCGCCTGGATCTCGCACCCCATGCCCGCCAGGAAGCGGGTCATCCCCATCAGGTGATCGGCCTCGAGCGCCAGGGCGACCTTCTTGCCGCCGAACTGGTAGTGGCTGTCCACCATCGCGTCGGCGAGGCGGCTGCGCCACCGGCGCTGCTCGGCGGGCACGGGGCGGCCGCTCAGCGCCGAGAGGGCCGCCATGAAGCGATCGACCTCGGCCAGCCCGGTGAGGGACCCGAACCCGTAGGCCGGGATCCCGAACGACTCCTTCAGCGCGAGCGCCGCCTTGGCGAGCGAGTCGCCAACATAGAGCGTCGCGGCGCTGCGCCCCGCCTTGCGGACGTCGTCGAGGGAGACGCCGCCGGTGGAGAGCGGCGAGACCTCCTCGTCGATGTGGCCGTCGAGCGCGTTCGCGAGATCGGGGATGGTGAGCACGGTGAGCCCGAAGGACTCCACCATCCGCTTCACCTCCTCGACGTCGGCGGGGGTGAGGTGGGCGCCGGGGAGGAGGTTCACCTGGTCCGGGATGGTCTCGCCGCCCTCGGCCAGCGTGCCCACGATGGCCTCGACGGCGGCCGCGTAGCCCTCCTGCAAGGAGCCGCAGTAGTCGGGGGTGGCCGCCCAGACGATGGGCGTCGCGGCCAGCTCCGGGTTCTCCTTCCGGAAGTGGGCGATGGCGCCGTGGACGTCGTCGCCCATGGTCTCGGTGAGTCCCGAGGTCATGACGCCGACGAGCGCCGGGTGGAACTTCTCGATGACGCGCTTCATCCCCGCCTTCAAGTTCTCCCAGCCCCCGAAGATGGCGGCGTCCTCGCTCATGGCGGTCGAGTTGAGCGCGATCGACTCCTTGAAGTGCCGCGAGAGCTGCAAGCGGATGAAGGTGGAGCAGCCCTGCGCGCCGTGGAGGAGCGCCAGCATGCCGTCGATGCCGAGGTAGGCGAGGGTCGCGCCGAGCGCGGGCGAGTTCTTCTGCGGGTTCACGGTGGCGGCCTTCGCGCTGACCTTGACGCGAGACCGCGAGAGGTCCTCGGCGAGGAAGGTCTCGGCGTGGCTCGCCGCCGCCGCGCGGACCTCCTCCCGGGTTTCCGGCCCGAGCTCCCAGGGCGCGGCGGCGTTGAGGACCGGCCAGATGGGATTGTTGACGGTGAGATCGAGCTGGCGGGCGAAGGTGACCATCCCCTCGTATCCGGCGTACGGGTGGGCGCGGCCGTGGTTGATGTCGAGGAAGGGCGTCAGCGTCTTCAGCGCGAGGAACTTGGTCTTTCCGCCCGCCACGATGAGGTCGGGCTGCTTCTCCGCCATGACCCCCAGGAGGCCGGCGGTGGAGGTGTCCTCGATGATGCGGGCGTCCCGGTGCATGAGCGCCTTCATGCGGTGGAAGTCCTCGAGGGTGGAGTTCTGCGTCCCTGCGGCCAGGATCTCGACCCCCAGCTCGCGCAGCGCGTTCACCATCGACCAGGTCTTCACACCGCCGGTGAAGAGGACCGCGCGCTTGCCCGAGAGGCGGGCCCGGTAGGGCGCGAGCCGGGCCCGGCAGCTGGCCTCCTCCTCCTCGACGAGCCGCTCCACCCGCTCCTGCATGATCGGCGCGCCGCCGTTCGCCTCGTCGAGCTCGCGCGCCATGTCGCGGAGCGCCCGGGCGGTGTCGGTCATCCCGTAGAACGACTCCTCCAGGTACGGGATGCCGTACTGCTTGCGCATCTTGCGGGCGAGGTTCGTCAGGCTCTTCGAGCAGATGATGACGTTCAAGCGGGCCCGGTGCGCCCAGCGCAGCTCCTCGAACTTCGCGTCGCCGCTGATGCAGGAGAGGAGGCGGATCCCGAGCCGCTCGAAGAGCGGCAGGATGCCCCACAGGTCGCCGGCGATGTTGTACTCGCCGATGAGGTTCACGTCGTAGGGCGTCGTCGTGGCCGGCTCTGCGGTGCCGATGACGTGCTCGAGCAGGATCTCGCCCGCCAGGCGATTGCCGATGTTCTTGTCGCCGACGAAGCCGGGCGTGTTGACCGGGATGACCGGGATGGTCACCTCGGCACCGGCGGCGCGACAGACCGCCCCCACGTCGTCGCCGGTCATGGCGGTGACGCAGGTGGCGCAGCTTCTTCTCCCCGCCGAAGACGACGTCGTTCTCCAGCATCTCGGTGGTGAAGCCGCGCCGGTAGAGCTGCGCCCCGGACGAGCGCGCGCCGCGGTTGTCCCAGGAGTTCCCGGCGCAGGCGATGGGCCCGTGGACGAGGTGGATGGCGTCGGTGATGGGCATGAGCACCACCCGCGCTCCGTCGTAGGCGCAGCTGCGCTCGGCGCCCTCGCCCGGCTCCGACTTCTTGCAGAACTTGGGAGCGCCCCGCTCGTGGGTCTCGCACTCCGGGGCGTCGTAGTAGTCGGGCCGGGCCATCGGGTCGCCTCGCTACCGCATCATCTCGAAGAAGCGCTCCTCACAGGTCTCGTCCTTGAGATCGAGGAACTTGTTGCAGATCTCCGTCAGCATGTGGATGACGCCCTGGTAGCCGATGAGCGGGATGCGGTGCTTGTTCACCCGGTCGAAGATGGGGAAGCCGAAGCGGAAGAGCGGGATCTTCGCGTCGCGGGCGGCGAACTTCCCGTGCGTGTCGCCCAGCACGGCGTCGACCGGATCCGTCATGAGCAGGCTGCGCAGGTGCCACAGGTCGCGGCTCATGTAGACGGTGGCGCCCTTCCCGTAGGGTGAAGCGTCGAGGAGCGCCTGCAGCTCCTTCTCGACCTTCTTCGAGCCCTTGCTGGAGATGATGTGGTGCGGGGTCGCCCCCATCTCGAGCAGGAACGAGACGTAGCCGAGGAGCAGATCCGGGTCGCCGTACACGGCGAACCTCTTGCCGTGCATGTACTGCTGGGCGTCGGTCATGGCGTCGACCGCGCGGCCGCGCTCGGCGCGCAGCGCGTCGGGCACGGGCTTGTCGAACAGCTCGGCGAGCTTCATGAGGAAGGCGTCGGTCTTCGCGATTCCCATCGGCAGTGGCAGCGCGGCATGCCGGCCGGCGTAGTTTTCCTTGATCCAGGCGAAGGTCTTCGCGGTCGCGTAGGCCCCGAGGGTGATGGTCGCCTTCCCGTTGATCGAGTCCCCGGCCTCGTCGAGCGGGGTGCCGCCGGGGTACTGGCGATAGGTGCCGTCGTTGGGCGAGTCGAACGACTCGGAGATGTCGGCCAGGATGGTGTGCGGGATCCCGAACGCCTCCAGGATCCGCTTGTACTCGCGGTAGTTGCCGGTGTTGGTGTCGAACCCTGGGATGAGGTTCAGCTTGCCGGTGCAGCGCCCCTCGATCTTCTTCCCCTCGGTGAGGGTCTGCAGGATGGCGAGCACCATCCCGTCGTACCCCGTGATGTGCGAGCCGTTGAAGCTGGGGGTGTTGGCGTAGGCGAGCGGGTAGTCCTTCGGGATGTTCCCCTTGTTCCGCGCGTTCTTGAGGAAGGCGCCGAGGTCGTCGCCGATCACCTCCGGCATGCAGGTGGTGAAGATGGCCATCATCTTCGGCTTGTAGAGCGCGAGCGCGTTCTCGAGCCCCTCGTGCAGGTTGGCCTGCCCGCCGAAGACCGCGCCGTCCTCGGTCATCGCATCCGACACCCCCGGCGCCGGCTCGCGGAAATGGCGGTTGAGCGTCGAGCGGAAGTACGAGGAGCAGCCCTGGGAGCCGTGGACGAAGGGGAGGGTGCCCTCGAAGCCGTGGGCCGCCAGCTCGGCGCCGAGCGGCTGGCAACAGTGCGGTGGGTTGATGACCAGCGCCTGCCGGGCGAAGTTCTTCTCCCGGTACTCCTTCGTGTCGATCCAGGCTGCGACGCGCGCCTCCTCCTCGGGGGAGGTGGTGCTGACCGGCTTCACGGTGAGGCCGAGGTTGTTCGACATGGCAGACGTCTCCTGTCCGGGGCCCAAGCTGGCCCACGGGTGGTGGCGATCGGTTCGTCCTTCGACTACGGCCCGCCTCGCGGGCCTACGCTCAGGACGAACGGTTTCTGAGTCGTGGGGCGGCTAGAACGGCGACTTCACGAGCTTCCAGGTTGGGCTGTTCACGGCCATGTCGATGTCCCGCGCGAAGACCGGGAAGCCCTGGTACGCGTGGTACGGGCCGGAGTAGTCCCAGCTGTGCATCTGCCGGAAGGGGAGCCCCATCTTCTGGAACACGTACTTCTCCTTGATGCCGCTGCCGATGAGGTCGGGCTTGAGCTGGTGGACGAAGTGCTCCAGCTCGTGCTCGGACGCGTCGTCGTAGATGACGGTCGACTCCGGCATCTCCGGCATCGTCCGCTCGTAGTCGTCGTTGTGCGCGAACTCGTAGCCCGAGCCCACCACCACCATGCCGAGGTCCTCGTAGGCGCCCACCGTGTGGCGCGGGCGGAGGCCGCCGACGTACAGCATGACGGTCTTGCCCTCCAGGCGGGGCCGGTACTCGTCGATGACGGCCTTCATCTGCACGTCGTACTTGGCGATGGCCTTCTCGACGTTGTCCTTGATGCGGTCGTCGAAGCGCTCGCCGATCTTGCGCAGGCTCTCGCGGATCTTGGTCGGCCCGAAGAAGTTGAACTCGAGCCACGGGATCCCGTACTTCTCCTCCATCACCTTGCACATGTAGTTCATCGACCGGTAGCAGTGGATGAGGTTCAGCTTCACCTGGTGCGTGGCGGCGATGCGCTCCATCTCGCCGTCGCCGGTCCAGGTGGCCTTCACGTTGAGGCCGATCTCCTCCAGCAGCGCCTTGGCGGACCACACGTCGCCGCCGATGTTGTAGTCGCCGATGAGCGCGATGTCGTACGGCCCGGCCGGCTCGGCGAACTCCCGCGTCTCGATGATGTAGTCGCGGATGGTGTCGTTCGAGATGTGGTGCCCGAGCGACTGCGACACGCCCCGGAAGCCCTCGCAGTTGCACGGGATGACGGGCAGGTCGAGCTCCGCCGTCATCTTCTTCGCCACCGAGTTGATGTCGTCGCCGATGAGGCCGACCGGGCACTCGGAGAGCACCGAGATGCCCTTGGCGAGCGGGAAGAGCTCCTTCGCCTCCTTGAGGAGCACGGCCAGCTTCTTGTCGCCGCCGTAGACGATGTCCTTCTCCTGGAAGTCGGAGGTGAACTGCATCGCGAAGTTCGTGACGCCGTTCCTCCCGGACATGAGGTTGCGCCGGGTGCCCCAGGAGTACCAGCCGCAGCCGACCGGGCCGTGGGAGACGTGGACCATGTCGCGGATCGGTCCCCACACCACGCCCTTGGCCCCGGCGTAGGCGCAGCCTCGCGCGCTCATCACGCCGGGGACCGTCTTGCGGTTCGACTTCACGCAGGCGGTGGTGCCCGCCGGGTCGTTGGGTGCCAGGTGCGGGGCGCGCTTCTTCTTGCCCTTCTCCGGATAGGCCTGGAGGGCCTCGTCGATCATCTGCTGCGTCGACTCCTTGGTGATCCCCTCGACCTTCTTGCCCTCGTGTCCCATTGCCGCGGCTCCTTCCCTTCCTGCGTCCTCGAAATGAACGGCTAACCCACTGCGGCCGCGGCGACGCCCACGACGGCCTCGTCCTCGGCCGGCATGATCCCGAACTCCATCAAGAGCTCCTCGAGCTCCTCCATCGTGAGGGGCGTCGGGATCACCAGCTTCTTGTTCTCGAGGATCTTCCTGGCCAGCGTGCGGTACTCGTCCGCCTGCTTGTGCTGCGGGGCGTACTCGATGACGGTCATCCGGCGCAGCTCGGCGCGCTGGACCTCGTTGTCGCGAGGGACGAAGTGGATCATCTGCGTCCCGAGCTTCTTCGCGAGCGCCTCGATGAGGTCGGCTTCGCGGTCGGTGTTGCGGGAGTTGCATATGAGGCCGGCGAGCCGGACCCTGCCCGACGTGGCGTACTTGAGGATGCCCTTCGCGATGTTGTTGGCCGCGTACATGGCCATCATCTCGCCGGAGCAGACGATGTAGATCTCCTCCGCCTTGCCCTCGCGGATGGGCATGGCGAACCCGCCGCAGACCACGTCGCCGAGGACGTCGTAGAAGACGAAGTCGAGCTCGGGCGTGTAGGCCCCGTTCTCCTCCAGGAAGTTGATGGCCGTGATGACCCCGCGGCCGGCGCAGCCGACCCCCGGCTCCGGACCGCCGGACTCGACGCACTTCACGTCGCCGTAGCCCGTCTTCATCACGTCGCTCACCACGAGGTCCTCGACCGTCCCGCGCTCGCGCACGAGGTCCATCACGGTCGCCTGCGCCTTGGCGTGGAGGATGAGGCGGGTGGAGTCGGCCTTCGGGTCGCAGCCGACGATCATCACTTTCTTCCCGAGCGAGGCGAGGCCGGCGACGGTGTTCTGCGTCGTCGTCGACTTCCCGATGCCGCCTTTCCCGTAAATCGCGATCTGCCGCATGGCGTCCTTTCGTGTGCGGTTGCTTTCGACCCACTCCCCTTGAGCAAGGGCCGTACCGTGCGACGGAGACGCGGCGGAAGGCAGTGGTCCCAGCGATTCCGATGAATCCGCCGCCCCCGGCCGCTCCGCTGGCGGCCCGGCGCGTACGGAACCCGACAACGCGAAGGTGAGGAACCTGACATTCGGCGCAAAGCCAGCGCGGGCCTCGCGAGCGTTCGTCCTTCGACTCCGCTTCACTACGCTCAGGACGAACGGAATGCGGCACGCGAACGGCCGCTGGAACGCCCGCTGCAAAGGAACGCGCACATGACGATCGCGCGCGTCCGCTCATCACTCCCCATCGTGGCCCGCGCGACGCCAGCGCCCTCGAACTGCAGATTCGGCGGCGGGTGCGGCGAGCCCGCGCCGCTCTCGCCTGAGGTGCAGGCGAAGATCGCGAACCACCCTTGCTACAGCGAGGACGCGCACCACCACTTCGCGCGGATGCACGTGGCGGTCGCGCCGGCGTGCAACCTCCAGTGCCACTACTGCAATCGGAAGTACGACTGCGCCAGCGAGAGCCGCCCCGGCGTGGTGAGCGAGCGCCTCACGCCCGAGCAGGCGCTCCGCAAGGTGCTGGCGGTGGCCGCGGAGGTCCCCCAGCTCTCGGTGGTGGGCATCGCCGGTCCGGGCGATCCGCTCGCGAACCCCGGCCCCACGTTCGAGACGATGGAGCTGGTGCGCCGCGCGGCGCCGGACCTGCGGCTCTGCCTCTCCACCAACGGCCTCGCCCTGCCTGAGCACGTCGAGCGCATCGCCGCGCTCGGGGTCGATCACGTCACGGTCACCGTCAACATGATCGACGCGGCGATCGGCGAGCGCATCCACCCCTGGGTGATCTGGAGAGGGCGCAAGGTGCGCGGGCGCGACGGGGCGCGCCTGCTCTCGGAGCGTCAGCTCGAGGGGCTCGCCGCCCTCGCCAGCCGGGGCATCCTGTGCAAGGTGAACTCGGTCCTCATCCCTGGCGTGAACGACGCGCACCTGGCCGAGGTGGGGCGCGCCGTGAAGCGGCTCGGCGCGTTCATCCACAACGTCATGCCCCTCATCTCCGCGCCCGAGCACGGGACCCACTACGGCCTCACTGGCCAGCGCGGGCCGACCGCCGCCGAGCTGGAGGCGGTGCAGCGCGCCTGCGAGGGCGGGACGAAGGTGATGAAGCACTGCCGGCAGTGCCGCGCCGACGCGGTGGGCTTGCTGGGTCAGGACCGCCACGCAGAGTTCGAGCTGGCCGGCCTCCCGTCTGCGCCGGCAGAGGACGCGAGCGCGGCGCGCGAGGCGCACCGCCGGTCGGTCGAGCGGCGACGCCGCCTCGACGAGGTAGCGAGGGAGGAGGCGGTTGCCCAGGTGGCCGCGCTCGCCCCCGACCTCGCGGCCCGCGTCGCCGTCGCCTCGAAGGGCGCCGGCCTCGTCAACGAGCACTTCGGCCACGCGCGCGAGTTCCTCGTCTACGACGTGGACCGCCGGGGGGCGAGGCTCGTCGGGCACCGGAAGGTGGACGTCTACTGCTCGGGCGGCGACGGCGACGACGACGTGCTGGAGGGGGTGCTGGCGGCCCTCTCGGACTGCCGCGCGGTCCTGGTGGCGAAGGTCGGCCGCTGTCCCCGGGAGCGCCTCCAGAGCGCAGGCATCGAGCCGGTGGTGGAGCACGCCTTCCTGCCCATCGAGCCGGCCATCCTGGCCTGGTTCGCCTCCTGCGCGGAGCGCAGCCAGCCGGCGCCCGGCGCCGCGCGCGCGCTCGCTGTGCCCTGACGGGAGGGCGACATGGGCGAGCAACCAGACCCGGGTGGCTCCTTCAACCTGTGCAACCTGCCGCCGTGGGCCATCGCCTCGCGCGAGTTCGCGGCGGAGCCGCGGCCGATCGAGGTGCAGGGGGTCCGCGAGGCGAACCGCTTCCTCTTCACGATGCTCGATGCGATCCCCGATCCCGACGAGCGGGCTCGTCGCTTCGACAACTTCGTGACGGTGAAGTTCCAGCTCCACCAGTGGCAGCGCGAGGCGACGGACACCGCGCGGCGGAGCATCAAGAACAGCTACCTCCGCTACCTGCGCGGCTGGGGCGTCGACTCGAGCTCCATCGAGGGGGCGGTGCTGAAGGGGTGGGTCGAGAGTCGCATGGGGCTCGGCCCGACCTACCACCGCGGGCGTATCGAGGGCCCGGACACCGAAGCGTACCAGCGCTACGCCCTCGACCGCGTCCGCGGACACGCCCGGACGAACGCCATCGATTCGCAGCTGGACCTGCTCTTCACGTTCACGCAGTACGAGCTGGCGCGGCGAACAGCTGGCGAACGCTGGCTGACGCTCTGGCGCGGCATCCATGACGTCGCTGAGCACGAGGTGCTGGAGCGGACCGGCCGGCGGGACTGGCTCGTCCGGATGAACAGCCTCTCCTCGTTCACCCGGGAGCAGGAGCGGGCGTGGGAGTTCGGCTCGACCGTGTTCGAGGCGCGGGTGCCGGTGCCGCGCGTCTTCTTCGCGAGCGAGCTGCTTCCCCACAGCATCCTGAAAGGAGAGCGGGAGGTGCTGGTCGTCGGCGGTGAGCTCAGGGTGAAAGTGCTGGCCGGTTGAGCGCGAGGGGCGAGAGCTCCACCAGCCGCTCCGCCAGCGTCGCCAGCTCGGCGAGGAGGCGCCCATCCATGCGGCGGACCCAGCGGCGGGGGAAGGCGGCGGGGCCGTACAGCGCGCCGGCGATCATGCCGACGATGGCGCCGGTCGTGTCGGCGTCGCCCCCCTGGTTCACGGTCGCGACGAGCGCCTCCTCCAGCGTCGAGGTCGAGAAGAGATGGTGGAAGACGGTCTGGAGCGTGTCGACGACGTAACCGGTGGCGAGCCCGCGATAGGGCTCGAACCGAAACGTCGGGTATTCCGCCACGAACTCGTCTACCTGAGCGCGCAGGTGGGCGAGCGGTCGCCCGAGGCAAGCGGCCTGCACGAGCCGGCCCACCAGGATGCAGGCCGCATCGGAGAGCGGGTGGTGATGGGTGAGCCGGGCTTGCTCGAGCGCGCAGCGGCGCAGGAGCGCGTCGTCGCCGAGCGTGAAGAGGGCGACCGGAAGCATCCGCATGGCCGCGCCGTTGCCTGCGTTCCAGGCAGCGGGCGGCACCTCCAGCGTGCCGTCGACGATGTAGGACCGGATGCCACGCCGGCAGGCGTTTCCGACGTCGGTGGGCCCACCCTTGAGCCAGGCCGCGAAGCGGTCGGCGATAGCCTGGCGCGAGAACTGGCCGGTCGCGACGAGGGCGCGGCCGACGCAGAGCGACATCTCGGTGTCATCGGTGATCCCGCCCGGGCGCAGCCGGAGCCAGCCGCCGCCGACGAGGTCGCGGTGCACGCCGTGCTTGGCACGTACCTCGGCCGCGGTGAGGAACTCGACGCTCGCGCCGAGCGCGTCGCCGGTGGCGAGGCCGAGGAAGGCGCCGCGGGCGCGCAGGTGGACGTCGCGAAGATCGATGAGCGGGAACGTTGCACCGGGCGAGCCACCCGGGCACGCCGTCCGGGGCGTGCACGTCGCGACGCTTGCGGCGCGAGGGCGCCTCGGGAACGATGCCCCGCGTGAGGGCCGAACGCGCGTGGGCTGCGGCGGCGGGGGACAAGCCCCCGCCCTACGCGAATGTTCCCGCGGGGGAATCACCCCCACGTTGCACGGACCCGACCCCGGGTGGCGCAGCGATCGGAGCGGCCGAGCGGACGGCACGCGGCGCGGGCCGACTCGCCTTCGCGCGCGTCGACGGGGCCTCGGCCCTCGTCACCTGCCGCGCCACGAGCCCGCTCCAGATCCTGGCGCCGCGCCGCCGCGGCCCGAGCGCCTGGGCCGTGCTCGCGACGCACGGCGGCGGGCTCGTCGAGGGCGACCGCCTCGACCTCGAGGTCGACGTGGCGGCGG
>WNGR01006553.1_pt1 | contig 16034 bp, 16 predicted proteins | sample 5407581 | NCBI WGS metagenome assembly WNGR01 (sample SAMN13153383, study PRJNA577476) | soil metagenome | isolation source: 80 cm soil or saprolite under Garry oak tree replicate 2 | place: USA:California | collected 2016-06-15 | reverse complement strand
CCGGCGTGGTGCCCACGACCGAAGTGGTCCAGTTGGTCGAGCCGACGGCCAGCGAGGTGGACCGGCTGGTGCTGGGCGCGACCGCGGCGATGTCCGGCGCGACCGTATGGGACGCAAGGGAATTCGCGTCGTTCACGGTCAGCGTGGACGCCGTGCCCAGGCCGCCGCGCAGGCCGGCTGTCGTGCTGCTGCCCGGCGAGACCACCAACAGGTTGGTGCCCAACGAGTTGATCGCCGACGCGACCTGTTGCTGGGCGCCCTCACCGAGACCGACGGTCAGGATCACCGCGGCGATGCCGATCAGAATGCCCAGCATGGTCAGGCCGGAACGCAATCGGTGCGTCCGGATCGCGTCCAGGCTCGTGCGAAAAGTCTCCAGCCAACTCACGATTCCAACACCCCGGTCAGCTTGCGTCGCGTGTCGGACTCGATCAGGCCGTCGCGCAGCCGGATCGTGCGGTTCGCGGTGGCGGCCACGTCCTCCTCGTGCGTGATCAGCACGATCGTGTGGCCGACACGGTTCAGGTCGGCGAACACGCTGAGCACGTCAGCGGTGGCCGTGCTGTCCAACGCGCCGGTCGGCTCGTCGGCCAGGATCATCGCAGGCGCGTTCACCAGCGCCCTGGCCAGCGCGACCCTGGACTGCTGGCCGCCGGACAGTTCGCTTGGCCGGTGCTGGATGCGGTCGCCGAGCCCGACACGTTCCAGCACCTCCACCGCGCGGGCCTTGCGTTCCGCTTTGTGGATACCCGCGTAGCAGAGCGGCAGTTCCACGTTGCGCCACGCCGTCAGCGAGGCCAACAGGTTGAACTGCTGGAACACGAAGCCGATCCGCTCGTTGCGGATCACCGCGAGCTCGTTCTCGTTCATGTTGCTGACGTCCTGGCCGGCCAGCAGGTACGTGCCGGACGTGGCCACGTCGAGGCAGCCCAGGATGTGCATCAGCGTGGACTTGCCGGACCCGGACGGGCCCATGATCGCGACGTACTCGCCTTCCTCGATTCGCAGCGAGACACCGCGCAGCGCGGCCACTTCCAGCGAACCGGTCCGGTAGACCTTCTGCACGTCGGCGATGTCGATGACCGGCCCGCGCAGCGGCGGCACGATCGGTATCGGCTGGGTGAGATCGATCGACATGGCTCAGCCGCCCACCCGAACCGGGGGCGCCGCGCCGCCACCGCCACCGCCACCGAGGCCGCCGGCACCGCCGAACCCGCCACCGCCGCCAAATCCGCCGGCGCCGCCGAAGCCGCCGCCCGCACCGGTTCGACCGGTACCGGCGCCGGCGCCGCCTGCGCCTGCGGTGCGGGTCGTGCCGGGCGTGACGACCTGGTCGCCGTCGGCCAGGCCGGACAGGATCTGGATCTGGCCGCCCTGGGTCATGCCGGTGGTGACCGTGACGCTGGTCTGCTTGCCGCTGACCAGCTTCAGCACCGTCACCTTGCCATTGGTGAAGTGGAGCGCCGACGCCGGAATGACCAGCGCGTTGGTGAGCTGCTTGACGATGATCTGCACCGACGCCGACGCGCCAGGGTAGAGGCCGGTCGGCGAGCCGGTCACGCCGATGGTGACCGGGTAGCTGGGCACGGACGAGGACGAACTGGCCAGCAGTGCCACCGACGTGACTGTGCCGAACGCCGTGGTGGTGCCGCTGTTCGGCGTGATGACCGCCTGGTCGCCGACCTTGACCTGGCCGACCTGGGTGTCGTCGACGCTGGCGTTCACCACGTAGGAGCCGTTGGAGATGACCACGATCTGGTCGGTGGACGAGCCGGTGCCCGTACCGGTGCCGGTCGAGCCGGTGCCCGCGCCGCTGGTGCCGCCTGCCCCGCCGGCACCCGCGCCGCCGGTGCCGCCCGTGCTGCCGGACCCTGCTGAGCTGCCGGTCGAGCCGGAGCTGCCGGACACCTGCTGGCCGACGGTCAGGTTGACCGAGGCGACCGTGCCGGTGATCGGTGAGGTCAGGGTGGCCTCGGCCAGCGCGTTCTGGGCGTTGGTCACCTGGTTCTGGGCCGCGGTGACCGCGGCCTGGTCGGCGGCGACCTGGGTGCTGGAGGCGCCGTTGCCCGAGTCGGTGGACAGCCGTGCCTGATCCGAGGACAGGCTCGCCTGGGCTTCGGCCACGGTCGCGGACAGGGCGGCCGAGTTGACCGTGGCGAGCGCCTGCCCGGCGGTCACCTGGGCGCCCGCGGACACGTTCACCGCGGTGACCTGGCCGGACACCGCGAAGTTCAGGTTGTCCTGTTGGGCGGGCTCGATGGTGCCGGACGAGGTCAACGCCTGCCGCAGCGTGGTCGTGGCGGCCGTGGCGACGCCGGTCGCCGGCGTGGCGGCGGGCCGGGTCGCCGCCCAGGCGCCGACACCACCACCGACGACGACCACGACGGCCGCCGTCACGATCACGCGTCGCTTGGTGAACCGCACCTTGTCGAACCGCAGCTTGTCCAGCCGCAGCCGTTTTCTGAGCAGCACGAGGATCCTCTTCCTCCCTTGGCGAGATCCGCGCAGCGGTATGCCTTCGGTGTCTCCGTAGTGTTGAGGCTGAGCCTGTCCAGCCAAGCTGGAGATTCACTGATGACTTCCTGGCAGTCACCTGGGAAGGTGGGCCGCCGGTCGCCGGGCGATCCCACGGACTCCGACGCTCGGTGCTCAGTCGAAGTTGGCCAGTACCAACACATCCACCAGACGTTGACAGTCCAAGGTAGACAGTTCGGTGCCCGCGGCGGCCTGTGCGGCGGCGAGTAGCGCGATCAGTCGCTGGTGCGCGGCGCGGTCCGGCAGTCCGGCACGTTCGGCCAGCCGGGCCACTTCCGTGCGAAAGCGTCCGGATCGGACGAATCGGAGCGCATCGCCGGTCGGTTCGGCCGGCGTGGGGTCGGGTTCGACGTCGTCGGGCGGTGTGATGTCGATGGTCAGCTTCATGCCCAGTGCCTCGGCCAGCCGTTCCAGCGCGGCCACGGTCGGGTTGCCCCGGCCGTTCTCCAGGTTCGCGATGTAGGGCACGGAGAGGCCGGCGTCGGTGGCGACCGACGCGATGGTCCGGCCACCGGCTGTCCGGTGCGCCCGCAGCCGCCGGCCCAGTTCCGCGCCGTCCACGTCGCTCGCCCTCTCCCTGAAGAACACACGCTTGCACGAACTATTCTGACAGAATAGCTTGGGTAGGTGCCCGCCGCGCTGAAGATAGCTGACTTCCGGTTCCTGCTCGCCGGTAACCTGATCTCCAGTCTCGGCTCCGGGGTGCTGGTGGTCGCGCTGCCCTACCAGGTCTTCCGGCTGACCGGCTCGACCGCGGCCACCGGTCTCACCCTGGCCGCGGAGAGCCTGCCGGCACTGCTCGTCGGGCCGGTCGCCGGTGTCTTCGTGGACCGCTGGGACCGGCGCCGGCTGATGATCGCCACTGATCTGCTGCGTGCGGTCGCCGTCGCTGGCCTCCTGCTGGCCGACCGGCCGGATCGCTTGGCGTGGCTCTATGCGGCACTGGTCGTGGAGAACATGGGCTCGGTGTTCTTCCGGCCGGCGGCCCGCGCGCTGGTGCCCACGGTCGTGGGCACCGGGCCGGAACTGGTCAGCGCGAACTCGCTCGTTGCCCTCAACAACGGCATTGTCCGGTTGGTCGGGCCGCCGTTGGGTGCGGTGTTGTTGTCCCTGTTCGGCTTGTCGGCGCTCGTTTTGCTGGACGTGGCCAGCTATCTGGTCTCCGCGCTGATGATCACGTTGACCCGCGTTCGGGTTCGACCGACGGCCGTTGGCAGGATTGGCGCGGTACTGGCGGAACTAGGCGCCGGCCTGAGGTTCGTCGGCCACCAGCGGACCCTGCGCGGGCTGCTGCTGGTCAGCGTCACGTTCTTTACCGCGAACGGGGTCTTCACGGCTCTGCTGATCCCGTACATGACCACCCGATTCGGCAACCACCCCGAGGTGATCGGCTACCTGCTGTCCGCACTCGGCATCGGTTACCTGCTCGGCGCACCGCTGGCCGGCCGGCTGGTCCGCCGCCGCCCACCCGGTGTGTTGCTCGTAGTTGCGCAAGCCGGCGTGGGCGTGTGTTTCATGACCTTGGCGAACGCGCCGACAGCCGCCGTGGCCATCCTCGCCGGCGGACTGGCCGGCCTACCCGGATCGCTGCTGCTGGTGACGGTCGAAACCACCATCCAACGCACCACCCCGAACCCGTTACGCGGCCGAACCGGCGCCACCTTCTTCGCCGGCGACGCCCTCGCCGACCTGACCGGCGCCCTCATCGGCGCGACCTGCGGCGCCCCAGGCCGCTTGCCGCTCGTGCTCACCGCGAGCGCGGGCGTGATCCTCTTGGCCGCGGCCCTCGTCCCGGTGATCCTGTCCGAGCGCGTTGTGTCAGTCCGGCAGCGGTAGGGCGGCGACCTGTCAGGCCTCGCAGCGACGACCTGCCGGCCCTGTTGTGTGATCACAACAGGTGTTGTAACATTCCAACATGGTGAGCAAGGGGCGGCATTCCAAGACAGCCGTGGCCAACGCTCTCGACGCGGCAAAGAATTTTGACCATCTCACGATCGTCGAGAATCACAAGGGCCACAGGTGGGGTTGGGTGATCTGCCTTGAGTGCCACCAGGGGCCGGCGGACCGTGGTCACCCCGGTGATCGGGGCAGTTTCACGGTGTGGAGCACGCCCGAACCGCCCGAGAATCACGCCAAGCAGATCGTTCGCTTCATCGCCCGACACCGACACTGAGAGGAGGCCGTTGTGACCACATGGAACTTCCAACTTCGACTGAACCGTGAACCGACCGAGGATGAGTTCGATGCCCTGTACGAGGCTGGACTGTCCGATGTCGGCATCGAGGGCACCTTGGTGGATGTGGATCGGGAGGCCCAGACCCTGCTGAAAGCAATCGCGAGCGTTGCCGCGCAGATTCGGAAGGTGCCGGGGCTACGCGCGATCGGCGTCGAGACCGATGATGCCGTAACGCTGGCGGATGCCGCCCAGCGGCTCGGACGTCGAACCGCGGAAAGCCTTCGCCTGCTGGCTGAGGGTCGGCGCGGGCCAGGCGGGTTTCCGGCCGCGGTCGTGGATACCGGCAAAGTGCGGGTCTATTCGTGGGCCGAGATCACCGTGTGGTTGCGGGAAGCCCTTGGCGAGGACGTACCGGCCGCAAATCACGACTTGGTACTGGCCGACAACGCCCTGCGCCTGGCGGACAAGGCCCAGCGCGGTGGCAAGGCGGACGTCGAGGCGGTACGCCACCTGGTGGGCACCTGTTAATCCGGCAGCGGTAGGGCGGCGACCTGGCGGGCCCAGTACTGCCAGCCGGCCTCGATTTGACTGTCGGACCAGACCAATGCGGCCTTCGCCAAACTCTCGGTGTCCGACGTCCAGGCGCGCAGTGGGCCGGCGGCCATGGCGGTCAACTGGGTGGCGCACGCGCGTTGCAACAACACAGCGTGCATCACGGCGTGGGCGATGTCGACGCCGACCGCGGCCAAGCCGTGTTGTGGCATCAGGCAGGCGTGGGCCGCACCGAGGTCGGTTGCCAGAGCTTGACCCAACTCCGCGGTGCGCACCAGGTTCGCGGTTGCCGTGTAGCGGGGGACGCCGTGCTCGGCGAATGCTGTCGCGTCGTGGCTGATGGGGCGTAGTGGGACGTTCAGGGCGCTGAAGGCGTTCGCCGTGTCCGCGTGGGTGTGCAGGGTCACGGTGACCTCGGGGCGCGCTCGCATGATCTCGGTGTGGATCGGATACTCGATGTGCCGGCGGCCATCGCCTTCCAGGACCTCGCCGTCCCACGACACCAGCATCACCCGATCACGGGTGATTTCCTCCATGCCCCAACCGGATGCCTTGATCCAGACACCCTGCCCCAGCGGATCCCGCACCGCGAGATGCCCCCACACCATGTCCCCATGACCAGCGACGGCCAGCGCCCGAGTGCCCAACACAGTGAGATCAGCGGCGTCCACGGCTGCGAATTGTGCCATTCAACCGAACAGTACGGTACCGACCGCGGTGATTGTGCTGGTGGGCGCGGGGACCGGGTCGTTGCAGGTTTGTACCGGGTCGCCGGAGCGGGCGGCCGGCTTGCCGTCGATCAGCACCATGGTGCTGCCCTGCATGACGGTGCCCTGGTTGGTGGGTGGGACCTGGAACGGGCCGCCTGGGGGAATGTGCGGTGGGTTGTTCGTGGCCGTCGAGCCGACCGTGGCTGCTGGCATGCCGGCGATCATGACGTCGGGGCTGCAGTTTCCGGTGATCGTGCCGGCGAACGGCAGCGGCATCGGTGTGGGGACCGGGCCGCCGGGGCTGGGGATCATGATGATGTGTGTGTCGGTTCCGGTCACCAGGTCGCCCTGTTTCGCCGCTGGCTGGCCCATCTCAGGTGTTCTCGCGGATTCGGCGAGTTCGTAGTGGGTGTGGTGGGCGGATTGGCGCCGGTGCGGGTGGACGGCCACCATTGGCGTCCAGGTGGAACTCGTCGGGGGCTGGGGCCACCTCGTCGATCGAGGCCGTCAGCAGGGGGGCTGTGATCACCAGGTCCAGGCCGAGTGGGCGGGGTGTGGTTTCCGGGCGCCAGTTATCCAGTCTGATCAGGACCGGGAGGCCGCAGTCCACGAAGTGGTCGTGCAGGTGCGGTGGCTCGATCTGGTTGGTGCCGCTGATCGCGGTCAGCATCGCGTCCAGCAGGGCGTGTTCCGATGTGCCTTGGACGGTCACCGTGTAGCGCAGTTCGTAGCGGTGGATCGGCGGGCGGCGGGCGATCACCGTGCCGCGCTCGTCGCGTACGTCCGACCAGTTGGCCGGTAGGCCCGTGACGTCCTCGTGGATCGCGGTCAGTGTGGTCTGGACGTCGGCGCCGGATGGCACGGCGGCGGTCAGCAGCGCGCGCAGCGACTCGTCCACTTCGCAGATCACCGGGCCAGTGTGCGGGTAGTCATGGCAACCGGGCCACGTCCATGCGTCCGCCCGTTCGGGCAGGTTGTGCCGCCCGGGGTGTCGCCCTGTGGCCGGTAGGTGGTCAACGTGCCGGCCACCATGCTGGCGGGGTCCGGCCGATCGCTCGCAGGAGGCGCCATGCCCACGTACCTCTCTCCCGGCGTCTACATGGAGGAGGTCTCGTCCGGTTCCAAGCCGATCGAGGCCGTCGGGACGGCGGTCGCCGCGTTCGTCGGCTTCGCCGCGAAAGGGCCGTTGAACGAGCCGGTCCTCGTCACCAACTGGACCCAGTTCACGGCCAACTTCGGTGACTTCATCGCCGGTTCCTATCTGGCGCACGCGGTCTACGGGTACTTCCTCAACGGTGGCGGTGTCGCCTATGTGGTCCGGATCGGCGGCGACAGCAGCGCTGCCAGCGCGCCGGGGCAGGCCGAGATTGCGGCGGCCGGCGAGTCGGGTCGGGTCGTGTTCACCGTGCGGGCGCTGCCCGCCAATGCCGCCACCGACATCTCGATCGAGGTGGTGGATGCGTCCGAGCCGACCGACGAGACGTTCAAGCTGGTGGTGAAGCGGGGCGGCAGCCCGGTCGAGGAATTCGACAACGTCACCGCCCGGCGCGGTGCGCAGAACAGCGTGGCCACCGTGGTCCGCGAGCAGTCGCAGCTGATCACCGTTGAGGAAACGCGCGGGCGTGGGCTCGCGGTGCCGGTCAAGGGTGTCGAGATCGCGCTGGCCGGGGTGAGCCCGGTGCCGGTCCGGGTGCGCGCCACCGACTACGTCGGCGACTCCAGCGACCGCACCGGTTTCGCCGGCCTGGAAGCGGTCGACGAGGTCACCATGCTGTGCGTGCCGGACCTGATGGCCGCCTACCACCAGGGCATCATCGACGCCGACGGCGTGCAGGCCGTGCAGCTGGCCATGATCGCGCACTGCGAGCTGATGGCCGACCGAGTGGCCATTTTGGACACTCCGTCGAGCATGAATGCCCAGCAGGTCAAGGAATGGCGGGTCAACACCACCGGCTACGACTCGAAGTACGCGACGATGTACTGGCCTTGGATCAAGGTGATGGACCCGGTGACCGGCCGCCCGACGATGGTGCCGCCGACCGGGCACGTTGCCGGCATCTGGGCCCGCAACGACGCCACCCGCGGCGTGCACAAGGCGCCCGCGAACGAGGTGGTGCGCGGCGCGATCGCGCCGGAGCTGAACATCACCAAGGGCGAGCACGACCAGCTCAACCCGGTCGCGGTCAACTGCATCCGCGCGTTCCCCGGCCAGGGCATCCGGGTGTGGGGCGCGCGGACGCTGTCCAGCGACCCGGAATGGCGCTACCTCAACGTAAGGCGGCTGTTCAACTACGTGGAGGAATCCATCCTCCAGGGCACCAACTGGGTGGTCTTCGAGCCCAACGACATGAAGCTGTGGGACTCGGTCAAGCGCACCATCACGATGTTCCTGCGCCGCGTCTGGCGCGATGGCGCGCTGTTCGGCCGCACGCCCGCCGAGGCGTTCTTCGTCAAGTGCGACGAGGAGAACAACCCGCCCGAGAACCGGGACGCCGGCATCCTCACCGTGGAGATCGGCATCGCGCCGGTCAAGCCGGCCGAGTTCGTCGTGTTCCGCATCTCGCAGTTCAACGAAGGCTCCGGGGTCGAGGAATAACCAGGTCTAGGGAGAACACGCCATGCCAACGGGACTCGGCCAGAGCCAGCCCAACGACGCCCTCACCGCGGCGCGGTTCGCCATCGTCATCGACGGTGTGGAGATCGCCCAGTTCTCCGAGCTGTCCGGCATCACGACCGAGGTCGAGCCGGTGGACTTCATGGAGTCCAGCGACAAGGAGATCATCTTCAAGAAGCTGCCCGGCCGCCGCAAGCCGCCGCACATCACCCTCAAGCGCGGCAAGAACACCTCGACCGAGCTGTGGTCGTGGCACGAGGCCGTGCTCAACGGCGACATCGCGCAGGCCCGCAAGAGCTGCTCGCTGGTGATGTACGGGTTCGACGGCAAGCCCGTTGCCCGCTACCACTGTGAGAACGCGTGGCCGGCCAAGCTGGAGGTCGGCGCGCTGAAGGCCGGCGCGAGCGAGGTGCTGATGGAGACGGTCACCATCGTGTGCGAGAACATCCAGCGGGTGTCGCCGTGACGGCGTCGATCGCGGCGGTGCCAGCGGCCGAGGCCGACGGCGAGTTGCGCACCGAGTTCCCGTTCATGCTGCCGCGCGGCTACGTGGACGAGCACGGCACGCTGCACCGGTCCGGCGTGATGCGCCTGGCAACGGCACGCGACGAGATCAGCCCGCAGACCGACAACCGAGTGCGGCAGAACCCGGCGTACCTGACCGTGCTGTTGTTGTCCCGCACGGTGACCAAGCTGGGCACATTGTCCGATGTGGACTCGTTCGTGATCGAGAACCTGTTCGCGTCGGACCTGGCCTTCCTGCAGGATCTCTACCGCCGGATCAACCAGGCCGGTCACACCGAGGTGGACGTGGCATGCCCGAGCTGCGGGCACGGCTTCACGGTGGACGTGTCCGGTGATGCCGAGGGGGAATCCTGACGTACGCGGCCGACCAGCTCTGGACCGAGGTCGCGTACGTAGCCTACTACCTGCATTGGTCCTTTTCGGACGTGTTGGGGCTCGAACACTGGGTTCGGCACCGGCTGATCGACGAGGTCGGACGCATCCACCGGCCGGCTGAAGGGGGGTGAGCGCGATGCGATGGCCGTGGCAACGCAAGCCGGCGCCGGTTGCCCCGATCGCGCCTGCCCGCCCCCGCTCCGACTGGCGACGGGTCGGCACGTTGCGCCCTACGGCCGACGTGCACGCGCCGACCGTGGTGCCGACCGGCCTGCCGGTCCTGGCCAGCACCCGCTCCCTGCTGTACCGGGAGCGCGCGGAGTCAAGCGCCGCGCCGGCCGGTCGGGTGACCGGTCTCGCCCTGGTTTCTCCTGTGGCGCAGGCGGATCCGGTGTCGATCGTGGCCCCTCCTGTGCGGCCCACGGTGGCGGCGCGGCCGGTTCGGTCGACGTTGACACGTGCCGTGGCCGAGTACGTCGGCGAAGCGCGCGTGCCCGCCGTGCCGCACCGCGCGCCTGCCTGGCTGCGCAACGCGCCACCGCAGGTGCTCACTCCGCTGGACGCGTTCGCGATGCCCGAGACATCGCTGCCCGAGATCGCCGTGCTCGACTCGTGGACGACGAAACCGCCGGCCCTGGACCGCGCGTCGCCCGAGCTCATCGAAGAAGAACCGGTCGCGCCGAGGCCAACACCCCCCATACGGCGCCGCCGGCCGGGTCTCGGCCTGCCGCTGCCGCCTGGCGAACGCCCACCGATGCCAACGCAAAAATTCCGGACGCAACAGTTGCCGGCGGAACAGTTGCCGGCGGAACAGTTGCCGGCGGAACAGTTGCCGGCGGAACAAGTGCCAGCGCAACAGATGCAACTCGAAAATATGCAGCCACAAAATATGCAGACGCAACAGTTGCCGATGCAGCAGCCAGTTGAGCGGCCAGGATCAGACCAACCACCGATGGTCGTGGACGCACCAGCGCCGACCAGTCCGGAAACCCCGAAGCTCGTGCATCCCACGGTGATACCCGGCCGGTTCTCCGCGCGCGTACCGGCGGACCTGGCCGAGACCTTCGAACGTGCCTACGGCGTCGAACTGGCGGACGTCGCGATCGACCGGTCCCCGACTGCGACCGCCCAGGCCAGAGCCATGGGCGCCAAGGCATTCGCGCACCACGACCTGATCGTGCTCCCCGAGGACGCGGGGCCGGTCGAGGCCGTGGAGGCACGGGCGTTGATCGGCCACGAACTGGCCCACGTCGTGCAGCAGCGCACGATCGGCTCGGTGCCGATCGAGTCCGGGTCGGACGGACAGCACCTGGAAGCGGCCGCCCGCGCGGTCGAACAGTGGGTGCGGGCGGGTGCGTCCGGTCCGCCACCACCAGTAGTGCCACGATCTTCTGAACGGTCCGGTCCACCGCCGGTCCGGCGGCGCGCCAACGCTGGTCCCCCCTCCAGCGCTGGCGCGCCGCAGCGCGCGCCGGCCGGTGTCGCGACGGATCCGGCAGCGCCCCAGACACCCCGCGTGGTCACCAGCACCGGCGCCAACCTCGTCCACCCGGCGACCCAGCCGACGGCGCGACCGGACGACCACGACCCGCTCAACCCGCGTGACCACCACGAATACGGCGCCTTGGTCAAGGACTCCTTCGCCCACCTCGGCTTGGACATGTTCGGCCTCGGCGGCGTCATGCAGCAGACCCCGCCGAGCCCGACGACGTCGAGCGGCCAAAGCCAGGTCAACCAGCCGGCCACCGGCACGAGCTTCAACCGGGACGCCCGCCGCCAACAGCTCACCGAAGACACCCTGCAACGGATCAACCTGGTCCGCGCCCAACAAGGCGAGCCGGCCACCAGCGAACTGCCCGAGACCGAACTCGCCGCCATCGAGATGCAACTGGACGCCGAGCAGGGCGGGAGCGGCGGCCAGAACAGCGCCCTACCGGTGATCCACAACGCATCGGAACTCAAGGAACAGATCCGCCTCAGCGGCGGCGAACTGCTCGGCGCGTTCATCGGCTACAACCCGGTCGAACACCAGAAGCCCGAAGCGGAAACCACGGCGCACCACCAAACCAGCACCACGAACGGCGCAGGCGCGCCCGGCGCGACCCAACCGAGCGCGGCGCCCGGCGCGCACCCGGACCAGCCGGCCGCCGAACCGACCGGGACCGAGCTGGCTCGACTGTACGACCGCATTCACACCCGGCTGCTGCGCGAACTGCTCGTCGGTCGCGAACGGGCCGGTGTCCTGATGGATTTCCGATAGGGAGGCTGGTGCAGTGCCAGCGCTGAACGACCAGTCGAAACTCGGCTTGTCCAACCGGTTCCACGTCATGATCGACAGTCACGACCTGGGCAGTTGGGCGAAGGTCGACGGGCTCGACGTGTCATGGGACATCGCGGAGTACCGCGCCGGGGACGGCGGCAACTACCGCTGGTACTTCCCCGGCAACACCAAATACTCCAACATCAAGTTGGCGCGGGCCGCCTGCGGGGACTCCAAGAGCGTCAAGGAATGGCTGAAGACCAACTCGTTCGGCCACAAGCTGGGCACCGGCAAGATCACGCTGAACGACTCCGGCCACAACCCGGTCATCGACTGGACCATCGAGGGCGCCTACCCGGTGAAGTGGTCGATCTCCGGGTTCGACGCGGGCGCGAGCAGCGTGGCCGTGGAGACGCTGGAACTGGTGCACCTGGGTTTCCTGGACGACCACAAGTCACCGCAGGTGTGAGGGTTCAACTGCTCGATAGGAGGTGAGCATAAGTTGAGTGTGAGGACGAACAAGCCCGCATCTCCCAACACTCGATCTTGGGTGCTCGGTCGCTGCCCGGTGATATTCGGGCTGCGATCTGGACACCGGGTTCGGTGCCAGCGTGTCGTGAGGGAACCGGCCCGCCCGGAACGGACCACGCACGGGATGCGTGTCGCTGTCCGGGTTGAGAACGCTGGGGACCAGTGCGCCCAACACCGTTCGGGGCGTGCCGCCGCACAGGACTCACTCCTGCACAGTGATGAGGAACGGTACCAACGATGACGGCACCACAGGTGGAGAACCTCGGGCTCCAGATGCGTTTCAAGGTGACCGTGGACGGGCTGTCGCTCGGCTTCTGGTCATCGTGCAAGGGCCTGTCCATGACGTTCAAGGCCACCAGGGTCGACGGCAACGTCTACGACTCCTACGACTACCTGCCAGAACGCGTCGACTACTCGGACGTGACGCTGGTGCGCGCCATGAACTCCAAGGACTCCGGGGCGGTGTGGAAGTGGCTGGCCGACTGCCGCAAGCAGTGGTACGGCCCGGAACCGGGGGACTGGTCGGGCAAGACGGCGGTGATCCAGCTGTTCGACGCGCAGTACCAGCTCGTTACCGGCTGGACACTGTCCGATGTGTACCCGAAGCAGTGGCACGGGCCGGACCTGGACGCCGGTGGCGGTGGGATCGCGCTGGAAACGCTCGTGTTGGCCCACCAGGGGTTCATGTGACCAGCTTCGAAGGCGCGATGACCGGTGCGAAACTGGTCTGCATGGTGCCCAGCGCGCTGGGCACCGTGTGGTTCGACTTCCACCCGGACGCCATCACGATCAGCCGCCAGGCGCAGACGTCCTACCGGCCATCCGCCAGCTCGAACAGCGGCAGGCCCGGCGGGGCCAGCGCGAGCATCTTCCAGGGCTCGGCCGGTTCGACCATCCAGATCCGCAACGCCCTGCTCACCGGCCTGACCACGAAGCCGCGCGTCGACACGATGCTGGACTGGATGAGCCCTGGCGGCGGCATGCTCGGCGCCCTGATCGGCGGCGCGATCTCGGCGGTCACCGGCGGCAAGGTCAACCTGCTGTCCGCACTCCCCGTCGTCACGTTCTCCTACGGCCCACCGGAAATGGGCTTCCTCTACATGACGCAGGTGACCAACGTGACCGCGCGGTACACCCGGTTCACCCGGGAGGGCATCCCGGTCCGGGCGTCGGTGGACCTGACCATGAAGGAACAGCCGAGCCTGCTGGGCAGCCTGCCCACCAACCCGACCAGCGGCGGCCTGCCCGGCCGCAAGTCGCATACGGTCAGCGCGGGGGAGAACCTGCAGAGCGTCGCCGTGGACAACTACGGCGCGCCCGGCCTGTGGCGGCGGATCGCGGAGACCAACGACATCGACGACCCGCTACGCGTGCGGCCCGGCCACGGCGTGTACCTGCCGAACCCGGACGAACTGTTCGAAGGCACGTCGTGACCGGCGCGCTGGGTGCCCTGACCGGGGTGTCCACCGAGCCGACGGTCCGCGCGTCGGTCGCGCTCGGGCCGGGCGGCATCATGCCGCTGTCACCGCTGGTGGAACCCAAGCTGGTGCGGGTCGTCGTGGACACGCACCTGCACCTGCCGGACATGTTCGAGCTGACGTTCCTTGACGAGGACGGCAATGTCCTGAATGACGCCGGCATCAAGATCGGCACCGCGGTGCAGGTCTCCGGCGGCGCGCCGGACAGTTCGTCGGCGACCGAGCTGATCGAGGGCGAGGTCACGTCGATCGAGGCGGTGTGCGCGGAACTGCACATTCTCACCGTGGTCCGCGGCTACAGCAAGGCGCATCGCTTGCAGCGCGCCAAGAACACACAGACCTTCGTCAACCAGACCGACGCCGACATCGCCCGCAAGATCGCGCTGGCCGCCGGTCTGGTGCCGGGCACAATCGACGATCCCGGCGTCACGCACGACCACATCGCCCAGGTCAACCAGACGGACTGGGACTTCCTGCGCCAGCGCGCGATGGAGAACGGCTACGAGACCGGCGTGTCCAACGGCAAGTTCTACTTCCGCAAGCCATCCGGCCCGGATCCTGGTGGCGGCGGGTTCGGCAGTTCGCTCATGTCGAGCGCCACGTCCATGCTCGGCGGCGGCCCGCCTACGTTGACGTTCAAGGACAACCTGGCCGAGTTCTACCCACGGCTCACCGCCGGCAACATGACGCCGAACGTGGAAGTCCGTGTCTGGGACCAGGATCAGGCACAGGTGGTGACCGCGAAGGAGAACGCGGCCACGCACACCGCCAAGATCGCCGACCAGGATCCGGCCGCGCTGGCCACCGCGTTCGGCTCGGCGCTGCCCTTCCCGATCCCGTCCCTGCCCTCGATTCCCGGCCTGCCGAGTCTCGGCGCGCTGCCGACGCCGGGCGCGTACGTGATCACCGACCGGCCGGTGGCATCCGGCTCGGCCGCGTCCACCGCGGCCGACAAGCTGGCCATCGGCGTGGCCGAACATCTGGCCAGCACGTTCGCCGAGGCCGAAGGGTTGGCCGTTGGCAATCCGGCGATCCAGGCCGGCGCGCAGGTCGCGATCGCCGGCGTGCCCAACGTGTTCGCCGGCACGTGGACCGTGACCAACGCACAGCATGTCTTCGACGAGACCCACGACGGCTACAGCACCCGGTTCTGGGTCAGCGGCCGCGCCGACCGCACCCTTGCGGGCCTGACCGGCAGCGGGCCGGCAGCGGGGCAGCCGTACCGGATTCCGGGCCTGGTCTGTGGTGTGGTGACCAACAACAACGACCCCAACACGTCCGGCCGGGTGAAGGTCGCGCTGCCGTGGCTGTCGCCGCTGTACGAGTCGGACTGGGTCCGCGTCGTGCAGGCCGGCAGCGGCAAGTCCAGTGGCTCGCTGTTCATCCCGGAGACCGGTGACGAGGTGATGGTCGGCTTCGAGTTCGGCGACCCGCGCCGGCCCTACGTCCTGGGCGGCCTGCGCAACGGCAACACGTCGTTCGACCTGGGTGGCTCCGCCGTGCAGGCCAGCGGCATGGCCGGCACGGTGGTGCGGCGCGGGATCGTCGCGCCCACCGGCACGGCACTGCTGTTCCAGGACGAGTTGGCGCCGCCACCGCCGATGCCCGGTGGCATCCCGACCACGTCGTCGGTCCAGTTGGGCACGGCGGACGGTGCGCTGGCGCTGACCATCGACCAGGTCGGCTCCACGGTCACGCTGAGCTGCAATCCCGCGGCCGGGCCGGGAAAGTCGCCGATCGGCACGCTGAAGATCGAGTGTGGCCAGGCCGGCACGGTGGAGATCAAGGCAGGCACCGGCGGCTCGATGACCATCGACGGCGGCGCCAGTCTCAAGCTCACCGCGCAGGCGTCCATCGACATCGAGAGCCAGGGCGTGGTGAGCGTCAAGGGCATGCCGATCAAGCTCAACTAGCGGAACGGAACGAGCATGGCGCAGGACTTCGTCGGGGCCGGGTGGTCCTTCCCGTTGGGGGTCGACTCCACCGGTGGCATCGCGCTGGCCCGTGGCGACCAGGAACTGGTGCAGGCCATGCAACTGATCCTGATGACCTACCCCGGCGAGCGGCCGATGCGCCCGCAGTTCGGCTCCCGGTTGCGCGACTATGTCTTCCGCAACACCACACCGCAGACCGCGGGCGAACTGGCCCAGGAGGTGCGCAACGCGTTGCTGCGCTGGGAACCGCGCGTGGACATCGAACGGGTCGACGTCACCCCCGACGCGAGCGAGCGCGGCATGCTCTACATCGACATCGCTTATACGGCAAAAGGCACCAACGA
>WNGR01003967.1_pt1 | contig 16035 bp, 18 predicted proteins | sample 5407581 | NCBI WGS metagenome assembly WNGR01 (sample SAMN13153383, study PRJNA577476) | soil metagenome | isolation source: 80 cm soil or saprolite under Garry oak tree replicate 2 | place: USA:California | collected 2016-06-15 | reverse complement strand
CCGCGGCTGTGTCGGCCCGTTCGGCGTCGGTTCCGTACACCGTGTAGAACACGGTGGCCTCGCGCAGGTCGTTGGTCAGCCGGGCCTCGGTGACGGTTGCGAAGCCGAGCCTGGGGTCCTTGATCCGGCGCTCCAGCATCTCCGCGACGATCTGGCTGATCCGGTCGGCCAGCTTGCGTGCCCTCGCGGCGTCCATGCTCGGTCACTCCTCTTCGTTGAAGAGCCGCTGCCGGGCCGACAGCAGCTCGATCTCAGGGTGCCGGGCCACCAGGCGCTCGCACTCGCCGAGCACGCTTAGCGCGTTGGTGGCCGTCGCGGACACGACGGCCACCCCGATCTCGGCGCGCCGGTGCAGATCCAGGTGCCCGGTCTCGGCGACCGCGACACCTGGATAGCGCCTGCGCAGCTCGGCGACCAGCGGGCGGACGACGCCCCGCTTGGCCTTGAGCGAATGCACGTCGCCAAGCAGGACGTCTAGTGTCAGGGCGGCGACGTACACGCCGGTGGCCCGTACCCGGTCAGGTCCTTGGCTTCTCCCTCATCTCGAACGTCTCGATCACGTCCTCGATCCTGAGATCGTTGTAGCCGATACCGATACCGCACTCGTAGCCCTCGCGGACCTCGGTGGCGTCCTCCTTGAACCGGCGCAGCGAATCCACCGTCAGGTTGTCGGAGATCACCACGCCGTCCCGGATCAGCCGCGCCTTGCTGCCGCGGTGGATCGCGCCGGAGCGGACGATGCAGCCGGCGATGTTGCCGACCCGCGGCACCCGGAAGATCTCCCTGATCTCCGCCGTGCCGAGCTGCGCCTCCTCGAACTCGGGCTTGAGCATGCCCTTGAGCGCCGCTTCGACCTCCTCGATCGCCTGGTAGATGATCGAGTAGTAGCGGATATCGACGCCTTCGCGCTGAGCCAGCTCGCCGGCCCGGCCGGCCGGCCGGACGTTGAAGCCGATGATCACCGCGTCCGAGGCGATGGCGAGGTTGACGTCGTCCTGCGTGATCGCGCCGACGCCGCGGCCGATCACGCGCAGGCTGACCTCTTCGCCCACGTCGAGCTTGAGCAGCGCGTCCTCCAGGGCTTCCACCGAGCCGGACACGTCACCCTTGATGATGAGCAGCAGTTCCTCGCGCTCACCCGCCTTGAACGCCTGGTCCAGGTCCTCGAGCGTGACCCGGCGACGGCCCTGGGCGAACTGGGCGACGCGCTCGCGCGCCTCGCGGCGCTCGGCGATCTGCCTGGCCATCCGGTCGTCGGAGACGACCAGGAAGTTGTCGCCCGCGCCAGGCACGGCGGTCAGGCCGAGCACCTGCACCGGACGGGACGGGAGAGCCTCCGAGATGGGCTCGTAGTTCTCGTCCAGCATGGCCCGAACCCGGCCGTACGCCTCGCCACAGACGATCGAGTCGCCGACGTGCAACGTGCCGCGCTGGACCAGCACGGTGGCCACCGGGCCGCGGCCCTTGTCCAGGTGCCCCTCGATGGCCACGCCCTGGGCATCCTGGTTCGGGTTGGCCCGCAGGTCGAGCTCGGCGTCGGCGGTCAGGACGATCGCCTCGAGCAGGTTCTCCAGGCCGGTCCGCTTGGTCGCGGACACGTCAACGAACTGGGTGTCGCCGCCGAACTCCTCGGCCACGAGCCCGTACTCGGTGAGCTGGGCCCGCACTCGCTGCGGGTCGGCGCCCTCCTTGTCGACCTTGTTGACCGCCACGACGATGGGCACGCCCGCCGCCTGCGCGTGGTTCAGCGCCTCGGTGGTCTGCGGCTTCACGCCGTCGTCGGCCGCGACCACCAAGACCACCAGGTCGGTGGTCTCGGCACCGCGGGCTCGCATGGCCGTGAAGGCCTCGTGACCCGGGGTGTCGATGAAGGTGATCTTGCGCTCATCGCCGTCCACCTCGGTGGTCACCTGGTACGCGCCGATGTGCTGGGTGATGCCGCCGGCCTCGCGGGCCTGCAGGTTGGTGTGCCTGATCGCGTCGAGCAGCTTGGTCTTGCCGTGGTCGACGTGACCCATGACGGTGACCACCGGCGGGCGGGCCACCAGGTCGGTCTCGTCGCCCTCGTCCTCGCCGAACTCGATGTCGAACGACTCGAGCAGCTCGCGATCCTCTTCCTCGGGCGAGACAACCTGGATGTTGTAGTTCAGCTCGGCGCCGAGCAGCTGGAGCGTCTCGTCGTTGACCGACTGGGTCGCCGTCACCATCTCGCCGAGGTGCAGCATGACCTGCACCAGCGACGCGGGGTTGGCGCCGATCTTGTCGGCGAAGTCGGCCAGGCTCGCGCCCCGGCTCAGCCGGACTACCTGGCCGTTGCCGCGCGGAACCTGCACGCCGCCGATCGTCGGCGCCTGCATGTTGTCAAACTCCTGGCGCCGCTGCTTCTTCGACTTGCGGCCGCGCGACGGACGCCCGCCGGGCCGGCCGAAGGCACCCTGGGTACCGCTGCGGCCACGGCCGCCGCCCGGACGAGGCGGGCCACCGCCGGCTCCGGCGCGAGGAGCGCCGCCGCCACCGGGACCACCGCCGCCGGGACGCGGACCGCCGCCGCCACCGGGACCGCGGCCACCACCACCACCACCGCCGCCGCCGCCGGGCCGGGTGCCCGGTCCGGAACCAGGGCCGCCGCGGCCTGCGCCGGGACCGCCCCGGCCCACGCCGGACGGCGCGGGGCGAGAGGGCATGTTCATCGGGCTCGGCCGGGGACCGCCGGGTCGCGGACCCGCGAACCCGCCGGGTCGCGGACCGCCATCGGATACGCCGGAACCCTGGGGCCGACCGGGGCCGCGTCCGCCCGGACGAGGCCCGCCGGGGGCACCGCCGGAAGGACCGGGACGGCCTTCCCGGCCCGGCGCACTCGGGCCCTGGGGCCGCGCCGGAGGCGCGGAACCCATGCCGGTCGCGGTCGAGCTGAACGGGTTGTTACCCGGCCTGGGGCCGGGACGCGGGGCACCGGAACGCCCACCCGGAGCGCCGGGCCTGGGCGCCCCGGGACGCGGAGCACCAGGTCCCTGGGGCCGGGGCGTGGACGGCCTGGAACCCTGACCGCCCTGATCCTGACGGCCTCCGGAGGCGCCGGGGCGCTGGCCGCGCTGGCCATCGCCCGGCGCGGCTGGACGCGGCGCCGAGGGCCGGGCGCTGCCCGTCCCCTGGCCCCCGCCCGGGCTGCGGAAGTCGGCCGGAGTGGCCGGGGTGCGCGGCGGCCCGGGCACCCGCGGGGCGCCGGGCCCCTCCTGGGACCGCTGTTCGGCCGGCCGGGAGACCGGCGACGGCGAGACCGGCGGCGGCTGCCTGGCCGCCGCGTCAGCCGCGTCAGGTGCCGAGGTGGTGCCGGTCGCGGCGGCACCGCCGGGCGCAGCCGCTCGCTCCGCGGAACCGTTGGCCGTCCCGTCGGGCACGGTCGTGGGGGCCGCCGCGGTGGCGGCCACGGTGTCGCGGGCACCCTGAGATGCCGGCGTCGGCGCCGGCACCGCGCCGGCGCCGGGCCGCGGCCTGGCCCCGCCCGCAGGCGCGCCGTCGCGCGGCGCGGCCTGGCCGCCCGGCCTGGGCCTGGAACCCTGAGATCCCTCGCCACCCTGGGCGGGCTGATCCGATCCCTTAGTAGTAAATGCTTCCTTGAGCCGCCGGACCACGGGCGCCTCGATCGTCGAGGACGCCGACCTTACGAACTCGCCCATCTCCTTGAGCTGGTCCATGACGGCCTTGCTCTCGACACCGAACTCCTTCGCGAGTTCGTAAACCCGGACCTTCGCCACTACGCTCCTTCTCGGCCCAGTCCCCTGGGCCCCTTACCGGACCCCGGCCCGGGCAGAGCGTGCTCCGGGCCGGCCTCAGCCTATGGTGATCATCGCCGCGTGCTCATCGAGCGCTCATCAGCTTCTCGACCTGCTTTCCGACAGGTGTTCCTTCTAGCGTTAAGCCTGCTGCCCAGCCTGGTTGTTCCGCCGCCGTAATGCTATTTACGGGGATTGTTCGCCGCAAAGGTACTCAGCCAGTGGTTCGAGGCTGAGCGGTCCCGCGGCGCGCAAGGCCCGGGGGAACGCCCGGCGCCGCCGCGCGAGGTCCAGGCAAGCGAGGCTGGGGTGCACGTACGCACCCCGGCCAGGCAGCCGGGCTCGCGGGTCGGGCTGGATGACGTCCCCAGCAGCTACTAGGCGAAGCAAGCTGGACTTGACCACACGCTCCTTGCAGCCTACACAGGTACGCATCGCGGGCATACCCGGGACATGCCGCTTGGCTCGCGTGGCCATGACATCCCCAAGTCTACCCCGTCCGCGGGTCTCCGGTTACGCGCGGGAACCTGGCCTACTGGGGAACCTGGCCTACTCGGGAACCTGGCCTACTCGGGGGCCTGCGTCACCGGACCCGCGGGCGAGGGCACGGCCGGTCAGTCGGCGGGGACCGCCGCGTCGGACCTGATGTCGATGCGCCAGCCGGTGAGCCTGGCCGCCAGCCTGGCGTTCTGGCCCTCCTTGCCGATCGCCAGCGACAGCTGGTAGTCGGGCACGATGACCTGAGCCTCCCGGGCCGCGGCGTCCACCACGTGAACCCGGCTCACCCGGGCCGGCGATAGCGCGTTGGCCACGAAGCCGGCCGGTTCGTCGGAGTAGTCCACGATGTCAATCTTCTCGCCGTGCAGCTCGTTCATCACGTTCCGCACCCGGCTGCCCATCGGGCCGATGCAGGCGCCCTTGGCGTTGACGCCCTGCCGGTGCGAGCGGACCGCGATCTTGGTCCGGTGCCCCGCCTCGCGGGCGATCGCGACGATCTCCACCTCGCCGGCGGCGATCTCGGGCACCTCCAGCGCGAACAGCTTCTTCACCAGGCCCGGGTGGGTCCGGGACAGGGTGACCGAGGGCCCGCGGTGGCCCTTGCGCACGTGCAGCACGTAGCAGCGGATCCGCTCGCCGTGGACGTAGCGCTCGCCCGGCACCTGCTCGGCGGGCGGCAGCACCGCTTCCAGCTTGCCCAGGTCGACCAGCACGGTCCTGGGATCCTTGCCCTGCTGGATCACCCCGGCCACGATGTCGCCCTCACGGCCCGCGTACTCGCCAAAGGTCAGCTCGTCCTCGACGTCGCGGAGCCGCTGCAGGATCACTTGCCGGGCGGTGGTCGCGGCGATCCGGCCGAAGCCGGCCGGGGTGTCGTCGTACTCCCGCTCCGCGGTCCCGTCCGGCCCGGTCTGGATGGCCCACACGGTGACGTGCCCGCTCTTCCTGTCCACCTCGACCCGCGCCGACGACGAGGCGCCGTCCGACTTGTGGTAGGCGACGAGCAGGGCGTCCTCGATAGCCTTAATGGCCTGATCGAGCGAGATGTCCTTCTCGCTCTCCAGGCTGCGCAGCACGCTCAGGTCAATGTCCATCGCCGGTCGCTCCAAGCTCGGTTTGTGGATGCCCGAACTCCACCTGAATGGCACCGGCGCCCAGCGCGGCGTAGCCGAAGCGGCGGTGGTCGCCCGCCACGTCCAGGGTCACCCCGTCGGCGTCGGCGGCGAGGACCCGGCCTGAGATGGGTCCGGCATCGGCGGCGGTCACCTGGACCAGGCGTCCCACCGCACGGCGCCAGTGCCTCGGGTCGGTCAGCGGGCGGTCCACGCCGGGCGAGGAAACTTCCAGCGTGTAGGGGAAGTCGCCCATGACAGGCGCCGCGTCGAGCGCGGCGGACAGCTTGCGGCTGATCGTCGCGGCGTCGTCCAGGCTCACGCCCCGGTCGCTGTCCACCACCACCCTCAGCATCCGCCGCCTGCCCGCGGCGCTCACCCGGACGGACTCGAGGTCCATTCCGGCGGCAGCGATCACCGGATCGATGACGTCCGCGATCCTGCCTTCCATTTCCGGCGATCCGCCGGGCACCGCCTGCCGAGGCCGGTGCTGACTAGGCTGCTGCTGACTAGACCGGGGCTTACGCGGCTGGGGCTGGCCGGGCTTGGGCGCGTGACGCTGGCCTCCTGGCATCACGAACCTCCTCGTCCACGACCTGCGGGATTGGGGTCTAGCCTATCTGGGGTTGGGGCATCTCGCGGTTAGGACAGGCCCAAGCCTTACCAAGCCCTTCAAACGCACGTGGTAGCTTGCCCGTGTGTCCGACATTGTGCCGAGGCGCCGGGTGCTGCTCGCCTCGGCAGCGGCGCTGCCGTTGCTCCTCGGCACCGCAGGCTGCCGGTCCTCGGACGTGTTCACCGGCCCCGATCCGCTGGCGGGCCGCCCGACCCTCGGCCACGACGTGCTGACCCTGCAGGCGGTGATCGCGGCGGAGGAAAACATGATCGATTTGTACCGGCTGGCCATCAGCGGCGATTCGGGGGCTTCTCGGGCACGGACGCTCAGGGCGCTGCAGGGGCAGCACCAGCAGCACCTCGTGCAGCTCAAGGCCAGGCTCATCGTGCCGCCCGGCGCGTCGCCGTCGCCGTCATCGTCATCGGCCAGCCCGTCTCCCCGGGCCAGCACCGTCAGCATCACGCGGCTGCAGGCGGCCGAGCGCGCGTCAGCGGCGGACCTGGTGCGGCGGCTGGCCACCGCGCCGCCCGCCCTGGCCCAGCTGCTCGCCAGCATCGCCGCCTCCGACGCGACGCACGTGACGGCGCTCGGCGGCTGAGGTCAGGCAGGTATCATGGCGAGCACAGGCGATGTGGCCGCGCTGCAGGCCGCGCTCGCGGCCGAGAACGCGGCCATCTTCGGTTACGGGGTGGCGGGCGCCCACCTGACCGGGAGCAGCCAGGCCGCGGCCGAACAGGACTGGACCGGCCACAACCAGGCCCGCGACGCGCTGGCCGCGATGATCTCCGCGCGGGGAGCCGCGCCCGCCGCCGCGCAGGCCTACTACCAGCTGCCCTTCCGGGTGCACGACGCGCCGAGCGCGATCCGGCTGGCGGCCTACATCGAAGACGGCGTGACCCGGGCGTACCTGGGCCTAGTCGCGGTCAGCGACCAGCGGCTGCGCCGGTTCGGCGCGCTGGCCATGCAGGACGCCGCGCAGCGCGCCGCGTCCTGGCGCGGCAGCACGCTGGCCTTCCCCGGCCTGTCCCCACCTGCTTCATGATCGTGAGCGCTTTAGGACAAAGAGCGCCCAAAACTGCTCACGATCATGAAAACGCCGGGTGGGTCAGCTGGCTAGGTCCATGATCGCGGCGGCGATCTCAAGCAGCCGCCGGTCGGCGCCGTAGCGGCCCACCAGCTGCAGGCCCACCGGCAGCCCGGCCGCGGTCAGCCCGGCGGGCACGGAGACGGCCGGGTGCGCGGTCACCGTGATCCGCGAGCAGGACCGCATCCAGTCGATGTAGGTGGTCATCGGCTCGCCGTTGATCTCCGTCACCCACTCCTGGTCGACCGGGAACGGGACCACCTGCACCGTAGGCAGCGCCAGCACCTCGTACCGCCCGTCGGCGAGGAAGGCGCTGAACCGCTGGAAGATCTCGGGCGTAACCGGCCCGCGCCACCGCGACCTGCTCCCCCGTCAGCGCGACACCCTTCTCGATGTTCCAGGCCAGAGTGGCCTTGACCTGGTCGCGGTGGGCGCGCAGCAGCGGCGCCATCGCGGCCATCCTGGCGGCCCGCAGCACACCGAAGACCTCGTCCGCGTCGGGCAGGGCGGGCGCGGCATCGGTCACCGCGCACCCTCGGCCTCCAGCGACCGGCGGCACGCCGCGAGCACGGCCAGGACCTCCGGCTGCACCTGCTCGGCGGCGAGCGTGACGATCGCGTTGACCGCCGGGTTGGCGTCGGCGATCCTGGCCAGCACGGCACCGAGCAGTTCGGCGGCGGACAGTTCCCTGGCCCTGATCAGGCGGGCAAGCTCAACGGCCGGGGTCGCGCAGAGATCCATCCCAGCGGGCGGTTCCTTGACGGTCAATTAGTCCTTAGGCAGCAACGAGGCCAGGACCCGCACGATCGTGCTCGCGGCCTGGTCGACATCGTCGGCCACGGCGATCCGCTCCGCCCATGACCACCAGAACCACCAGATGCCGTCTTTACCGCAACTGACGAAGACATTCTCCTCAAGCGCCCGCGCGGCCGGGTTGACCACGTACAGGCTGGGCCTGCGCCCTGGCGGCGCCATAAGCCACGCTTCAAGCCCGCGATGGGACAATTCGTCGGATAGTTTTTCCAGATAGACAGCCTGCATCTGGTCTGGATCACCGGTCCGTTCGACTTCCACCGTTATCACCGTTGTAACTTATAGGAGTCAGATGAGGACTAAATGTCGCCGCGTCTTCCAGAATGCCGCCGAGGCGGCCGGCGCGCAATGCACATCGGGAAATTCGCGGTCCGGGAAGCCGGCGAGCGGGGCCCGCACGCTCCCTACCAAGACTGACGCATCAAGCCGGTTATCGGTTCACTATATGACCATTGACGGCTTCGGGCCGTCAGGATGACGCCCGTGCCGCCGAAGGCCCGGGCATCGCGGGGAGCGGCTCCGGCAGGGGCTCGGAGTGCACCACGGTCAGCCGCGACACCGCCCGGGTGAGCGCGACGTAGAGGCGCTGCAGGCCCCTGGCCTCGGCGCCGGCGATGCGCGCGGGCTCCACCACGATCACATGATCATATTCGAGGCCCTTGGCCAGCGTCACCGGAACCAGCGTGAGCGCGGCGTCCGTCCCCGGCGCGCCGTACGCCAGGCCGGCCCGGTCGAGCGCGCGGCCCAGCTCGGGTACCTGCGGGTCGGCGGCGATGACGGCCACCGAGCCCGGCTGGGCGCAGGCCTGCCGACACGCGGTGACCAGGGCTCCGCCGAGCGAGGCGGCGGGCACCCGGATGAGGTCGAGGGCGCCGGGATCGGCCCGCAGCGAGGAGGCCGGCCTCAGCTCCGGGGCGATCACCGCCAGCAGCGTCGAGGCGTAGTCGAGGATCTGCCGGGGCACCCGGTAGCCCACCGAGAGCTCCCGCACTCCCGTGTCCGGCTTGCCCAGGTTGGCCAGCAGCGTTGGCCAGGACGGCGCTGCCCACGCGGTGGTGCCCTGGGCCAGGTCGCCGAGCACGGTGGCCGATCCGGTGGAACACCGGCGGCCGAGCGCCCGGCACTCCATCGGGGACAGGTCCTGGGCTTCGTCCACCACCACGTGCGCCAGGCTCGGCGTCCGGCTGATCAGGTCGTGCGCCTCGTCGATGAGCACGGCGTCCGCCGCGGACCAGCGGGCCGAGCCGGGGCCGCGGGGCGGCGACGGCCACACGATCGCGGCCTGCTCGCCGGCGGTCAGCACCCCATCGGCCGCCGCCGCCAGGGCCTCCGCCGAGGACAGCAGGCCGAACACCAGCCGGACAGCGTCAACCTTCGGCCAGATCGCGTCCACCGCGGCCCGCACCGGGCGCGACCGCCGCACCGCCTCGTGGGTGCGGTCGTCGCAGGCCTCCCCCGCGGCCTCCATCATGGTCAGGATCACGTGCGCGATCCGGTGCTCGAGCAGCTCGCGGGCCGCGCCGTAGCGGACGCCGCGGTGCCGCAGCTCGTGCACGAGCTCCTCGATCTCCCAGGCGGCCACCCGCCAGCGCCGCGAGCCGCGCGGCAGCACCACCGCGTCCGACGGCGCGCGGACCGAGGCCCACAGTGCCCGTCGCAGCACCTGCGCCATCCGCGCGTCGCCCTTGACGATCGCGGCCGCCTCGTCGTCCGAGCCGCGGACCTGGACCGAGCCGACCAGCTCGCCGACGGTGGTCTGGCTGACGTCGAGCTCGCCGAGCGCCGGCAGGACGTTGCGGATGTAGGAGAGGAAGGCCTGGTTCGGCCCGACCATGACCACGCCGCGCCGCCGGACCTGCTCGCGGTACGCGTACAGCAGGTACGCGACCCGGTGCAGCCCGACCGCGGTCTTCCCGGTGCCGGGCGCGCCCTGCACGCAGACGGTCTGCGCCGCGTCGGCGCGCACGATATCGTCCTGGTCGGGCTGGATGGTCGCGACGATGTCCCGCATGGGTCCCGACCGCGGCCGCTCGATCTCGTCGATCAGGATCCGGCTCGGCAGGGTGACCGCGACGAGGGCCGAACGGTCCGGGATGCTGTCTTCGGCCCCGGCGAACAGCTCGTCCTCGTAGGCGGTCAGCTCGCCGCCGGAGAACCCGAAGCGCCGCCGCCGCGCCAGGTTCATCGGGTCGGTCGCGCTGGCCCGGTAGAACGGCCGCGACACCGGCGCCCGCCAGTCGATAACCGCGGGCGTGCCGTCCGGCGCGTGCACATGCCTGCGGCCGATGTGGAAGCTGTGCCCGGCGATGGCGTCGTCTGCGGACTGTTCGGCGTAGTCGAGGCGGCCGAAGAAGAGGGGGGTGTCGGGGATGTCTTTGAGGGCTTCGGCCCGGTGGTACAGCTCGGCCTTGAGGTACTCCTCCGAGACCGGGTCGCCGCCCATCGCGTGCAGAGACAGCACGTCCTCGCGCATGAGGTGGAGGAACTCGCGTGAGCGCCGCAATTGGTCGCGTTCTTCGGTCAGGACGAGGTCGCCGCCGGACCGTTCGGCATGATGATTTTCTTGTGCTTGTGACGCAGCCACAAGGCCGGGAACTTACCAGGTGGTCACGGAGAAGTCACGCGGTTTTCTCCTCGGGCCAGGCGCCGAGGCCGCGCGCGGTGAGGAAGGCGTCGAAGACCAGCTCGGAGGCGCCGGTCAAGGCGCCGAGGTCACCCAGGGTGGACGGCAGCAGCGCGGGCGGCTCCGGCCGGCGGAACCGCATCAGCGTCGCCAGGTAGCCGGCCTGGACCGCCTCCGGCGCGGCCTGGTACACCTCCGCCGCCAGCCCGGATAGCCCGACGGCCTCCGGATCCTGGGCGTTGACCAGCGCGCCGATGCCGCGGCCGAGGGCCTCGGCCGCGCGCACCAGGGCCTGGCCGCAGCCGGGGTCGGTGGCGGCCGCCGCGATGACCTGCTCGGCGCGGACCATCCGGTCGCCCTCCTCCGGCTGGCCGACCGCGCGGAGCAGCCCGCGGGCACCGGCGTCGAGCTCCCAGCAGCCCATCGAACCGCAGCGGCAAGGCTCGCTGCCGCCGGTCAGCGGCATGTGCCCGAACTCCCCGGCCGAGCCGTGCGCGCCGGTCACCGGCTGGCCTCCGGCCAGCAGCACCCCGCCGATGCCGGTCGCGACGTGCAGGTGCAAGGCGACCGAGACGCCGCGGAGCACCCCGCGGCGGGCCTCGGCCAGGCCGGCCAGCGTCGCGTCGTTGCCGGCCAGCACCGGCCCCGGGTAGCCCTTGTCCGCGCCGCCGAGGATGTCGGCCACGTCCACGTCCTGCCAGTCCGGCAGGGTCGGCTGCACCATCTGGCCCGCGCTCACCGGCGAGGGGACGGCCACCCCGATGCCGACCACACGGTCGCCGTACTCGCGGCGGCGGACCTTCAGCCGGGCCGCGACGTCGGCCAGCATGCCGGTGCCGGAGACGGCCTCGCGCTCCTGGCGGTCCAGCACGGCGCTGCGCCCGGTCAGCTCGAAGACGGCCACGGTGAACGAGTCGTCGCGCAGGTCGACGGCCAGCGCGACGGGGCCCCGCGGATGCGCCGAGGGCACGCCGGTCGGACGGCCCCGGGTGCGCGGCACCTTGAGCCCGGCCGGGGCGTCGGCCGGGCTGCTCAGCTCCTCGATGAGCTGACGTCCGGCCAGGTCCCTGACCAGCACGGTCGCGGTTCCCCTGGCCAGGCCGAGCTGCCTGGTGAGCTGGGCCCGGGTGAGCTGGCCGCCGCAGTCGTGGACCGCGCGCAGCAGCCGCGCGAGATTGTGCGCGCGCAACTCGGCACTAGTGGTCGCCGCGCCCTCGTCGTTCCGCACACTCCGATCGTGCCACGCCTGGTCCCCGTCCGAGCGCGCGGTGTTGCCTATCAGGGTTACCAGTCCCAGTGGAAGCCGACGACGGTCGTCTCGGCGAGCCGCAGGTACCGGTGGACGGCGAACTGGGTGTCCAGCGCGACGCTTTCGCGCTCGATGATGGGGCCGTCCATCCCGTCCCACACGGCCCACACCACGTTGCCAGGCAACTTGCCGGGATGAAACTCGACCCGGATATCCAGGTTCTCCGCGAACGACTGGACGATGCGGCGGAACTCGGGCGGGGGCGGCGCCGGGTAGTGCAGGCTGGCCGAGTACTCCAGGGTGGCTGTCTCCCCGGCCGCCAGCGGCTTGGCCAGGAGCATGTCCACCACGAATAGTTCGGCCGTGGGCTGGTACACATCCCCGGCCAGGCCGCTGAATCCCTGCCCGACCTCGATGGTCAGGGAGTTGGTGTCGGCCCGGTAAGGCAGCCGGTCGACACCGTCGACGACCGCTTCGATGACGTGGATGACCCGGTGCCGCTGCGGCAGCCCGTCCGCGCCAAGATAGTGATGATCGTGCAGCGCCAGCGTCTTGACCTGCGGAGGACCCAGTGCGCTGGCCAGGTCCTCACGGATCGCCCGCGGGCCGGAGAGCACGCGCACGTGGGCCGAGCCCTCCCAGAGCTTCACCAGCCGTTCCCGCTCGAACGCGTCGAACCCGAATGCGTCCGTGAACAAGGTCAGCGTGGCCTTGCTGAGCAGCTTGCCGGACAGCGCCCGCGAGGCGGTGTCCTTGAGCTGCCTGGGCAGGACGTCGACGTCGCCCTGCGCCCTCGGGTGTTCCCACAGGTAGTGCGCGAGCACTTCGGCCACCGCGAGCTGGTTCACCTGCCCGAGCCTGCTGCGCTCGGCGTACTGTTCCCACCTGCGCCGGTACCGGCCGGGACGGAGAAGCAGCTCGCGCAGGTATGCCGCGGCCGCCTGCACGCCGTTCGGCATGGCCGAGCCTGAAGGATTGAGCTGAGCCACGGTCTCCCCAGTGGTGGCAGCGCTGTGGTGGCAACACTGTGTGGCGCTGAGAACTAAGCGCGACATATGCCAGCTATGGTATGCCTGTTCTCGCGGAGGGGGCGAGATTGACATGGTGGACAAATTGGTTACGGACGCCGGGCGGATGAGGGGACATCCGTTCTCGGAAGGGCCGCCATGACCACGCGGGAAGACACCCAGGATTCTTGGGGCGGACCTGCCGGACGGCAGCCACATGACCAGGCATACTTTCTCAACCTGCTCGGCGACAGCCACACCGGCCTGGGCTGCCACGAGGCGGCTATCGAGGCGTACCGGCAGGCGGCGGAGGCATTCAAGTCCCAGGGTGCCCACTGCTCGCACGCCTTGTGCCTGTGGAAGGTCGCGCAAAGCCATCTGTCCCTGGGCGAGCCCTGGCACGCCCTCGGCTACCTCGAGGCCAGCCTTCCGCTGCTGCACGAGCTGGGACTGACCCGGCACGCGGCGCTCGCGCGCGAGCGGCTGGCGCAGTGCCGATCCGAGCTGGCCGAGGGCGGTTAATCACCGAAGGTGAGTGAACCGATCCAGTGTCGCCGGATTTCCGCGACAAGGGTAGATTCTTGTTATGCCCGGGACCGACGGACAGACACGCTGGCTGAGCGCTGACGAGCAGCAGGCGTGGCGCGCGACCGTCCACCTGTCCCAGCTGCTCATGCGCCAGCTCGACCATGACCTGAACGCGCACGGCCTGAACGGGCACGACTACGAGATCTTGGTCGAGCTGTCTGAGGCACCGGGCCACCGGCTGCGGATGACCGAGCTAGCCGACGCCACCAGCCAGTCACGGAGCCGGCTATCCCACCAGATCTCGCGGATGGAGAACCGCGGCCTAGTCCGGCGGGACGACTGCGAGGGCGACAAGCGGGGCACGTTCGCCGTGCTGACCGCCGACGGCGTGGCCGCCATCGAGCGGGTCGCGCCCGATCACGTGGAGAACGTGCGGCGGCATTTCATCGACCGGCTGTCGCCGCGCCAGCTCGAGGAGATCAAGCACGCCTTCGCCCCGATCGTGGAGTACCTCCGCAAGATCCGCGACCGCGACTAGCGCGCGGCCCGCGAGGGGCCGCAGGCCCCTCCGGACGCGCGCTAACTACGGCGAGCACCACAGCTCAATCGGGGGGTTCCGGGGGGTCGTCCCCCCGGACTAGAACAGCACGCTCATCAGCTGGCCGGCCTCGGTGAACCCTACCCGGCGGTAGGCCGCGCGGGCGGGGGTGTTGAAGTCGTTGACGTACAGCGAGACCAGCGGGGCGATCGAGCGGGCCGCCTCGACGACGACCGCGGCCATGCCCGGCGCGGCCAGGCCCTGGCCGCGGGAACGCGGTCGCACCCAGACGCCCTGTACCTGGCACACCTGCGGCGTGATCGCGCCGATCTCCGCCTTGAAGATGACCTCGCCGCCCTCGATCCTGGCGAAGGCCCGGCCGCCGCGGATGAGCTGCTCCAGCCGGGCCCGGTAGGAGGCGCCGCCGTCGCCGATGGTCGGCGAGACGCCGACCTCCTCGGTGAACATGGCCACGCAAGCCGGCCACAGGATGTCGATCTCGTCCGGCCTGACCCGCCGGACCAGCGGGTCCGGCGGCACCAGCGGCGGCCCCGGGGTGACCATGACCGGCTGCACCGGGCGGATCTCCCGGGCCGGTCCCCAGTGCGGCCGCAGCAGCCCCCACAAGGACTGGACCGCGGACGCCGACCCGACCACGGACGAGCACCGCCGTCCCTGGCGCAGCGCGCGGTCCGCAAAGGCCACGACGGCGTCCGGGGTGGCGGCGACGGGGACCAGGTTGGCGCCGGAGTAGCAGAGCGATTCCAGCCGCCCGCTCGGCGCGTGGCCCCACATCTGCGCGCCGAGCCGGCCAGGCTCGAGGCCGAGGGAGCGGACCCGGGAGCTGACGAAGACGTTCGTCACCGGATCCCGATCGCAGATGGCAAGCACGGCCCCGCGATCCCGCTCGTCGAGCAGCCGCACCGAGGCGGACCACGGCGGCTTCACCCGCAACATAGCCACAGCCTACAGTGTTGGTTCGGGGGGACGATCCCCCCCAGACCCCCCCTGGTCATGGGGGGCTGCCCGCCCCCCATACCCCCCGGGCCCCCACTTGGGGGGACTTCTCGTCCCCGGCCCCCTAGGGAGTCGGGGCGGGGACGGCCGGGCAGGTGGCGTTGACGGTCCCCGGCGTACTGGGCAGCGCCCCGGTGCCGAGGTAGGCGTTCAGGTAGCCCTGCACGCAGGAGTTCGAGGGCTGCTCCATGGACTGCCCGTGGTTGCCGCCGCCCTTGACCACGACCATCCGCGCGGACGGCAGCAGCTTGTGCGCGTCCTGGGCGCCCGCGTACGGGGTCGCCGGGTCCAGCGTGCCCTGCAGCATCAAGATGCCCGGCAGCCCGGCCCCCTTGATCTGCAGCGGCTTGGCCGGCCCCGTGACCGGCCAGAACGCGCATGCGGCGTTGAACCAGGCGTTGTCCCAGGCCTGGAACGGGGCCTTGGCGTAGATCCGTTCGGTGTCCGAGGTCCAGAAGGACCAGTTGCGCGGCCAGCCGACGTCGGAGCACTGCACCGCGTTGTAGACGGCGAACTCGTTCTCGCCCTGCTTGCCGTACCCCTGGTACTGGGTGATCAGGTCGCCGGCCTGCCCCTCGTTCAGGTAGGACGACAGCGCCTGCGCGAACCCGGGCCAGAGCTCGTCGAGGTAGCCACCCTGCAGGAAGGTGTCGTCGAACTCGTCGGCCCCGATGGTCCCGTTGACCGGGTGCGCCAGCAGCCGGTTGCGGGCCCGGTACCAGGCCGCCTGCACCTGCGCGGCGGTGCTGCCGAGATGATACCTCTCGTCGTATTTCGCCACCCAGGCGAAGAATGCTTCCATGCGGCCCTGGAACGCGTAATCCTGGTCGACATTGTCGGCGTACCAGACCCCGGTGGGATCGACGACGCTATCCAGCACCATCCGGCGGACCCGGTCCGGGAAAAGCGTCGCGTAAACCTGGCCGAGATAGGTGCCATAGGAGAAGGCGTAATAGTTGATTTTCGAAACGCCGAACGCCGCGCGGATGGCGTCCATGTCGCGGGCCATGTCCTGGGTCGTCATATGGGGCAGCAGCCAGCCGAACCTTTTGCCGCAATCGGCGGCGTAGGTTTTCGCCCGGTTGATGAGCACCTGCTCGGCAGCGGGATTAGCCGGGATGTAGTTCGGCCTCGGGCCGCCGAAGAAGCTCCGATCGCAGCTGAGCGCGGGCACCGA
>WNGR01009267.1_pt1 | contig 16036 bp, 12 predicted proteins | sample 5407581 | NCBI WGS metagenome assembly WNGR01 (sample SAMN13153383, study PRJNA577476) | soil metagenome | isolation source: 80 cm soil or saprolite under Garry oak tree replicate 2 | place: USA:California | collected 2016-06-15 | reverse complement strand
ACGAGGCCGGTGCTTCGGTCTATTCTGCTTCCGAGGCCGCGCGTGCAGAATTCCCCAATCTTGATGCTACACAGCGCGGGACCATCTCGATCGCGCGGCGCTTGCAGGATCCCCTGGCCGAACTGGTGAAGATCGACCCGAAAGCCGTCGGCGTAGGGTTGTACCAGCATGACGTAGATCAAAAAGAACTGGCTGCCATGCTTGATCGCGTTGTGGTATCCTGCGTCAACTTCGCCGGTGTCGAGGTCAACTCTGCTTCCGCTGCCCTCCTCAAGCATGTATCGGGCATCAATACCCGCGTTGCCAGCGCCATCGTCATTCATCCATCCGGAGAGTTATACGGCGGCGAGTGCCATCCTCGCGATGTTGCCAGCCGATAACGATAGCAAGGCCACAAAACCTGCCGAGCGTGTAGCCCAGTTCCGCCAGCTCATCAAACTGCAAAGTAGCCTTGGCCGCGGCAGCCGTAACCGCGCCGCCAGCGCCGCTAGTGGCGGTGAGCAGGCTGCCTGGGCCGAGATTGCCAGAGGGGTAGGTGTTGGCCTGCCAACACTCAACGACATCCTCGACAACCTGGAAAAACCGGGCCTTGACCCACGTGATGCCTTGCCTGCACCCATCCTGCGCCACGATGTAATGAAGATAGAAGACTTACAACCGGGCATGGTTTTGCAGGGCACAGTGCGTAACGTCGTAGACTTTGGCGCTTTCGTCGATATCGGCGTTAAACAAGATGGCCTGGTACACATCTCAGAGATGGCAGATCGCTTCGTCAAAGATCCCCTGACCGTCGTCGCCGTCGGCCAGGTAGTGCAGGTGCGCGTCCTCAAAGTTGATGTCCAGCGCGGCCGCGTGCAGTTGAGCATGCGAGGGGTGTCGCAATAGAGAAATTTGACGAGGAATTGTTTCACTCATTTACGGTAATAGCGTCTCACAAGATGCGCATGACCAGACTTCTTCCCAGGCAAGATGATTCCGAAGGAGAATGAGGTTTGCAGCATGTCGCTCAAGCAGATGGAATCTGGAGAGCAACTGTGACAGGCTGAGCGACATGCAGTGAAAGCCCAGGGCAGACACTCGTCTCGCGTACCCCGCGCATCGCCACGCACAGGTGGTGAGCCTCGAGATATACCGCCACGCCATGTGGTTGGAGCATCGTATCCAGCGTATTCACAATCTGCTCCCCCATCCGCTCCTGTACCGCGAAGCGCTTGGCAAACAGCCGCACGAGCCGAGTGAGCTTAGAGATGCCCACAATATGTTCGTGTGCAATATAGCCAACGTAGGCATTTCCGAAAAATGGCAGCGCATGATGCTCGCACAACGCGTAAAACGGAATAGGTCCCTCGATTACCTGGCTCAAGCGACAATCAGGCTCGCCCCGACACTCGGTGTCGAATACCTTGAGCAACTTGGGGTCGCCATCATAGCCTTCGGTCGCGTCGAACAGAGCCTCAACAAACCGCTGCGGCGTTTCTTCAGTTCCCGGCGTGTTCAGGTTCAAGCCGAAAGCTTCAAAGATTTCGGCCATATAACCTGCAAACTTCTGCATCTGCTCTTCAGAGACTGAACGCTGGTGAAGCTCCATGGCCCTGCGAATGTTCTGATCTATATCATCGTCAAACAAAACAATTCTCCCTCATATTAATACTCGTCCCATTCATAACGAACTATACTCATGGAGCTCCAATCAAACTCAATGCTCGCCGAGACGCTTGACCTCGACCTGCCCATCGCGCACACGTACGTCATAGCGCGGCGCGTTGACCGTCGTTGGCCCGGTCAGTGCCCGGCCATCACGCATACAGAAACGAGAACCATGCCAGGGGCACTGTACCACGTCGCCCGTGAGCGTTCCTTCATCCAGCGGCCCACCGGCATGCGGGCACGTCGCGGAGATGGCGTATAGCTGTGTACCCTGCCGCAGCAGGACGACCGCAACACCGGCGGCTGTCACGCGATACAGCTTGTTCTCCTCGACACTATCGAGCGGCATCACTGCCTCGTAATCTTCGCTCCCAGCCTCCCACGCGGTATGGTTGACTCCGGTACCCTTGGCGAAAACCATGTCTCCTCCCAGGTAACTCGCGTAAATAACTGACGCCAGCCCGGCAAAACCAATGATCGCGGCGGCAACGCCATCACCTGGCCCTGCCAGGAGCCGCAGTATAAGGGAGACGATATAGAGGGTCGTCGCACTCACATTGAAAATAGAGTGATTGAGTCCTACGCTGCGTTCAGCGCCATATGTATCGCTCCAATCCGTAAAACCGGTCACGATGGCCCCCAGTGCTCCAAGCAAGCCAACAATCACCGTGACTAAGGCCCCGTAGGCAGCCCAGGTATTATGGGCCGGAGAAATTAACCAGATAATATCAAAGAGCGCGGTCAAGATCCATGACGTCACAGGCACATCGGTAATAACCGGGTGCAGCGGGTGACCCAGCCACGTCCCATTGAGCAGGCTCTTGAGACGTCGTGGCGGGGGTCGATGAGAGCCGACCACTGCCTGGACGATTTGTTGCAAACGATCGCTTAGTCGTTCCGAGAACGGCTGAGGAGGGGTAGGCATCGCGGGTTCGGACATAGCGTTCTCCTTTTTACCTGCCAGACTATGAGCCGGGCACCTTCGCCTCCTGGCCCGGCCCATAACCTGCTATCAATTTGACAAAGATGATGATCGCTCTTTCTTTCTATAACATAAATGTTTTAGAAAGTCAATAATTTATTTGACTTACTTGACAAATGGGCCATGTATTTGGTACACTTGAAATAGCATTGGAGGCAATACATGGCATTACTACCTTGGAACCGGCGGTTTTTTGTCAGTACACGCGGGCGCATCGTCACGCTGCTTCGTCGTGCCAGCCATACTGTAGATGAATTAGCCGGGACGCTTAGCCTGACCGACAACGCTGTCCGGGCACATCTCGCCACGCTTGAACGTGATGGATTTGTGCAACAGCAGGGAGCGCGTCGTGGCAGCGGGAAGCCCGCGTATGTCTATAGCCTGTCACCGGAAGCTGAGCAACTCTTCCCTAAGGCGTACGGCCCTGTGCTTCACGAGCTTTTAGGTGTGCTCCGCGAGGAGATGACAACTGAAGAGGTGGATGCCTTGATGCGTACCACGGGACGCCGCATAGCTTCGCAGTGGAACATACCTCCAGGACCCATACAGGTGCGCCTGCGAGCGGCTGTCGAGATACTGAATGAGCTTGGCGGGCTGGCAGAGCTTGAAGAGAATGGGGGCGTCTACACCATTCGCGGCTATAGTTGCCCCCTGGCCGCCATAGCGCCAGGCCATCCAGAGGTCTGCCATCTCACCGAAACGCTGCTCACAGAGCTGGTTGATGTGCCGGTTCAGGAACACTGCGACTCTTGTGAGCAACAGCGTTGCAGCTTCGTGGTACAAAACGCGTAACTTGCGCTGCTCTGCTTGCATTCCTCTTCTTCTTCGGGGTCTAATAGTAGTATTCGGGGGAGTCCCCCGAAAGTCTCCCCTTTTTATACACTAGAAAGGAGTCCTCCGTTATGCCAGGCTCGCTACATCTCGGCAAGATAGCCGGTATCGACATTTATATTCATTTTAGCTGGCTCATCATCTTCGTATTTCTTACCTGGTCCCTTGCTACTGGCTGGTTTCCCCAGTTGTATCCAGGCTGGTCAACCGCTACGTACTGGCTGGTGAGCGCCGTCGCAGCCTTGCTCCTGTTCGTCTCCGTACTCTTGCACGAATTAGCTCACTCGTTCGTCGCTCGTGCGCGTGGTTTACCCGTGAAAAACATCACCCTGTTCATCTTCGGCGGCGTCTCTAACATTCAGCAGGAACCAACAAGCCCGGGCGTGGAATTCCAGGTGGCGGTAGTTGGACCGGTCGTAAGCTTGCTGATCGGCTTTGTGGCTTATTTGCTCATGTTACCCCTACGGGGAAGCAACTCGCCTCTCCAGGGAATATTGTTCTACCTCGGCGTTACCAACATCCTGCTGGGCATCTTCAATTTGATTCCAGGCTTCCCGCTTGATGGCGGGCGCGTCTTGCGCTCAATCGTCTGGAAGGCCAGTGGGAGCCTGCTCCGGGCCACGCGCGTGGCCACTATTGTGGGTCAGATCATTGCCTACCTGTTCATCCTCTTGGGCATCTGGTTGTTCTTCGGCGGCAATGTGCTGAATGGCATCTGGTTTGGCTTTATCGGCTGGTTCCTTTTAAGTTCGGCTCAATCGGCCAATTCACAGGTCATGCTGGAATCCATGTTCCGTGGTGTCACTGTGGATGAGGTAATGAATACCAAACCGACCACCGTTCCCGCCAACATTTCCCTACAAAAGCTCGTCGATGAATACTTCCTGCCATATGGTCTGCGTTCGGCCCTGGTCATGCAGGCCGATCAACTGGCCGGCCTGATCACTCTCGGCGATATCCGTCACGTCCCACGCGAGCAGTGGGGGCAGGTTCCCGTGGGCCATGCTATGGTGCCACTGGATCGCCTGCATGTAGTTCAACCGCAGCAAAGCTTGAATGAAGTGCTGCCCTTGATGGCCGGGCGCGATGTGAACCAGCTGCCAGTGGTACAAAACGGTGTCCTGGTCGGAGTACTGAGCCGGGATGCTATTGTGCGTTTTCTCGAAGTCCGCCGCGGTCTTGGTCTGCAAACGGCTGAGGGATACGTTGGAAAGCGTTTGTCAGACGCTGCCTGAAGCAGGCAGCCAGGGCAATGCTGAAGAGGTGCATTGCCCTGCAGTGTTCGTGCTATACCAGCAGCACCACTTTTCCCATAGTCCTGCGTTCTGCTACGGCCTGGTGTGCTTGTGCAGCCTCAGCGAGTGGAAAAGTTTGCCCGACGATGATCTGCAGCTTACCACTGGCCAGGAACTGCATCAATTCCATCGCCGCCATTGCGATGCGATCGGCACGCTGCAGCTGTGACGTGAGCCAATAGCCAATAATGGCCTGGTTCTTGTACATCAACTGAATGCCGGAAAACTGCGCAATCTTACCGCTTGCCGCTCCGTAGATGACCATGCGACCGAAAGGCGCCAGGCATTTCAGGCTCTGCTCGGCAATCTCTCCTCCCACCATTTCTAGAATAATGTCGGTCCCCTGACCTCTCGTCGCGTTTTTGACCTGTTCAACCCAGTTGTCTTCGGTATAATTAATGGCGGCATCGGCCCCCAGCTGGCGTATGAGATCGAGTTTTCTGTCGTTGCTGGCGGTCCCGACAACGATACCAGCGCCCATGAGTTTTGCAAGTTGTATAGCAAGTGTGCCCACACCGCCTGCCGCCGCATGCACCAGGACGCTCTCGCCGGGTTGGATGTGTGCTGACTCACGCAGGAGTTGGTAAGCGGTAAGCCCCTGTACCGGAAAAGCCGCAGCCTGGGTAAAATCAAGACCTGGAGGAATGGGAATGACTGTGGTCGCCTGTGCCACAGCGTACTCTGCATAACCTCCATTGACGAAGGCAACGACGCTGCTGCCTTCTGCCGGTGTGCTGACCCCCGGGCCAAGCGATGCTATTGTCCCAGCAACCTCGGCCCCCAGGGTTATTGGCGTCCGGGTGCGCGTCAGATATGCTCCCTGGCGCTGTGCCAGGTCAGCATAGTTGACGCCTGCCGCCGCTACCTTGATGAGTACCTCACCCTCTCCTGGGACCGGTGTCTCGATCTCCTCTAAATGCATGACTTCGGCTTGTGAGCATACTAGAAATAAGGTCTATATGCGTTGATTGTATCATGCAAGCAACACTTTTGTAGCTTAACTCATGCGGTAATAGCAGTAACTCTCAACGTATTGAATTATTGAGGGATCAGAGCAAAGTACGTTAGAGAAGGCCGGTACTACAGGTGCGGTGCATTTTTTGCACTTAGCGTGGCTCCGTATCATAGTGTGGCACCCCTTGCGGGTGCTGTGAAGCCTCATGCAATATTATAAGCACAGCACCGCTGGCTTTTGGCAGTAACGAAACAGCCTTTTCGTACGTATGAAAAGTACAAGGTGAAATGTGATGAGATGCATAGAAATATTTTGAACACACCTTTATAATTAAGAAGAAAGTACCAATTGCACACCCGCCTTGTATTCTGGGTGCTAGCAAGCTGTACAATATTCTCTGGCGTCCATGAGGAGGGCACCTGTTTTCTTTGACTAGATATCATTCTTTGGCCTCTTTTCTGCGTTTTATTGCAGTCTTAAAGAAGGATTCGCCCGCTGGAGAAACAGCGAAGATGTCGACAGAAGCCAATGACGGCAGCGGGAGAATGTTGCTCATCTGGTAGGAAAATATCGAAGCTAGAAAGAAAACATGTGAGGTCGACAGTATGCTTTACTCTGTACGGCCTGTCTCGGATGAGGTGAATACATGGACGACATGGGCGGTCGCCGCATGCAATCGGACAAGCAATGGCGACAACATAAGGGTGTGAGGCTTTATGGACACAATTTGAAGCGAAGCTTCATCAAATACCTGGAGTTTTTCAGGAAGCATAAACAATCTTTCCTCGCGACGGGTCTGCTTACCATCATTATAGTGCTGCTTTTCGCTATCTCCAGCCAGCTTCAAGCCCCCACTACGAACATGGTTCCCAGTGGGGTAACGTCTGTTGACTACAGCACATTCGTAGAACAGGTAAAAGCGAGAAATGTACTGGCTGTTGTTATTCAAGGTAACGATGTCAATGGCTTACTGGTGAGCCCGCTGGGGCAGGAGGGATCTTCCTCTTCTCCTCCTACAGCATTGACCCCGGATGAGCGTGTGGCAAAAATTACGGCCTGGGCGCGCTCGATGTCAGCAGGCTATAGCACGTGGTCAACTTCGTCGGTGGGCCAGTCAGCTCCTGACGCCGCTCATACCTTTTACACCCGTCTACCAACAACTGGCGATTCGGCATTAATGCCATTATTGCTCAGTGAGCACGTGGTAATCAAAATGATTCCCGCGGCGCTGCCTTCCGTGTGGTTTAGCCTGCTCGTGCGCTTTATTCCCATCATACTTCTTGTCCTGGTGCTGTTAGCGATCATGTCATCTCGCAAGAGTGGCCCCTCGGTTCGTACAATGGATGATCGCATCACCCAGCTCGGCAAAAGCCGCGCTCGACGCTTCGTGCGCGCAAAAGAGCATGATGCGTCACAGTCCGCGCCTGTAAAACCTGCCGCGAACAGTCGACCTGGCCAGGCGCCGTCCCCTACAGCGCCGCGTGCCAGCCTCGACCCTCCTATCACCTTTGCTGATGTTGCAGGCATCGACGAGGTACGCGGCGAACTCGAAGAGATCGTCCAGTTCTTACGCGACCCAGGGCGTTTTAAACGTTTAGGAGCACATATTCCACGTGGCGCGTTGCTTGTCGGTTCCCCTGGAACAGGTAAGACGCTGCTGGCGAGAGCCGTCGCCGGTGAGGCTGGCGTTCCCTTCTTTAGTATGAGCGCTTCTGAATTCGTCGAAATATATGTTGGTGTCGGCGCGAGCCGGGTGCGCGACCTCTTCAACCAGGCCCGCCAGTCCTCTCCCTGTGTCATCTTCCTGGATGAAATCGACGCGGTGGGCCGTAAGCGTTCGCTGCGTGTCACTGCCAGCGACGAACGTGAGCAGACGCTCAACCAGTTGTTGGTCGAACTTGACGGCTTCGACCCCCGCCAGGCCGTGGTTGTGCTGGCTGCGACAAACCGCCTGGATATCCTGGATAAAGCATTACTGCGCCCTGGCCGCTTCGATCGCCAGATCATGGTACCCCTGCCTGACCGGGCGGGACGTGAGTCAATTCTTAAGGTGCACACGCGGCGCACTCCATTGCATGATGAAGTCAGCCTGACACGTCTCGCACGCATGACAACGGGTATGAGTGGGGCAGACCTGGCCAACCTCGTCAACGAAGCAGCGCTATGCGCGGCACGGCAAGACCTGGATTGCCTTACGCACGAATGCTTCGAGGACGCACTGGCGCGTGTCCAGCTTGGCGTATTGCGCCCCCTGATCATGAGCGAGGCCGAACGCCGTACCATCGCCTTCCACGAGGGAGGCCATGCCCTCGTTGCCTATCACCTGCCCGAGGCGGATACAGTAAACCGTGTCACCATTCTCCCGCGCGGTCAGAGCCTGGGGGTAACGCAACTCATCGCCGAGGAAGACCGCTACAACTATAGCCGGGAAACGCTAATGGCACGTATCGCGGTCGGCCTGGGTGGTCGCGTCGCGGAGGAACTGACCTTCGGCCTCGAACGGGTTACGACCGGCGCTGAAAACGACTTGCAGGTGGTGACCGACCTGGCGCGGCGCATGGTCACGCGCTGGGGGATGAGCGAACAGGTGGGAGTTGTCTTCGCCGATCATCGCGCCGAGTTTGGAGGACCTGGTCTCAATTTGCGGCGCATCGATGTACCTGCACAGCCCCGTGCGCTGGCAATCGACGCCGGTGGTCAACTGGTGTTGAAAAGTGACGATCTATCGATGTATCAACATCAATTCGCTATGTTGTCGCCAAGCGCACCCAACGCCAGCAGTACAACAATGGCGGCATTGATTGATGCCGAAGTGCAGAGCATCCTCAACGAGGGGCGTGCAATAGCGCGTTCCTTGCTGAGCGAGCATTACGATCAACTTACTGCCCTTGCCAATGCGCTTATGGAACGTGAACACCTATGCCGTGTGGAGTTTGAGTCCCTGCTCAAGCCCGGGACGGAGTCTTAGAACTGTGCCAACGGTGCTTCAAGGCATCGCGGCCGTTCACACAACCTGGACCAGTAGGACCCGCTGGAGGGGAGCGAAACCTTTGGCCTGCGCCATCACGGTAATCTTCCATGGTCCTGCCATGTAGAGATGCAGTTGGGCAATGTAGATGCCCTGCCCGACTGCTTTGACATGGCTCTCGTGGGTGGTCATCTCCATGTTGGTCATCCTGGCACTCGACACAATCTGGGCCACCTCGATCGGGAGGCCTTGTGGATCTGTCAGGTGCAATTCGAGAGTAGTGAACCCAACGGCTCGCGATGGCTGCTTGATCTGCACCTGCAAGATGCCAGGTACAGAAACAGGCATAATGGCGGCGAAGGTCAGCACACTGACACAGCAACATACTAATAGGCACCAGAAAAAGGGGCGTACGCGCATGAATATTCCTCCTCTCTGTGAGCGACCTTCGCCACGCCGTTGTCATTATGGACGCGGTGTGGGCGTAGGTGACGTGCCCATTGATTCTTGCTGCTCGGCGATGGCCCGGCGCATGCTGCTCACCACAGGTTGAGCATTACGCCGTCCAAGACCAAATCCCCCACCAAGGCCCACAAGCAGGGCAAGCACACCCACCAGGATGAGCACCCACAGTGGAGTTCCACTTGCAGTCGGTGGAGCTGTCGTTGTCTTTGTTGGAGCAGTTGCCTTCGCAGGAGCTTTTGGCTGTACGTTGAAGAAGAAGGCGCCCTGGTCAGGATCACCGTCGAGGGCGGAGACAGTGATCCAGCGCACAATATAGACCCCATTCCCATTTGGCTTGATCGTGATTGACATTTGTTTGGGGTCCTGCAGCGAGACCTGTGCATTGCCCTGGCTGATCAGTTCGCCGGTGGGAGCATAGACAAAGAGATTGCTGAGCTTGGGGTTAGGATTGATATTCTCGAGAGCGAACACCGTCACCGTAGTAGGCGCCTGGGTGATGGTCGAGCCGATTGCTGGGATGGCTTTGTACACCTTGGCGTGAGCGGGCACGGTTACATGCGTAGGTGTTGTGCTCTGAGCAGCTGCTGTGCCTGCCATGAGCAAAAGAAGCCCCACGCTGAGGAACATAGCCAATGGTGTATGTGGTATGTGATTGTAGTGTGTATCCATACAGATCACCTTTCTTGAGAAAAATGGTATGTGCTCCTCTCTGCTGTACTTATACTCTAGAGGTGAGGAGCAGTTAGACATAGCATAGGGCATGTCTTGCGCACTGTCTATGCGTATGAATCCCTATTTTTCACCCTAGGGTGCTCTACTCGACAGGGCTATTTGAACATATAGCTGTGCTGGTATACAATATGGCCAGGCGCTCGGTTATTCTACAAAAGTACTCGAACGGGCGCTGTGGTGTCTTTATCAATATGATAAAACGGGATGGAGGAATGCGCAATGATCCCCCACGATGATTTTACCCCGCATGGGTACCTGGATAATCCTTACCACAGTTGGAAACTCAACCCGAGTGGAGTCCTGCGCTCGCTGCCTCCACTCGGCATGGGCTGGCATGTTCCCAACCTCGGAAGCTATGCACGCAACCAGTTTCAGTATACAGCGCATTTGATGATCGGATTGAAAATAGGGGATCTCGTGCTGCTGACCTCTGGGGATTTCGATCGTTATCACTGTGTCATCATGAGCCACCTGCACACCAGGAATCGCTTCGAGTATACCTGCGTCGTTCCACAGTATGATCTGACGCTCACTGCGCGCTATTTTCTCGTCCAGGAACATGCCCTGGGATGTGTCCTCTCGCTCGCCACCAGGAGGCGTCAACCTCTCCTCGTCACCTGTTACCTCACACACTTGCACACGCATAACCCATCTACCAGCCGCCTGTGGGAACATGGCTTTTATGCTTTCGCAGAACCCGATAGAGGGGTACCTCTCGCGGGGACACGTGCCGTTCTGGGCCTTGCAAGCGAGGGTGACGCATTTATGCATGGCGTACGAGCAGCCGGTGGAGCGGCACTCACATTCGATGAAATCGGCTATGCCATCACGCTCGATGACATTGCTGCCTGGGCGCGTGGTGCTGCTGTAGCCCGTCCTGCCATCACACAGCACCAGGACGAGACGGGCTGGCAGCTGCGTGCTGTGGCTCTCCCATGCACAGTGACCTTAGGAGGTGATGAGGACTCCGGGTGCATCCTCAATGCCGTCCTGGCGCGCGGCGTTTCACAGGACCAGGCGCGCCAGCATTGGGAAGATGGCATCGAAGAAATCGCCCGTGCCGAGTCCGCGCACCAGGCCGATGATGAACAGTTCTGGAGCCATGCCCCTCAACTTTCCGGCGATTGGCCAGCCAACTGGCGTCGCGGTCTCGTCTATGACCTGGAGACCTTACGTATGGTCATTCGCCCATCGGTTGGTGTCATACCATATGCGTGGGATGGCATGCAAATACAGTGCTGTTAGTCGATCTTTGACAATGCCAGATGGTGAGTTGACCCGGTTCCACGCCGTGCTCTTGCATGTGCTGATAATCGTTCCAACAGACACTTTCCTCCAACGGCCCCTCCATCTCAAGCGGCTTTAAACCCATTTTCCAGGACCGGTGGCGTAGCGCTGACCATGAGCGGTCAGGCAACGCTTGCAGCAGTTCGAGTGGTGTCATCGTCACATACGCCGCTCGAAACCGCTCGGTTTCCTCGTCCGTCCAGCGCTGGGCAGACATGGCGGTCCGTAACCAGAAGGCCTGTTCTGCTTGCCAATCAGGATGCCGCCAGTAAACGGTCAGGCACAGCACACGGGGAGCGAGCAATTCCAGCATCACGCCTACAGAAAAGACCTCTGCCAGTTGTTGCCGTTCCTCTATCGTGGTGTACTTTTCAAGGTCCTCTTCTTCTTCGATGCCGCTGAGCAACTGGCTCCATTCCATCATGGATTCGGCATACTTGTTATCGGTGGTCAGGAATGTATTGAGCCGTTCTTCTAGCCGCTTCTTCTCTCGTAGCTGGTTTGCAATCTCTTCCTTGACCGCTTCTATTAAAATGCGCATAGCCTCATCTTTTATGTCGTCGCTTTTCGCCTCTTCGTTCTCATCGTCGTCATTTGCCCCTATCTTGACCAGCTTCTTTTTCTGTTTCTCGATGATGCGATCACACGCCTCGATCTGGGCCAGGATTTCGTTTTTCTCGCGCTCTTTGGTGTCTGCTACCTGCTGCTCTGCTTTCGCATAGTCCTCGTAGTGCTTTGTCGCCCTCAGGTGCCTGTAGAGCAGCTTCCAGTACACGCTATCTACATCTGAGGCGATCAGGTAGGTTTTCCCTGCTGCCAGTTCATCTTTCGAACGGTAGAGGATATACTGGCCTGCGCTTGACCGTCCTCGCCAATGCTTCATAGCATGCCTGCGAGAGGCGGTTTGAATGTGGTACACCTGCGGATCTACGCTCTTGATAATGTAGCGGAGCATGGCGTTAATCGGCTCATAGCTGGCGCGGTCACGCCATTGTTGCAGGTTCGGATTGGGAGAGCCATCCGGCAAGTAAGGCGAATGGCGATTGAAGACGTTCCAAAACAAGTCTTCTGGAATGATCGGCTTATGGCAAATCTTGGGTTGTCCATGCTCATCCCGTACCACGTCATCCATGTTTTTCATCCATCCAATGTACACCGTATTACACAGCATACGGCGTAGGCCCGTCCTGGTCGCTATCGTGTAGCCGCCTGGAACCTTCGTCAAAATTAAAGCCTCAACATGGCGCGGGTCTATATCAGGTGGAAAGTCAGGAAACACGAACGGCTTAGCTCGTAACTCACGGAAGAGTCTGCCCAGATTATTGCCAAGCTCACGATACCGCTTGTAAATGTTAAGCATAACATCGGCATGAAGGTGGTAGGGGATAAGGTGACGAAACGAGGGACTGTTCTCATCACGGTCAAGGATGTAACCAACGTTGATGTTTTGCCCCCGTCCGATCCGGCCAGTCGCTTGCAGGTAGTTCTGGTGATAGATCATCCTATCGTATATCTGATACTGCATGTAGTCCCAGGCGCGTGTTACCGCGTCCTTAAAGAGCTTGATGTGAGTCGGGTCGTGGAAGTCATACATGAAGGTAGGCGTTATCACAATGACCTGATAACGTTCACACATTTCGATGAACTTGCCACTTTCAGAGCCATATTTATCGCGAAACAAGCGGTCAACGTCAACGGCAATCACGGCTCTGGCCTCGCCGGCCACAATCGCTTGAAGCATCAGCTTAAAGCCAGGACGGTCTTCCATGCGCAAGCGTGCCGACTTCGCCATGTCCTGTGGGAACTGCCGAATTTTGCCGATACCCTTCTCGGGTGCCCATTCGTTTTCAGGAAGCCAGCCGAGTTGTTTAGCTGTCCTGACCAGCTCGCCGTCTTCTTTGGCCTGAAGCTCTGCCGACACGTTTTTTAGTTGCCCTGGCTGTGATACTCTTGGGTAGAGCAATACATCCTTTTCCAGGGGTAAATTCGGCTTTGCTCCCCATGTCATGCGTCGTTGGGTTGGTTGATACGCTTGCTGATCTTGTTGAAACTTCACGTTCTTGCATCCTTCTTGCTATCATACAAAACAGCTTACAAGCCTGTTCATGGTATTCTGGCGGTAACATTGCTTATACTCCCTGCTCTAGTGAAATGCAGCTTGACGTGGCTGCTTTCCATCTGCGCAGGAAGTGTAACCAAGCGCTTCGGTTAAAAGCCGGGAAGCACCTGGTAATCGGGTGGGAGACACCTGGGGATCGGGCAGGAAAGCAATTAGCTCATCGCCCTTCTGTGCTTTGTCTAACCGTCTTGACTACCACATGCTTCTTTTTCTGGTGATGGTCTGTTGCTCCTTCGTAGGTCCATCCTGAAAGGAACTGTACTCTTGATGAGAAGCCCGATAGACGTGACGCATGTCTATCATCCGGTCGAACAATCCTGGCTCCAGGAGCCAATTGCCACTTGAGGATCACAGACGAGCCTCCCCCCATACAGAATGCGTACCTGGATACGGGAGCTATCCTTCGGCAGGCTCCTGTTTTCGCCTATCCCTTCAATGGTTGCTCGCTGTATTCCTGGCAGGCTCAACAGAATGCGTACTGCCTGTGCTGGTGTTTTGCTCGCAATCAGTTGCTTGATCCGTTGGAGCTCCTGCTGGCTGAACTGGTAGATCGACGTTCCCTCTATGTTCACGGTAATACGTGCGACCCCCCGCTTTTGGTCTATGATCCGAGCGTGTAGGACGCTCACCTGTACCGCACCAACGAGGCTGTAGTGCGTCCCTCCTCGCTGCGCGAGCACCTGTGTGGCTTGCTCCCGTAGAGCCGCCGCATCGTAGGCGATTGCAGTACACTGCTCCGCAACTGTTACTGTGACCGTTGCAGCTTCTGCACCTGCCTGAGGATCGGCGGTCACGGTACGCGTACAGGGTGGAGTGGCCAGCGCTTCATGCGTCGTGAGTTGGGCTGTGAATGCAGCGTGTGCGCTCTGGATGAGTGTTGTTGTCAGGCTTGCGACCCCGTGGTCGATATCTTCCCTGGTGACCACCGTGTAATCTCGCTCATGTTGTCCACCGTGGAACGCTGTGGTGTTCTGTGCCAGCACGGAGGGCAGGCAGCACGCCTGGTTAATGTCACGTACGGGGATATTGCCCTGTGGACCAGGCACGAGCGCATGGGCAGACACGGTCACCTGTCCGTAGGTGGGTGGGGTGGTTGCCAGCGCCGCGGGGATCATCGCGAGTTGATTGGTGACGACCTGGACGCCATCGCTGCCGGTCAGGGTGGCACCTGCGGCTATGGTTTGGGAGGTAAAGAGGCCATTGTAAAAGGTGATCGTACCCATGGCTGCGAGAGCGTCCTGGTGGCCTTTGCCCGTGGCAGGGGCGGTTGTGGTTTGTGTGAGGGTGAGCGGCGGGAGCAGTCTCGCTGGGATGTGCGCTCCGGTCGGTATTCCTGACACTGCTATCAGTGTTGTCGTTGTGGAGAGATTGCGCACGACAGGAACCAGCGTGATGCTTGGGGTTGGGGTCAGGAACAGCAGCAGCACCTGGAATACGATGCTCGTCAGCAGCAGCACGACCCCCACACCAGCAGTCCAGCGAGCAAGGGAGGCGCATGTGCGAGGGTCGAGCAGGGGCGAAGGTTCAACCATCTCTGCACTATCCAGGGTACGAGCGCCTGGTGGCGCGTCTGCAAAGGCTGCAAGATGTTGCGGGTCGTCGTCGCCTGTTGCAAGCGTGCTCTCTATCACCTGCTCGTCTGCTGGTTCCGCCAGCTCGGACTCGCGCACAACATACACGTGAATGGTCTCGGTGATCGCTGGTTCCGCCTCACTTTCCCAGGATTCCCCGTTTTCCTCTGGTAGAGTCTCTGCTGGTTGGTGGTCGTGCGGGTGGTCCAGCCATTGCAAAATGGCGTTGATGTCGTCTTGCAGTCGGTGTGCCATATTGTTACCTCATCTACTGATGGGGGAATACGTTCCATTCCCCCCTTGGTTTGCCATCGTACGCCCTACGAGATTCCTTTGACTTCGCCGGGTTTGGCCGGTCGAAACTTTCCGTTCTCGTTGATGAACACAATGCGTTGATCCTGAATATGGATCACCATGTCTGGTTTGCCATCGCCATTCACGTCCTGGAACGTCAGGGTGATGGGTGTTAGATCCTCCCCATCGCCAAACAGAATCGGTCCAAGATAGATCACCGCATGCGAGCAGTCCCCGCCAGGGCACTCAATTACCTCCACGTGACGGTTTAGATTGATGGCAATAAAATGGCTCGGACTGGCTGCCGAGTCGTTATGACCGACGACGGCATCCGTCTGGAACGTGCGCGGCCTGCCATAGTGCCAGTCATCCTGGGTCACCTGCCACCACGTGAGGAGCAGACTTCCCCCAACCCACAGCGCCAGCATCGCCAACATCCCCACCCCAAGAAAGAGCAACCAATGCACATGGCCTCGTGATTGTGGGTCTCCTTTGTACGCTTCCTGGGGTGGTCGCTGTGTTCGTGATGGGGATTGTGTTGCTGCCTGTCTTGTCGGCGGGGGGCCTTGATGAAAGATAAGTCTCCGGTTGCCCTGCATGTACTCCCAGGTCGCTTGATCGGTGGGAACGTTATACCTTCTCGCGCTGGTTGGCAGGCGAGCAGGCCATTCATCGTCATATTCTCCCTCGTTCAACATCTCCTCATCGGTTTCGCTCTCTGCTGTGGTGCGCCCATTCCCTTGCTTCGGTTGTTGATGCTGACCTGGCCTCGTCTGGTGGGTCTGTCGTATGTGCAATCTTCGCAAGCGTTCCTGCTCTGTTGCAAGTTGGCGGCGTGGTGGCACTGGCAGGCCTTGTGATAGTGGATAGTCCCGTTGTTCTCTCGTACT
>WNGR01003965.1_pt1 | contig 16040 bp, 14 predicted proteins | sample 5407581 | NCBI WGS metagenome assembly WNGR01 (sample SAMN13153383, study PRJNA577476) | soil metagenome | isolation source: 80 cm soil or saprolite under Garry oak tree replicate 2 | place: USA:California | collected 2016-06-15 | reverse complement strand
GAGCGGGTGATCGCGCTGGGCGGCGACGGCACCGTCCACGAGGTCGCCAACGGCCTGCTGCAGGCCGGGAGTCGCGCCCTGTTCGCGGTCATCCCGGTCGGCTCGGGGAACGATTTCGCCAAGCTCACGGGGACGCACCCGCACCGGCACGACGTTGAGCGGGCCGTGGCCAAGATCGTGAGCGCGACGCCGCGCCGCTTCGACGCGGGGCGGGTCTTCGACGAGTACTTCGTCAACAGCATGGGCTTCGGGTTCGGGCCGGCCGTGGTCCGTACCCGGAACGCGATGCCCGCGCTGCGGGGCTTTCTCTCGTATCTGATCCCGGTGCTGCGCAGCTTCGCGAGCTACCGCCCCGTGCGCCTGGAGGTGCGGGCCGCGGAGCATCGGGAAACCGGGAACTTGATGATGCTCGAGGTGTGCAACGGGACGACGGCGGGAGGGGACTATCGCTTCGCGCCGGAGGCCGACCCCGGCGACGGCTACCTCGACGTCTGCCTGATCCGCGCCGTGTCGTTGCCGCGCTTCCTCCTCGCGATTCCCCGGGTGATGCGGGGCACGCACGGAGCAATGCGGGAGGTCGCGTTGTTCCGCACGCGGACCCTGACAATCCGCGGTGAGGCGCCGCTGCTCCTGCACCTCGACGGTGAGCTGCGGGCGCCGGGAGCGACCGCGTGCACGGTGACCGTGGAGCCAGGATGCCTGAACGTGCTGGTGGCGCGATGAGGCAGGACGGACGGACGGAAGGACGGAAGGGGGAGCCCCAGGGAACGTCGATGCGTCTGGCGAGAGTCGCGTTCTCCATCCTAGTCCCCCTTTCCGTCCTTCCGTCCTTCCGTCGCCTTTCGGCCCAGGACACCTCCCGGGTGCTCGCCCCCGGCGCGCAGGTCGTCCCCACCGACACGACGCATCGCATCGGCCCGGGGGGCGCCTTCTGGCGCTCGCTGCTGCTCCCCGGCTGGGGCCAGGCCGCCACGGGGCGGCACGTTTCGGGGGCGTTGTTCACCACGTGGGAAGGCATCACCGCGATGATGACGCTCAAGGCGCGCCGCGAAGCGAACTACTTGAGCCGCATCGGCGCATCGGGGCTGAAGCTCAAGCGCCAGGAGGTGCAGGACTGGACCGTGCTGTGGGTGTTCAACCATCTCTTCTCGGGCGCCGAGGCGTACGTCGCCGCCCACCTCCAGGACTTCCCCAGGGATCTGCGGATCCAGGCCGTGCCCGGCGGCATCGGCGTTTCGCTGCCGCTGCCGCGGCCATGAACGCAGCGCCCCTCGGCGTCTTCGACTCCGGCATCGGGGGCCTCACCGTCGCCCGGGCGCTGTTCGAGCGGCTGCCCCACGAGGCGGTGCTCTACTTCGGGGATACCGCCCGCGTCCCCTACGGCCCCAAATCGCCCGAGACGGTGCGCCGCTACAGCGCGGAAATCCTCGCCTACCTCCTCGACCGCGGCGTCAAGGCGGTCGTCGTCGCCTGTAACACGAGCACGGCGCACGCGCTCGACTATCTGCGCGCCCGCGCGCCAGTCCCGGTGGTTGGCGTCATCGAGCCCGGCGCCCGCGCCGCGGCGGCCGCGACGCGGTCGGGAACGATCGGGGTCATCGGCACCGCGGGCACCGTGGCGAGCGGCGCCTACGAGCGGGCGATCAAGGCCGTGCGACCCGACGCGAGGGTCGTGTCGCAGGCCTGTCCACTGTTCGTTCCGCTCGTCGAAGAGGGCTGGTTCGATAATCCGGCGGCCGAGCTGATCGCGCGCGAGTACCTGCAGCCGCTGAGCCGCGCCGGCGTCGATGTCCTGGTGCTGGGCTGCACGCATTATCCGCTGCTCAAGCCGCTGCTGCAGCGCGTCCTGGGTCCGGGCGTCCGCTTGATCGACAGCGCGGACGAGACCGCCGCCGCGGTAGAGCGCGAGCTCGCGGTGCAGGGCCTCGCCGCGCCCGAGGCGAAGCGCCCCGAGCACGCGTTCGTCGTTTCCGACGACGAGCCGCGGTTCCGGCGCGTGGGGGAGCGCTTCCTCGGCGAGAAACTGAAAACGGTGAAGGTCGTACCGCTGGGCTGAGCTACGGGGAAAAAGTCTTGAGCTCGATCGCGTCCGGCGTCACCACCGCGTAGCGGTAGCCGTCCAGCCACGCCCCGGGATTGAGGTACGCGCGCCCGTCGGGCAGGCGCTCCACACACGGGCGATGCGTGTGGGCGAGGACGACCAGCCTCAGTTCGCGGCGCCGCTCCAGCAGCGCGCGCGCGTAGGCGGCCTGCGCGCGGGCCGCGCGGTCCAACACCGCCGGGTCCCGGGTATTGTCCGCGAGCTTGCCGCTCAGTTTGGCGGCGATCCAGAATCCCACGTCGGGGTGTAGCTTGCGAAACGCCCAGATGGTGAGCGGGTGGCGGGTGACGCGGTGGAGCAGGGCGCCGCTCCAGTGTTGCTCGGTCAACCCGTCGCCGTGCGCGACGTACGCGCGCCGGCCGGCCACCTCGAGCTCGGTCTCGCCCGCGTAGAAGGCGATCCCCAGGTCGTGGCGCAGGAAGTCGCCGCCCCACCGGTCGTGGTTGCCGCCGATGAAGGTGATGGTGACGCCGCGGGCGCGGGTCTGCTGCAATCGGGCGACGCTCGTGAAGTGCTTGCGGGGGACCACAGCGCCGTACTCGAACCAGAAATCGAACAGGTCGCCGTTGATCAGCAGGTGGTCGCCCGGTTGCGGCACTCGATCGAGAAACGCGTGGAACGCCGCCTCCGTGGCCTGGGGCACCTGGCCCAGGTGGGCGTCCGCGACCACGAGGCACCGGGCGGCTGGCACGGACACAAGCTAAGAAAGGCGACGGAACGGCGGAAGGACGGAAAGAGGATGACGGGGCATGCCACCCCTTCCGTCCTTCCGTCTTTCCGTCGCTTTGTCGTAGATTGCCTACCACATGCCGACCACACGCGACAAGACCGTCGGCGCTACGCCGATCGCGGCGCCCGCGCCCCGCATGCCCGTCGTCCCCTCTTCGGGCGACCGCGGCGTCGAGGTGCACCGCCGGCCGCCCCGCAATCCCGGCGCCGCCCTGGACCTGGACTGGGCGCTGGCGGTGCGCGTCAACCGCAGTGCGGTCGAGCGCCGCGCGGCGACGCTGCCCACCCGGCGCACCGTGAAGAAGCAGTGGCAGGCGGCGTGGTTGCTCCGCGCCGTGACCTGCATGGATCTCACGACCCTCCAGGGCGACGACACGCCGGGAAACGTCCGGCGGTTGTGCGCCAAGGCGCGGCGCCCCATCCGCGACGACCTGATCGAGGCTCTGGGCGTCGGCCATCTCGGCCTCACCGTCGGCGCGGTGTGCGTGTATCACCAGCTCGTGCCGGCGGCGGTCGAGGCGCTGGCGGGATCCGGGATTCCCGTCGCGGCGGTCTCGACCGGATTCCCCGCCGGGTTGAGCCCGTTCTGCCAGCGCGTGGAAGAGATCCGCGCGTCGCTTGAGGCCGGCGCCCGAGAGATCGACGTCGTGGTCACGCGCGGGCACGTGCTCACCGGCGCCTGGGAAGCGCTCTACGACGAGGTGCGGGCGTTTCGCGAGGCGTGCGGCGACGCCTGCCTCAAGGTGATTCTCGGCACGGGCGAGCTCGCGACGCTCACCAACGTGGCGCGCGCCAGCCGGGTCGCGATGCTGGCGGGCGCCGATTTCATCAAGACGTCGACGGGGAAGGAAGCGGTGAACGCAACCCTGCCGGTCGGCGTCGTGATGGTGCGCCAGATCCGCGCGTTCCACGAGCGCAGCGGCATCGCGGTCGGGTTCAAGCCGGCCGGCGGCATCCGCGCCGCCAAGCAGGCGCTCGAGTACCTCTATCTAATGAAGGAAGAGCTGGGCAACCCCTGGCTGCGGCCGGCGCTGCTGCGCCTCGGCGCCAGCGCCCTGCTCACCGACATCGAGCGCCAGCTCGAGCACTTCGCCACCGGACGCTACTCGGCGGCGTACCGCCACCCGATGCCCTGAGCCCCCCCACATGAATCATCCCACGGGCATCAGCGAGATCTTCGAGACGATGGAGTACGGTCCCGCGCCGGAGACCGCCCAGCCGGTGCTGGAGTGGCTCGCCCGTCACGGTGGCGCGTTCGGGCTCTACGTCGGCGGCCGCTGGGTGCCGGGGGGGGACGGCCGCGGCTTCGACGTCATCAATCCGGCGACGCGCGCCACGCTCACCCGCGTCGTCCAGGCCGGCGCCGCGGACGTGAGCGCCGCCGTCGCCGCTGCGCGCGCGGCCTTGCCCGCCTGGGCGGGCCTCGCCGCCCACGCCCGGGCGCGCCACCTCTACGCCCTGGCGCGCGCGGTGCAGAAGCATTCCCGGCTGCTCGCCGTGCTCGAGAGCCTCGACAACGGCAAGTCGATCCGCGAGACCCGCGACATCGATATCCCGCTCGTCGCCCGCCACTTCTACCATCACGCCGGCTGGGCGCAGCTACTCGAGACGGAGTTCGCCGGCTACGGTCCCGCGGGCGTCGTTGGCCAGATCATCCCCTGGAACTTCCCGCTGCTGATGGTGGCGTGGAAAGTCGCCCCGGCGCTCGCCGCGGGCTGCACCATCGTCTTGAAGCCCGCCGAGTTCACCCCGCTCACCGCGCTGGCCTTCGCCGAGCTGGCGGACGCGGCGGGCCTGCCGCCGGGCGTCCTCAACGTGATCACCGGCGACGGGGAGACGGGGAAGCTGCTCGTCGAGCATCCCGACGTGGACAAGATCGCATTCACCGGCTCGACGGAGGTGGGGCGACACATCCGCCAGGCGACGGCGGGCACCGGCAAGAAGCTGAGCCTCGAGCTGGGCGGGAAGAGTCCATTCATCGTCTTCGAGGACGCCGACCTCGACAGCGTCGTCGAGGGCGTCGTCGACGCGATCTGGTTCAATCAGGGGCAGGTCTGCTGCGCGGGCTCGCGGCTGCTGGTGCAGGAAGGCGTGGCGGCGCCGCTCATCGGCAAGCTGCGGGCGCGGATGGAAAAGCTGCGCGTGGGCTCGCCGCTCGACAAAGCGGTCGACATGGGGGCGATCGTGGCCCCCGTGCAGCTCGAGCGCATCCGCGGGCTCGTGGAAAAGGGGGTCGAGGAGGGCGCGCAGATGTGGCAGCCGTCGTGGGCGTGCCCCACCGACGGCTATTTCTATCCGCCGACCCTGTTCACGGACGTGGCGCCGTCGGCGACGATCGCTCAGGTCGAGATCTTCGGACCGGTGCTGGTGTCGATGACGTTCCGGACGCCGGCCGAAGCCGTCGCCCTCGCCAACAACACGCCGTTCGGGCTGGCCGCGAGCGTGTGGACGGAGAACATCAACCTCGCCCTGGACATCGTGCCCAAGATCAAGGCGGGCGTCGTGTGGGTGAACTGCACCAACCTCTTCGACGCGGCCGCCGGATTCGGTGGCTACCGCGAGTCGGGATTCGGGCGCGAGGGAGGCCGGGAGGGGATGTGGGAGTATCTGAAGCCGGCGTGGGAGAAGGGAGAAGGGAGAGGGGAGAGGTCTGTGCCGGCGCGCGTCCCGGCGCCAGATACAGCACCGGAGAGTACCTCTCCCCTCTCCCCGCTCCCCGAGATCGACCGCACTCCCAAGCTGTTTATCGGCGGCAAGCAGGTCCGCCCCGACCAGGCCTACAGCCGCCAGATCGTTGGACCGGACGGTCGAGTCGTGGGCGAGGTGGGGGAAGGGAACCGCAAGGACGTCCGCAATGCGGTGGAAGCGGCCCACGCTGCGGCGGGCTGGGCGCAGGCGACAGGCCATGTGCGCGCCCAGATCCTTTATTATATCGCCGAAAACCTCGCGCCGCGGCACGCGGAGTTCGCGGCGCGCATCGATGCGATGACCGGTGGGGGCGCGGACGCGGCCCGCCGCGAGGTCGATGCCGCCATCGCCCGGCTGTTCACCTACGCCGCCTGGGCCGACAAATGGGACGGCGCCGTGCACCAGACGCCGGTCCGTGGCGTCACCCTCGCGATGAACGAGCCGATCGGCGTCGTGGGCGTCGCCTGTCCGGACGACCACCCGCTGCTCGGCTTCGTCTCGCTCGTCGCCCCGCTCGCCGCCACCGGGAACACCGTCGTCGTCGTCCCGTCGGAGCCGGCGCCGCTCTCGGCGACCGACCTGTACAGCGTGCTCGAGACATCGGATCTCCCCGCCGGCGTGATCAACATCGTGACCGGCGCGACCGACACGCTCGCGCAGGTGCTCGCCGACCACCTCGACGTGGACGGCGTGTGGTACTTCGGCGCGGCCGGCGGCAAGGCCGTTGAGCTCGCCGCGGCGGGGAACATGAAGCGCACCTGGGTGGAGACGCACCGCCGCGACTGGCTCGACCCCTGCCAGGGGGAGGGCCGCGAGTTCCTGCGCCGCGCGACGCAGGTCAAGAACATCTGGATCCCCTACGGCGAGTGAGCACCGCGGGGGGGGCCAAGGCGACGGCCGAGTCCGTCATCGACCTGCGGGTCAACTATTCCGAGACCGACCAGATGGGCGTTGTGTACCACGCGAACTATCTCGTCTGGTTCGATCGCGCGCGCACCGAGCACCTGCGCGTCACCGGCTACACCTATCGCGCGATGGAGGAGGCGGGCGTCTTCCTGGCCGTGACCGAGGCGCGCCTGCGCTTCCGCCGGCCGGCGCTCTACGACGATCTCGTGCGCGTGCGCTGCTGGGTGCGCGACCTCGCGTCCCGCCGCGTGACGTTCGGCTACGCGGTCGAGCGCGCCGCGACCGGCGAGCTGCTCGCCACCGGCGAAACGTCGCTCATCGCGCTCGATCGCCAGCGCAACCCCACTCGCATTCCGGAGCACGTGAGTGAGCGTCTTCAGATGGTGCCGGACCCGGTGCGCCTGTAGCGCCGCCTTCCTTCTTCTTATAGGGCTGGGGGCGCCCCGCCGGGCCCTCGCGCAGCAGACTAACGAAGCGCTGGTGGGGGTGCTGGCCCGCCTGCTCGCCGCCGCCGATGCGCGCCGCTTCGACGCCCCGTTGCTGGGCGACGCCCTCCAGCATCCCGACCCGGCCGTGCGCCGCCAGGCCGCGCTCGCCGCGGGGCGGATCGGCGATCCGGCGGCGGTCGACCTCCTCGTGGGGGCGCTCGCCGATTCCAGCCCGGCCGTCCGCGCGGCCGCCGCGTTCGGTCTCGGGCTGCTCCACCAGGCGCGCGCCACCGGCTCGCTCGTGACCCTCGCGCGCGCCGCCACGCCCGACCAGCAGGGTGACCCCGAGATCCAGGCGGTGACGGCCGTGGCGCGCATCGGCGGCGACTCGGGCGCGCGGGCGATCCAGCAGCTGCTCGACCTCGCCGCGCCCGGCCAGCCGGTGTCCCCGGTCGTCGGCCAGGCGATTCTCGAGTCGTGGCGCCTGGGCCGGCGCGCCGCGGTTCCCGCGGTGCTGCGCTTCGCCACCGACGCCAGCGCCGACGTGCGCTGGCGGGTCATCTACACGCTGGGCCGCGTGCGGTCGTTGCCGGGCGCGCCGGTCGTCCTCAACGCGCTGCAGGACGCGGACCCGCGCGTGCGGGCCATCGCCGCGCGCGGCGTCAACGCCGTGCTGATCGACAGCGCCGGCCTCGATCGCCGCGGGGTCGCGGCGCGGCTGGGGGCGCTGCTCGGCGACCGCGACGCCCAGGTGCGGATCAACGCCCTGCGCGCCCTCGCGTCGCTGCGCGACAGCACCGTCGCGTCCGCAGTGGCGGCGCTGGCGTCCGACGCCGACGTCAACGTCGCCGTGCAGGCCGAGACCACCCTTGGCGCGGGTGGTGGCAGCATCGCGATCGCCGCGTTGCGCGCGCGGATCGCGAGCCCCCTCTTCGCGCTGCGGCGCCAGGCGGTCATCGGGCTCGCCCAGGCCGACACCGCGGCGGGCGCAGAGGCGGCGCGCGGGTTGGCCGCGGACCCCGACTGGCGCTGGCGTCTCGTCGCCGCGGAGGCGTTCGCCGCGGCGCGCGCCCGTCCCCAGCTTGAGACGCTGTTGGCGGATCCGGACGGCCGCGTCGTGGCGCAGGCGCTCCAGGGGCTGCAGCGGGTCGTCCCCGACAGCGACGCGGCGCTCCGCGCCCGCGCCCGCGAGCTGCTCGCGCATGCCGACCCCGCCGTGCGCAGCGTGGCGGCCGATCTGCTCGCCCGCCACCCCGATCCCGCCGACGTCGACCGGCTGGCGCAGGCGTACGCGCGGGCCGCCGGCGACCCGTTCGACGACGCGGCCCTCTCCGCCGTCTCCGCGCTCGCCGCGATCGCCAGGGCGTCCGCCGCCGGCCGCCTGGCGGTGGCGACGCGCTTCCTGGGCACGGTGCGGCGGCCCGACGACTACCTCGTGCGCCGGCTCGCCGTGGCCGACACCTTCACCGACGCGGCCGCCGCCTGGGGACCCGACGTCCCCATCACCACCGGCCGCAGCGACGCCGACTATCGCGACATCGCGCGGCGCTACCTCGTGCCGGCGCTGACGGGGCAGCCCAACCCCCAGGTCACGATCGAGACCGACCGGGGGAGGCTGACGCTCGAGTTGCTGCCGGCCGAGGCGCCGCTCACCGTGGCGGCGTTCCTCGGCCTCGTGGACCGGCGCTACTTCGACGGCGGGCGCTGGCATCGCGTCGTCCCCAACTTTGTGATCCAGGACGGCGACCCGCGCGGCGACGGATGGGGCGGGCCCGGCTTCGTCCTGCGCGACGAGGTGAACCCCGTGCGCTACCAGGCGGGTACCATGGGCATGGCGCTCTCGGGCCCCGACACGGGCGGCAGCCAGTTCTTCATCACCCACTCGCCGCAGCCGCACCTCGACGGGATCTACACCGTGTTCGGGCGCATGACCGCGGATCAGCGCACCCTGCCCCTGGTCGCGATCGGCGACCGCATCCGCAGCATCCACCGGTAATGCGCCCTCTCCACGCGCTCGCCGCCGCGGTCGTCCTGCTGGCCGGGTTCGCCCCGCCGGCCGCGGCGCAGTTCGGGTACTTCGGCCAGAACAAGATCCAGTATCGGCGCTTCGACTGGCGCATGCTGCGCGGCGAACATGTGGATCTGTACTACTATCCCGAAGAAGAGGAGCTGGGACGGGTGGCGCTGGCGTACGCCGAAGCGAGCTACGACTCGCTGGAGCGGCGCTTCGCCCACGCGGTGCGCCGCCGCGTGCCGCTGATCATTTACGCCTCCCACACCGACTTTGAACAGACCAACATCCTGCCCTTCACGCCTCCCGAAGGCCTGCTCGGCGCCACCGAGTTCCTGAAGCGCCGCGTGACGCTGCCGTTTACCGGGAGCTACGCCGACTTCCGCCACACGCTGCGACACGAGCTGGTGCACGTCTTCCAGCTGAGCCTCTACGGGGAAGCGGCGGCCCGCCATACCCGCGCGCGCCTGCCCGGCATGCCGCTGTGGTTCTCAGAGGGGCTGGCGGAGTACTTCTCGGCGGGCGAAGACTCGCGCGACGAAATGATCCTGCGCGACCTGACGATCTCGGGCGACCTGCCGACCCTGGGACAGCTCGCCTGGGCCGGAGGGGGGATCGTGTATCCGCTGGGAGGCGCCATCGTGCGCTTCCTGGGGACCACGTACGGGGACTGGCGCATCGGGGAGCTGTACCGCGAGATGTGGAAATACACGACGTTCGAGGAAGCGGTCGCGGGCGTCTACGGCAAGACCCTCACCCAGCTTTCGGGGGAATGGCTGTACTGGATGCGGCGTCGGTACTACCCGGCCGTGCAGGAAGGGCGCCCCCTCGCGGTCTCTGCGGAGGTGCTCGCGCGTCTCGCGATCAAGCCCACCGCCTATCGCCTCCCCGGGGACAGCGCCGCGGCGGTGCTGTACTTCTCGCCGTCCACCGGCTACACGAACATCTACGCCCGGCCGCTCCGCGGCCGCCACAGCCGCCCGGTCGTCAAGGGGGAGCGTTCACCCCAATTCGAGTCGTTCCACTTCTTCGAGTCGCGGATGGACGTGAGCCGCAAGGGCGTGGTGGTGTTCGGCAGCCGCTATCAGGACCGCGATGCGTTGTTTTTCTGGAACCTCGCGAAGAACAAGGTCGTGGGCCGCTACCAGTTCCCCGAGCTCGTGTCCATCCTGTCGCCGGCGTGGGTGCCGGACGGCGAGAGCGTCGTCTTCAGCGGGCTGGCGGTGTCCGGGTACTCCGATCTGTATCGCCTGTGGCTGGCTGACGGCCGCCTCGAGCGTCTCACCTCCGACCGCTACCAGGACCTCGATCCCACCGTGAGCCCCGACGGGCGCACCGTCGTGTTCAGCTCGGACCGCACGGTGTTCGGCCCCGACGGCGCGCGCAACCTGTTCGTGCTCGAGCTCGCGACGGGCACGATCCGCTACCTCACTTACGGGCCCTGGCAGGACGACGGGCCGCGCTGGTCGGCGACCACGCAGCGGGTTTACTTCTCGAGCGACCGCGACGGCATCCCGCAGATCTATTCGGTGGATGCGACCGGCGCCGGGCGGCGGGAGACGAGCACGCTGAACGGCGCGTTCGATCCGCAGTATGTGGAGGGGGAGGACGGCCTCGTGTTCGGCGGCTTTGCCGACTTGAGCTGGAACCTCTATTTCGCCCATATCGCGCCGGACAGCGCGGCGACGGGAGGGGGGCCGGCGTTCACACTGGCCGCGCACCCGGCGCCGGCGGAGTGGAGCTGGCCCGAGCTCGCGAGCTCGCCGTACGCCCGAGCCGACGCGGCGCCGTATGAGAAGAAGTACACGCTCGATTTCGCCGCCGGTGACGCCGTCGTGGCGCCGGGGCTGGGGTCGGCCCAGGGCGCGCTGTTCCTGTTCAGCGACCTGCTCAGCGACCACCAGGTCTACGTCGAAGTGTCGTCGTTCCAGGGGAACGGCCTCGGCAATCTGCTCGACAACTTCAACGGCACCGTCTTCTACCTGAACCAGGCACGGCGGGTCAACTGGGGCGTGGGCGTATTCCGCCTGCGCGGGCTGTTCTTCGAGTCGGATTTCAGCACCCTCTTCCAGGAGCGGTCGGCGGGCGCGTTCGCGCAGGTGCGCTACCCGTTTTCGCGGTTCCGGCGGCTGGAAGCGGAGTATCGCGTGGAGCACTCCGACCGGTTCGACATCACCCGGCCCGACGTGTTGACGGGCGACCCCGGCGACTTCCACCGCGTCGGCTGGCTCGCGTCGAACTACGTGAGCTATGTCAAGGACAACACGCTGTGGCTTTCCACCGGCCCCGTGGACGGCGAGCGCTACAACTTCACCGCCGGTCTGGTCAACGACATCAGCCACGGCCGCTTCGACGCGTGGGTGGTTTCCGCGGACTGGCGCCACTACTACCGCACCTCCCTGCGCAGCGCGTTCGCCGTGCGGCTGCTCGGCTACTTCGCCGGCGGCGAGCGGCCCCGCCGCATCAGCATCGGCGGTTCCTGGGCCCTGCGCGGCTATCCGGGATTCGGCTACGTCACCGGCACGCGCGCCTGGCTCGTCAACACCGAGTGGCGGTTCCCGATCACCGACTTCCTCACCATCGGCTTTCCGTTCGGTGCGCTGCGCCTGCCGGGCGTGCAGGGCGCCCTGTTCGCGGATTACGGGCGCGCGTGGAGCGAGGTCTCGACCGCGCGCGGCGCGCTGGGGAGCACCGGGCTCGGCCTCCGCATGCCGATCGGCGCGCCGCTCGTGCTGCGGCTCGACTTGGGGTACCGGTTCCATTCTGGCGACTTGCGCCTGTACGGCCTGCCGGATCAGGACCGCCGCAGCCGCTTCGTCGACTTCTTTTTCGGGTTTAACTATTGATCCGGCAACACGTTTCGCTTGACCGGCTCCGCGCGCTTTCCTACATTGGCGCCGTAGTCGGGACCGCGGCGTGTCATCCGCGCCCGGGTCCGCTGATTCCGGTGCCGCTGCCGGCGATGCATCGCGATAGCGCGGTGGCGTGGACGGGCGCGACGCGGCCGCGGCACCCCACCGCGATCCGCTTCCGCTGGAAGTACCGGGACGAGCGGCTCAGCGCCGCCGGAAGGGGACAGGCGCGGATCGCGCCGCCGGATTCGCTGCGCTTGGACTACGTCGCGACGCTCGGCGTGAAATCCGGGGCGGGCGTGGTCGTCGGGGATTCGGTGCAGTGGGCGGACCCCGAAAAGGACTTCCGCTCGCTGGTGCCGGCGATCCCGATGCTGTGGGCCGCGCTCGGGTTCGTGCCCCCACCAGCGGACACCGCGGCGCTATTCGGCCGGACCGACGCGGGCCGCGATGCACACGGCTGGACGCTGCGCGTCGTTGCGGGTGCGGACACGCTCGAGTACGTGCTCACGGTGGGACGCGACCGCGTGCTGGCGGCGCAGTGGCGGCGGGCAGGCAAGGTGGTGGCGGCGAGCACCACGCGGTTCGACGCGAGCGCGCTCCCCACCACCGCCCGCATCGACTTTCCGGAGGGACCGGCGCGCTTTGAGCTTCGGGTCGTGGCGGTGGACACCGTGGCGGAGTTTCCGCCGGCGCTCTGGCGCAGTCGTCGCTAGTGCCCTGGCCCTGGTCGCGGCAGGGTGTCTGTATCATTTCAGCGGCGGCGGGCTGCCCAACGTCCGCACGGTGGCGATTCTGCCGTTCGACAATGACACGCCGGAGCCGGTGCTCACGCAGGAAGTGAACACGGCCGTTCGCGAGGCGATGGAGGGCCGGTTGGGGCTGCGGCTCGCCGGCGAGCAGACGGCGGACGCCCTCGTCCGCGGCCGGATCGCCCGCTACGACCCCGACGTCCCGGTCGTCATCCAGCCCGGCGTCGGCAACGTGAACGTGACCCAGCGGCAAGTGCAGCTCACCGTCGACGTCGAGATCATCGATCAGCGCGACGGCAAGCCGCTGTGGAAGCGGCAGGGCCTCACCGTAACGGGCGAGTACCAGCCGCCCCAGGAAGCGGACGGGCGCAAGAAAGCCCTCGACAAGCTCGTGACCGAGATTGTCGATGGAGCGCAGTCCCAATGGTGACGGGAGAGCGGGAGCGGTGGGCGCGACGCGGCGCGAGCAGCACGGGATGTCTGATTTCGATCCTGGTCTTCGTCGCGTTGCTCTACTACGCGTTTCACATCGTGCCGGTCTACCTGCGCTACTACCAGTTGCTCGACGAGATGCAGCAGCAAGCCCACCTCGCGTCAGCGTTGGACGACGGCACCATCCAGCGGCGCATCGTGGCGGAAGCCCGGGAAATCGGCCTGCCGGACGAGGCGGCGACGAATCTGCGCATCAGCCGCACGGCGGCGCCCCGGGAGATCACCATTGAGACGACCTATGGTGAGGTGGTCCACCTCCCGCTGTTCCACCACACGTTCAGTTTCCATCCGCGCACCAACGAACCGCTCTGAGCGCCAGGCGGCGCCGTGAACACGGCGGCCAAGATCCGGTCCGCGACGGACGCGGCGCGCTGGCGCGAGTCGCAGCGCGCCCCCGTGGTGTTCACGAACGGCGTGTTCGACCTGCTCCACGCCGGCCACGTGCACCTGCTCGAGGCCGCGCGCGCGGAAGGCGGCACGTTGATCGTCGGCGTCAACAGCGACGCGTCGGTGCGCCGGCTCGGCAAGGGCGAGCATCGCCCCGTGGTCGCCGAGCCCGACCGCGCCCGCCTCCTGGCCGCCCTGGCCGCGGTCGACTGCGTCGTCGTGTTCGATGAGGACACCCCGCTCGAGCTGATCCGTCGCCTCCGTCCCGACGTGCTCGTCAAGGGAGCGGACTACGCGCGCGACGACATCGTCGGCGCCGACGAGACCGAGGGCTGGGGCGGGCGCGTGGTGCGCGTGCCGCTGGTGAAGGGCAAGTCCACGACTGACCTGCTGCGCAAGCTTCACGATTCGCAATGATCTCCCGATACAATCCGCAATCCACAACCCGCAATACGCAATGAAATTGCTGGTCGCGACGCGCAGCCCGGGAAAGACACGGGAGATCCGCGACCTGCTCGCCGGCCTGCCGTTCGAGGTCATGTTCCCCGCCGATGCGCACCTCGAGCGCTTGCCGGAAGAGGACGATCTCGAGCACGGCAGCAGCTACGCCGAGAACGCGGTGGCGAAGGCACGCTACTTCGCGCAGCGCGGCGGCCGGCCCACCATCGCCGACGACTCAGGGCTGGAGGTGGACGCGCTGCAGGGCCGGCCCGGTATCCGTTCGGCGCGCTGGGCCGGGGGCAGTGGGGGTGGCGACCTCGACCGCCGCAACAACGAGAAACTCCTTGCCGCCCTGGAGGGCGTCCCGGAGGAGCACCGCACGGCGCGCTATCGCTGCGTTGTCGCGTATCTCGAGACGCCCACCGCCGCGCCCGAGATCGTCGAGGCGAGCTGCGAGGGCTACGTCCTGCCGGCGCCGCGCGGCACGGGCGGCTTCGGCTACGACCCGCTGTTTTTCTCGAGCGACCTCCAGATGAGCTTCGGGGAGGCGCCCCCGGGCGCCAAGCACCGCGTCTCCCACCGCGGCCGGGCGTTCCGGGCGCTGATCGAGGTGCTGTTGCGCCGCGTGGGTGGATAGATTCCCGGCAGTCTGATAGCTTGCAGCCACTTGGCGTCTGCCAGCTTGCAACCACTTGGCGTCTGGCAACCGGCAACGGCGAGTCGTGGACTTGCAACTGTTCATCGGGGTGTGGCGCAGCCTGGTAGCGCGCCTGGTTTGGGACCAGGAGGCCGCGGGTTCAAATCCCGCCGCCCCGACTTCGCGCCCGTAGCTCAACCGGACAGAGCGCTGGGTTTCTAACCCAAGGGTTGGAGGTTCGAGTCCTCCCGGGCGCGTTGCGGTTCTCCCTCCTGCTGATCCTGCTGAGCCTCGCGGAGGCCGGCGCGGCGCAGTCCCCGCGCGCCGCCAACCCCGAACGCCCCACCGTCGCCACCCATGCCTATGCCGTCGCTCCCGGGTACGCGGAGCTCGAGCAGGGGATCGCCATCCGCGGCGTGCGCTCGCTCGGGGAAGCGACGAGCTGGGACCTGAACCTGAAGCTCGGTCTGGCGCGCGGCTGGCAGCTCGGCGTGTCGGGAACCGCCTACGGCCGCACGGACAGCGGCACCGGCGTCGGGGATCTGGGCGTGGCCCTCAAGGGGCGGACGGATCTCACCACCACCACGGCGGTCGCCGTCGTGCCGAGCGTGACGCTGCCGACGGGGACCCACGGCCCGGGGCTGTCGGCGGGCCGGACTCTCGGCGCGCTCGTCGGGGTCGTGAGCGCGGACGTCGCGCCGGCGTGGCACGTGGATTTGAACCTCGGGCCGACAGGGATTGGGGCGGGGAAGGCACAGTGGTTCGGCTCGACGGGGGTGACGTGGAGCCGGGGCGCGGCGGCGCTGACAACGGAGCTGTTCGGGTTTACGGAGGGTGGGGTCGGGCCGGCGCTGGCGGGCGCGCTCGTCGCGGTGCTCATTACTCCAAACGAATGGGTGGTCGGGGATGTGGGTGGGGTGTGGTGGGCGACGCGGCCGACCCCCGATCAGCTGTTCGTCGGCGTGACGACGAACCTGGGCCGTATCTTCAAGTAGCGCCCCCCCTTGACCGAGGTCGTGAGGCCCGGTTAGCATTCAATTCTGCCCGCGAGAGTTTTTCGCGGGCGTGCTCTTTGAGAACTGATGGTCGAGCGTGAACGAGTGCGGCCCCATTTGGAGCGGCACGCGGTCAGACGCGTGTCGTGAGGGGTTTCGACTCTGACGTGATACGGACGACATCACAGTCGTTTGGTTCGAGCTACTTCGAATTCTCATTGGAGAGTTTGATCCTGGCTCAGGACGAACGCTGGCGGCGTGCCTAACACATGCAAGTCGTACGGGACCGGGGGGCAACTCTCGGTTCAGTGGCAGACGGGTGCGTAACACGTGAGGAACCTGACTATCGGCGGGGGATAGCCGGCCCAACGGCCGGGTAATACCGCGTACGATCCCGGCGGGGCATCCCGCTGGGATGAGAGCAGCCGCAAGGTTGCGCCGATGGGGGGCCTCGCGGCCTATCAGCTAGTTGGCGGGGTAACGGCCCACCAAGGCGACGACGGGTAGCTGGTCTGAGAGGATGGCCAGCCACATTGGGACTGAGACACGGCCCAGACTCCTACGGGAGGCAGCAGTGGGGAATATTGCGCAATGGCCGCAAGGCTGACGCAGCGACGCCGC
>WNGR01003964.1_pt1 | contig 16042 bp, 16 predicted proteins | sample 5407581 | NCBI WGS metagenome assembly WNGR01 (sample SAMN13153383, study PRJNA577476) | soil metagenome | isolation source: 80 cm soil or saprolite under Garry oak tree replicate 2 | place: USA:California | collected 2016-06-15 | reverse complement strand
CGGCGCACGTCTACACGCAGGTACCGGCGTTCGCGGCAGCGGATCGCGGCATGCTCGACCTGCTCTCAGTCGATAAGAATGGCCGCCTGGCGGTGATCGAGTTGAAGGCCGACGACGACCTGCACCTCGCCTTGCAGGGACTGGACTACTGGGTGCGCGTGCGCTGGCATCATCAGCAGAATCCGGACGCGATGAGCGGGCTCGGCGAATTTCAGCGGCACGGCTACTTCGGCGGCGTTCGACTAGCCGAGGGCGCCCCGCGACTCTACCTCGTAGCGCCGGCGCTGCGTGTGCATCCGGCAACCGAAGTGGTCCTGCGCTATCTCTCGCCGCGTGTGGACTGGATTCTGGTCGCACTCGACGAGCGCTGGCGCAAGCAAGTCAAGGTCGTATGGCGCAAACGCAGTGGAGACGGCCAAAAAGTCTGACGTGGCTCCGTCAGCCCCAGGCAGCCGGTGCCGCGTCGAGTTCCGTGTCGTGCTCAATTTCGAAATCCTGCGGCAGCGTGTTCGTGCGGCTCTCGAAGAAAGCTTCGACCGATCCCAGCACAGCATTGCCGTTCTTCGCCTCGAAGATCGCCTTGCGCAGTCCGGCTCCGCCCGGAATGCCATGCGTAAACCATGCCGCGAACTGCTTCATCTTGCCGACAGCATCGCGGTGGCGCTGGTCCCGCGCAATCTGCCCCGAGGCGATAATCGCAGCCGCACGCGTGGCTTCCGCGGCCTCTTCGATCGCGATCTCATCGACCAGCATCTGGAAGTATGTGCGGATCATGCGGTAGCGGTCCCGGTCCGTGGGCACGTCATAGGTGCCAACACCGGTCGCTTCCTTCGACGCGGTGTACTGCGCGATCTGGCGGAATATCCACGGATTCGACGGCGCCGCTCGCCCAATCATCACCGCGTCGCAGTGGGTCGCCTCTACCATCGCCGCAGCATCCTCTGGCGTGCGAATGTCGCCGTTGCCCATCACCGGAATGCTGACCGCATCCTTTACCGCCGCAATGTACTCCCAGCGCGCCTGGCCGGTGTAGCCGTCCTCGCGGGTTCGGGCGTGCAGCGCAACGGCGTTCAGGCCACAATCCTCGGCCAGTTTCGCGAGCTCGACGCAGACGATGTAGTTATCGTTCCAGCCCATGCGGAACTTGACTGTGAACGGAATCGTCACCGCCGAACGCACGGCGCGAAAAATTGTCCCGATCAGCGGCAGATCGCGCAGCAGGCCGGAACCGCCATTGCACGCCACGACGCGCTTGGCCGGGCAGCCGAGGTTGAGGTCGACGAGGTCGAACCCCGCGTCCTGCACAATCCGCGCGGAATCCGCCAGCGTCGCGGGATTCGACCCGAAGAGTTGCGCCGAAATCGGGTGCTCGTCGTCATAGTAGGTCAGGTAGCGCTTCCGCTTGGTCTCACGCATGCGGGAGAGGCCGTCGGCCGAGGTGAACTCGGTCATGATCAGACCGCAGCCGGACTGCTGGTTCGTCTGTGCACTCTCAACGTCGGTGCTGCTGGAATCAGCCGTAAACTGGCTGGCGTTCTTTATGAAGCGCCTGAACACCGTATCGGTAACACCAGCCATCGGCGCCAACACCGTCGCCGGCGCAATCTTCACCGCGCCGATCTCGAAGCTCGCAGGCACGCGAGTGTGCTCGGGCATCGCGTGCTCTGCCGGCGAGTCCCACTTCTTCTGCTCGAGCGTGTAGCGCTTCTTCATCCGTCTATCCGGCCGGTCTGATCTGAATCCTAATGCGAAAGGCCTCCGCTGGCGGAGGCCTTTCGCGTCGGAATGGTTGAAGTTACTTGGTGGCTGCCTTCGCGGCTGCGGCCGAAGCTGCCTTGCCCGCATCGGACCCTGCGATCTTGCGGCGGAACCGCTCGACGCGGCCTGCGGTGTCGACCAGCTTCTGCTTGCCGGTAAAGAACGGGTGGCAGGCCGAACAGATTTCAACGACAAGGTCGCCCTTGTACGTCGAACGTGTCTCGAACTTATTGCCACACGCGCACTTAACGTGAATCGTGTCATACTTCGGGTGAATCGCTTCTTTTGGCATTGAATCTCTCTTTTCGCTCGGATGTTGCCTGTCGGCTCGCGGTTCGCTTGCAACGGGTGCGCTCACCGTCACATCGATTCGCCTGTCGCGCCGCCCACAGAGCCCCTGCCTTTCCTGCCGGCCGGGACACGATGGCTAACTATCTTAAGAATTTTACCATGTCTTGCTTTCCTCTTTTAACCTTGGATTCCCACATGCGGCAATTCGATTCATCAGCCCCTGATGCTGCGATACTTGCTTTAGCGGTTGGTGCAGGCCGGGAATGACTGAGCATGGTTGAGATTTGCAGTGTGTGTGAAGGTTCGGGGCTGCGCATTGTGCAGGAAGACGGCCGTAATGTGGCGCGGCCCTGCGAGTGCCGCATCGAGCGGCGAGCGACACGGATGCTGGAGCGCGCTCGCATCCCCAAGCGCTACGAGCACTGCATCCTCGACAGTTTTGAGCCGAAGTACTACAAGGGCGCCGACCGGAGCCTTGGCCTGGCGCTGATGCAGGCGCGTGGATTCGTCAAATCGTATCCGTTGGAAACCCAGGGTCGAGGCCTTCTGCTCACCGGATCGATCGGAGTCGGTAAGACGCACTTGGCGGTCGGCATTCTGCAGGAACTGGTGGCGGAACGAGGCGCTTCCGGACTCTTCTATGACTATCGCGACCTGCTGAAGCAAGTGCAGAACAGCTATAACCCGAGCGTTGCGGCTACCGAGATGCAGGTTCTGCGGCCCGTGTTCGACGCCGAAGTGCTGGTGCTCGACGAGTTGGGTGCAGCCAAGCCAAGCGAGTGGGTCTGGGACACTGTCGCCCACATCCTCAATACGCGATATAACGACCGGCGGACGACCATTATTACGACGAACTACGCAAACGCCGGGCCGCTGGCCTCGGATTCGGGTGGCTCGAATGGCTCCGCGCGTGCCGCGATGCGCGATGAGACGCTGGGCGACCGCATCGGCGAACGCATGCGCTCGCGGTTGCAGGAGATGTGCGTCGTAGTGGAGATGCACGGCGAAGATTTCCGCCAAAAGGTAAAACGCGCGAGTTTCGCCTGAAACCGGTCTACGTCGTCGCCGACAAAAGCAGCAGGCACGCGCCACCCAGACACGCGACCCAGTAGAGGACGTCTCCGGGATGCGGCTTGCGCGGACCGCGCGTGTCCGGCGGCAGATACGCACCGCTAGGTGCGCCTTCGGTACTCACGGAGTTGGCCGCGTCTGACCGCATGCCTTCGGCGTAAGTGCATTGATGTCCGGCGGTTATGCGGGCGCGCACGGCGTCGGGACGACCGCAGGATGGGTTGATCGGGAGAAATGTTGCGCTGTGGACTGCGGGATCAGCGGTCATCGTCGAGGCTCCTGTGCCGCAGGGAGTGTCTTGCGGCACCTTTTTTCTTGATCTACTGGACCCAAATTCGACTCGGCAACGGGCCGACGGAGATTTCAACTTAGGCCGGATCGCCCATTTGTGGAAATCCTTCTTTCGTGTCAGGAAATCCTTCTTTCGTGTCATCGTTGGTCCTTTTGGGTCATATCGCGGCGGTGGTCGTGCCGAAGTTATAAAATCTCCGCTTATGAGCGAACTGCAACATCCGTCTCCCAGCGGCAGCACCCGTAGCGGCGCGGACGGCGGTGGAGAGTCGCCGATCTTCACCCCACAAGCGGAGGAACGCAATGGCCTTCCCATGTCGGTCTGGGCTGTGGCCGCGCTAATCGTAATCGTCGTGGTCGGCGCGCTCGTCATCGCCGGACGGAAGAAGTCGCCGGCCGCGCCCAATACGTTGCAGCCCGCTGATGCATATGCCGCGAGCCTGCCCCTGTCGCAGTTCGCGATGAGCGAGTCGGAAAATCTTTCCGGGGGCAAGCTGACCTATCTTGACGGACATGTCCGCAACACGGGAGATCGCACCGTGACCGGAATTACGGTGCAGGTCGTGTTTCAGAACGACGAGGCGCTCGCCCCGCAGATCGACACGGTACCTCTCACGCTGATTCGTATGAAGGAACCGTATATCGATACCCAGGCTATGAGCGCGAATCCGATCAAACCTGGCGACGACCGCGAGTTCCGGCTCATCTTCGAAAAGGTGCCCGATAACTGGAACACACAGATGCCCGAAGTCCGTGTCATCCACACTGACCTGCGATAAGCCGCAACTTCCTTTCCCTCCATCGAGTTGGGCACACGCGTAATTTTTACGGGCGCGCTGGGAGAATTGTCCTCAAGTTCCGGTCTCACGCGAGCTGCCTTTGCAGACGTTGAACACCAATCTCCTTTGGCTACAGCTATTTGCTCCTAATCTCCAGTTTGGCCCCCGTCTTGCTCTCGATCATGACAACCGCATGCCTGTAACGAGTAGCTCGGAGTAAGGCGATTCGGTCTAGGAGATGCAAACCATGATGAATTTTGCTAAAGGTCTAGGCCTTTCCACTCTGGTCTTAGGAGGAGCGATGGGAGCCACCGTAGTACTTGCGCAAACACCGGCCACCGACCAGTCCGCACCCCCGGCAGCAGCCAGCAATTCGGCGACCTCTAATTCTGCCAACCCAAACGACAGCACAACCTATGCGACCGGCAAACCGCTGGAGGGCCAATCCAAAGAGGGGTTCTGGGGACATATGAATCCGTTTGCTCGGAAGAAGTGGGTAGCACGCTCGATCGATCCCATCCGGGACCGTACCAACGAGCTGGACCAACTGCAGGCGAAGAATGCCAACGACATCAAGGATGTTGACCGTCGCGCAACCGCCGGCATCAATAACGCGATGATGGCAGCGAACACGGCGGATTCCCATGCCTCCGACGCAGCCAACAAAGCCAATGCCGCGCAGACCACGGCCACAGGCGCAAACACAAAGACCGATGCTCTGAACGGCACGGTCAGCAATCTCGACCAATACCAGCCGGTAACGTCGACTGAGGTGAAATTCCCCGGCGGCCGCACCGCACTTGGCCCGAAGGGCAAGAATGACCTCGACGACCTCGCGACCAAACTGGCCAGCGAGAAAGGTTACATCATCGAAATCCAGGGCTACAGCCGTGGCGGCGTTCAGTCGTCGCAGGCAATGGCCGACTCAGTGGCCCGCTATCTGGTCACCGAGCACCAGGTACCGCTTTACCGCATCTATCGTACCGGCCTCGGCAAGGAAAAGACGGCCGCCGCGACAGGTGAGACAGCTAGCGAGACGCCCATCACGAACGGTGTTCGCGTGACCCTGCTGCACAACAGCCTGGCCTCGATGAATGGCCCGGAAGCGGCCCCCAGCTCTCAGTCTTCGACGCCCAGCCCGAACGGACAGCCGATGACCGGGACCAGCAACCAGTAAGCGCATCTGGGATCGATCGGTAGCCCTCCCCAATGTAGCAACGGCAGAGGGTGGCGGGACGGACGAGCTTCACCCCTCCCGCCAGTCTGCCGGGCAAAAAATTCGCGGACCGAGCCCAAGAGTTCGCCGCACCAAGCTCTCCTTACCAGAGAGAACCAAGGCAGATTGGCCCCTCTAACGAGGGGCCGTTTTTTTGCTTCCTGCAGAGGCAGCCGACGAGTGACAACTGCGATACGTTGAGACATTCGCTAGCTAGGGCAGGGCATTCTAAGCGCGTGAACTTTAGCGTTTCGGGTCACAGCATCCTGATTCTTCAACCCTTTAGCTGCTGTTTCACGCGGTGAGCCAGTTTTTCAATCTCGCCGGCTTTCTTGATTTCGTCGACTGAGAACCTTTTCGTTGTCGAGGACTTGTCCACCTGCGCCTTAAGGTCGGTTGCAAGCGACAACAATCTATCCGTATCCTCCATCAGTCTTTTTCGTCGGGCAGCCAGCCGCAACTTCTCCTGCTGCGCTGTCGGTTGCGCGTCGCTAGGTTGCCGCGACGGTTCAGGCATCTGACTTGCCCAAGGCGGTGAAGGTGCCGGAAGCTGCTGCCCTTCGGTGAACTTCACAGAGGACCCCAACAACGTCGCCCCGACCAGTGCAACTCGAAACATTCTCATGGTTCAATAGTCCCACAAGGCCGATACCGAAATATGGGGCAAAATTCCCCAGATTGGGCGGTTCACCGCCGACTAAGGCCGCTGCTACTCCGGAAAGGCGAAAGCGGACGTTTTGGGGCAGACCCTCACGGCACGGATTAATCCGTGTCCTTCCGTGCCGCTAAGTTAGACCAGGACGGGCTTGGGCGAGGAGGCTCTCTCGGCTGCCATCAGGTCGGCCGCGACCGGGACTGCCTGTTCCTCTGACATCTGCGGGAAGTAGGCGTTGTAGAAGTACTGCCCGAGCATTCGATGGGTGTTGAAGAAGGTGCCGTTGATGCCGATGCAGTGCTGCTGCATGCGCGCCCAGGCGCTGGGGCGGGAGTAGAGCGGCGCGATCTTGTTCTCCAGCTTGTCGTACAGGCTGGAGGCTTCGCCGTCTTCGTCATCGGCATCGTCGATCGCCCATCCGGTGACGTCCTCGGCGCAACCTTCCATCCACCATCCGTCGAGGACGCTGAGGCTGGGCACGCCGTTCAGCGCGGCCTTCATCCCGGACGTTCCGGACGCCTCGTATGGGCGGCGCGGGGTGTTGACCCAGACGTCGACGCCCTGGGTCAGCAGTGCGCCGAGTTCCCAGTCGTAGTTTTCCAGATAAAGGATGCGGATGCCGCTCGCCTTGAGGCTGGCAGCCGACTCGAAGACATCGCGGATCAGGCCCTTGCCGGCGACGTCCGCGGGATGGGCTTTGCCTGCGAACAGGATCTGTAGCCCGCCGATCTTCTTTGCCAGTCTCGCGAGGCGCTTGGGATCGTGGAACAGGAGGCTGGCGCGCTTGTAGGTCGCCACCCGCCGCGCGAAGCCGAGAGTCAGCATCTTGGGGTTGAACTGTTGCCCGGACCGCAGCGCGACTTCGGTGAAGAGCCGCTGCTTGGCAAGCTCGTGGCAGTTGGCTATCTTTGCCGGGGCGATGCCGTAGATCGAGCGGAAGTAGTGGTTGTCGTGCCTCCACTCCGGAATCTCGGCGTCGAAAAGCGCCTGCATGGGCTCCGAGAGCCAGGTCGCGGCATGGACACCGTTCGTGATCGCGTGGACGTGATAGTCGGGGAACATCTGCTGCGAAACTTTGCCGTGTTGCATGGCCACGCCGTTGACGTATCGCGAGAAACGCAGCGCGAGGTAGGTCATGTTGAGCAGCGCATTGTGGAGGCATCCGAAGCGTTCGATGGCTTTGCCGCGGTCCGCACCGAGAACGGTATACATCTGATCCAGGCCGAACTGGTCGTGTCCCGCCGGCACCGGCGTATGGGTGGTGAAGACGCAGCGTTGCGCGATTGCGGCCACATCTTCTTCCGTAGCCTGTTCGAGCGATTCCCCACCGAGACGCTCTTCCAGCAGCCCGATTCCGAGCAGCGCGGCGTGGCCCTCGTTCATGTGATAGACATCGGGCTTGACGTAGAGCGCCTGCAGCAGGGCGACACCGCCAAGTCCGAGAACCGTCTCCTGGCAAAGGCGGTAGTAGGTGTCTCCGCCATAGAGGTGGTCGGTGAGGCGCCGGTCGTAGGGATCGTTGCCTTCCAGATCGGTATCCAGCAGGAAGACCGGGATGACGTGGCCGGCCGCGCCCACGACATCAAACCGCCATGCGCAGATCGAGACATTGCGCCCCTGCATCTTGATGGTGACTACGTTCTGCGCGCTGGGAAGCGTAGTCTCCGGCGACCAAATCACGTCGGATTCTGTCTGCTGGCCAACCGCATCGAGGTGCTGGCGGAAGTAGCCGCGGCGATGCACCAGAGAGACGGCAACCATGGGCGCCGCGGTATCCGCCGCAGAGCGGAGAGTGTCGCCGGCGAGCATACCCAGCCCGCCCGAGTAGGTTGGAAGCGCTGGAGAGAGCGCGATTTCCATCGAAAAATAAGCGATGCGGCGCGCGGAAAGATCAAGACTGGCAATATCTGTTACGGGTGAAGAAGAAGCCGGCAAACTCATACGGAGATTGTGTCCTTTTGAAAAGCAAAAACAGTTCAAGTTCCAAAATATCCGGAGTCAGAAAACCGGGTCGCAACTGACCTGACGCCGGAAGTACCTGGCAAATGCCAGTGCAATCCGTATGCAATTTCTGCTTATAGTCTACCAAAGCGAGCAGTGGACGGACCGCGAACGCCCATACCCATTTCAGTGCCGTCGAAGTGCACCTTAGCGGCTATTGACATCCTTTTTGATGAGGACAACAGCGGTAGCGGTGTCCAGCCGTTGCCAGATCTCGTCCACCCACGCCAGGTGCTCGGGCTTCATCATCACGGAGCGCAGGCAGGTGACCGGGCGATCGAGTTCGGACTCTACCTGGGTTGGCCACGTTCCCTGGGGAAAGAATCTTGCCGGAAGCTTTGCCAGTGCGAGATACAGGTCCCCGCGCCGTGCCTCATCGAAGATTGCCTGCGAGTATGCAGAGGACTCTTCCGGCGTTTGGCCGCGAGGAACCCAGAACAGAATGTCGAGCTGCGGCGCGGCGATTGGCATGGCGAAGCGCGGGTCCGCGGCGAGTTTGCGGTGCATCGCGAGCGCTGCCTCGCGTCCGGTTTCGAGCCCGAGTGCGAACTCGCCGCCCACCTCGTACGGCAGAAGCTTTTGCGTCGCCCACAAGGCCACCGCAGAAGCTCCGGCACGCGAACACTCCAGCGATATTTCGCCGAGGTGCAGATCCTTCGACGTGAAATAGGTAAACGGCGAATCGTGTTTGTAGAAGCGCCCGAGCGTGGGATCGCGGAAGAGAATGCAACCGCAGCCATACGGTTGCAGGCCATGTTTGTGCGGATCGACAACCAGCGAGTCTGCATGGGGGATTGCATCGAATGCCGCGCGCGCCGCGGGTCCCAGGTTGCGCGCGAGCGTGAAATATCCGCCGTACGCGGCGTCCACATGAATGCGAAATTTGTGTCGCGCCTGCAACTCGAGGATGCGGTCCAGCGGATCGACCGCGCCGAGAGCTGTCGTGCCGAGCGTCGCGACCACGGTGCCGACATCCTGCATTTTGAGCACGTGCTCCAACTCGCTGAGATCCATGCGGCCTGAGTCGTCAGTCCGGATCGCAGTGAACGGGATGCCGAGCACACCTGAGATGCGCGTGTGCGTGTAGTGGGCCTGATCGGAAGCAACGACCGCGCGGCCGGGATGAAGCTGGCGCGCAATCCACAGGGCTTCGAGATTCGCGAAGGTGCCACCGCTCGAGAGATGACCGAGATGCTGCGACCAGCCGAACATCTTCGCCAGCGCGGCGACGGCCTCGAACTCCATCGCGGAACTCGCGCGTCCGCCATCCAGCGCATGGTTGTTGGGGTTCAGCGACATCGCCATCGCATAGGCCGCGCGCGCGATCGGGTGTGGAGGCTTCAGCATCTGTCCGGCATACAAAGGATGCGCGTAGGGATCGTTGTCGTGCAGCCGCTCGGCGGCGGCATCGAGGATTGCAGCGGCATCTTCGCCGAGCGCCGGTGAGGGACTTGGCGGGAGACGCGAAAAGCCGGCGTCGAGGGTGGCCTGCGCTTCGGTAAAAACCCGCAGGAATTCGTCGCGTTGCGGGTTGTGCGTCATCGCGTCAGAAAGCCAAATTTCAACGCGAGGCCGGCAGCCAAAGCGAACGCAAATGCGAGCGTAGTCCAGGGACCAGAGGTTCGGATGCGCTTACGCGATACCTCGATCAGAAGGATCACCGCGAAGAGTGCGGTCATCAGCAGGACGCCATCCCAAATGAAGATGCGGGTTCCCTCGGGCGTGAGAGCCAGAACACGCTCGATATGGAAAGGAGGCAGGAAGCTGCCAGCCGCGAAGATTACGAAAAAGACTACGAATTTCAAGATCGTGAGAAAGACTTTCATCATTGGATCGACTCGCCTGTAATCAGATTATCGGATGTGATTGTCCGCGTCTGATTTTAGCCTCTTCCCCTGGGGCGAGCGCGCTGGATTGAGTGCACGGACTACGGAATGGGCGCGAGCGAAGCTTGTTCGTTGAGGCGCTTCTCGGTTGCGGCAGCTTCGATTTCGCTGTTAACTTCTCCGCCGAGCAGCAGCATGAGGCCGCTGAGGTAGAACCAGACCAGCAGAATGATGACCGCGCCAAGTGAGCCATACGTTGCTGTGTAGGTGTTGAAGAAGTGCAGGTAGATGCGCAGGCCGAGCGAGGCCAGCACCCAGCCAAGGATTCCGATTGCGCCTCCCGGCGTGAGCCACCGCCATTGCCTCCTCTTCACGTCTGGAGCCCAGTAGTAGATCAGTGCGAAAAGGAGTGCAAGCAGACCGGTCGCGACCATCCAGCCCACGATGCGGATCAGTACCACCACTCCCTTCGCGACGACAGGATGTGCGATGTGCAGGCTGGCATCGCGCGCGAAGAAGTCGGCGCCAAGCAACGCGGCCAGGATCGCGGTTATGAGCAGCGAGAGCAGTGTGCTGATCAGCACGGCGGCGCCCCGGACCTTCCAGTAGGGCCGCGTCTCCTTCACCTTGTAGACAGCGTTCATGGAATCCTGAATCGCAGAGAAGCCCGCCGACGCCGCCCACAATGCGGCGGCGAGGCCAAAGGTTACTTTCTTTCCATTCGAGTTTGCGGTGATCTCGTTGAAGGTCTCGAAGACGATGCCGTATGCGGACGGTGGAATCACCAGCGCCATGTAGTGCAGTAAGCGGTCGTAGTTGGCCGAGGCATGTCGCGCTGCGAGTCCAACCATGGACGAGGCGCTGACCAGCGTGGGAAACAGCGCAAAGAGGAACCAGTAGCCGAGCTCGGCGGCGCTGCCGAGGATGTTGTCGTTCCACGTGGAATTCCAGGTGCGTTTCGCGATCACGCGGACCGGAACGCCTTGCAGGTCCCACAACGAACGGATGGGACGCCACGAGACGCATTCCCAGATCATCTGCTCCAGAACATCGCGCGGTTTCGGAGGAACCTGACTCTCAATCGCCAAGGAACCGGTCCTCCCAGAAAGTCTCGACTGCCGTCCCCGCGCGGATGTGCCTCTTGCCCGTCCTTCACAGGGAGGCGCGTATAGACATAGATGCGCGGGTGCAACCTATCGGTGGCTGCGAAACAGACGCGCGGAGTCTGCCGCCGACTCTATGGTTTTGTGAATCGTGTCTCTTGTTTCTCTCGATGGCGCTCGATGGCGAGCTGGATCAGGCGATCGATCAGCTTCTTGTAGGAGATGCCGCTGGCCTGCCAGAGCTTCGGGTACATCGAGATGCTGGTGAAGCCGGGCATCGTATTTACTTCGTTGAGATAGATGCGCGGCTTTTTGATTCTGCGACCTTTGGCATCGCGGGTAGGCTCCATCAGGAAGTCGACGCGCGCCAGGCCTGCGCAGTCGCAGGCGCGGAAGGCGGCGAGGGCCATCCCGCGGATTTGCCTGGATTCGGATTTGCTGAGCTTTGCGGGAATGATGGGGATGGAGGGGTCGTCGGGCGAGTCGGCGTACTTGGATTCGTAGTCGTAGAATTCCTTGTTGGGGATAATCTCGCCGACCACCGACGCCTCGGGCGCGTCGTTGCCGAGCACGGAAACTTCGAGTTCCCGCGGCTTTGCGCCCGGTCCGCCAACTCCCTGATCGATGACCAGCTTGCGGTCGAAGCTGGCGGCGAGATCGATTGCCGCGGCAAGTTCACTGCGGCCGTGGACCTTCGAGATGCCGACGGAGCTTCCGAGATTTGCGGGCTTCACGAAGACTGGGTAGGCCAGCGCCTTTTCGATGAGGCGCGTGCAGCGTTTGGGGTCCGCGCGCCACTCGCTGCGCAACAGCGCGACGTATGGAGTTTGCACTAGTCCGGCGGCGGCGAACAGACGCTTCATCGCGTCCTTGTCCATGGCGGCGGAGGAGCCGAGGACGCCCGAGCCGACGTAGGCGATATCGGCGAGCTCGAACAGCCCCTGGATCGTGCCATCCTCGCCAAAGGTCCCGTGCAGGACGGGAAAGATGACGTCGAGCGAGGCGGCGAGAGGGTTGCTGGGCTGCGCCAGTTCCGCGCCAACCTGGAGCGACGCTTCGCCGCGAGGAGGCGCGGGCGGAATTGCGAGCGGCTCACCGCTGCGCAGGACGGCCGCGGCAGTGGCGAACTCTGCGGCAGATCCGGCCGGGTCTCTGTTCGGGATGCTGAGGAACGGCTGTGCGGGGACGCTGGCGCCGAGCAGGCGCTGCGCCGCGTCGCCACTGAGCCACCGGCCCTGCTTGTCGATCCCGATGGGAACGACCTCAAACTTCTTCCGGTCTATGGCCTTGAGGATGGAGGCGGCGGAGAGCAGCGAGACTTCGTGCTCGCCGGAGCGGCCGCCGTAGAGAATGCCGATGCGGAGTTTTTTCTTCATAATGTCTCGATCAAGAGTACGGCCAAACCCGCGGGCGACGCTATTGCTTCAGTCGCGGCGGAGTCAGGGGCGGCGCGTGAGTTAACGCTTCCCGCTGAAGCTGTGGATCAGGCGGCGGTCGCGTTTGGTGGGTCGCGAGGACGTCGCGGCGGTGTACATCGGGCCGAGCAGGCGGCGCTCTTCGGCGGCCCTGTGGCGGAGTTCGATGCTGGCCTCGGTCTCGCGGTAGAGCGTCTGCGCGACGGCAGCCGGCCCGCGCTGCTGGCTGAGCGCGAGCACTTCGACCTCCCACTCTGCGGCTTCGTTCTTGATCTGCAGCATGTCGCCGACGCGGACTTCGCGGGCAGGTTTGGCACGCACACCGTTCGAGGTGATGCGACTCATCTCGCACGCCTTGGATGCCAGTTCGCGGGTCTTGAAGAAGCGCGCCGCCCAAAGCCATTTGTCGATACGGGTGCCGGTCATGCGGCTATTTTACGGTTGTAACCGGGGAAAGGCTTTAACACCGATCGACACCGACTAAGAACAGACCACGGATTTTCGCGGATAAGAACGGATTAGGGGCAAAGACCATTTCGGGTGATTTTGGTATGAGAAATTCTTCGCTGTCAGATCGGTGCTCGTCGGTGTGAATCGGTGTTAAGTTTTAGAGATGCCCGAACTGCCTGACATCGCCGCCTATCTTCATGCGCTGGAGCCCCGAGTCGTCGGGAAGCGGCTGGTGGGCGTGCGGCTGGCGAGCGCGTTTCTGCTGCGTACGGTTCAGCCTCCGATTGCGAGCGTCGAAGGACATGTGGTGCGCGAACTGCGGCGTATCGGCAAGCGGATCGCGTTCGGGTTCGACAACGATCACTGGCTGGTGCTGCACCTGATGATTGCGGGGCGGCTGCATTGGAAAGGTGTGGGCGCGAAGCTGGCGGGACGGAACGGCCTGGCTGCGTTCGACTTTCCAAATGGGTCGCTGGTGCTGACCGAGGCGGGTTCGAAGCGGCGGGCTTCGCTGCATGTCTTCGCGGGCGAGACGGGGCTGGCGTCGGCTGATCCGGGCGGGATCGATGTGCTGGCGAGCGATCTTGAGGCATTTTGGGCGGCGCTGACGGCGGAGAACCGGACGCTGAAGAGGGCGCTCACCGATCCGCGAATTGTCAGCGGAATTGGGAATGCGTACTCGGACGAGATTCTCCACGCGGCGCGGCTGTCGCCGATTCTGCTGACGCAGAAGCTGACGCCGGAGGAGTGGGAGAGACTGTACGCGGCCACGCGGGAGACTCTGGAGATGTGGATCGGCCGGCTGCGCGCGGAGGCGGACGCCGGGTTCCCCGAGAAGGTGACGGCGTTTCGCGACGACATGGCCGTGCATGGCCGGTTCGGCAAGCCCTGCCCCAGGTGCGGGCAGCCGGTGCAGCGAATTCGGTACGCCGACAACGAGACGAATTACTGCGCCGAGTGCCAGACGGGCGGGAAGGTACTGGCGGACCGGAGTCTGTCACGGCTGCTGGGGAAAGACTGGCCCCGGACTCTGGACGAGTTGGAGGCCTTGAAACGGCGGTAAAGGCCGCCTGACACGGCATCGAGATAGTAATCCCCGGTGCGTAAAACCTCGCCATATTAAGCGGAATGAAATATTGGGGGGCTAGGGTGATGCTATGGTGCTTAGCTTTGTGGTTCCCGCGTTCAACGAAGAGGCGTACCTTGGCGACTGCATCGATTCCATTCTCAAGCAGACACAGGGTCTGGAAGACGTCACCGAAATCATCGTAGTGAACAATGCGAGTACAGATGGCACGCGCAACGTCGCGCTGGGCTATCCGCAGGTTCGCCTGGTGGACGAACCCCGCAAGGGGTTGACCTTCGCGCGCCAGGCCGGGTTCGAAGCCAGCCGTGGCAAGCTGATCGCGAATGTCGACTCCGACTCGCGATTGACGCCGGGCTGGGTGGATCGCGTACTTCGCTCGTTCGACGAGAACCCGCGGCTGGCGGGTCTCTCGGGGCCGTTTATCTACTACGACCTGACGCCGCGGCAGCGAGTGCTGGTACACGTGTTCTATTTGAATGCGTGGATCATCTACGTGATCAACCGCTATATTCTGCGCGTTGGCTCAATGCTGCAGGGTGGGAACTTCGTGGTATCGCGGGCAGCGCTGGAGAAGATCGGCGGCTTCGATGTGGCGATCTCGTTTTACGGAGAGGACACCGACATTGCGCGACGCCTGAATGCGGTTGGCGACGTTGAGTTCACCTTCGATCTGAAGATGTATTCATCGGCGCGGCGCCTGAAGCATGAGGGGATGCTGAAGATCGCGTTGCGTTACACGATGAATTATTTTTGGACAACATTCCTAAAGCGCCCATTTACCCACGAGCATCTTGATATCCGGGACAACACCAAGCCGCTCTAAGTCCCGAGATCCCGCACAATCTGTTCCGACGCTTTAGAGCAGCTCGATCTCCCGCTCCGCGTTCACTGCTCCGGGAAGTGCGAGGCTGAAGGTCTGCGAGAAGGTGCGGCTGCGTCCCATGCGCACGAACTGTATGGCCGCACGCAGAGGCCACGGTGCATGCCCATCCTCCCATAGCTGGCTCAGAGGACGCATCTCGCCATTGCGATCGGGATGGAACGCGCGATCGTCCCAGCGCCGCCAGCCTTCGATGAACTCCGGGAAGTCGCTTACGCAATCCAGCGTGGAGTGTAGGATGCGCTGCTCCCACGGCTTGGCGTATTGATGCATGAAGAGAATGTGGCTGCGGCGGTCCACGCGAATCTCATCGACGAATTCGCGGAAGGTCGATGCCGCCGAGAGGTTGATGTTGGCGTTGGGCTCCATGCTGTGGCGGTCGCCTCCGCTGATCAGCAGATAGCCGGTCTCGCGGGCCAGTTGCACGACGGTGCGATTCTCACGGGCATCGCGCAAACCGTTCAGCTCGAGCGCGTGGATCCGTTCTCCCGTGATCTCCAGAAAACGCATCATCTCGCGGCAGTGAATACCTCCGCCGATGACATGCAGGTCCCAGATCGGATGATTGAGGACGATGAGCACGCCGGGAATTTCGTGGAGGTCCTGCAGGATGTCGAGCAGGATGGCTTCGTTCGGACACGCCGTGTAGCTGGCGAGCCTGCGCATCCAGGTGTGTCCGTCGGCGCTGGGAAGATTGTGTATGCCGATGTGAAGTTCGGTTGGGCCGAAAGGCAGCGTCCACTCCACCGAGACCGGGATGTGCCGCGAGCTGGAGACGGTGCGCAGCAGCATGGGAGCTTCGATGGTGTCGTGGTCGGTGATGGAGATAAGTGGCTCAAGACCGAGCGCCTGGATCGGGCGATATTCGAGGTCGTAGGCCATCTTCGGCAGCAGGGGCGGACGCCAATGCGCGCGGACGAAGTCGAGCTTGAGGCCGGCCTTTAGACCCTGCCGCTCGTAATGCTCGAATATGAACTTCATGCCGGGCACGACCCGGAACATCTTGTGGATGAAGGTAAGGCTCTCCTCGGAACAACTGGTGTGGCTGTGCAACGAGAGCCCGCTGCGATACGGCTGGGCTACGGTCGAATCATTCCAAATGCTAGAGATCTTCGACTTAGCTGGCATGGCTATTTCCCCCATGTTTCCATTCCAGTTGAAGCCACGAGTGCGAATATCCGGTGAAAATCAAGAGAACAGATGTCGAAATTAGCCGTCT
>WNGR01005328.1_pt1 | contig 16045 bp, 17 predicted proteins | sample 5407581 | NCBI WGS metagenome assembly WNGR01 (sample SAMN13153383, study PRJNA577476) | soil metagenome | isolation source: 80 cm soil or saprolite under Garry oak tree replicate 2 | place: USA:California | collected 2016-06-15 | reverse complement strand
GCCTGCGCGACGCCGGCGGCGCTAAGCTTCTAGGCGAGAATATGGGGGCTGACAACGCCGATTCGATGGCGACTGAGGTGGACGACAGCGGCTCAGCTACCGTAGTTCCGCTTCAGGTAATCCGTGATGATCTTGGCATCGGCGTCGCTGATCGGAGCCCCGAATGCCTTGATCATCTTCGTGACCTCGGCGTCCCACAAGGCTGCATTGGGAAATGGCGAGTTCATCACGATGTAATCGAGGCTGTGGCACCCGGAGCAGTTGGCTTCGACCGTATCGAGGCCAGGCCCCTTCTTCAGTTCTACGGGTTTCTCCTGGGCAGTGGCCACAAGTGGGACGGCACAAGCGGCCATAAGGATGATCAAAGCGCGCATGGCGAGCTCCCTCAAGCCACGTTGAACGTGACGCTGTGCACGACGTTGTGGTGATAGCCGGCCGGATTGTGGATCAGTTCGCTCGTCTGGGTTTGGCCGATCTTGTTGGTGGCACGCGCCATTACTGTTTGCTTGCCGCGTGCTTTGGGCGAGAGCGTGTAGCTGAAGGTGCGGAAAGCGAAGCGGCCGAGATCCTCGCCCAGCGTCGCGGCGGTCCACGTCCTGCCGCCGTCGCTCGACACTTCGACCGTGTTGATGCCGTAGCCGCCGTCCCAGGCGATGCCCCCGACGCTAACCGGTCCCATCCGCACATTTGCGCCGTCTATGGGATTGGTGATCAACGAGTTCACCACGATCTCGGTGATTGGCGTATTGACTGCCGTTTCTTGGGAGGTGAAGCGCGCGACCAGCGGAAACCTGCCGAGCGGGATGCGATAGGCGGCCTTCATCCAGAATCCGGCTTCCGGCTTGGTTACCGCCTTGATCGATGTGAGGTGCTTCATCCAATAAGTGCCGGTCCAGCCCGGTAAGATCAGACGCGCGGGAAAGCCGTGCAGGTGCGGCAGCGGTGCGCCGTTCATTTCATAGGCGATGAGTGTCGTCTCCTCGATCGCCTTCCACGTTGGGATGCTCTTGATGAAATCCGGGGTCTTGTCGGTGACGCCGGAATCGGCGCCGTCGAAGACGATTTCGATCGCCTCTTTCTTGAGGCCAACCTTGTCGAGGAGATCTTTCAGCCGCGCGCCTTTCCAGCGCGCACAACCCATGGCCCCATAGCCCCATTCCACGCCCGGAACGTGCGGCTGGAACAATCCGCGCCGATTGCCCGAGCAAAGATTGACCGCGACCAGTTCGGCGGTCGGGAGGCGTTTGAGATCGTCTAGGGTAAAGGCGGCCTCGCCGTTAGCACCTTCGCCCCCGACGGCGAGTTTCCAGGTTCTCACATCCACCTCCGGAATAAGGGAGAGGTGATAGCGGACGAAAAACGCGTCAGTCGGGGTGATGGCGGTGCGAAAATATTCGATCGGAGTTTCGTAGTTGGGAGGCCGATAGCTGAGCTTGAGCAGGGGCTTCTTGCCCGGCAGTGCATCGAGGATCGTGTTGCTGCGCGTCCCCTCCGGCAGAGCGGACGGCAGATTAATCGAGGCGGCCGCCGCCGTGAGCGATTTGAGCGCGAGGTCCGAGCCGCCGACCACCAATCCGGCGCCGGTGGTGATGAGATGCCGGCGTGTCAGCATGGCGTCCTCCCCTGCTGGTGTTTTCGTAAGCGGCTGGATTAACGTTATAATTGTGTGCCGCGCCGGATCCTATGCGACTTGCCCGGCGGATCGATAGAGGGATTTTTGACACACCTGGCGACGGAATGGGTGAGCCCCGCTCCGGCCGCTGTTACGGAAGTCGAAACAAAGCTAGGGTAGCGTTTCGACGGAATCGGACGAGGGCGCCATGGACGTCAAAACGCGTGCCGCTGGGCTGTGCCTGGCAATCATTGCGCTGGCGACGCTTGCCGTGCCGCCGGTCGAGGCAGCGCCCAAGCATTCGGGTGGTAAGCCGGCGCGTTTCCGGGCGGCGCTGCGGCATCGATTGGCGTGACGCGTCATTCTGCCGTGATATTCGCGGCACGTGCGATCGCGGTCCAATTCTTGAGATCGATGGCAATCGTCTGCTGAAACTGCGTTGGCGTACCGCCTGCCGGCGAGAGGCCCTGGTGAGCAAGTTTGGCAATCACGTCGGGGTCGCGTAACGCGCGGTTGAGCTCCGCATTGATGCGCTCGATGATATCCTTCGGCGTGCCGCCGGTGGTCAGCAATCCGATCCACTGGATCGCCTCGAATCCGGGGAAGCCTTGTTCCGCGACGGTGGGCAGAGTCGAGATCGCGGTGAATTGCGTATCGCCCGCGACCACCGCCATCATGGCGGGCGCGCCCCCGCGATACGGGATGTGCTGGAGCTTGATGCCCGCCTTCTGGCTAAGAAGTTCGACCACGAGATGGGTTTGTGTGGCCGCGCCGGGGGAGGCGTAATTGAGCTGGCCAGGATGGGCCTTGGCGAGAGCCACGAATTGCGCGAGCGAGTTGGCCGGCACCTTTGGATTGACCACAAATAACAGCGAATTCTTCGCAACCATTCCAATCGGCGCGAGGTCGCGCTCCGCATCGTAGGGCAGCTTCGGGTGGGTCGCCGGGACAACGGCGAAACTCGAGGCGACCATCAGTAACGTGTGTCCGTCCGGTGTCGCCTTTGCCGTGGCATCCGTTCCGACGATCCCGCTTGCGGCCGGCCGATTGTCGACGATGAACGGCTGGCCCAGCGATCTCTCCAGATAAGGCGCGATGAGCCGCGCCACCACGTCATTGAGACCGCCCGCGGCAAAGGGAACGATCAGGCGAACCGGGCGGTGGGGATAGGTTTCGCCATAAGCGCTGGTGCCGAGCGCGATCCCGAGCAGGGTGGCAATAATCAAATTGACTCGAAACGCCTCAAGCATTGTCCGACTCCCGGCCACTTTCATTGACGAGCTTCAGTGCGTAAGCCGGATAGCGAGTTGGCGGCATCAGGCCGCGAGCTTTTTCATCTCGCCGACGATGGCGTCGCCCATTTGGGATGTGGTCACGACGGTGGCGCCCTCCGATTTAATGTCGGCGGTGCGCAGGCCTTGCGCGAGGGCGGCGGAGATGGCCGCATCGATCTGGTCGGCCCCCTTGGCCATGTTGAGCGAGTAGCGCAGCGCCATGCCGAACGAGGCAAGCATCGCGATCGGATTGGCGATGCCCTTGCCGGCGATGTCGGGCGCGGAGCCGTGCACGGGTTCGTACATCGCCTTGCGCTTCTTCGTTTTGGTGTCGACTTCGCCGAGCGAGGCTGACGGCAGCATGCCCAGCGAGCCTGTGAGCATGGCGGCGATGTCGGACAGCATGTCCCCAAAGAGATTATCGGTCACGATCACATCAAACTGCTTGGGCCAGCGCACGAGTTGCATGCCGCCGGCATCGGCCAACTGGTGCTCGAGCGTGACGTCTTTGAACTCGCGGGCGTGCAGCTCCTTGACCACCTCGTGCCAGAGCACGCCGGTCTTCATCACGTTGCGCTTCTCCATCGAGGTGACCTTGTTGCGGCGCTTGCGCGCGAGCTCGAAAGCCACCCGCCCGATGCGCTCGATCTCATAGGTATCGTAGACTTGGGTGTCGATCGCGCGCTTTTGGCCGTTGCCAAGATCCGTGATGGTCTTTGGCTCCCCGAAATAAACGCCGCCGGTCAACTCACGCAGGATGATGATGTCGAGCCCATCCACCACCTCGCGTTTAAGGCTCGAGGATTCCGCCAGCGCGGGATAGCAGATGGCGGGGCGAATATTGGCGAACAAGCCGAGCTCCTTGCGCAGGCGCAGAAGGCCGGCCTCCGGCCGCACGTCGTACGGCACGCTATCCCATTGCGGTCCCCCAACGGCGCCGAAGATCACCGCGTCGGCTGCGTGCGCCTTGCGCATCGTCGGTTCGGTGATCGCAACCTTATGCGCCTCGTAGCAGGAACCGCCCACCAGATCTTCTTCGATCTCGAAATGGCCGAAGCCGTGCGCGTTCATGAAATCGATGAGCTTTTTCACCTCGGCCATCACCTCGGGGCCGATGCCATCGCCGGGGAGGAGAAGAAGCTTCGCCATCGCGCACCGCCTCGCTTGAATACATCTCTTTGCGGATTGCTAAAGCCACTGGCCCAGCTTGGCAAGACGAGGGCCGATTTGCCAAGCTGGTTCCCCCGAGAGGAAAGCGCATGTCATCTGACCGTCCAAAGGTTGTCATCGTGGGTGGGGGCTTCGGCGGCCTCACAGCAGCGCAAGCGCTCGCCCGTGCCTCCGTCGACGTGATCGTCTTAGACCGCCAAAACCACCATTGCTTTCAGCCGCTGCTCTACCAGGTGGCGACCGCTGCGTTGTCGCCGGCCGAGATCGCTTGGCCCATCCGGCACATGTTGCGCCAGCAACGCAACGCAACAGTGTTGATGGCGGAGGTTACCGGCCTCGATCTTGCCGGGCGGCTGGTTCAAACCGCTGCAGGCCCGATTTCCTACGACTACCTCGTGATTGCGACCGGAGCGACGCACTCCTATTTCGGACACGACGAATGGGCGCAGTTCGCGCCCGGACTCAAGGGTATCGAGGACGCGACCCGCATTCGTCGAAGGATTCTGCTGGCATTCGAGCACGCCGAGCTCGCGCACGAGGAAGCCGAACGGCAACGTTTGCTCACGTTTGTCATCGTCGGCGGAGGAGCGACCGGGGTCGAAATGGCTGGGGCCATCGCTGAGGTTGCGCGGCAGACATTGGCCAACGATTTTCGCAGGATCGATCCCCGCAGTTCTCGCATCATTTTGCTCGAGGCAGGCCCGCGCCTGCTGCCGACCTTGACCGAGGATCTTTCCCGATATGCCGAGCGCGCCCTCGCCCGCATGGGCGTGGACGTGAGGACCTCCACGCGCGTGACCGGTTGCGATCGGCGTGGTGTCGCGCTGGACCATGATCGCATCGACGCCGGCGCCGTCATTTGGGCTGCGGGCGTTGTGGCCTCGCCGGCCGCCATCTGGCTCGACGCCGAGCGCGATCACGCCGGACGTGTGCGGGTCCTCCCTGATCTCTCAGTCCCAGAGCATCCCGAGATATTCGTGATCGGTGACGCCGCGGCAGTCCAAGATGCAAAAGGGCAAGCGGTTCCGGGTGTGGCGCCGGCGGCCAAGCAAATGGGCCGTTACGTCGGCACGCTCATCGCCGCCCGACTGGCTGGGCAATCCTTGCCTGCCTTTCGTTATCGCAACCTGGGCGAGCTCGCGACGATCGGCCGGCGCGCGGCAGTAGTTAAGTTCGGCACGCTGAGCCTCACGGGCTTCCTCGGATGGCTATTCTGGAGTTTCGCACACATCTATTTCCTGATCGGCGTCAAGAACCGCTTCATCGTCGCGTTCACGTGGCTATGGGACTACGTCACGTTTCAGCGGGGCGCACGGCTCATCACCGAGGTCCCTCCGCAGGGCAGACAGTAATTTTCGGAGGATCAAATGCCGCTGAACCAGTTATATCCCTGATCCTCCCAATAGCCGCCGAGATATTTGTCGGTGACTGCAATCTCCATCACGTGCTTCGGATTTTTGAAGCCGAGCTTGGTCGGCATACGCAGCTTCATGGGAAAGCCGTACTTGCGCGGCAGGATTTCGCCGTCGAACCTGAAGGTCATCTGCGTCTGCGGATGCAATGCGGTCGCCATGTCGATCGAGGTCGAATAGCCTTCAGCGCAGCGGAACCAGACATATTTCGCGCGCGTATCGGCGCCTACGCGCCTTAGGAACTCGCGCAGTGGCGTGCCGCTCCATTTGCCAATCGCGCTCCAACCTTCCACGCACACCAGTCGCGTGATTTGGGTCTCCTGCGGCAGCGCGTAGAGCTCCTCAAGCGCCCAGGATTTCGTGTTGTCGACCATGCCACCGATTTCGAGCTTGTAATCCTGCCCGTCCACCTCTGGCGCCTCGTCCTCGGAATAATAGGCGTTGAACGGAAATGGGCGTGTCACTGCGCTGTCGGGATATGTCGGGGCGAGCTTATCGGGGTTGAATAGCCATGCCTGCACGCGGTCGTTGAAATAGGAAACCTTCATCAGCGCCCGTTCCGCGGACGCGCCGTCGACAATGTCGCAGCCGGTGAGAAGAGCAAGCGCCCCGAGACTCGCGCCGCCCCGCAGGAACCGGCGCCGCGTGGGGTCAGGCATCAATTTTGCGGCGTCCCTAACGAGAAAAGCGGGATCGACGCCAGGTGGATTTCTTCGAATGCGTGACATACTCGGATCCGGTACTTCGTCTTTGGCTATCGGCCGACAATCATGGCGCGCAGCGACTTCGGAACGAGAAAGCTCATGATGACGTGAATGAGGAGAAAGGCGACGATTGCTGCCATGGCGAAAAAGTGGACGTAGCGGGCCGCTGTATAACCGCCAAACGCGGCGGCGAGTTCCTGCAACTGCACCGGCTTCCAGATGGCGAGACCCGACAGCACGATAACGATGCCGACTAAGATGATGCCGAGATAAAGCAGCTTCTGTACGGCGTTATAGATCGAGAGATCATCATAAGAGAGGTTGCGGGCGAGCGCGGCTTTGGTGTCAGCCAAGACCTCGCGGGGGCGGATCGGGACGAGCATGCGCCGGAAACGGCCGGTAGCGACGCCGAGCACCACATAGATCAGGCCGTTCACCGCCAGAAGCCACATGGCAGCGAAATGCCAAAGCAGCGCGCCCGCAAGCCAGCCTCCGAGTGTGATTGCCGGAGGGAAGGCAAACGGGAACAGCGGTGAGGCGTTGTAGATCTCCCAACCCGAGCCGATCATGACCACCATGGCCACGGCGTTGACCCAATGAGTCAAACGTACCCAGAGCGGATGTATGAGGGTCCGCGCCGGCTCAGGAGGGGTCAGCGCCTGATCATGGGTAAGTTCGATCGACATGGCCTTTCTTTTGCAATGGAGCGTCTATAGCAAATTCCCATCGACGCGTCGTTTCACGTTCCCGTGCCGCGGAGCCGGGTTGCGGCTGACTCGAAGCAACGCCCGTCGGACGTGCACAGTTGGACTTTACGGACAAAGGATGTGGCGAGGACTATGTCGAAGACCGGTGCCGGCAATTTCTTCGAAGATTTCCGCATCGGCCAAGTGATCAGGCACGCCACGCCCCGGACCATCACGGTGGGAGACGTGGCGCTCTATAATGGGCTCTTTGGCCCGCGCTTTGCGGTTCAGTCTTCCGATGTGTTTGCGCGCGCGATCGGCTATCCATGCTCTCCGGTGGATGACCTCCTCGTCTTTCATGTCGTCTTTGGCAAGACCGTACCGGACATCTCGCTCAACGCCGTCGCCAACCTTGGCTATGCCGCCTGCCGCGCGCTTTCACCGGTCTATCCTGGCGACACGCTGAACGCCGAGTCCGAGGTGATCGGGCTGAAGGAAAATTCGAGCCGCAAGACGGGCATCGTGTTCGTGCGCTCGACCGGTTGCAAGCCGGACGGCACAAAGGTGCTCGAGTACGTGCGCTGGGTCATGGTGCGAAAGCGCGATGAGGCAGCGCCAGTCGGAGGCGATCATGTCCCGCGCCTGCCGGAAGCAGTGATGGCGAGCACGCTCGGTGATGCCTGCCCGCGCATCGACGTCGCCGCCTACGACTTCACGCTCGCCGGCAGTCCCTCTCGATTCGGCGACTACGCCGTCGGCGAAAAGATCGACCACATCGATGGCATCACCGTCGAAGAGGCGGAGCACCAGATCGCAACCCGTCTCTATCAAAACACTGCGCGCATCCATTTCGACCAGTTTTCGGCAGCGCAAGGCAGGTTCGGTCGTCGGCTGATCTATGGTGGGCACGTGATCTCCCTCGCCCGTGCGCTCTCCTTCAACGGGCTTGCCAATGCTTTTCACATTGCGGCCATCAACGGTGGCAGGCACGTATCGCCGCTGTTTGCCGGCTCCACCGTTTTTGCCTGGTCCGAAATCTTGGCGAAGGCCGACGTGCCGGGTCGGGACGATGTTGGCGCGCTGCGGCTGCGCACCGTCGCCACCAAGGACCGTCCTTGCGCCGACTTCCCGCTCAAATCCGGCAACGAGGACGACTCCGCAGTGTTGCTCGATCTCGATTACTGGGTGTTGATGCCTCGGTAGGGATGATACCAACGGGAGCGACATCGGTCGTTGCTGCTCACGGCGTCTTTCGCAAGTGCTCGACCAGCTGACGGGCATAGGGCGGCAGCTCGTCGAGACTGCGGATGCAGATCGTGAGTTCGCGGACGGCCCAAGCATCCGTCAGCGGCACCGGGACGATCGCCATGGTCCGCGCCACACGCCGCGCGGTGGTCTGCGGCACAATGCCGATCCCAACCTTGCACTCGACAAGCCGGCACACCGCATCGAAGCTGCGCAGTTGCACGCGCAATCGCAACGGCTGTCCGATGTGGGCCGCCTTATCGGCGAGGAAACGCTGCAGCGCGCTCGCCCGATCAAGACCGACGAAGTCATGGTCAAGCACGTCCGCGAACGCGATCTCGGAGCGTTTGGCGAGAGGATGGCTGCGCGCCACTGCCAGTACGAACCGATCCTTCCGAAACGGATAAGTCTCGAGCGCGCTCACGTCGACGGTTGCGGCGACGATACCGAGATCGGCGACCCCCTCGGCAATTAGGCCGACGATCTCGTCGCTCAACCGCTCCTCGAGATCCACGCTGACATTGGGATGTGCCGAAAGAAACGAGCTCAGAGCTTCCGGCAGGAATTCGGTCAGGGCATTGGTATTGGAGAGGACCCGGATCTGACCGGCGAGCCCGCCGGCATAGACCCCAAGATCCTCACGTAGTCGCTCGGCCTGGCGCAGAATCGCGCGCGCATGTTGCAGAAGCGTGCGGCCGGCCTGGGTCGGTGTCACGCCCTGCCGGCCGCGCACGAGTAGCGCCGCGCCGAGCGCTTCCTCCATGTTGCGAATGCGCGTGCTGGCCGCGGCCAGCGCGAGATGCGCGCGCTCGGCGCCGCCCGTAATGCTCCCGGCTTCGACCACGTGGCGAAACAGGCTGAGATCGGTGAGATCGAAACGCACGGGTCTTAAATCTTGTCCGCGAGGGGCTACCTTCGGATTCAGCGAAGCAAAGCTACGTGAAATACCTATTGTCCGCCAAGTGCCTGAGGGTCATATTCGCCATTGACGAAAGCTGCACCACCTCTCAGGACGGTGGATTGTCGCCTGCTGCGGGTTTGGTTACGAACGAAAGTGCGGGCGAGGACGGAGAAGAACAATGGCCGAAACCAAGGCATCCGCTGAGCGGCCGCTCTCTCCCCATCTCTTCATCTACAAGCCGATGCTGACGATGATGATGTCCATCGCGCATCGCATTACCGGTGCCGCGCTCTATTTCGGCACGCTGCTGGTGGCGTGGTGGCTTATTGCCGCCGCGTCCAGCCCCAAGGCCTATGCCGGGATTGGTTCCTTCATGAACTCGTTCTTCGGCCGGCTCGTTCTATTCGGCTATACTTGGGCGCTCATGCATCACATGTTGGGGGGCATCCGACACTTGATCTGGGATACTGGGCACGGCTTCGGCCCCCATGAGCGCGAATGGCTGGCGGTAGCGAGTCTCGTCGGTTCCATCAGCCTGACCATCATCATCTGGGTCATCGGCTATCTGTTCATCGGAGGGCCGCGCTGATGGCGTTCGGAGACATGAGCACGCCACTCAAGCACGTGCGCGGCCTTGGCTCGGCCAGATCCGGCACCGCGCACTTCTGGCGCCAGCGCCTGACCGCAATCGCCAACGTGCCGCTGACCATCGCTTTCGTCCTCATCGTGGTGGCACTGCTCGGGCGCAATCACGCCGCCGTAGTACAGATCCTCGGCTCGCCGCTCATCGCAGTGATCATGCTGCTGTTCATCGTCTCGGTGACGACCCACATGCGCATCGGGATGCAGGTGATCATCGAAGATTACGTGCATGACGAGGCCAGGAAGTTCATTCTGCTGATTGCGAACACCTTCTTCGCCGTCGCGGTGGGCCTCGCCTGCGCCTTCGCCATCCTCATGCTCAGCTTCAAGGTGTGACCCGTGGCTAACAACGGCGGATCGAATGGCAAGGGACCGGCGATTAACGGCCGCGCCTATCCGATCGAGGATCACAACTACGACGTCGTCGTGGTTGGCGCCGGCGGGGCTGGTCTACGTGCGGTGGTCGGCTGCAGTGAGGCGGGGCTCAAGACTGCCTGCATCACGAAGGTGTTCCCGACCCGCTCGCACACGGTGTCGGCGCAGGGCGGCATTGCCGCCGCGCTCGGCAACATGGGCGAGGACGACTGGCGCTGGCACATGTACGACACCGTCAAAGGCGCCGACTGGTTGGGCGACCAGGATGCTATCGAATATATGTGCCGCAGCGCCCCCGAGGCGGTGTACGAGCTGGAGCATTGGGGCCTGCCGTTCTCGCGGCGCGAGGACGGCAAGATCTATCAGCGTCCCTTTGGCGGCATGACCACGCATTACGGCAAAGGCACCGCGCAGCGCACCTGTGCCGCCGCCGACCGCACCGGCCACGCCATGCTGCACACCATGTACGGCCAGGCGCTGCGCCACGCTGCCGAGTTCTTCATCGAATTCTTCGCTATTGATCTGATCGTGGACGAAGAGGGCCGCTGCCGCGGCGTTATTGCCATCAAACTCGACGATGGATCGATCCATCGCTTCGGCGCGCACATGACGATTCTTGCCACCGGCGGCTATGGGCGCGCCTACTTCTCCTGTACCTCCGCGCACACCTGTACCGGGGACGGCAACGCCATGGTGCTGCGGGCGGGGCTGCCGCTGCAGGACATGGAATTCGTGCAATTCCATCCCACCGGCATTTACGGCGCGGGCTGCCTGATCACGGAAGGCGCGCGCGGGGAGGGCGCCTACCTCGTCAATTCCGAAGGCGAGCGCTTCATGGAGCGCTATGCGCCCTCCGCCAAGGATCTCGCCTCGCGCGACGTCGTTTCGCGCGCAATGACGATCGAGATTCGAGAGAGGCGCGGCGTCGGCAAGCTCAAGGACCACATCTATCTACACCTCGACCATCTCGACCCGGCGGTGCTGCATGAGCGCCTGCCGGGGATTGCGGAACTGGCGCGCATTTTCGCCGGTGTCGATATCGCCACAGATCCGATTCCGATCGTGCCGACCGTGCATTACAACATGGGCGGCATCGCCAGCAATTATCATGGGGAGGCGTTGACCAAAAAGAATGGCAATGACGACTCCGTGGTGCCGGGTCTGATGGCGCTGGGGGAGGCGGCCTGCGTGTCGGTGCACGGCGCCAATCGTCTCGGCTCCAATTCGCTGATCGATCTTGTGGTGTTCGGCCGCGCGGCGACCTTGCGTTGCGCCGAAGTTCTGCGCCCGGGGGAAGGCCATCCCGATCTACCGAAGGATTCCGCCGACCGTGCGCTGGGGCGGCTCGACAAATTCCGCCACGCCGCGGGCAAGACCCCGACGGCGCAGCTGCGCCTGAAGATGCAGAGGGTGATGCAGAACAACTGCGCGGTGTTCCGCAGCGCCGAAGTCCTGGAAGAAGGCCAAAAGCTCATCCACGAGGTCTACGGCGGCGTCGCCGATGTCAAAGTCACGGACCGTTCGCTGATCTGGAACTCGGACCTGATCGAGACACTCGAGTTCGACAACTTGATCGCGCAAGCGGTCGTCACCATGGACTCCGCGAAAAACCGCACCGAAAGCCGCGGAGCACATGCGCGCGAGGACTTCCCCGAGCGCGACGACAAGAATTGGATGAAGCACACGCTGGCTTGGCTCGATGCCAACGGAAAGGTGCGAATTGATTACCGCCCGGTGCATGCCTACACGTTGACGAACGAGGTGGCATACATCGAACCCAGGCCGCGCGTGTACTAGAGGTCCAGGCGACAGTCAGATGACTCAATTTACGCTGCCGAAAAACTCCAAAGTCACCGACGGGAAGACGTGGGCGTATCCCACCGGCGCGCGAGACGTGCGCGAGTACCGGATCTACCGCTGGAATCCGGACGACGGCAAAAACCCGCGCATGGATACCTACTACGTTGACCGCGGCGATTGCGGTCCGATGGTCCTGGACGCGCTGATTTGGATCAAGAACAACATCGATCCGACGTTGACCTTCCGGCGCTCCTGCCGCGAAGGCGTGTGCGGCTCCTGCTCGATGAACATCGATGGCACGAATACGCTCGCCTGCACCAAGGCGATGGCGGATATCAAGGGCGTGGTGAAGATCTATCCGCTGCCGCACATGCCGGTGGTGAAGGATCTCGTGCCCGACCTCACCAATTTCTATGCGCAGCATGCCGCGATCGAGCCGTGGCTGCAGACCACGTCGCCGACGCCGCAGAAGGAGTGGAAACAGAGCCACGAAGATCGCCAGAAGCTCGATGGCCTCTATGAGTGCATCCTGTGCGCGTGCTGCTCGACCGCGTGTCCGAGCTATTGGTGGAACAGCGAGCGGTTCATGGGACCGGCTGCGCTGTTGCAGGCCGACCGCTGGCTCAAGGACAGCCGCGACGAGGCGACGGGGCGGCGCCTCGACAATCTTGAGGATCCCTTCCGCCTCTACCGCTGCCACACCATCATGAATTGCGCCAAGGCCTGTCCGAAGAATCTCAATCCGGCCAAGGCGATCGCCGAGATCAGGCGCATGATGGTCGAGCGGCAAGTGTGAACCCTCCATCGGATGTGATCCGCGCTGCACACCAGTAGCGCAACTGGAGCGCAACCCACGCCTCCTGCGTTCGACCTGCCCTGGCTTCTTCCCGGGAAACATCGATTGTAAGCCAATGCCGGGGCATATCCTGGTTGGGGCAACGCTAACGCGGGCCGGATGAGCCCCGGTTGCGCGGTCAAGCCCAGCAATGACAGATTGCTTTTCCATTCGCAGATGCCGGAGGAGACGCATTATGGCTTTGAGCGCAGACGTTCGCCGCGTGGTCACTACGATCGACAGCAACGACAAGGCCGTGGTGCTGCTCGACGGCCCCACTCCGCATAAAAAGGTGCGCCCGCAGACGCAGACCGTCTCGCGCTTGTTATGGGTGACAGATCAGACGCCGGCCGACCTCTCCGGCAGCGCTGACCGCGCCGCGATCGACATCGGTATCATGCCGCCACGCGGCGGATCGGTGTTTCGCATCGTCGAGTTCCCGCCGGAAACGGCGGAGACGAGAAATCTCGACCCCAGAACCATGCATCAAAGCCTCGGCGATGGTGCGCCCAAGCGCGGCTTGCCGCCACGGCATCCCGCTATGCACCGCACGCGCACAGTGGACTACGCGGTGGTCATGGCCGGTGAGATCGACATGCTGCTCGACGATTCGGAAATTCACCTCAAGGCCGGCGACGTGCTCGTGCAGCAGGGCACCAATCACGCCTGGGTCAATCGTGGGACCGAGCCCTGCCGCATCGCGTTCGTGCTCATTGACGCGAAGGAGCCTTGAGCATCGGCTGCTAAGGGGTCGATAATTAGGGCAGCGCACCCGCACCTGGTGGTCGCGCATCGATGGAGCGGCCGGATGGAATATGCCCACACCGAAGTCAAACTACGAGCGCCGGCGCCCGCTTTGCGGCCGTTATCAGCGGCGCTCGGCGCCGAGATCGTCGGCATCGACCTGAGGCAAGAGATCGACGACGATGTCTTCGCGCACATTCGGGATGCCTGGCACCAGAACCTCGTCGTTCTGTTGCGGGATCAGAAGCTGACCGAGGAGGACCAGGTCCGTTTCGCGGCAAAATTCGGCTCTCCCGCGCAGATTCACACCAAGCAGTTCGTGCGCAGCCACCCGGCGGTGATGCTGATCTCCAATATCCGTGAGGACGGCAAGCCGATCGGCGCCTTGCCCGATGGCGAGATGCATTTCCATACCGACCAGTGTCATCAGGAGCGGCCCGCGATGGCCTCGATGCTGTACGCGCTCGAGGTGCCGAGCACGGGCGGCAACACGTTGTTCGCCAACGGCTACAGGGCCTATGAAACCTTGCCTCCCGAGGTCAAGCGGCGCATCGAAGGGCGCAAAGCGCTCAACGCCTACGACTACGACACAGCAGCAACCAAGCGCGGGACACAGCTCGCGCCGAGCGTGCCCTCGTACGCGCATCCGGTGGTGCGTACGCATCCGGCGACCGGACGCAAGGCGCTTTACGTCAATCGCCTGATGACGGTGCGGATCGAGGGGCTGCCCGCACAGGAAAGCGACGAATTGCTCGCGACCTTATTCGACCATCAGGAGCGTCGCGAATTCATCTACGAGCACGTCTGGCGTGCCGGCGACCTCTTGATTTGGGACAATCGGTGCACGCTGCATGCACGCACCGATTTCAGCCCGAACGAGCGGCGCCTGATGCGCCGGGTGACGATCCTCGGCGAAAAGCCGGCATGAGATTGGCGGCGCCGCTCTCTGTCCCTGTGCACAGCAGCGGATGATCCGATCATTACTGGCCGAGCGGGCATGCAATGGCTGCCTGCCCGTGTGCGCAAGGGACGAATGATAACCGGGAGCACCACCGTGGTCGGCCGCAAAGAGGATCCCGCCTTTCTTTATTTTCCCGCCAACTACCGCTGGTCGATGGGTCTCCTCATTTGCCTGGGCGCTGCGCCCTGGACCGGTATCGAAATCGACGAAGTGCATCGCGTCGGACGTGCGCTCGAAGATCGCATAGGCGACGACACCGCGTGGTTCGAAGAGTGGAGTCGCATGGCCGACAAGATCGCAGCCCGCGGGCGGGACGCGGAGGCGAAGGGCCATAAGCTTACCGCAGCATCGTGTTTCATGCGCGCGACGCGCTATTACCAAACTGGCGAGCGTTTCATTCATCCCCGTTCAGAGCGCAGCATGGCGGTCTACGCCACCTCGGTCCAACTCTTCAAGAATGCCGCCGCCCTCATGCGGCATCCAGCCATCGAATCGGTCGAGGTGCCGTACGATGGGACGAGCCTGCCGGCACTCCTCGTGCATCCCGAACCCGAGAGTGCCCGATCGAGACCGGCGCCATGCATGGTGTTCTTCGACGGTTTCGACGTCACCAAAGAGCTGCAATACGGCTACGGCATTCCCGATCTTGCCGCGCGCGGCATCGGCTGTCTCATCGTGGATGGCCCGGGAAACGGCGAGAGCGTGCGCTTCCGCAATCTGCCGCTCATCGCGGAGACCGAGCGCTATGCCACCGCCGCTTACGAATATCTCGGCGGTCGCCGCGAGTTCGACCCTCGCCGTATCGGCGTGATGGCGCTCAGTCTCGGCGGCTATTACGCGCCGCGCGCGGCCGCGCTCGAACCGCGCTTTGCCTGCTGCATCGCCTGGGGCGCGCAGTGGGACTATCATGCCATCTGGGCGAAGCGGCTCGAAGAGCTCGCCTCTGGCAAAGTACTTTCGCTTTCAGTCCCGCCGGAGCATCTGCAGTGGGTGCTCGGCGCCTCGAGCCAATCGGCGGCACTCAAGAAGCTCGAAGCTTTCCGGCTCGACGGGATCGTGCAGAAGATGAGGTGTCCGTTTCTGCTCTTGCACGGGGCGGGTGACGAACAGATTCCGCTCTCGCTCGCGGAGAAATGTTTCGCCTCTGTCGGATCGCGGCACAAGACATTCAAGGTCTTCGAGCGCGAGGAGGGCGGCTTCCATCATTGTCAGGTCGACAACGTCACGATTGGCGTGCATTACATGTGGGACTGGCTGGAAGATGTACTCAAGCCGGGAACGTGAAGCTGCGCGCTCGCGCTGACGCGGCCAACCAATTGGACAGCAATGCCGCCGATCTATCTCTCCGAATCGGACGTCGGGCGTCTGGTCACTATCAAGGACGCAATGGCGGCGCTTGAAGCGCTGTTTGCGACGTGGGGTCAGCCGTCGACCACCAACTTGCCGCGCCAACGCGCGCCGCTGCCGGGCGGCGCCTTCAACCTGATGGGCGCCGCCTACGGCGCCAAGGGCGTGCACGGGCTGAAAGCCTATGCGGGGGTGAAGGGCGCGCAGTTTCATGCGCTGCTCTATTCTTCCCTTGACGGCAGCCTCAAGGCGGTGATCGAGGCCGACCTGTTCGGACAGATGCGCACAGGCGCGGCGAGCGGGATTGCAACCAGGCTATTGGCCAATGCGCATGCGC